>LDZT01008488.1_pt1 | contig 11412 bp, 9 predicted proteins | sample 615521 | NCBI WGS metagenome assembly LDZT01 (sample SAMN03408292, study PRJNA278302) | terrestrial metagenome | isolation source: oil reservoir sample SB1 | place: USA: Alaska, North Slope, Schrader Bluff formation | collected 2011-09
GATATATTTCTGATTCCTGAATTCCTGAGCATAAGTAATCCGGGCTTGGCCGGTATAAACTGCCGCCGTCCCCTCAGGAAGGAGCCGGAGATCAGCAATGGTATTTACCATCACCGTATCAACTGTTTGTGCTGTCAACCCGCCGGCAATACCTAGAAAAAGCATAAACATAAACAATTTTTTCATGGGTTTCTCCTTACAATTACCATTAAATCACATAAACCATATCTTTTTCATAAAAGTTAAATCAACCAAAAATATAATTATTATGTTACTAATAAATATATTTATTAATCGAAACATTTTTAACCCTTTCTATGAGTACATAAATATTTGAATTAGTTTAAAATAAATTTACACTTATTACAAGATAAAATATTATTTTTTTAAATAAAAAATCTCCTGTGATATAGCTCACGGATATAACAGAATCATCACAAACTGATGAACCGAAATTGTATATAACCTTATTATTTGGATATCATTATATTTTATATTATAATTATATTTTATGCTGATTATTAATTTTTTTACTGTACATTAATATTAATATTTAAGAATAATCAATGGTTCAGCATCCGGTTTTTTGATATCCCATTGATATTCAGTGAAAGAACCGGAATGCTTCGGCTTCTGTTTAGCATTTTGTTCAAGGATCTTCAGGGATTGATGAACAAAGACTTTCAGCTGTCCTTTAATTATAACATCAAGAGCCTGTCATTGCTCAACATCACTCTCACCCGGACTAATCACGTGAATGTGTAACGTTCCGTCGTCCTTATAGCTGAGGGATAAAATCCGAAGATCTTTGGTGAGAAAATGATAGGATTTACCTGCTTTATCTTTATGATCAATGGAAACGTTATACCGTTCCTTTCCCACATATTTTACCGACTGAAATCCATCCAGTTCCTTCAGTTTTTCAACATCCTTTTAAGCTCATTCTCTTTCTTTTCCCTATTTTTCCTTCTTTTTTCAACGATAGTGCCATAACTTTCGCTAGTTTCCCCTCATATATAAACCGGTAACTCCCCTCTTTATTTACATAAACCTGTGCATCAAAATCTTCCGGAATCCAGCATCCGGCTATCAGCAAAAGGATTGAAGCCAAGAGGATTAAAGCGAACACGGTATGTATTTTTATGATTACTCCTGATTATAAGTATATTTATAGTATTTTTATAAATTAATCAAATGAATTCTGAATGCTGAATTCTAGCAAGGAACGGTTTTAAACCGTTTTCTGCCGGTTTCCAATCTTCCAATCCCCCCAATCATCCATTCTTCCAGTCTTCGGCTCTTCCATTCTTCCCGTCCTACTTCAACTTTTCCGGATTCAATCCGTCCAATTCCGGCAACACAAAGCGCCCGTCTTTTCGGATTAAAACATCATCAAACCAGATTTCTCCCCCACCGTGTGCGGGAGTTTGACGCAAAACAAGGTCCCAGTGGATGGCACTTTTATTGCCGTTATTGGTTTCTTCGTATGTATCCCCGGGGGTAAAATGGATGGATCCGGCAATTTTTTCATCAAAAAGAATATCCAGCATCCCCTCTGTAATCCAGGGATTGAGTCCGATGGCGAATTCTCCCACATACCGGGCACCTTCATCCGTGTCAAAAATGGCTTTGAGTTTTTCCGGATGATCTCCCTGAAAATCTACAATTTTCCCGTCTTTGAATGTCAGGCGGATATCCTGAAAAACCGTTCCCTGATACAGAGTGGGTGTATTATAATGGATAACACCATTCACACTCTCCTTCACCGGTGCCGTAAAAACTTCACCATCCGGAATATTGGCTTCACCATCGCATTTAATACCGTTAAATCCTTTGATGGAAAATGTTAAATCCGTGTCTTTACCCGCGATATGAACTTTATCTGTTTTGTTGATCAAATCCACCAGGGGATCCATGGCTTTGGACATTTTTGAGTAATCCAGGGTACAAACCTTGAAAAAGAAATCCTCGAAAGCTTCCGTACTCATACCGGCCTGCTGGGCCATAGAAGGTGTGGGATACCGGAGTATCACCCAGCGGGTTTTGGGGACGCGAATCTCTTTATGGACGGGATAGCCCCATAATAGTTCATAGCGTTTCATATCGTCTGCAGCCACATCAGACATTTCCGAAATATTCAGGGCTCCCCGGACTCCGATGTAACAGTCCATTTCCTTCATGACTGCCGCTTCCAGCTTGCCGCTCAGGGAAATCTGGGCATCATTACTATTCCGCAATAGTTCACGGGTTATGACTGATGATTTGATATTTACAAAGGGATTCCCCTTCCGTAAACGAACAGCACGAATGAGCTGCACCACCAGTGAATCGGGGATATTGAATGCTTCAATCAGGACATTCTCATTTTCCTGAACATTTGTTGAATAATTAACCAGCACATCGGCCAGTGCCTTTTCCCTGGGATCCATCATGCTTCAATCCTCCTTTTTCTCTCTGAAATATCCCTGATGTATGAGTCTGGCAAGTTCTGGGAAACCACCTCTCAAAGGCTTATCATCCAATACAATACCCGGCGTACCCCAGTATCCGGTTTTTTCATACAGGAATTCTTTATAGTTGTCTTTTTTTGTTACGTCTATTTCAGTGTACGGAATCTTTTCATGCTCCAACATCTTTTTCAGTGCCAGACATACGGCACACCATTCAGCAGTGTAAATTTCAAGATGTTTCATAACAGCTGATCCGTTTCACCTTCTGAATATACATCTATCCCTTCGTGATGAAGAATTTCAGCCGTGATGCCCCTGCCTGGGATGGATTTTCCATTAAAGGTGCCGTCATAAACACGGTTTTTACCGCAGGATGGAGATCCGTCTTTCAAAAGTGCTTTTTTTATCTCCAGCAGACGGACAACTTTTAATGTTTCGGTTGCACCCCGTATAAAATGTTCGGTACAATCTTCACCGGCCTGATTTTTAACCTTTCCCCGCCTGGATAGGATCTCAGCTGCGGAAACCTGCAATTCATTTGGAATTCTTGGAGTGGATAATCCACCGGCTTGTTCGGGACACACCGGAATCAGATCATACCGCCTTTTTAAATCATCCAGACGGAGATGCGGTTTTGATCCACCGTCATAGCGGCATGAAAGTCCGGCCAGACACCCGGAAATTAAAAGTTTCTCTTTCATTAATCTTTCATCTGTTCCAGTAAAACCGCCCCCCGGGGATCAAGTACAATTTGACCGACAATCCCTTTGTGAACGGGATCATCCAATCCGACTTTTTTCTCATTGGCCCGAACATCCCAGGTGCCCTCGGGGAGTTTATACATGGCATGTTTTGCCGGATCCCCGTTGAGCAAGACCAGATACCGTTTATCCGAAGCAGGGTCATGGATATCATAGCCAATGCCAAACTGCACATTCTCCGAATATTTTCGTTTAAGATGCTTCCGGTCTGTCCGTCTGAGTTCAGGTATCATGGTACGGAGTTTTATCAGGTCGCTATAATAAGAGACCAGCTCTTTGTTCTTTGCTGCAATATGATAGTTGATATAATTGGTTTCATTATCTTTTTCATAGGAATTATGGTCTATATGACCTACATGGGGATCCGCCACCCCCGAGGGTGCAATTACCTTTGAGCGGGCATACTCTTGTCCTGAATGGATCATCATGATGCCTTGTGACGTGGCCAGTGTAAAAGCTGCCAGACGATTCAATGCCAACATATCTCCCTGGACGAGGTGATATTCATCCACACTCTTATTCTGAGGCGTCCAATTCAGAAAAAGGCGGATAAAATCCCCCAGTGTATGATCATCGTGGGATGCCAGATAATTCACAGAATGAGCCGAGGTCTGAAAAAGTCCCCCATCATTAACCAGTGTCCCGGTTAAGAATCGAAAGGCATTATCGCGGGTCACCCCATCATCCCATCGTCCGAATATAAAGCCTGGCCGGTTATCGGGATTCTGCCCCTTGATTCCATTCCGGAACTGATCATTCCAGGAAGCCCATCCCAGTTCACTGAAACGGTCCGGTTTATACCCGCCACCCCAGGGCTCAGCGATGATTACCACATTGGGATTCACTTTCCGTGCTTCCTCAAGGATCAATGAACAGGTTTCTTCATCAATCATGGCCGCCAGATCAAAGCGGAAACCGTCAATGTGATATTTGTTCATCCAGAATATTACACTGTCAATAATCAGTCTGCGGGCCATGGGACGTTCTGTGGCATAATCATTGCCACACCCGCTGACAGAAATAAAGTCTCCCTTTTCATCCAAGCGGAAATAATATTTCTTGTCTATATACTTAAGGGGATTATAATCGTATTCACTGACATGGTTATAAACCACATCCATTAGGACCGCAATTTCTTCCTGATGAAATGCTTTGACCATCTGTTTCATTTCTTTCACCTGCCGACCGTCATGACCGCTGTATCCTCCCTCTTTAAGGGACGGATTAGTGGCATAGTAGGATTCAGGCGCGAAGAAATAGCTGGTCATGTATCCCCAATGATTCCGTTCATAGGGATTCCAGGTGTTGTATTTCCTTTCCACACTATCTTTATAGGGAATTTCAATGTTACCAAAATCCATCAGGGGAAGGAATTCCACCGCATTGACACCCAAGGACTTTATGTGCTCAAGTCCGCCGGGGATCCCTTTTTCAATGGCACCCAAATACGTACCGGGTTTTGAAGCACCCGAAGAGGAATGAGCCGTCAGATCCCGGAGATGGGCTTCATAGATGATCAGATCCCGGGGATCTTCCGGAGCGATCCAGGTATCATTCCCCCAATTGAAATCATCCTTCAGGATGATGGATTTTCCCTCATGGGTAAAATGATTTTTTGTGGAGACGGCGATAGAATAGGGATCAGCGATCACGATGCTGTCATCAAACATCTCGCCGGGACCCTCTGGTCCGGAAACCTGGTATCCATAATAATCTCCCCAGCGCTTTGAGGGACTGATATACTCCCACACGCCCTGATCGTCACGAATCATATAGAGGGTCTCATAGGGTTTTTCATCATTGTATTTCTTGAAAAACAGGATTTTCACCTGAATTGCCCGGGGAGCAAAGAGCCTGAAAGTCATCTTTCCATCCTCAATATTCATTCCCAGGGCTTTATCAGAGTAAAGCCTGTCAAAATCCTTTTCCGTAAAGGGTTTTACCTTTTGCGGAGACTGATAAACGGCATTTTCGGTCATGCATCCTCCCAATACCATCACCATGCATGCAGTAATGAGTGTTGCTTTCATAACTGCCTCGTAGATTAAGTGTTAATGACTGTCAGCAGTGACGAAATTAATGCTTTCATGTTTCCGCTGACTTTCTGTGCGGTCTCTGTGACCTCTTCATGATAGAGTGCTTCTTTTTTAATTCCGGCAGCATAATTGGTGGCACAACTGAAAGGGTAGACTTTCATTCCATAAGAACGGGCCCGGATCACTTCCGGCATTGTGGACATTCCTACCACATCGGCACCTAATTCTTTAAAGTATTGTATTTCCGCAGGCGATTCATACGAGGGCCCGGTGGTCCAAACATATATTCCCTGCCCGATGGACACACCGGATTGTGTAACGGCACGGTCAATCACCTCTTTTTCATCCTCCCGGATTTTTGCCAGGGCAATATCACCCGCTTCCGGAGCTTTATGGGTAAAATCGATAAAATCATCGATTCGAAGGATAACCCCCTTTTCATACGTTTCATTGATAAGTCCTGCTGCATTGGTTACGATGACATGAGAAATCCCCACAGCATGAAAATAGTCCACTATAGCCAGGATTTTATCCATACTGTAGCCTTCATAATAATGAAAACGTCCTTTGGCAGCCAGTATCCGGTGTCCGTGCCAATCCCCAAGTATAAACTGACCGGCATGGCCTTGCACCGTGGGTTTTGGAAAACCGGAGATTTTATTGTATGATAAAACTTGCTCTGCCTTGATTTCAGACACAACATCTCCCAGTCCACTTCCCAGAATCATTCCAAATTTTACGGGGTTTGTCTCAAGATATTTTTTCAGGGTATCCGTCATAAGTTTCCTTTTGTTTTATATGTGTGTATAACTGTCCACACGCTGCCTGTTTATCGGCTCCGCCACTCCACCGTATCATCACCGGAAAAGGCGCTCGTTGCTGTAAATAGTCAGTAAAAAACTGTATTTCTTCTTCAGCCGGCCTTTCATAGGGTGCCTCCGTCATATTGAAGGGTATCAGATTCAGTTTACAATCAAATTCACTTAGACGGGATACCAGTTCATCGGCATCCCTCTGGGAGATATTGACATTCCTCATCATCACATATTCAAAAGTGACTCTGCGATGGGTTTTGCAGGCGTAAAATTTAACAGCTTCCAGAAGAGCAGACAAAGGATATTGTCTGTTCACCGGCATCAGCGTTTGTCTTAAGTCATCGCGGATGGCATTGAGGGATACAGCCAGTTTAAACTGATAAGGCAACTCGGCAAAGGCAAGGATTTGAGGGACAACACCTGCAGTGGACACCGTGATGTGCCGGGCGCCAATATTGAGTCCCGATTCATGATTCAGGATCCGGGCTGCTTGAATCACACTGTCATAATTATGAAAGGGCTCTCCCATGCCCATAAAAACAACATTGGTGATAGCTTCCGGAACTATTCGCCGGATTTGCAGCACCTGATCCACAATTTCGCCGGTGGAGAGGTTCCGTTGAAATCCCATGCGGGCAGTCTGGCAAAAAGTACAGTTCAAAGCACATCCTACCTGACTGCTCACGCACACGGTCCGCCGGTTTTCCGATGGGATGTAAACACTCTCCACAAATTTTCCATCAGACAACTCAAAAAGAAATTTGTTTGATTGTGAGAAATCATTTGGTTTATCACTGACAAGACGCGTCAGATGCAGATTTCCTTCAGCACAAATCATTTTCCGAAAGGCTTTGGGCAGAGTATGCATGGAATCCGGATCATCCACTCCTTTTTGAAAAATCCATTGTGCTAACTGACGCCCTTTGTAGGACGGATAACCTTTGGACTGAGCCCACGTTTCCATTTCTTCAGGAAGCAGATCTTTCAGGGAATGCTTGATCGTCATAACGTTAAAAATAGTAAGTTCACAGCTCAGGGTCTATTCTTTTCCACTTTTTTCACTAAAATAGTTTCTCCCCCCTTGCAGATTCATTAAATTACACAGCTTTTTGAGAATCCATCGGGGTGTAGCGCAGTCCGGTTAGCGCGCGTCGTTCGGGACGACGAGGTCGGAAGTTCAAATCTTCTCACCCCGACTATGAACTACACGTACATTCTATATAGTAAGAAAGCCGATCCATTTTATGTTGGCTATACATCCGATCTTGAAGAAAGACTTAAGCGACATCACGATCATAAAATATCCTATACCAGCAAAAGGGGTCCCCGGGAATTTGTTTGGTATAAAACTTTTGATTCAAAATCTGCTGCGTATGCCTGTTCACGGGCTATAAAAAAGAATAAAAGGGGGAAATATATAGAATCTCTGGTCAATTATTTCAGCCAGAATGCTTCTTCTTCCAGTGTCCATTAGATATTCTCTCATTCTCATTGTAAATTTATTTTCATGAAAAGCATCAAAGACAAACTACAGGAGCTGTCCCACCCTTCCTCTGCCCCAAAGAAGCATAAAGAGGATAAAAGCCCTGTAAAATATCAGCTTGAGCGGATTTATTCCCATAAAAAAGAGGAGAAGTATTTTCCAGACACACGACTACAGCAACAATCTTCCGGGCTGGAAGAGCTGGTGGGTGGCCGGTGGATCAACACATCCTTCGGCGATATTTTCCGGGCGGAATATGCATGGGATTTGAACGAATTATATGGGAATTGTAATCTTTCTACTATTTTATCTATTGAAAAAACGACTTTTTCAGAGACTTTTTGCACGTCAACACCTCCATCCTGGGAATCTCTCGTCTTTGTAGATACGGAGACGACCGGACTCAGCGGCGGGTCGGGAACGGTGGCATTTATGATTGGTCTTGGCTTTATCAAAAACGGCTTATTTCATGTATATCAGTACTTTATCTCCCGTCTGAGTCATGAGGAGGGGATGTTGGAACTGGTCCGTGATTTACTCAATGATTTTCATACCCTCGTTACATTCAATGGAAAAATCTACGATATTCCCCTTCTCAACACCCGTTTCGTCATGAATCATCTGCCCCCCCTGGATCCGGAAATTCCCCATGGTGATTTGCTTCATCACAGCCGGAATTTGTGGAAATTTTCCCAGGAAAATTGCAAACTGACAAGCCTTGAGCGGGATAAGCTGGGGTATATCCGGGATGAAGACATTCCCGGCGAAATGATTCCCGGTGTCTATTTCGAATATATACGTCTGAACCGGGTGGATTTGCTGGCCAGGGTTTTTATTCATAACCGGTGGGATATTATCACCATGCTGGCCATCCTCATTCGCATTCTGGAGAGCCATAAACGGCTACAGCCGGAAGAAAATCCTCTGGATGATTATGCCAAAGGCCGGTTATTTAAAAACCGTCTGGATTATGAACGGAGTGTTGCCCATTACCGCTTTGTTTTGAAATCCGATATCTCACTGCAGCGCCGGCAGAAAACGCTTCTTGAACTGGCGGCTATTCTTAAAAAACAAGGGGCGTGGCATGAAGCTTTGGAAGCCTGGACTGAAGCCTGTCATTCCCAATACCCTTTTTCATACGAAGCTTATGTGGAACGGGCAATATACTATGAACACAGGGAAAAAAATTATGAAACAGCCCGGCAAATTGTTGAAGAAGCATTGGTAAATATTCCTTCCCGGCGAAGAACGGAAATTGAAGCCCTGGAATACAGACTTTCACGAATAAAACGAAAACTCGAAGCAGGGAAATAAGATGAGCGATCTGTACCCCAACGAGAAAGAAACGGTGGAAACAATCCTCACCCAATCGGAGCGGTTCAGTCCCAATATTGTGCATATTCATCATATTGAAGGAAATGAAGGTGATTTTAGGGATTTTCCGAACGATCTCCACCCGGATATCACCCGCATCCTCCGGTCCAGAGGCATTCAGCGCCTTTATTCCCATCAGGCAGAGGCCTGGGAACAAACGGCTTCCGGTCAGAATATTACAGTCGTCACACCGACCGCTTCAGGAAAGACCCTCACGTACAACCTTCCGGTCTTACAGAAAATTATCGAAAATCCCAAAGCAAAGGCCTTGTATCTCTTCCCCACCAAAGCGTTGAGTCAGGATCAGATGACGGAGCTTCATGAATTGATCACGGCTTTGGAACGGGATATCAAAGTGTATACTTTTGACGGGGATACGCCTTCCAGTGCACGGGCAGCTATCCGGAAACAGGGCAATATCGTCGTCACCAATCCGGATATGCTGCACCAGGGAATTTTGCCCCATCACACAAAATGGATGCAATTTTTTCAGAATCTGGACGTGGTAGTTATCGATGAAATGCATATTTACCGGGGAGTTTTCGGATCCCACATGACCAACGTGATCCGGCGGTTAAAGCGGATTTGCCGGTTTTACCGTTCGAATCCCCTCTTTATCCTCTGCTCAGCCACCATTGCCAATCCGGGAGAACACGCAAGTCGTTTGATTGAGGATAAAATCACCGTCATCGACCGCTCCGGTGCACCGGTGAGCCCCAAAACACTTATTTTTTATAATCCACCTATCATAAATAAAGAGCTGGGTATCCGAGCCAGTTACATCAAGCAGGCCCGGTACCTGGCGGAATTTCTCATACAGAACAACGTACAAACCCTTATTTTTGCCCTTTCGCGTCTGAATGTGGAAGTATTGACAAAATATCTCAAGGATACATTCGATTCAGAGCGGGAATCTATGAGCCGGCCGGAAATAATTGCCGGTTATCGGGGAGGATATCTGCCCAACCGTCGCCGTGAGATAGAAAAGGGTATCCGGAGCGGACAGATACGTGGGGTTGTATCCACCAACGCCCTGGAACTGGGGATTGATATCGGGAGTCTGGATGCGACGATTCTGGCAGGATATCCGGGGAGCATATCCAGCACCTGGCAGCAGATCGGCCGGGCTGGACGCCGGGGAAAATCCGCCATCGGTATCTTTATCGGCCGGTCCGACCCTCTGGACCAGTTTCTGATGCAAAACCCCGGTTATTTTTTCGGACAATCCCCGGAACATGCCCGGATGAATCCGGACAACATCATGCTTTTGGTAGATCATATTAAATGCGCCGCTTTTGAACTCCCCTTTCAGGAGGGGGACACCTTTGGGAATGTACCGGCAAACGATTTGAAGGCAATTTTGGAATTTCTGACCAATGGTGGTGTTTTGCATTACGACAACCGCCGCTGGTACTGGTCCGACACGGCTTATCCGGCAGTCAATGTAAACCTCCGGCGCTCTCCTGAAGGCAATTTTGTTGTGGTAGATACAGAAAACAATCACAAAATCATTGGAGAAGTAGATTACAGCGCCGCGATTCTCACCATCTATCCCGATGCCATCTATCTGGCGTCCGGACAGCAGTACATTGTGGACACACTGGACTGGGACGGCCGAAAGGCACTCGTAAGGCCAACTGATTCCGATTACTACACCGATTCCATTGATTACACCAAAGTAAAAGTTTTAAGTGAAGACGAAAAGCGCCATACCCGGAATGCCGAGGTTTTTCAGGGAGAAGTCCAGGTCATGACCCGTGCAGTAGGATTCAAGAAAATCCGGTTTTATACCAGTGAGAATACGGGATATGGCAAAATCAACCTGCCAGACCTGGAAATGGCCACCACGGCTTATTGGTTTACCATCCCCAATCACGTGATTGAGCAGCTGCCCCGGAGCAGGGCGGATATTGTGGATGGCTTGCTGGGAATCAGTAAAGCGCTTCACTCCGTTGCCACCCTCCACATTATGAGTGAACCCCATGACATTCATAAAGCTGTGGGGGACAAAAGCTCGGAATGGTTTGCCATGAATACCATTACCGAACGGGGGATCTATTCTGCACCCGATGAAGACAAAAAATCCGTCAAACTTAATCCGGAGGATCTGGAGAACTTTCAACCCACTCTCTTTATCTACGATAATTACCCCGGAGGCATCGGATTCAGTCCCTTACTCTATGATGCCCATGAAAAACTCATCCGGGAAACCGGGTCCCTCATCAAAAACTGCTCCTGTCCCAATGGGTGTCCCTCCTGTGTCGGCCCGTCAAATGAAGTGGGCATCAACACCAAAGAAATCGCCCTGGATATTTTATCCCTTTTGATGGAACAGGAATCCTGACTTGTCATATCAATCCAAAAACCTATTGAAAAAAACACCCGTCTGTAGTAAACTATCGGGCTTTTGGGAGGATTAGGCTAATTGGTAAGTCAGCGGTCTTGAAAACCGCCGCCCTCTGGGCTTGGGGGTTCGAGTCCCTCATCCTCCGC
>LDZT01000197.1_pt1:0-2500 | contig 11405 bp, 6 predicted proteins | sample 615521 | NCBI WGS metagenome assembly LDZT01 (sample SAMN03408292, study PRJNA278302) | terrestrial metagenome | isolation source: oil reservoir sample SB1 | place: USA: Alaska, North Slope, Schrader Bluff formation | collected 2011-09
GCCTCTTGTTATCGTGAACTTGCCTCTTCCTTGTTGGCGAAAGATAAAGTACCAGAGCCTCTTTGTCAAATGTGTAGGTCTGACACCTATAAGGTTTTCGTTCGACCATCAGGACATCAAGGTCTACATCGACAACCTGTTCCTGGAGGGGAAACTCACCCCCGTCGAGGCCACAGATATTGAAGTAGATGCCGGGTCCTGGGTCCGCAGCGGCATTGCCACCTCCGGCACGGACAATGACGCGCTTCGGATTTCCCGCCTGTTTGACCTTGTCGAAAAGGAACTGCCTACTGCGGAAGCACGTTACTCGGACTGGACCGCCTTTGCATTGAAATGGGCCGAGCTCTCTTCGCTGGTTCACTGCGGCAACAGCACCGAGCATCAGACCCGGCTCAAGGAAATCGGCGACGCACTGAACACGACCTTTGCCGCTTGGCTGACCGACCACTACTCCAGCCTGATCAACCTACCGCCGACCAATCCTGCCATGCTGCACCATGTGCCGCGCCGCCTGGCTCGGGATATTGAGGACACCGGTAGCAGCCGTGCCGCGCTGATCGTGGTTGACGGCTTGGCCCTCGACCAGTGGGTGACCATTCGCCAGCTTCTGCAAAAGCAGGACGCCAATCTGGTCATGCGCGAATCCGCGACCTTCGCCTGGATTCCGACGCTGACATCAGTATCGCGGCAATCGATCTTTTCGGGCAAACCGCCGCTCTATTTTCCGTCATCCATCAACTCGACCAACAGCGAAGAGAAACTCTGGAAGCAGTTCTGGGAAGGTCATGGCCTGTCCCGGCTCGATGTCGCCTACCAGCGAGGCCTTGGCGACGGCGATGCTGCGGGCGTCCTCGACTCCGCAATCCACCCGGGGAAGACCAAGGTGGTGGGGCTGGTCGTGGACAAGGTCGACAAGATCATGCACGGCATGCAACTCGGCTCGGCCGGGATGCACAACCAGATCAAGCAGTGGTGCCATGCAGGATTTCTTTCCGCGATGGTCGGCCAATTGCTGGATTACGGCTATGAGGTCTGGCTGACGGCCGATCACGGCAACATCCAATGCGAAGGTAAAGGCCGCCCATCTGAAGGTGTGATTGCCGAAACTCGAGGCGAGCGGGTTCGTGTCTATCCCACGCCGGAACTTCGCGCTCAGGTGGCTGGGGCCTTCCCGTTTGCCCACGAGTGGCAGCCGGTCGGGTTGCCCGCAGATTATTTCCCCCTGGTGGCCGGTGGCCGCGACGCATTCGTGAACCCGGGAGATGCCATCGTAGGTCACGGCGGTGTAGCCATCGAAGAAGTCATCGTGCCCCTTGTGAAGTTAGAAAGGAGAACACGGTGATGGGCAAAAGACATGAAGCCATTGGCATCAAGCAGGCGATCCGTTTCGAGTGGATGCAGAAGGCAGCCAATCTGCTGCTGTCGGGGCTCGACGCCAAAACCATCCGCCAGGAGCTGCATGAGTTCCTCGCGGACAGAAAAGGCAATGGCTCAGAGGGCGAACGAAGCGATCAGACCCGGACCTTTGTCGTCAACAATCTGATGAAGATCTGGGTCTCTCCTGACCCCGAGTTGATCCCGTTCCGGGATGCCTCGCTGGCGTTTCTGCGGGAAAATCCGTCCATGGCCCTGGCGGCTCACTGGGGGATGATCTCGGCGGTCTATCCCTTCTGGTTCAATGTGGCCCGGCAGACCGGCCGTCTGCTGGCCTTGCAGGATCAGGTAACGCAGACGCAGATCATCAATCGCCTGAAGGAACAGTATGGCGACCGGCAGACCGTGAGCCGCTATGCCCGGTTCGTCATCCGCTCCTTTGTCGCCTGGGGAGCCCTGAAGGATTCCGAGGCCAAGGGCTGCTATGAGAAAGCCGCTCCGGTGAGCATTGCCGAGCCAAACCTGGCCATCCTGATGTTCGAATCCGCACTCCTGGCCACCCCGGAGGCCAAGGGCGCATTGGGGCTGCTACTGAACAACCCGGCATTCTTCCCATTCCAGCTCCCCGTGATGACCGGTGACTTTGTATCCCAACGCAGCGACCGGATCGACGTGGTTCGCTATGGACTGGACGACGAGCTGTTGAAATTGAAAGCATAGCGACACATGGCAAGGAATGAAGGCAGAAAACCGGAGCAGCAAAAATTGAGGAGGGTTTCGTATGAGCGCATCTGACAATCTTGAAGCAATATGGGCTGCTCCTTTTGGTGACTCTCTGGATGCCCTGGACGCGCTTATGGCCCAGCATGGGAGAGTGTTCCTGATCGGTGCGGGTTGCAGCAAATGCGCGGGCCTACCGTTGATGGAAGAACTTACTGCCAAGGTACTGGATAGCGGTGTACTGGATGCTGACACCACAGATATTCTCAAGGGAATTCAGGACAGTTTCACTGGCGCGAGTGGCCCCAATATTGAGGACTACCTTAGTGAAATTATCGACCTTCTGGCCATTGCAGAGAGAAGGGCTGAACGAGGCGCGACTGATAACCAGGTCTTTATCAAAGAC
>LDZT01000197.1_pt1:7500-11405 | contig 11405 bp, 6 predicted proteins | sample 615521 | NCBI WGS metagenome assembly LDZT01 (sample SAMN03408292, study PRJNA278302) | terrestrial metagenome | isolation source: oil reservoir sample SB1 | place: USA: Alaska, North Slope, Schrader Bluff formation | collected 2011-09
CGTCTTTTTGATTCCATAATGCGCGAATATCCCATCAGTACCTTATTGATCTGGAAGACTCGATCGGAGGTTCGCCACAGAAAATTCATTGATAATTACCACAGCAAACTTAGACTAGTTGATTTTTATGTTCCGGAAAACGGAAATAGAAAATGCCTGGTATTGGATGGGCAGCAAAGACTCCAGAGTCTTTACATCGGACTTTGCGGCAGCTACGAAGGCAGAGAACTATATCTGGATATCCTAAGCGGGGAAGTATCCGCGCCAGATGACGCAAAGTACAGCTTCGCTTTTCTTGATCCCCAAAAAGCAAAATTTCCCTGGATAAAATTCAAGGATCTCGTCTTTAGTAAACAGGACCCACTTTCAGAAGCTGAGGCGATCATCAGCATGGCTGGTCGTGAGTTGTTGCCGGAAGAAAGAAGAAAAATCAGTCGCCACGTCGGGATTGTTTTCAAAACATTCCACTCGGATGATGGAATAGGCTATCAGGAGCTTGACAGTATTGAGAACAAAGATCTGTACACGGAAGATGACGTGGTTGAGGTTTTTATCAGGGCCAATTCCGGTGGAACAAGGCTGGGTAAATCTGATCTCCTTTTTTCTCTACTGAGTTCGAGTTGGGATCATGCAAACGAAGAGATGGAAAACCTTCTCTCATCACTCAACCGTCACGGGTTTGACTTCAACCGTGATTTCGTTCTCAAGACCTGTTTGACCCTTTTAAACCAGGGTGCCCGTTACGAGGTTTCAAAGTTCCGCAAAGAGGGTATCCGTCAGCAAATAGAGGAAGAATGGCTAAATATTTCAAAGGCTATAAAAGCAGTACTTGATTTTGTCAGGGGGAAGACTTTTATACAGTGTGATAAGGCTCTCCCCTCATATCTTGTTCTTATCCCTCTTATTTATGCTCGATATAACTTCCCCGAAGCTTGGGATAAAGCAAAGGGGATTGAAAACTATTTATTGAGATCCCTGATAAGCGGAGCCTTTAGCGGGAGGCCTGATCAGCTGATCGACGATTGTGTCGGTAAAATAAAAGAAGCGAAAGATCTTGATGTAGGATCACTCTTTGATGTGATGAGGTCCCAGGGAAGAAGCCTTGAACTTACTGAGGATCGTTTCTGGCAGATTGGTTACGGATCTGACTCCATCCACTTGCTCTTCAATCTTTGGTACAAGGATTTCAATTACAATCCTGCATACGAGAATAACCTTCCCCAGATCGACCATATTTTCCCACAAAGTGCATTGAAAAAGATTAAAATACCGAGTCCCGAAACGGGTCACATGGTGATGAAATATAAACAGGATGAGCGGAACCAACTGGCCAACTGCATGCTACTGACCCAGACCGAAAATGGCGCTGGGGGGAAATCCGATATCCTTCCCGACGTTTGGTTCCAAGACAAAGATGATAATTATCTGGACATGCATTTGATACCCAAGGACAAGGAGCTTTGGAAGATTGATAGGTTCGATGACTTTGTAGAAGCGCGCAAAGAGCTGATTAGAGAAAAATTTGACTTTCTAATTTCGCAGAGATCCTAGAAGAGATGATTCCCTTCGAGTACTAGGCATTCTTGAAATTTTTTAGGGGGCAGGATATTCTTGGAACGCGAAAAAATATGTGATCTGATCAACAACGTCTCCATAGAAAATCTCGAAAACTTTTTCAGATCTGCCAGCGATAAATTTGTGCCTGCAAGAGAAGACCTTTCATTTTTCTTCCCACCGGATAGCACCGGAAGACACTTTACGGACTTTTTCAAGATAGGGGAGATCACCTTCCCTTCTCAGGAAAGGATGATCATTTGCACAGTATCATGTGCCAATGAGCTTTCCAGTCGAACGAGCAAGAAAAGGCAGTATGAGATTGGGAAAAGAATTTTGAAGGAAAGGTTTCTGGACGCTGGGATCTTCGTATTCTCTGATGCCCACGGTCACTTCAGGTTCAGCCTGATCAAGGCAAACTACTTGGGTCCAAGGAGGCAGTTTACATCCTATAAGAGATATACCTTTTTCGTAGCTAAGGATCGGACAAACAAGACTTTTATCAATCAGTTAAGCAGTAAAGACTTCTCAAGTGTTGATAATATCACTGAGATTTTTTCTATAGATGCTGTATCTAAACACTTTTACGATGAATTTTCCTCCGTTTTTCTAGATCTCATTCAACGTGTTACCAGCGAAACAACGGTTACCGCTCAACAAATGGCGGATTTCGCTCTTTTGTTTGTTATCAGGATCATCTTTCTCGGGTTCGTTCAAAAAAAGGGATGGATTGGAAATAACGAAAATTTTCTGGCTGACTTTCTGAAAGAATACAAAAGGAGCGGTGATCCTGAGAATAGCTTTTACCCGCGGTGGCTGAAGCCGCTTTTTTTTGAGGCCCTCAACTCCCCCCCGGGCTGCAAGGTCGCATACGGGAACAACAGTTTTTCAAAAGAAACAGAGCAAGCCTTGCAAATGGCACCCTTTCTGAATGGCGAACTATTTAAACAAGTTTTAGGTCTTGATGACAGGGGGTTCTCAATTCCAGATGAACAGGTAGAAAAATTTTTTGATTTTCTTTTCCAATACAACTTCACTATCGATGAGAACAGTCTCACAGACGAAGAGCTGGAATTGAACCCGGAATTCCTAGGCATCATTTTCGAGCGGCTTGTTAACCAGGAAGACGGTGCTGTTTATACTCCTAGGACCGAAGTCGATTTCATGTGTCGGATTGCCCTGGTCAAGTGGCTTGAGAAGAACAGCAGCAGCGACAGAAGGGATCTTTACCGGTTTCTTTTCCGGGATCTTGGCGCAGGGGATCAATCCGAGGAAGACCAGCACCTGGGGGATTTTTCCCCCAGGGAAATGAAGGAGATCTACAATCTTCTTTCAACTGTTACCGTTTGTGATCCCGCCGCAGGCTCAGGCGCTTTCGAGGTTGGGATGTTGCACGTTTTACAGGAAGCTTTCGAAAACCTGGAACACCGTCCCAATTTCCCGCAGGAAATAGAAAAACTGGATTCTTTCAAAAGGAAAAAGGAGATAATTGCCAACTCCCTTTACGGCGTTGAAGTTAAACAATGGGCTGTCTGGATAAATCAGCTCAGGTTATGGTTGACCCTTTTTATTGATATGCCTGAGAGTTTGAGAGAATCCAGGGTTGCCTTGCTCCCCAGTCTGGGTTTCAAGGTCCGGTGTGGGGATTCTCTTATTCAAAGAGTAGGCGGGAAATTTTTCCCTGTAAGGGGAGAAGCTGAAATACCAGAATCGGCTAAAAGGCTGTTAAAAGAACTGCGGCGGGACAAACACGAATTCTTTCATAACCGTGGAAAAAGTTTTGAGTTCATCAGGAAAGCCGAATACACAGTCTTTAGAAACATCCTTGAAGCGGAGATTCAGGAAAAGGAAAAACAGATTCTCCAATTAAGAGAGAAATCCATACACATTAGGAATCAGGTAGGCCTGTCTTTTGTGTCAGTTCAGCAAGCCTCTGAACTGAGTGCTTCAGAAAAGGATAATGAAAAGGAGGCACGGCTGAGGGAAGAGATCTCAGAACTAAGAACCGAAAAAAGCAAAGTCGTTTCAGAAGCACCCCTTGTCTGGAACATAGAATTTTCGGAGATATTTTTTGACAGGGGTGGGTTTGATATCGTTATCGGCAACCCCCCATATGTCAGGCAGGAGAGCATCGACGATCCGCTTGGTAAAGTGAGAACGGCAACAGAATACAAAGGACTTTTAAGGCAGATGGTTGCTCGTGATTTCCCCGGACATTTCGGGTCGGGTCGGTCGATCAACGGAAGATCCGATCTTTATACGTTCTTCTACATCCGCTCACTTCGGATTCTCAACTCCAAGGGTATTCATGTTTTCATCTGCTCCAACTCCTGGCTTGATGTGGGCTACGG
>LDZT01007011.1_pt1 | contig 11401 bp, 9 predicted proteins | sample 615521 | NCBI WGS metagenome assembly LDZT01 (sample SAMN03408292, study PRJNA278302) | terrestrial metagenome | isolation source: oil reservoir sample SB1 | place: USA: Alaska, North Slope, Schrader Bluff formation | collected 2011-09
AATCGGAGCGATTGTAGGGGTTTTTCTTCTGCTTGTTGTCGCATATCTGTTAATCGGAGCCTCCCTGATCACCGCTGAAGTCGTCATGACGGCACAGCGCGATATGACAGAAGTGCAGACAGATAGAACGGGAACCTCAATTGCGATCGATGGTCATCAGATATCGGCAGATAATACAACACTCTATCTTCAGGTAAAAAATGAGGGGACCACCGTGATCGAGAACCCCGATCAGATGGATCTGTTTCTTGCAACCGGCACAGGCACCCAGACACGGGAAGAGTGGCAACTGATAGAAATCACCCCGGATCTCATCAATCCGGGTTTCTTCGATCCCGGCGAGCTGCTGAACATGAGCGTAACGATTGATACCCTCCCCATCTGGATGAAGGTGGCAACGCCAACAGGCACCGCTGCATCCGCCTATCTATGAGGTGATACCATGGCCATATTTGATGATGACGAGGACTCCGGCAACTCATACTTAAATGACCTGATTGGGGGATCAGACAAGGAGATCCTCTCGACAGGCAACCCGGAGATTGACAGAAAGATTGCAGACGGCCTGCCACTCTACTCGATGACCCTGATCGAAGGCGAGAATGACACCGGAAAGAGCGTCATCACCCAGCAGATTATGTGGGGTGCAATGAAGAATTCATTCACGGTTGACCTCTTTACAACTGAGAGCACCGTCAAGAGTTTCCTCAAACAGATGGAGTCGATGAGCCTGGATATCTCGGATTACTATGCCTGGGGATACATCAGGGTATTCCCACTCCATGTCGTCGGATTTGACTGGGATGAGACCGACATGCAGGGCATCCTGGGCAGGCTTGTAGCACATATGCAGAAGAGCAAGGCAGAGGTGATCATCATCGACTCGCTCACGCTCTTCGCTGAATACGCATCAACAGATGTGATCATGACCTTCTTCACAAACTGCAAGACCCTCGTCGATAACGGCAAAACCATCCTGATCACACTCCACACCTATGCATTTGAAGAAGACTCGCTTGTTAGGATCCGCTCTACCTGTGATGCCCACCTGGTGATGAAGAAGTCGCTCATCGGTGACAAATACGTCATGGTGATGGAGGTTGGAAAGGTGCGGGGTGCACGAAAGACGACCGGAAATCTCGTCTCCTTTGAAGTGCACCCCGGATATGGCATGAAGATCATCCCAATGTCGGTAGCAAAAGTATAGAAGTATAGAGTATGGCATCCTCACTCTCAATAGACGTAACCCTCCCCTTTCAGCCCCAGACAGCTGATGTTGAAGAGATCTATGAAGGAGATCTTGAGTCATCCGCACTGTACCGTATGCTCCCCGAGAATGCCCGGGAGTACGTCCGTGAGAGCCCACACCTCCTTGAATACCTTTTAATCTTCCCCGTCGATGTCTATGGCATCCCGCTCTTCCTCTCCGAGCTGAAAGGCGATCTCAAAAAGATGGAGAGCCCCAATGTCATCTACCCTGTCGGAAACGAAACATTCGTTCATATCCTCCCCGATCCAAATGATGTCCGGCAATACTATATCCCGATCGAACCCTCGTTTCTTCACAGTGTCGGTTACCTCAATGCCGCAATCGAATGCAAACTGGTTGATCTCCTTGATGCCCTCGATTATGATCCGGTTACCGAAAAAGAACGAGCCGATCTCCTCAAAAAGCTCTTAAAGGAGATTACGTACATCAAAACCTCTACAGATACCGCACTCATTGAATCTGCAGAAAGTGAAGTCTCAAAATCCCTGAAAGATAAAGTCATGGACTTCCTTCATAAGGATCTTGGAGATACAAAGAAGGACTCGGTTGCACGAAAATTCCCGGGGATACCCCAGACCGCTGATGGAAAAGTAATTGTCACCCCCGCACAATATACCGCACTTGAGTATATCCTCATACGGGACAAAGTCGACATGGGAGTCTTAAAGCCCTTTCTCCAGGACAGCTATATTGAAGATATCACCTGCAATGGCGTCGGGCCGATCTTCATCGAGCATAAGATCTTCAAAGGATTGAAATCTGTCATTGAATTCAAAAAATCCGATGAGCTCGATCTCTTTGTGCTGAAGATGGCAGAGCGCATCAAAAGTCCGATCACCTACAAGAGTCCTATCGTTGATGCAACACTCCTTGACGGCTCCCGTATCAACATCGTCTATGGAACCGAGATCAGCAGGCATGGGAGCAACTTCACCATCCGAAAAGCGATGGGAGAACCACTCTCGATCTTAAATATCATCGAGAGTGGTGGTATGGACTACATGTGTGCAGCATACCTCTGGATTCTCATCGAGTACGGGATGTCCCTTTTTGTCTCCGGAGAGACGGCATCCGGAAAGACCACCACCCTGAATGCCCTCACCGCATTCCTGCCGCCTGAGAATAAGATCGTCACCATTGAAGATACACCTGAGCTGAATATCCCCCACCGCAACTGGACACGGGAGGTTGCAAAGGGGAAAGGCAAAGGCGAGGGGGAAGGCGGAGAAGTGACAATGTTCGATCTCCTCAGGGCAGCCCTCAGGCAGAGACCAAACCAGATCCTGGTCGGAGAGATCCGTGGTGTCGAGGGGTCGGTCGCCTTTAGTGCAATGCAGACCGGCCACCCGGTCATGAGCACCTTTCACGCATCAACTGTTGAAAAACTGATCCAACGTCTGACGGGGGATCCCATCCTCATTCCAAAGACCTTTGTGGACAGCTTAAACCTCGTTATCATCCAGAGTGCGGTAAAGCGGCCCACCGGTGAGACGGTACGGCGGGTCCTCTCTATATCCGAGCTTGTCGGATATGATCCCGAGACCCAGGGATTCTCCTTTGTTGAGGCATTCTCATGGGAGCCGGTGACCGATACCTTCACCTTTAATGCGAAAGGAATCAGTTTCCTCCTCGAATATAAAATTGCGACCATGCTTGGGATACCTGAGCGAAGAAAAGCCGACATCTACCTTGAGATCGATAAACGTGCCAAAATCTTAGAGAAGCTCCATGAGGCAGGATTCACCCGGTACTATGATCTCTTCAATATGCTGACAAAAGTCAGGAAACAGGGTCTCTTAAAGATCGATATCGGGGGCGACTGAAAGATGTTTGAGGATGTTGTTGAACGCCTTCGGGAGAGTAATGAGGGAAAACTCCCCTTTGAAGATCTCTTTCAGAAGATATACAAACGGATCACCAAAGTCTTTGATGACCGCAGGATGGCATCTGATATCCTCCTGATGGTCACATATATGGATTCGCTTGCAATCGCCAAGGCATCACGCCCCGAGATCTTTGCAAGTACCGCTGAGAAGAAGGAGTACGCATCAGCAAAGGCGATCAAGAAGATCGAGTTCTTTGTCAAGCGGTTTGGATACAGTTATGTCCAGGCGATAACAATCGTCGGGGAGAGAGTTGAGAATGCCATCTTAAAGACCCTGCTTCAGCGATTTGGAAATGCAATGGAATCGGGGGTACCCGATCTTGATTTTCTTGATGGCGAACTATCATCATCAATGGAGATCTTCAGGAGCAACCAGGAGGCAGGATATGAACTCCTGAAGAAATGGGCGGATGCCTACATCGCCATGCTCCTCTCCTCTGTTGTGATTGCCATCACACTCATGATATCGGTTGCAATCTATACGCCGGGTTCAGCTGAGGAGACCCTAAGGATCACCTATGTAATCGTGATCCTTATCTCCTTCTTTGGTATCGGAACGATGTTTCAGACGGTTCCAACCGATGATCGCGTCTATAAATCTGAAGACTGGTCCTCTAAAGAACAGGCGATGATCAAGAAACTGGAGAAGATCATTATCCCGCTGACGATCATCGCGTGGCTCGTTACCTGGGCAATTGGTGTTCCGGCCGGTGTTGTCTTTATGCTTGTTGGCATCATGCTCGCCCCGCTTGCGATCCTGGCATATATTGACAATAGCAATGTCATTGCCCGGGATGAAGAATTTCCAAACTTCATCCGGGGTATCGGAGCGATGATGGGAGGAAAATCAATCACAATGTCGCAGGCACTCGCACAGGTCGATAAAAAATCAATGCCAACCCTTTCTCCCCTTCTTCTGTCAGTCCACTCCAAACTGAACCTCGGGCTCGATGAAGAGCTCTCATGGAAGCGATTCATCGGCGAGTGCGGGAGTAATTTCATTTATAAATACTTCAGCATCTTCCGCGATACCGCAAAGATGGGTGGGGATGCAAAAAAAATCGGCACCGTTGTTGCAGACTCGATGCTTGAACAGGTGCTGATGAGAAAACGGCGGGAACTTGCAAGCATGGGTTTTGTGATCCTCTTAATCCCGATGCATGCAGCGATGAGCGCAATCTTCATCGCACTGTATGAGATTCTGGTAACCCTCTCAAAATCCATAACAAGTGTGATGATGAGCTTTGAGGCAGCATCGGCGGCTGCCTCAGGTGACGCAATCGGAGGTGTCATGGGCGGGGGGATGATCGGTATGTTCCTCGATTTTCCTGAAGCCTTAATCGGTGCCTATGTGGTTCAGATCCTCGTGATCATCTGTTTCTCCAATGTCATAGTCGGGCAGCTCGCGGTGGGTGGAGATCGGACCATTGCCTACCCCTTTATTGCAATAATGTTTGTCATCACCGGAATGCTCTTCCTGGCAATCCCGCCGGTTGTTGATATGTTCTTCAGCATGGAAGGGCTTGTTTCAACAGGAGGAACTATAGTATGAAGGATTCAGTGCGGAGAATACTCCTCTTTTTCGGCATTGTCGCGGTTGGAATAATACTCCTCTTCATCGATCTGCCATTTCTCTATCTGGTAGTAATCGTCTCAGTCTTTGGCATATTCCTGCTCTTTCTCACCGGGGCTCTCTCCCTGAAGAGCCTGAGGAGAGAGAAGGAAGACACAAAAGAATCAGGTGAGACCGGGACGCAGAAAAGGCCGGGTTTTGGTGAGAGGTTTGCTGAGAAGGCACCATCATTCTATAATCTCTACAAGAAGCTCACCGGCGGGGCACGAAAGCCAGGGGAGAAGGTAGAAAAGAAGAAGGAAGGAGGACTTTTTGGCAGGAAAAAGAAGGATGATAAGGAGAAGGCAATAGCAGCCTCCTCATCCGGTGTGATCAGTGCCGTCAGTGGGGAGACGGATGATGAACTCGATGATGACGATCTCTTCGGTGATATTAACCTGGATGAACTGGATGATGAGGGGCTGGATGACTTTGATGGTGATGCTGCAGTCATCGACATGGGACAGGATGATGCCGGTATGTCAGATGATGTCGCCTCAATCCTTGCCCAGGCCGGGGATCTCGATGATGATCTCCCCGAGGGAGGCTTCGATCAGTCATTAGACACCTCATTTAATGACTCCATGGACGATGATCTCCTCTCATCTGACGGCGATCTCGACTCCATTGATCTCGATGAGCTGGAGACCGGTGATGAGGAAGAGTTGCCGGATGGATTTGAGGATCTGGATGAGATCGAGGACCCGCTGGCCGACTCCCCTGATGAAGAAGAGAAGAATAAGGATACGTTCAGCTTTGGTGATTCTGTTGAAGCCATCAGTTCAAATGTAGGTTTTTCCGATACAACAGGGAAAGAGACGAAGAGCTCGTTCTTCTCCAAATCCGGCGAAGGGGGCATGAGGGAGAGCGATCTTCTCAGTGAACTGAAGAGCGGCACAAAGAATATCAGGAAAAAACAGGATCTCAGCCTTGTCCGGGAATTGAAGGATATTGAAGTCTCTCCTGAAGAGCTTGAAGAAGAGTTATCCAACCTGCTCACTATATTAGGGGGAAAAAAGGATAATTAATGCAATCCAGTAAAAAAAAGGATGGGATGATGAATAATGGTAAGTGCACCGGTAAAAGTTCAGCATAATGATGAATGGATCAATTGCAAGATAACAATTGATGATGAAAAAATCGTTATACCGCCACCGGTCAATGCCACAATACCGCTGAAGCATATCGTCGATCTGGAAGAAAAAAAGAAGAACACCCTCACCATCATCAGAAAAGATGGTTCAGTCATCGATCTTGTTTCGGTTGAAAAGGTCAGATTTGTTCTGAAGCACAAAATCCTGATGAAATGCAGTGGCTACCGGCTGATGGTTCAGTTCATGTCGCCTGCAATTCGCGGCGGAGTTCTTGTTACAAACGCCATCTGGGAGAAAGGTGCCATTATTGTTTTGAAGACAGGGATCTGGTGCATCACCCAGAATAAGCAGATCTGCATCCAAATCGATGACGTCACAGGCATCGAGCTCACCAAACGGGAGGTGAATGATAAGCCGACTGATGTCGTCAGGATCGATCACCTCGAGCACCATGATGTTGTATCAAGTTTCATCCTCACCCAGATCTCCACCCTCCAGATCCTCCACAATTTCCTCCAGGAGGCGACAGCAGGTATTAAGATGGAGGGGACAGAGCTTGGAGCCATGGACCAGCAGATCGCCATGCTCGTCTATTCAGGAATGGACTCCTCCTCAATTCAGAATATGCTCCAGATTCAATTCAAAGAGATAGACCGGGTCTATGAGAAATTAATCAACCTTAATATGGCTGAAGTAAAAGAGATACGAAGAGAAGTTCAGCTCACTGCAAAAGGTGTCCGATATATCACTGATGCGACCAAATCCGGGGCAAACTGATTTGTGATACACCCCGGGCAGGACAAAACTCTAAATATTGTCCCACACATATCTGGATGGATGCTGAATGGGTAGAATACTGATTGTTGATGATACGCTGTTTATGAGAACCCTTCTCAAAAACATTCTTTTCTCCGGAGGCCATGAGATCGTTGGTGAAGCCGGAGACGGAGCTGAAGCTGTAGAGAAGTACCAGGCTTTGAAACCTGACCTTGTTACGATGGATGTTGTGATGCCGAAGATGAACGGCATCGAAGCACTCAAAGAGATAAAGAAATTTGATCCCGGTGCAAAAGTCGTCATGTGTACAGCGGTTGGACAGGAGCAGATGGTAAAACTTGCCATTAAAACCGGGGCAAGAGGATATGTTGTGAAACCGTTCCAGGCACCAAAAGTGCTTGATGAGGTAAAAAACGTGCTGGCGTCATAGCGTATGATAAAAGTTCTCATTGTGGATGACTCCGTCTTCATGCGGACGATTCTAAAGGATATTATCGGACGAGACCCTGAGATTGAGGTTCTGGGAACTGCAGTTGATGGGATTGACGCACTGGCAAAGACAGAACATCTTGAACCCGATATCATCACCCTCGATATTGAGATGCCACGAATGAATGGTATCGAGTTGCTTCAGAAGCTGAGGCGACTACCATTAGCAAAGAAACCAAAGATCCTGATGCTCAGTTCCCTCACTGCCGAGGGGGCGGAGATGACATTGAAAGCGATCCGCCTCGGAGCCTCGGACTTCCTCCTGAAGCCGACAGACCTCCGGAAGGTCAGAACTATTGAGGAGGATGTCGTCAGCAAGATCAAACACCTGGTGTCACTGCCGGATGCGATAGTGAAGAAGACTGCACCGAGAACGCGTTCAGTGACCGATAAAGATAAGGCAGAGACCCTTGTGTTGATTGGGTCCTCCGCTGGCGGGCCTCAGATGCTTGACACTCTCCTCTCAATGTTTCCGGCGGATCTCGGCGCAGGTGTTGTGATCACCCAGCATATGCCGGTTGGATTCACCGCCGCACTTGCCGAGCGTTTCAACCGCATCTGTCCATTGGATGTGAAAGAGACTGAAAATGGAGATCTCATTACCAGGAACAATATCCTCCTTTCAAAGGCAGGGTACCATACAATCATCACCAGTGCCCAGACAACGCCCGGACGGATCGCCGGAAAGGTTGTCCATTCAAGCGGCCAGCCTCTCCATGGGGTGAAACCGGCAGTCGATAAGACATTTATATCTGCATCAAAAGTCTATGGGAAAAATATCGTATCAGTGATCCTCTCGGGAATGGGAAGTGACGGGGGTGCAGGCATGCTTGCAATCAAAGAGGCGGGGGGGAGGACCTTTGTTGTCCGTGAAGATGAATGCCTCGTCTATGGCATGGCCAGATCAGCACTTGATCATAACGCCGTCCAGGAGACAGTTTCCCTGAAGAAGATGGCTGACGAGATTCACCGGGCGGTCCGGAAGATTGGAGGATAGTATGGTAGAGTCAGAGTTTGAACAATACCGGGGCCTCTTCGTCGCCGAATCCCGGGAGAATCATGAGGTGATTGTACGAAACCTTCTCATCCTTGAAGGTGGCGAAGACACAGGTGCAATCGATGAGATCTTCCGGGCAGCACATACCCTGAAAGGTGCTTCCGCCTCGATGGGCTTTGATACCATGGAACATCTCTGCCATGCAATGGAGGATGTCTTCCAGGCGATCAGAAATAACGAGTTGACGGCAACCCAGGATCTTATGGATCTCCTGCTCAGCACAGTGGATATCATCGAGGAGCAGATCGATGAGATCGAAGAAGGCGGGGATGGGAGTTCGATCAATGTGGATGAGATGGTTCAATCGCTCCGGAGCGTAACAGGGAGTGGTGAGAAGAGGGATACTCCACAAGAGATAGCTGACAGAGAGATGCCGGGGCTTCCCTCTGCTGAAGGTTCAAACGGGTATCCACAATACACAATACGAATACAGATCGATGAAACATCCCTGATGAAGGATGTCAGGGCATTGATTGCCATTGGAAATCTCGAACAGTTTGGCACCATCCTCGGAACCAACCCTCCGATCTCCCTGCTTGAAGAGGATGATGCCCCCTTTGACGGCACACTGACCATTGTGATTGAGAGTGACGCAGGCATCGAGGCACTCCGATCAGCCGCATCGGGAACAGAAATTACTGAGATCTCTGTCGAGGAGATTGTCACCCAGGCTCCACCTGAAGATCAGGCAGATATACAAAACCTTCCTCTCTACCAGATGATCATCAATGTCGATGAAGAGTCGGCGATGAAAGGGCTCCGTGCCTGCATCTCACTTGAGCGCCTTGAGGAGTGCGGAACAATCCTCAGGTGCGATCCCCCGCGTGAGGCAGTCGAGGATGGCCTCTTTGATTTGAACTTCCAGGTGACGATCGCAACTGATCAGGATCAGGAGGCATTGAAGAAAGCGGCGATGGTACCGGAGATCCGATCTGTTGATATCATCCCGCTGGATTCTGCTGAGCAGAGAACCCGGAAAGCCTCCACTCCAACAAAAAGCCGCGATCCGGGATCGAAAAAGAAGGATGATACCAGGAGTCGGGAGATCAAGAACCTGAGGGTTGATATCCAGCAGCTCGATCGGATGATGAACCTGATCGAGGATCTGGTGATAAACCGTGGCCGCCTCAAACAGATTGCTGAGAAGAACAAGATGAAAGAGATGGATGAGGCGATCAGCATGATCGATCGATCCGTCTCCGATCTCCAGGTCCTGATGATGGATATTCGGATGATCCCTTTAAATCACATCTTCAACCGCCTTCCACGTGTGGTCAGGGATACTGCGCATTATGATGGGAAAGAGGTGAATTTTGTCATGGAGGGGGGTGAGACCGAACTTGACAGAAGTGTGATGGATGGCTTGAATGATCCCCTCCTCCATCTCATCAGGAACGCCGTCAACCATGGCATTGAATCTCCGGAGCGTCGGAAGGAGGTTGGGAAGCCAGAGAAGGGTCTTGTCCAGCTCTCTGCACGCCGTGACCGTGACAATGTCATCATCGAGCTGAGGGATGATGGTGCCGGGATCAATGTGGAGAAGGTGAAGGCAAAGGCGATCGAGAGAGGCATCCTTGCCCCGGATCAGGCAGACCAGCTGACGAAGGAGGAGGCGATCAGCTATCTCTTCCACCCGGGTTTCAGCACCGCTGATACCATCACCGATATCAGCGGCCGTGGTGTAGGCCTTGATGTCGTCAGGGGTGCAATAGAATCACTGAAAGGGACCATCCGCGTAACAACCAATGAAGGCAGGGGATCGAGCTTTGAGCTATTGCTCCCTCCAACAATGGCGATCGTTGAGGTGATGATCGTCCGGTTAAATAACCGGAGGATTGCAGTCCCCATCAGTGCCATTGTTGAGGTGGCAAGCATGAGGCGGGAGAATATCCACCGGATCGGGACACAGGATTCAATCCTCCTTCGGGATGAGGTACTGCCTCTCCACATGCTTGAAGAGATGTTTGGGAGATCAGATTCTTCGGAGATTCTCATCGTAGTACAGTATAATAAGCAGAAATGCTGCATTGCCGTCGATATTGTCGAGGGGCAGCAGGAAGTAGTGGTAAAACCACTCAGCAAGATTATCGGAGTGATCCGGGGAATTTCCGGCATCACCATACTCGGAGACGGGCATGTTGTTCCGGTATTAGATGTAAATACAATGGTGTAAACAATGGCATTACTGACACCCACACAGATGGACGCATTGAGCGAACTTGGCAATATCGGGGCATCCCATGCAGCAACAACACTCTCGCAGATGTTAATGGGCCAGATAGAGATGACAGTCCCTCTCGTTGAGGTTGTCGATCTGGCGGATATTTATAGACACGTAACCGAGGAGACGGCAGCCCTCTCCATATTCCAGATGCAGGGCGAGCTCGACCAGGGAGGATATATAATATTTATCATGCCACTCTCCTCTGCAATACGGATGACCAATACGATGCTCGGAATGGGAGACGAGGAGCGTGAGCTGAATGAGATGGACGAGAGTGCATTAAACGAGGTGGGCAATATCATGGTCTCTGCATTCCTTGATGCAACAGCAGAGCTCCTTGGCATTGTGATGCTCCCCTCTCCACCGGTTCTGGTGATTGATATGGCACATGCCGCAGTCGAGCAGCTCCTAACCGAGGTTGCATTTGATGTGAACGAGGTTGTCTTCTTCCACACAAAACTGATCTGCGACCAGTATTCCATCAATGGCGACCTTGTGATGCTGCCTGAGATGAACACCCTCACCCAGATCCTTGAGCTGATGGATAACCTCCTGAAGAAACATGCCACATAGGTGGCTATGGAGCCATTGAATGGATGAAGAACCCACCCGCTACAATGCAAAAGCCATCGTCATAGGCATCGGAGACTACCACACCGGAGCGGAGCCGATGACCTCAATAGGGCTTGGGTCATGTATCGGGCTTATCATCCATGACACAAAGCTTGGGATCGGCGGTATGGCGCATATCATGCTTCCGGAGAGCGGAGGAAAGCGGGATCGCCTCGGGAAGTACGCCGATACCGCCATTGAGATACTGCTTGATGAACTCAGGAAGAAAGGGAGTTCGCCAAAAACACTTCAGGCAAAGCTGGTCGGCGGGGCACAGATGTTTGCAAATTTCAGTGGCAACCTCTCAATAGGGGATCGAAATATCGAAGCAGTCAGGGCAAAACTGAAAGAGAATAAAATCCCGATAAAAGGGGAGGATGT
>LDZT01009693.1_pt1 | contig 11395 bp, 6 predicted proteins | sample 615521 | NCBI WGS metagenome assembly LDZT01 (sample SAMN03408292, study PRJNA278302) | terrestrial metagenome | isolation source: oil reservoir sample SB1 | place: USA: Alaska, North Slope, Schrader Bluff formation | collected 2011-09
TTTAGTAAAGCTATCCCACTCCTGGTTAATGGCAAATTCACTTTCTTCTCCACCCTTTACAGAGACATATATTGGGTCTTTATCTGTAAACCATATAAAATCGTTCATATTTCTCATTTTGACCCTCACTTTTAATCTCTCTCCTATTGGAATTTCTTCTTCATATTCTATCTCTTCTATTCTTACTTTGTATTCTAGATTTTCTTCTTCGTATCCTTTCCAATCTACTAAAGCTTCACGAACAGAGTTTGCAAAATCTCCAGTAGATTCTCTTGCAGATATTGTAGAGAGTTGTCCCTCTTGTTGGTTTATTAAAAGTTCTACAACAGATAAATCAGAAATACCCCAATTGGAGGAGATATCTTCAACCATCTGGTATAGCGAGTCACTTGCTCTATTAGTAAGAGATGTGTTGTTGGAAAGGTAACCTATTGTTACCGCTCCATCTACCTCTTTTAATTGAGGATTTGCACCTATCCCACCTTCTGTTCCTTGGTAGATAAGTCCACTCTCGTCTAGTAGGTACGTGTATGGAATATCTGTAAGGTATAATCTTGTTATACTGTAATAGTATAGTGCTTTAGCCCATGTGGCCGGGTCTCTAGCCAATTCTTCTGATTCTGTGGTTACTTGGGTGATGTATATCTTTGTTGGATTTGTATATATTGTATCTGTTTTATCTGAGAGGGTTTTGTCAAATTTTTGGCTTTCTACTGAATAATAGGAGAAAGAAAAAACACTAAGAGGGAATAACATAAGGGTTATTATTGCTACAACCAATTTTGAGAATTTCTTAGGAATATTCATATTGCTTATTCTATCATCTATTTGAAGAGTATTTCCAATTTGTTAAGAAGAGGGCTCTGTATGTGGTTGCTCCCTATATGTTTCTTCTGTTTTTTCTAGTAGAAATTCTGGATCAATTGCACAGATGAATATGTTGCTTGTTGTTCGATATTTTCCTCCTTTAGAATCTACTAATTCTCCATCTCCAAATATTCTGTAAGTTGGAACAATGTACTGATCTTCTAAATCATTAAATAAGAAAATGTTGTCTATTTCTTTTGCTGTAAGTGTATTTAGCCTAGCAGATCCTTTAATTATATCTGACTGATTATAGTAATAATTTTCTATAATCAGGTTTACTGCCTTCATTGGATAGTTTTGAATATTGAGTAATTCGCTCAGCGGAATTGTTGGAATCATTTGATATTTTTGCAAATTTTCTTCTCTTAAGAAGAGCATTGAAAATTCAATAAGTCTTTCATTCTCATCTAGCTCTAGTTTGTATGCATATCCATCTAGATTTGAAGATCCTATTTCCTTTCCATGATATTTGAAATAACCTGTGTAAAGAGTCCCTCTGTCAGTGGGAGTTACTTCATCATTTATCGCTTGGCTAATTCCGAGATACTGTTTAAAAAAGGACGATATATCCCTGGCGTTCGTAATTTTAAGATCTAATACTAAACCGTCTGAGAAGATGGAAAGTATTCCAATATTTGCGTTATACCATATCAGATCATTTCCTTGAGTAATTATTATTTCATCCTGCAAGTCAAATTCTTGCTGTTGTATATTGTAGAAATTATCTATAAAATTAGCAAGCAGAGTTTCTTCTGGTCTGGTTATAGAATATATCCATTCTCTTTCCTGAAAGTTCTCTATTTGTATGTTGTTCGTTATTATGTCCACATTTTCTTGTGTCTGTACGTATGGGCTTGTAATTGGTTCGATAGGTAAATCAAGAACGATTTCATCCTCTTGTTTCCTGTTCAAAAAAAAGATCACAAAGATTATTGCTCCTATAAGTATTCCCACGAGGAACCATACTCCATATTTTTTAAAAAATTGTTTTATTTTGTTCATGGTGCTCTACAAAAATCCGTTATATAAGATTTAATGCTAGCAAAACATTGGTTATTAAGATACTGTGATTCATTGTATGCTATACCTCTATATATTTCAGCATTACATCCGGGGAGCATTGGCGTTGCTGTCGCCCTAATGCATGAACCATCTCTTGTGGTGAAAGCATAACCCCCTCCATTACCAGAGAGCCAATCTGCTCCCCATTCCATAAAGAGTCCTCCGTAAGAACCACTAGCATTTCGATATTGTTTAAGATGAGTTAATTCATGTTTAAAGAGTCTTACAGTAGTATCATTACAAGAGTTAACTTTGTCAGATTTGCAGTAGATCTGGTCCATACTATATGCCCAGCACCACCAACCTGCACCTAAATCTCCATACAATTCGTGTCCTGGAGGAATCAAATCTAATTTAACTCCTGACAAACCCATTTCTGAAGCCATCCGTGTGAATAGTCCTTGGACTGTTTCCCCTGGACCACATTGAAAATCTATGGGTTCTCCTCCAGATCCTGGAGGCAGATCTGGAAATTCCGTTGGATCAATGGGTGTAAGATTTAAGTCTGCATATGCCTCACACATTACTATTTCATTAGGAGCAACATGAGAATATTTCCCAAACACCATAAGGAAGAAACTTCCAAAACCAACCAATACCAGTGTAAAGCAGCCTCCTATAAAAAATATTAAGACATTTGCCGTGGTTTTAATGACAGGCTTTGCCATCTTCATTATGACTTCTGTACCTACCCATGTTAAGGCACTGACTATAGCATTTCCAACAGGTCCAGCAATAGAAAATCCAACTGCTTGTAAAGCTGCTTTTACTACTCCACTGGCAAGTGCTCTAAGACCACCTTTCTCCATCCAAGTTTGTACTGCCTTTTTCCCAAACTTTTGGATAAAACCAACTTCAAGAAGCCTCTTCCCGATGACCTCATTTATTTCACCGCCCAATCTTTTCTCAATCATTTCATTAAGCCTTTTTGTGATATCATCTCTCGCCCTAGATATTGCAGAGAAATTGTATGCAAGTTTATTCCATCTCTCTTCCTGTCCTATGAATTTTTCCATCTTCTTTAAAAGATCTGGGGCTATTGAATCCGTTAAAGTAGCTAAATAGGCTTCTCCATTTCCACTAAGAACCTCTCCCATAAATTTATCCATATCAAAACCGGCAATATTCTTACTTAGAACATCTCCCATCTTTTTCTTAAAGGCTTTCTCTATAACATTTGCCGTGTACGCAAAAACTTCTCCATTACCTAGACTCTTAACCAGAGTTACTGGGGAAAGATAATATAAAGGGACCATAGAATCATAATATGCTTGTTGGAACTTATTACTTCCTTCCTTGGCATCTAAGAATTTAACTTTACCCTTGACCCTTTTCTTTCCCCTTAATCCCACATTTGTAGTGAAGGTTCTCTCAAATGGCTTAGCAGGTTGTAACCACTTGATCTGATTAAAAGTATCATTAAAAAATTTCCCGTTTATTACATTTGGAAGAAGATTACCATCTACAAAAAGGTCTTTAGCTGTATACCAATTACCTTCAAATTTACCAATATTGCCTGCAAATTCATACCGTTGAGCCATGTTGTAGTCTGAGCGTAATTCCCTGATACTTTTTTTGTGCTTATCTATATCACTCTGTGGAGCACCTTGCTCCTTAAGAAGTTTTATCTGATCCTGATGGTATTTCATCCTCTTCTTGGATTCATCCATTACCTTCCTTAACTCTCCAACAGCAGACATATTTTCAATAAATCTTGAAGCAGAACGATAATCCTCCTTCTTTTGAGGATCTGTCTCAAAACTGGCTTTCTCACGGATATTCTCCGCCTCTAGGAAGGAGTATAGGTCGGATATAGCTGCACCAGAGAATATTGCTGCTCTATCTTTTTCTGTTCCTGTATGGTATGCCTTCTCTGCTTTTCGATAGAAGTTGAACAACTCCTCTCCTTTCTTAGGTCCATACTTCTTAATTAACTGACTCTTCTTTACGGAGTATGCACCACTTGAGAAATGTTTTTGCATTAACCGATCGGCCCTTGTCTTCATGTCAAGACTAAATTCATCTGCCCTCCCAACTTGTGCTAACGCAGTTCTAGTTTCAAAATCCAAACCTTTTTTTGCAGCCCAACTACCAGCAACAACACCTCTCATAGCCTCTCCTGTACTAGCCATTCTCTGAGATTTTCTAACAGCCTCAGCTCTTTTAAATTGGGCATCTACATATTTGCCCGGATCCCTGACAATTTGACCTATGTTTTTAAGGTTGAACTTTATGGCTGCTCCCCTGTCATCAAGCTGAATCTTTGCAAGATCAATATCTACAAAATCTTGGAAGGCCTCTATGGTATTGTTATTAACAAACATTGCAGGATTTTCTATTGCTGCAGCTAGTGCATCTACTATCTCAGATGTTCCATCAACACCTGTAACTTTAAGGGGTTTAGTTTTATTAGGCGGTTTTTGAGACTGTGTAAATATAAAGTCAAATATTGACCCTATTGCGTCTTCATACTGTTCTTGCTTGCCTTGAGGCATAAGATTCTAAATATCAATTATTTAAACATACCTCCAACTAATGGGATACCACTTAGACCCTGCTTTATGGCACCAGCCACGTCAGCTCCTCCCTTAGAAGCAGTAGGAGGTATAATTGCTTTAACAAATGCAGGAGCTTGGGCAGCAACAAAGATTGCTATAATCTTTGCAACAGCAATCATAAGAGGTCCTATCTCGTCTGCAAAACCGGCATCTTCAAACACTGTCTGTGGAAAGGTAAAGGTTACTCTGTTCTGCTTTTCAACCAAGTAGTATGGAAGATTTACGATTGCAAATGCTAATGGGAAAACCAGAGAATCTCTTAACATTGACTTAAACACATTCGTCGTCATAGCTTCATTCCCAGGGATAGATCCCGCCATAATAGCCAATGGGGCAATTATGACATTTACCAAAAGAGAAAAATATGTCTTTACCAATGAAAACCACAACTTGATAGCTCCAAATAAAATTATTATCACAATTATTAATGCAACAAAGACTGCTACTATGGCTACTGGGGCAAGAGAGTGGATTATTAATCCAACGATTCCTCCGATACCCAGTCCAACTCCACCTCCGAGCCCTACTGCTGGTGCAGAACCGATTGTTGTTCCCACAAGAAGTTGCCAGATGTTGTGTATCGCGACATCAGATTGCAGGACTCCGGAGATAACTCTCATTAGGATTCCGGAGATATCCAGAATAATTCCAGCGATTGCGAAACTAAATGTTACAAGAACTAAACCAACTACAACCTTAGGAATGGCATTTCCTATTGTTACAACTGTTTGACCTCCGACCTTATTTCTAAACATTATCATGAAGCCAACAATTATCATTACGACAACAAAACCTATATAAGCAATATTCCTTGTGACAGACCAAAGAGTATCAATTCCACTGTTCATAAGATCATCATACCCAGAAGCGTATACGGATTGCTTCTCCTTGTATCCTGGGACCCACTCTTCGGATAGGTGTGCTACTACATCTATATTGGGCTGAGCATTAAACATTGCAGTGACTTGATTCTCAACCATTCCAACAACACCAGCTTCCATCTCAGGAGGAATTTCACCATCTTCTGCTGCCTTTTGAATGCTCTCATATGATGTTGTACACTGAGGGCAGATAAGAGTTAGGAAGAAATCTCCTGTAGCAGTAACAAATTTTGAGACCAATTGAGAGATACTCTCCCCAACTGCATTGGTGGCAGCAGAAACAAAATTCTTAATATTCCCCCAAAGCCCTGTAGGAGAGTTATCGACTGGTTCAATATATTCGTCCAGTACTGAATCTTCTTGTGCAAAAATCTGCATTGGTTTTGCAATAAAGCTAAAGGTCGAGAGAGCGATTAGAAAAATTCCTAGAGCTGGTAAGAGATACTTTCTCATTTTATTTTTAATAATTATATTTTAATTAATATCATCCTGATCTAAACCATAGTAATCGGCTGATAGCTCCATAGCTTGTTGTACCAGATCCCAGTATACTTCAAAACTAGAAGGAAATTCTTCATCGTTAGGAGCCTCATTAGAAGCCTGTAATTTGTAGTCTAAGAGATAAGGAGATACATCCCATAGACATGTTACTCCAACACTTCTCGTTGAATTTCCTGTGCTAACATTAGCCACACACGGAGTTCCAATAAAAAACATTAAACTGTCTTCAGTACTATTCCCTTCCACCACCTTAGAATCAGCCTCACTAGGACTAAGTCCAGCTTTATAAGAATTGGTTAGATAAGCATTTGCACATAATTCATCTTCACAGATATATGGGTCTCCAAATATAGGGGTCATCTTTACACCTAATTGCATACTTCCTGTACAATACTCTGATGGTTGCTCAATAGTACAAACTTCTTCACCTTGGTCATTTGTAGTACAAACTGTCTTTGGATCGTTACAATTTTCCCACTCCCCTCGGTCAAAAATCTTAGAAAAAGTTCCTCCTATCTTTCCTGCTACTGTACCTCCCAAGTTAAAACAAGCTGATACATTTCCAAAAGCCATCATCTGGTAATCTTCTCCCCGGGCTAAACACTGATCCAAATTAGGAATTTCATAATTGTCTCCCCCTGGAGCTTGTTGTCTTGACCAGCCACCTCCTATGGAACCCTGCCTATTCGGAGAGCCTGGATTGTAATCTGAATTGCTTACCTCAGGTTCTTTACAAGCACACTCAGCATCGTTCATATTTACTACACCATATTTTCCTTCCTCTGTAGCATCTGCTGTAGCATCTGCTGCGAAAGTCCCATCCGGTCCATCTGTATCATCTGCGTCAACATCAGCACTAACCTCGTAATCTTTCCTTACTGTTTCATCTAGATATTCTGCAGCTTCATCTGTTTCCGCTGGAGAGTATGTTTTCAAAGTATAATTCTTATCTATTATCTGTCCATTCGATGGATAATTAGGGCTCTCCAAACTTGCCTCTCTATTACTATTCTTTATAACAAATTGACCTAAGAAAAGAGCTAGTGGGTAAGTAACATGAGTGAGTTCAATATTGGTCACAGCAGAAGCATTGACTTGCGTATTCCCTCGAATAACATCTAAAAACTCCTCTCCTACGCTCCTTTCATCCAAATTTACAGGTGTCCCACCAGTCCCACATAATTTACTGACAGAATTTAACTCTTGGGCCGGTTGGTAACTATTACATGTTGGGATGTTTAGAAAATACTCCCAAACATCACTCCAGCCTTCAACTTCTCCAGTAACATCAACTGTATATTCTTCCTCTACTAGAGCTATCATCGCTGGGGGTTCCTCCGGTATTATTTCTTCCTCTACATCCTTTGTTCCGTTAGTAGCATCTTGCTTAGGTTCAGGTAAACTTTCTGCCACAGGAGCTTGTACACTCTCATTTCCAAAAGTAACCTTTTCTCCAAGATTAATGAAAATATAACCGACTAAAATCAGCGATATTAAAACTAACCCTGCCTTGTTACTTCTCTTCTTTCTGCTCATTGTATACTATCTTTCATATTACCTTTTTTGCTTTTCTTTGTCATCTTGAGAATAGAAAATATTCCCATTATTACTATAAGGCCTGGGAGGATTATAAGATATGCCAAGGTTGAATCAAAAAGACCTGTTTCAGGAGTCTGTGTCCCACCAGACACTTCGTATGGCTCCTCAATATTCTCTACATCATCAAAAGCTATTGGATCTCCTGTGCTGTAACCAAGAACTCCGTAATTGTCCAAAAGAATTACTTTTCCCCCAGCAAGTGTCTGAGACTCAGTAACTACTATGCTAACATCTCTCTCTCCGACTCCCTGAGTCCCTTCTTCGTGAGGATCTGTTGGAAATGTTGTAACTACATCCAGCCTAAGGACATCTCCAGAGGTATATTCAAAATAAGAAGTGCCATCACTGTTTCTAATGTCTGCAATGGATAATATCCACCTAGCATTGTCATCTACAATAGTCGCCATTTCAGAACTTTTCCCTTCTGTTCCTGTGTTGTCTCCATCTTCTACATAAGCAACAACTACAGCTTCCCCATGGTCTGGAAGACCATCAATATCTCCACTTGCAGAATCAAAAGGAGGAGGGGAAGACAATGTGGGCGAGGTTGTTACGGAATATTTATTACCGTTGTTATCATAGGTTTTATCACCAGATAATATTTCAAAGAAATATTCTGTCTCAGGAAGTAGTCTTGAGGTGGATGCCATATGAACATAGTATTCTCCTTTAGAAGAAACACTGTCTCTTTCATCCACAGCTTCGGAATTTAAGCTTGAGGAAGAAGTCCCGTATTTTATATATCCCTCTTCCTTATCTTCAGAGATCCATACTACACTAAAACCTGTATCTGTGAGATTAACTATTCTTACACTATCTGCACCTGTTGGAGAGCTTACTGAGCTACCAGAGGAAAGAATGTCTGTCCATGTGACATCTTGAGTTAATTGGTAATCTCTTTCAAAATCTTCCTCTAAAGTACCACTCTCACGTTCAGGAACAACTATTTCCACCTCTTCAACAGATTCCTCTGGGACGGGTTTTTCTGGGACAGTTTGCTCTGGAGAGGATCCTAAGAAAGATTCTTTAGGGAATGGTAAATACAAAGAGGTATTCTCTCCTATGTTAAGAGAATTAACATCTTTTAATTTACCATTGCTGTCAAAAAGTTCAGAGAATGTCCCTTCAAGAACGGCACCTTCCTGTAGTCCAGATACGGCTACTAGGACAAAGTTTGTGCTTGGACCTACTGATACTAATGAAGAGTCATTTACTGTTCTTAGGGCTGAGAGATCCATTATCCAGTTGCCTCCTCTGGGCATTATTGCAGATACTGGGTAAGCAGATTTATCTTTTAACATTGCATAGACGACGATATCTTCCCCACTAGCTCCTGATACAGTTCCATGTATAGGGTTAGGGGTTGGGGCTTGGGCTGTTATAGGGGCTGTTTTAAATCTAAAGCTCTGTCCATCAGCACTGTCATATTTTTCACTATTTGATACTATAAGGAAATCATAGGAGGTATTTGGTTCTAAACTCTCTAATTCCACATAGTGAGTCTTTGTTTTGCCTGTTCCCCTTTTATCTATAACAGGGCTCATCTCCTGACCATTAGACATGGGTATTACAGAACCTGTTGCACTAACTTCCGTTGTCCAGCTTACTGTAACAGAGCTAGTTGTAAGATTGCTCAGTACAACATTTTGGGGTTTGGCTTCAACAGAGGCTCTTATGAAGAACTGATATACCTGATACGACGCAAAAACTACTATAGGGAGGCCTATTAGTAGTATTGCAATTATGATTAGATCTTTTCTTCTTTTAGTTGGAACAGTAGCTATTTCCATTAATACTTATAATACCTATAAAGGAAGAAGAAGACAATTGAATGGAAACAAGTTTAGTTATTTCTTACTAAGACCCCCTAGAAAATCTCCTACTATTGTTATTGTGTTTCCTATCTTCTTTACTGGTAAGAGTATGCTGTCGTTTATAGTTAGAATGGTTCCCTTAATTGTAGATACAGTTTCTTGAGCATCGTTTACCATCGAGGTTGCTTGTTTCATAATTTCATCTACATTCTCTATGATAGCTCTGGAATCTCTTACTACATCTCTTGATTCTTTAATTAGCATTGCTATATAGTAAAGTACTAGACAGATCATGAAGGCTAATACTCCTACGATTGCCATCCAGTATATTGGAGGTATTGTTTCCATATTTATTTTGTTTTTAAATTATGCTTTACATTAAAGGATAGCAAAAGATATGGGTTATTTCCAGTAACTTATATCTTTCTTTTAGTAGATAGTTCTAATTTACTACTGTGTTCTTAATTCAGGTTGCCAATTACCTCTTCCTTCTAAGATTCTTACAAAGACAGATTCTAAAGGATTAATTGGGAAGTCAAAACCATATTCTTGTCCTTCTGAGAATTGGAATCCTTCGTAGCTTTGTTTTTCTTTCTCCCATTTAGATACATTGTCTGCTGTAAAGTTAGAGGCATTTATGTCTGCTATCATGGTTTTAGCTGTGTATGTTTTTACTCCTGTTCCATACAATCCTATTAGGTTCCAACCTTCGAAGAGGGTTATTGGAGCAGTATCTCCAGTACTTTCATATTTTACGGGTTGGCCCGTTAAAGTTATAGATACATCTTCTTTTGCCTTAATTAGATAGCCCTGACCTGGAAGTAATTGGAAATCATCGTTGTCATATACCTCTACATTTTGTCCTACTATTTTCCATCTTCCATCGTATTTGGATATAGAGTAGATTGCATCATCATATACTTCATTTAGTTTGGTAAGAAGACCTGCGGCGGTACGATACTCTTCAGTAAAGATTAGGAAAGGGAATGCAACAAAGTTGAAGCCTGTTTTTAATTCATAGTTATATTTCTTGTTCACGGCAATTATCCTTATCTGTGTAGCTAAGTCAGTCACTAAAATATCCCCATCATCGTATCGTTGATTGTTATTACTGTCAATGTAAATCAAAAAGTCCCCAGAATCAGAATTTATTGTGAAAGAATACAAAGTATCCTGATACACAAAGACATACTCACCTGGTTCTATGTACGAAAAAATCCCCGTTTCAGAATCCATTATATAATCATTCTCTTCCTCAGTCTCAGCCACAGCATTAAAAATAAGTTTCTCAGCAAAGCTATTTCTAACGCTTACTTCATTCTTTACTCCTTTAACGTTATTAGAAGGCAAGCAACTTCCGTGTTGACAAGTATATCTTTCTGAACTAGGGGAGCATATTTTCCCTTCTACTGGGAAAATGTCACTTGCAGGGACCGATTCAATATATGGACCACTTTGATTTACCCAAAGTTGTCCTAAAGTACCCCCAAGGAATTCGACTATGGGAGCAAGAAATTGACCAGTTATAACTGTCCCTCCCTTCACCTCCTGGAATACCTTCCCACAATCTCCACTGACCTCTGGACAATACTCCCAGGGAGCTAAGGTTGAACCAGAGGTAGAACATATACATGCAGAAGTTTCGCATCTCTGACCCGCTCCGATATTTTCAGTACTTTTAACAAAGATCTCTTTTATCTTATTATTAGTGACTTTTGAGAACTTCCTCCCTATATTATTAGAGGTAAAATGATTACATTCAAGTTCTTCCCCTTCACTATTAATACAAATATCCCCTATATTATAGCCGTCACAATCCGCACCTTCTTCACATTTGACTTCTTCTGCTTCAGGAGTATAATCCCGACTAGGTATCCATCTACCATTTACACATCTCATCCTGTTTTTCATGTTATCTACATTTCTGTAAGTATTACCCCCATATTCCCAACATTCTTCTGGGGTTTCTTGAATTATCTTTTCACCATCATCCCTAGCGATCCAGATTGGATACCCCTTTCTTGTACTATACTCACAAACATAAGTCTCTCCTCCCATAACTTTTTCTAATCCATCAGAATCGCATACGTTATTCTCAAGATCTTCTACAAAC
>LDZT01010734.1_pt1 | contig 11388 bp, 11 predicted proteins | sample 615521 | NCBI WGS metagenome assembly LDZT01 (sample SAMN03408292, study PRJNA278302) | terrestrial metagenome | isolation source: oil reservoir sample SB1 | place: USA: Alaska, North Slope, Schrader Bluff formation | collected 2011-09
ACAAGATATGTTAAACGACCGGCCGCGGAAAACTTTAGGTTTTTTAACTCCGCATGAGGTCTTTGGAAAACTGTTGCATTAGCAACTTGAATCTACACACATCCCATTTTTTCTTCTAAGAAAGATTAAAAAAAAATGGGATGTGTCCCTATTTTTTATTATTTTTTAAAAATTTCATCTTTAATAGATTTCACCACTTTATCTACAAAAAATCTGTCTATCTTGCCTAGCAAAGAAGGGGTTTCAAAGATACGTTTAGGTAAACGATAATTATCCAGTGAAAATCCTTCCTGCATTTTAAATCGATATTTTTCGCGGTGAATCTCTTCTCCTATATTTAAAAGATCTTCTTTGGCAATATCATAACCTGCGGAATATAGGGCTTCAGAACAAATTTCTGGAGTATAAATACCCCGGGCAAAGAAACATACTACCAGACTGGATAGTATCTGACGCCAGCGTTCTTCGGTTAACAACTCTTTAGCCAATTTTTCGGGGCTGATTTTCTCTTTGGTTAGAATCTTCTGGTCTAGACTGTATCCGCCATTATCCAGATGACTGTGTCTTGCCCCAACCAGAAGGCCGATATGGGCAGCCGGACCGGTATGATATCCCGCCATTTCGTTCCCACCAAAAGCAAGGGCAAAATCCTCTCCTCCATATTGATGGGCAGCATATTCAGCCCCCCGTGCTAAAGCCTTATAGAACTGGTTGGGTTGTTCAAAAATAAATTGCACAGCTCTAATATAAGAGGAGTAGTTCCCCCATCTAAATTTAATATCTTGAGTATCTTTTTCAGAAATAATCCCTCTTTTCTGAGCCTCTGTAGCCCAGGCCAAAATTACTCCGGTGCTCATAGAATCCATACCTAATCTTTCTATCTGGTCAATCAGTTTTAAAAGTCCTTCAGCATCGGATATGCCTAACATAGACCCCAGGGCATAAATAGGTTCATAATCATAAGAAATCATGGATGTTTTATAAAAATATGATTCATCCTCATAAGGCTCTCTGAGCGCAGCAATGTGAATACAGCCTACCGGACAGTGTGAACAGGCTAATCGACGACCCAAATATCCCTCAGCCAGCTTCTCTCCAGAGATATTTAAGGCTCCTTCAAATTTTGCTTCTTTAAGATTACGAGTAGGAAGTCCACCCAATTCATTTAAGGGGAGGATGTTCTCGGCAGTCCCGAGGTCATGGTATTTCTTCATCACTGGCGAGGAAGTAGATTCCTTATAGATATGGTCATACATCTTCCGATATTGGGTTTTATCTCTGGTAGGAAGAGAATGTTTACCAGATATTACTACTGCCTTTAATTTTTTACTGCCAAACACCGCTCCCAAGCCCAATCTGCCAAAATGCCGATAGGTCTCAGTAGTAACACAGGCATAAGAAATTAATTTTTCCCCAGCTCCACCTATCCGCATAATAGTCCTTAATCCGGTAGCAGGTTCGTTTTGTCGGATAATTCTCCCTACCGTAAAACTGTTAGTCATCCCCCATAAGGCGGAAGCATCCCTCAAATAGATTCGGTCACCATGAATAGCTAAATATAAAGGAGTAGAACTTGCCCCTTTTATTACCATTGCTCCGTATCCGGCTAAACGAAGAGCTACCGCACTCCGCCCTCCACAGTGGCTCTCTCCCAGATTACCGGTATGAGGGGATTTAAACATAGCTACGGTCTTTGAAGCCAGAGGGAATAAACCTGTTAAGGGTCCGACTGCAAATATAATAGGATTTCCCGGGCCTAAAGGGTCACTACCGGCAGGACATTCTTCTTTAAGAAGCTGAATAGCCACTCCTGCTCCACCCAGGTATTTTTCAAAAAGATCTTCTCTTCTTTCTATCCAATATTTCTTCTGAGAAAGGTCTATATAAAGAACATTGGCCAGGACATCATCTTTAAACATATCAGGAACCCCCCTTCTTAAGTTCTAACACCTCATGAGGACAGAATTTCGCACAATAGCCGCAATAGGTACAGATCATCGGTTTATTAATTTCATCATCCCAAAATATGGCTCCTATAATACAGGCATCTTTACAGTATCCGCATCCTATACATTTGGTAATATCCAGCTTTACCCCTCCACCTTCTTTAGGCATCAAAGCACCGGTGGGACATACTTTGGCACAGGGTGGGTCAGAACAGGCCCGGCAGACAATTACGATAAATCCTCGTTCCATTCCCCCGGCAGACCTTATGCCTATACTTGATCTGGCCAAACCTGCCTCACCTTTTCGCCGGGCACAGGCAAACATACAACTCTGACAGCCAATACACTTATCTACATCTTTTACAGTTAATCTCATAGCTTCCTCCTTATTTTAAAATGAAGACAGTTCTATTTTAGATTATTCTAACATAAACATTATTATAAACATAGCTATTGACAATACTGCACCGGCATAAAACGCTCCACCTATTCCCCAAATACCTATAACCAATCCCATCAAAAACGGCCCCAGTGTCTGTCCCACCCGGAAAGTCATTCCACTTACTGACATAAAGGTAGCCCGGTATTTCAGGGGGGCCGCCTCTGCAAAGAGAGCCTGAATAACAGGAATACTCATACCATGAGCAATCCCGAAGATAATTACAGGGATAAAAAATAACCGGAGTTGAGAAATAAGAGGAATAATTAATAAAGCAAGAGCATAGAGAACAAAAGATATTTTTAAAATGGTTCTTTCTGAAAAGAGCCTGGCAATTTTACCCAGTTGGGAAGAAGTAAAGGCAGCAATAAGAGATACACTGGCCATAATCAAACCGATAATAAGAGGGGATGCAACAAATGAATTTCCCAGTAAAAGTGGAAAACAGGTCATATATGAGCCAAAAATCATGATAAAAATAATGATACCAATAGCTAACAGTCCAACAACCTGGCGATTTCTTAATTTTTTCCAGACGATATTTAGATGTTCTCCGATATGCAGTTCATTTTCAGGTTCAGGAATTTTTAGAGTAAACAACACCAAAAATCCCACCGGAATAGCTATTATAGGTAGGATAAAGGGATAATGCCAGCCTATCATCGCCAGAGCTCCGCCAATAGCCGGATAACTTGCAGACCCTATACTACGAATACTGGAATTATACCCCATTGCGGCTATGAGTTCTTTCCTGGAATAAATATCCCCAATAATGGTAACAGTTAAAGAGCCCAGGGGAGCTGCCCCTATCCCTTGAATTAAACGCAATATTAGCAACAGTTTAAAATCACGTACAAAAAAACACAATCCTCCAGCTATACCAAATAGCATCAGAGAGGGAATAATTATCCTCTTTCTGCCCCATCGGTCGGCAACTACTCCTAAAAAGGGAGTTAATAAAATACCGGGGAAGGAAAAAGCAGTAATTAAAAGCCCGACATCTTTGGCTGATATATTCAGCTCTTTAACTATTTTGGGAAAGGCAGGGGTAATACTGGATACTCCCATAATATAGGTAAGAGTTATCCCAAAGATAATTTGCAGATTAGTATCCAGATAGATTTTCCTCTTGTATTTCTTTTCTTCTCTAATATGTTTCATTAAAGAAAATTTTTCCTATTTCTTTCTTGATTCTAAATTTGATGATTTTATAAAATATTTTGTCAAAGGACCGTCCCCTAACAAACTTTATAAATTATCCCCTTGCCAGATGGATAGGTTTCCCTAATATCCCTTCGGCTGCTTCGGCGATAGTCTCTGCCAGGGTAGGATGGGCATGGATTGTATTTACAATCTCGAAAGCAGTAGCCTCCATAGAGAGAGCCAGAGTCCCTTCAGCAATCAGGTCACTGGCGTGAGCTCCTAAGATATGAATACCTAAGAGTTCAGAAGTATCAGCATCAGCAATTATCTTTACCATTCCTTCAGTCTCTCCCATACCCAGGGCTTTGCCATTAGCCATAAAGGGGAATTTGGAGATTTTAATATTATCATTTTCTTTTCTGGCTTCCTCTTCAGTTAACCCTACACTGGCTACCTCGGGCATAGAAAATACACAATTAGGGACTACTTTATAATCCATCAAAACCTCTTTTCCAGCGATATTCTCCACCGCAACTATCCCTTCTCGGGAAGCGACATGGGCTAACATTATCTTGCCTACTACATCTCCGACTGCATAGATACCGGGAATATTGGTTCTCATCTTTTCATCTACTTTAATCACTTTCCCACCTAATTCGATACCCAGTCTTTGGACATCTATATTCCCCAACTCGGGCACTCTGCCGGCAGACAACAGGATTTTTTCGGTCTCTAATCTCTTCTCTCCATCAGTGGTGGAAACCAGGACTTCTAAATTCTGATGGTTCTTCTTTATCTCCTTAACTTTACAATCAGTAAGAATTTCAATCCCTTTTCTTTTTAAGTTCATAGTAAGTCTGCGGGCTATCTCCTCATCTATGGGAAGTAAGATCCTGGGGAGCATCTCTACTACGGTAACTTCCACTCCTAAAGCCTTAAAGATACCGGCAAACTCTATGCCTACCACCCCTCCCCCAATAATTATCATCCTGGAGGGCAGCTCGCTCAAGGATAGGGCTTCATCACTGGTTATCACTCCTTCACTATCTATACCTGGAATGGGAAGTTTCATTACCGAGGAACCGGTAGCGATTATGATATTTTTAGCCTTTATAACCTCTTTTTGTCCTGTAGTATCGGTAACTTCCACTTTCCCTGGTTCTATTATCTGTCCTTCTCCTCTTGCTACCCTTACCTGATTGGCTTTCATTAGCTGCTCTACACCGGAGGACAATCTCCGGGTTATCAGGTCTTTCCGCTTTATTATAGCAGTAAAATCGAAAGAATAATCTTTAACTTGAATCCCGAATTCCCCAGCTCTTTGGAGATGGTTTAATAGCTCTGCGGTGCTTACTAAAGCTTTGGTGGGAATACAACCTCTATTTAAACAGACTCCCCCCAATTTATCCTTTTCCACCAGCACTGCCTTCAATCCTAAATGGGCTGCTTTTATGGCTGATACATATCCGCCAGGCCCTCCACCGATAATTACTACATCTGTTTTTTCATTCATATTTATTGATTCCTCCTTCTAATAAATTTACATCAATTTAGAAAACAAAAATAACCGGTTATTAATAAAAAATTAATAAGGGAATTGATTAAATTAAGATAAAGAAAAAAAATTAAACTTTAGTTAAAAGCAGATTAGAGCAATTTCTAATCTGCTTTTAACTTTAACTTACAAAATAATTTAATAAGGAACAATTAATGTATTTTCTCTTATTTTTTTATCTTATCTTTAAATATGTTTCATTAAAATTATTTTAATCTTCTATTTTTATCATCTCTGCATAAAGAGAAGTAATCTCACCTGCATATACCCGAATATCTTCTACCCAGGTTCTATACCCATCCTTAATTAGAGTAATCTCGTATGTTCTTTCTCTGAATTCCTCTAAGATTTTTGGTTGAGAAGATGAAGTCGCTGCCTTATAAGTTCCATTTACAAATATTTTTGCTCCACTTACATTACAGTAAACAGCTATGAAACCATAGTTAATTTCAGGAACTAAATAAGCAGAGACCATATAAGTTTGGTTGGCTGTAACCATTATGGTGCTAATCCAATCCAGATAACCATCTTTGGTGATCAATAATTCGTGGTAACCTTCTCCAACATTCTTTATTTCTACCGAATTATTAGCAGAAGTTCTTTTTTTATAGCTTCCATCTAAATAGATTTTAGCATTAGCCTGATTGCAGTAAACAGAGATTGAACCATATGCAGGTAAAGGAATTAAATCAGCAGAAACTGTAGTGGTCCGGGAAGGTGATACTGAGACATAACTATTCCAATTTTGATAACCTGCCATTATCAGCTTAATCCGATGTTGACCTGCACTAACCCTGTCTAAGTTTAAGGGAGTTACCCCTTTATAAGTATTATCCAAATATATCTTGGCCCCTTGGGGATGAGAAGTTGCTACAATCCTACCATAATAAGTGGGAGGTGGAGTTATTAGTCTTACTGTATAAGCTAATAGGTTACTTGAAGTCCAGGCAGTGGGGGGTAGGGATACTATTATACCCTTAATGGTGATGGTAAAGTTTTTAAAATCTTTACTTATTTCTGGCATAAATTCTTTGGAAATTAGTTTTTTTTCCTTATCACTCAAAAATATAGGTCTGGTGGCAGCGAATCCCTGAACATATTCAATCCCCGGCCGGGTATGTGGGTTAATTAAACCTTCAACGGAATAAATTTGTCCGGCTCTTACAAAATTATGTGGTGAATACTGGTTAGGGAAGATAATTTTTACTCTACCTTCGGTGTCATAGTTATAAAGTGTTACAAAAGAATCCTGAGAAGCCTGGAAGAAAATTTTAATTCTCTCCCCGGGTGCATAGGTAGTTCCCCGCTCTTTATCTAACCATAACCTAAGAGAAAAAGGGGGGTGAGGATTGATAATTTGAATGCTTTTCATCTTTTCGATTTCCTCTGGACTGGGGCTTTGGGCATAACTAACCCCTATAACGGTCAAACAAAGTAGTAATGCTAAGGTGACGAAAACATAGGTTAATATTTTCCCTCTCATTGGGAATAATATTCCTTTCGACATTTTTTAAATCCTCCTTTTTTATTTTCGTATTGCGTATTTAGTATAGTGTGGAGCGGGTAGCGTTTAGTAGTGCACAATTACTTATGTTTTATTATAACACATAAAAACCGAACATAACTAAATACTTTGTGACTTTTTTTACAAATAAATTACTCTCAATAGGTTAAAACACTTGCAATATATAGCAATTTCTTTTATAATTACTCGACATATCTTTATTTTATTTAAATAATAAATCTATCCGTTGAATGACAATTGGTATTAAATTTATTAAAAAATGCTTGAAAATACCATTTTTTCTAAAAAATTAAAAATAATTTCTAAAAAAAGAAGGATTTTTAAAATACTTGTCGTATACTATATAAGTAGTAGATACGAGATGTCTACAAATACTTATATTTTACCCCTATTTTTATAGGGTATTTTGTTTAAAAAAACGAAAGGAGGTGTAAACAGTGAACAAAGGCGAATTAATCGATAAGGTAGCAAGTGAAATCGGTGTTACCAAACGGGAAGCCAAAAAAGCTGTCGAATGTGTATTCGAAACCATTACTGATTGCTTAGCCAAGGGTGACGCAGTTAGATTAGTAGGATTCGGAACTTTTGGTGCCAGACAAAGAGCTGCTCGAATGGCAAGAAATCCACGTACTGGCGAAAAAATCCAGGTAAAGGCTATGAGCGTACCTTTCTTCAAAGCAGGTAAGGAATTGAAAGAGAAAGTAAAATAAAAATATTTTTTAATTATATTATCAAAATTGATTGTAAATAGGCCTATTCAGGGAATTTCTTAAAACCTGATAGGCCTATTTCTTTGACATATTAACTATTTCTTTTATCTTCTATATGCACACCCTGAATGTTTACATTTATCCCGGTAACTTTAAGTCCGGTCTTAGCCTCTAATTCTCCTTTTACCTTCTTCTGAATCTCTTTAGCTACCTCAATTATTATGGAACCATATTCTAAAATAACCGAAATAGTGGAGGAAACTTCCTTATTTTCTCTAAGGTCAACATTTATCCCTTTTTCTAATTCTTTTGTCCCCAATAAAGTTCCTATCCCACCTTTGGCACGAGTAGCTAATCCGGCTACCCCGGGTATGCCGATTACTGTTCTGCTGATTATGGTCGCTATTACCTCAGGTACAATATTAACTTCTCCTAAAATTTCTTTGGCCTTAACTTTTTCTTCTTTCTTCTCTTCTTTCTTTATTTCCCCAGGTATTTTTTCAGTTTTCTGGGTAGATACATCCTCTATTTTCTCTTTTTTCTCCTTTTTTTTATCCATAATAATCTTAATTTTCCCCCTTTACTATAATATTTTTTAAATCTTCTTTTTCTGTTAAGTCACTTTTGCTATAAATTACTTTCTAAACCAATTCCTTATTTTTAATAACTTCTTAATTCTTCCTGTTACTTTTCACCTGGAGTGACATTGATAATATAATCTTTTATCCGGGTTTGACCAAAAATTTAATAGCGGTCCTCTCTTCTCCTTCAATTTCTACATCTACAAAAGCCGGTATACAGATTAAATCAACACCACTGGTTGCGGTAAAACCTCGAGCAATAGCAATCGCCTTAATTGCCTGATTTACTGCCCCTGCCCCAATTGCTTGTAATTCTGCTTTTCCTTCTTCCCGTATTACTCCTGATAAGGCACCAGCCACTGCTTTAGGATTCGACTTAGATGAGACCTTTAACAGCTCCATTCTTTTCTCCTCCTTATAATATTGAATGCTTTATAAAATATCCACATTTACTAATCTATGTATGCTATTTTTGTTAACTTTTGTTTCTCGCTCTTTTCACTCTTTTACAGCTTGAGGATAACCTATTTTTTAAATCACCTCCAATTATTATATTCGAAAATCTATGGTTCATATTATTTTAATTATAGCACATTTAGCTTGTGTTATTTATATTTTTGCTATCGATTTTATCTGCTGATAGACTTTATCTGTAATATTCGGTGACAAATAAGGTAAAAGTGCATCATTGTGGAAAAGGGGGTCAACATCTTCCTTTAAATTAAAATAAATCCTGGCTTCATTCCAGACCTTTGTACCCGGAATAGCTGAAAACTTTGCCAAACGCGGATGGGCGCCACAATCTATCACAAAATGAATAGAATCAATAATTTCCTGAACATCCTGTCCGGGTATTCCTATTAAAAGATAGGCGCCGATCTGAGAACGCTTAAATCCTGCTTCTAAAAGGCAATTCACCGCCTTTTTAAATTCAATATTAGTGATCTTCCCTCCTGTATCTGACTGGACTCGGGGATCTACTGTCTCAAAACCCAACCTGATAGTCTCTACTCCTGCCTGGTACATCTTGCAAGCTATTTCTTTATTTATCATTCGGGCATGAATTCCATTGGGAGTATGAATCCTTATGCCCAATTTTTTATTGATTAATTCCTCTAAAATAACCAGAAAATTGTCTTTCAAATTTATCAGGAGAGCGTCATCATAAAAGACAAAATCTTTTATTCCTCTTCTCTTGTTCCAATATTCTATCTCTTTTACAACTTCTTCAGGGTTTCTGAACTCCAGTTTAGGATTTATTTTAAAAGAGGCACAATAACTGCAGCGATAAGGGCAACCCCGAGAGGATAAGATAGAGATATAATCAAGGTCCGAATAGAGATCCCAGGCCGGATAAGGCAGTTTATCTAACTCTTTTTCGTATTTTGAATAATCATTTATATTCCCGCTAAGCTGTTCTAATATTTTTAACCAGTCTCTTATATTATTTCCTTTTACTATATAATCAGCCCCGGAAAATTTAGAAGCATGCTCAAAGCACAAAGTAGCATAGACACCTCCCAAGATTATGGGAATGCCTGGAAAAACTTTTTTAATTTTCTCTATCACCCTGAACACCCCGGGATACCAGTAGGTCATAATAGAGGTAATCAATACCGCCTGGGGCGGAGTAAGCTTTTTCAATTTATTCAGAAAAATTTCTTCGGTAATTCCATACCTGCTATATCGGCGGGATATATCTTTTAAAATTGCAGGTCTTTTAATCAGTTCTTTGTAAAAAGAACCTCGGCCAAATTCATCTTTTTTAGGAAATTCTCTATTCTGTAGTTTTAGAACCTCCTGATTGTAACGGTCCATACAATCTATATAACTAATCTCATAACCCTGTTCCCTTAAGATACTGGCAACATATAATAAACCTAAGGGTTTGGACCAGAAATCATAAGCTGTAAAATCATAAATCCAGGGATTAATCAGCAACAAATTAAAATTTTTTTTCATCGATTGTTCAGTTCTTTTACTTTATTTTTTAAAACAAAACCTATTCCATGGCAGTTAAATTATTGCGATCTCACAAAAGCTATTAATAATTTCAAGTCTTAGCTAATTAGCCTAAGCCTTAAAAAGGACCCACAATAAAAAAATTCTTCTCCGTTAAAAAAATATCATTAACATACACTTTTACTTTCCACTCTCCAGGCAGTTGAGAGGCATAATTACCCTTAATTTTTATCCAATACCAGGTGCGATAATTAGTGTAAGTGCCGGCTTCCATCTCTACTTCGCCCCGGTGATATAATTTCCCTTGAGGGGTAATCCATTCCCATCTGAGCACAAAATTTTCTGGAGAATCATAGGAAAACCTGAGCCAGGTAACCACTTTCTCATCCTGGGGAAAGAAAAAATTGGTCTGTCGCAGTGGATTCTTTTCCAGAATATCTTTACATAGAGCAATCTTTTGCAGATTTTCCGAATCCTTAGCTGCCTCCTGTGCCATACTTACTCCGGAGAAAATGATTAAAAATATCAATACAAACAACCACAATTCCATCCTAAAAATATTCTTTTTCTTTAACATCGAAATTATCTACCTCCTTTTTTTATTAGTCGTTAGCTTTAAATACAAGATGCAAAACTGGTTTTTAGATATTAGTTTTTGGTTTTTAGATAAAAAAATTAGTTTTAAGTTTACAATTTTCAGTTTAATGTATTTTATGTTATTGCCACGAATCTGGTGTAGGGGGCGGATTCATCCGCCCCGAGTTATTTGGTATTTTTTCAGCGGGTTCGATGAATCGAACCCCTACCTTAGTTCAGAGACAGGCTTTCCCTCTTTTCACGAGAACAGACCCACCTGCCCTACAGTTTTATCTTGTATCTTATAACTGGTAAACTAGGTAACCGGCTAACAGGATAACCGGATAACTAGTACTAACCAATTAAGCAGCTAACTAACTTATTATTCTACATGCCTGCCCCAAATTCCTGCAAACTTCTAAAAAAATATTATTTATTTTTAAAAAATATAAAAAGGTAACGGTTTTTCATCTTTCAAACCATTACCTTTTTATATTTTCTGTTTGTATAAAATTTTTATTTTTATCCACAGGTAGAACAAGAACCGGACGAACAAGAGCTGCAAGAACCGGAGCTTGAACTCATCAAGGACGAAGTCCTTCTGGTGCAAAATCCACAGCCATTAAAAATCCTTTTGATATTTTTGCTCTTACACTTTACACAGGATATCTTGCCTTCTTCCATTTCTTTGATAGTTGCTCTAATCTCAAAGCTTTCGTGACAATCCTGACATTCAAAATCATAGTTTGGCATCCTAACTTTCCCTTCTTTTTCATACTATTTTTGTCAACATTATTTTCTATATTTATTTATACTCCAAACTATCTTCTCTGTCAAGAAAAATCTATAAAATGTCATTTAAGAATCAAAACCGGACTGTTTTTTAATGATTTAAAATTCAAAAGTGGACTAACCTGGAATACTAAAAAAATGTAATATAGAACTAAAGCT
>LDZT01007462.1_pt1 | contig 11381 bp, 10 predicted proteins | sample 615521 | NCBI WGS metagenome assembly LDZT01 (sample SAMN03408292, study PRJNA278302) | terrestrial metagenome | isolation source: oil reservoir sample SB1 | place: USA: Alaska, North Slope, Schrader Bluff formation | collected 2011-09
AAATTGATCGCTACCTTTTCAACCTCTGTCAGTATCAGAAGTATATCCCCGTTGATTGCCTCAGCCAGTCTTTCAGCAGCGAGGTCCTTATCGATGACAGCTGCCACCCCAGTATATCCGCCCTCTCCATCCTCTATGACTGGGATTCCACCACCGCCACACATGATAACAATGGTAGAAGACCAAAGCCTTTCAATGGTATCCACTTCAACGATTTTATCGGGCATTGGTGATGGAACAACTCTTCTCCAGCCTCTACCCGAGTCTTCTTTCATGACAAAGCCTTTGTCTTTGGCGATCTGATCAGCCTCTTCCTTTGAGTAGAAAAGACCAATTGGTTTGGTTGGATTCTTGAAAGCCTCGTCATCCTTATCCACCACAACCTGGGTGATGATTGTTGCGACCGGTACATTTCTGTTCCTTTCATACAGGGCTTTTCGCATGCTTTGTTGGATGTGATATCCGATATAGCCCTGACTCATAGCACCACAAACATCAAATGGCATGGCAGGTGTCACATCCTTTGCATACTCCGATGCAAGCAGAATTCTACCAACCTGTGGTCCGTTCCCGTGTACGATTGCAATTTCATAACCCTGACAACTTATATCGGCAAGGGTCTCACACGTCTTGCTGACAACCCTCAGTTGTTCCTCTGCGGTTGCGGGGCTTCCGCTTTCCTGCAGGGCATTTCCTCCTAAAGCAATGATGACTCTTGTTAAATTTGGCATGAATTTTCCTCCTGTTTTTTTGGCTATGTGTTCTAAGCCATTGTCGCAACCATTACCGCTTTAATGGTATGCATTCTGTTTTCCGCCTCATCAAATGCTTTTGAGTGTTTGCTTCTGAATACCTCGTCCGTAACTTCCATTTCGGTCAAACCATATTGTTCGTATATTTCTTTTCCGATTTCGGTTTCCATATCATGAAAAGCAGGAAGGCAATGAAGGAATATGACATCCGGGTTGCCTGTTTTTTCGATCATTTCCATATTGACTTGATAGGCTTTCAATTGCTTTATTCTTTCTTCAAAATGAGCCTCTTCGCCCATTGATACCCATACATCTGTATAGAGGACATCCGCGTCTTTTACACCCTCTGCAATATTGTCAGTCAACTCGATTACCGCTCCTGTCTCCTTGGCGACCTCTCTCATCTCAGCCAACAAAGCCTCGGCAGGGAACAGTTCCTTTGGTGCGACACCTACAAAATGCATGCCCATCTTCGCTGCACCAATCATTAGGGAATTACCCATATTGTTTCTCGCATCCCCTGCATAGACAAACTTCACCTTGTTCAAAGGCTTATTGACATGCTCCATCACAGTCAAAAAATCGGCCAGTATTTGGGTCGGATGATATAGGTCAGTTAATCCATTCCATACTGGAACGCCTGCATGTTTTGCGAGAGTGTCAACTGTTTCTTGTTTAAACCCTCTGAACTCAATGCCATCGTAGTATCGACCAAGCACTTTGGCGGTATCCTCTACTGATTCTTTTTTTCCCATCTGGCTGTTTGTCAAAAATGTCACATTTGCACCTTCGTCAAATGCCGCCACCTCAAAAGCACATCTTGTCCTGGTGGAAGTCTTGTCAAAAATTAATACGATATTTTTTCCTCTGAGCAAGTCATTCTTAATTCCAGCTCTTTTTTTTCTTTTCAGATCTGCTGACAAATCCAGCATGTACTTGATTTCTTCCGGTGTGAAATCTTTCAGTGTTATAAAGCTTCGACCTTTTAAATTTATTGGCATTTTAATTCCTCCATTGTTATGCATTATATGCATTAATTGTGTTTTAAATTATTATATGTATCTATGTTGGATGAACTATTCTCTTATCAAAGGCATGCTCATGCATCTTGGACCACCTCTACCTCTAGATAACTCCGAACTAGGCATAACATAGGTTTTGATACCTCTTTCCTCGAGCAGTTGATTGGTCACATAATTTCTGGAATAGACGACAACTTCTCCAGGACTTATGGCCAATGTATTGGAACCATCGTTCCATTGCTCTCTCGCCGCATCTATCATGCTATTGCCACCGCATTTAATGAGCTCCACGTTATCAATCTCCAGATATTTGGACAAGATATTCTCCAACAAGTCACGCTCTTCATCAATCTCAATTTTCCCGTCCTGAAGTGTCAGTGAATAGACTGTAATGGTTTGTTGTATGTTGGGATGAATGGTGAATTTGTTATGATCAACCATCGTAAAAACAGTATCCAAATGCATGAATGACCTTGATTTGGGAATGTCAAAGGCTAAAATTCTGTTGAATTCATTCTCGGAAGTCAGTATTCTCTCGGCAAATATCTCAATGGCCACCGGATCTGTCCTCTGGGAGATTCCAACTGCAATGATATTTTCATTTAGTATGAGTATATCTCCCCCTTCCAGTGAAAACTTATCGGTTCTGTCATACCATAGCGGTATTTTATGCGGTGAAAAATCAGGATGATGGTTGATGATATATTTTGTAAAAAGTGTTTCTCTATTCCGTGTAAAGGTCTTCATCCTGTGAAGAGATATGCCACTTGCTATGGAAGCGAATGGATCCCTTGTAAAATACAGGTTAGGCATTGGATCGATAATAAAAGGGTAGTCATTGTCCAGATAATCCTTCAACCCTCTTTTTGAGAAGTTTATGAAATCATTTTTTCTCAGACCTGCCATCATCTTTGCAACCAATTCCTTCTCTTCCATTTCCATGAAGTATTGTTTGAGACCATCAAACCTTCTTTTGTTCCAGATATTGGCTTCATCAAGATATTCTTCAATAAAAGCCTCTTTGACAGCACTATCTTTAATAGATTCCGTCGCAAGATCTTCAAGATATACAACCTCAACGCCATTGCTTCTTAATATATTGGCAAATTCATCGTGTTCCTCTTGCGCTATTTTTAGATAGGGAATGTCATCAAACAAAAGTCTTTCCAGATATTCCGGCATCAAGTTTTCAATTTCTTGTCCCGGTCTATGCAGCAGTACTTTTTTTAATCTTCCAATTTCGCTGGTTACGTGAATCGGTTTCATAGAGACACCTCTTTTATTTTATTAACTACATTTTATGAAACGTCATTTCAAATGTCAAGATATATTTGAATATTATTCACTGTCAGCATATTTATTCATTTATTTCAAGTTTATCAATCTTAATTTGAATCTCATTGACCGTTTCAGTTAAGCTGTTTTTGACGAACTCATAACCCTTGTGTTCCAATCGACTTTTCGGACCGGAAAGGCTTATGACTGCCATCAGTTTTTTCGAATGTGAAAAGATAGGCTTTCCGATACAATAGAGTCCGTAATCATATTCTTCATCATCTATTGCATATCCTTTTTGCAATATTTCCTTCCTTTGCTTGTCAAAGGTCTCCAAACTTGTAATAGACTTAATGGTTCTTTTTTTTGCATATCCTTTATTGAAATAGTCTCTAATCTCATTATCAGATTTATGGGATAGAAAAATCTTGCCCGACGATGAGCAATTATACGGTGCGTCTGAGACGAGCTTTGACAGTAAAGAAGTCTGCTCTCCATTTTCTCTATCTATAATGAGCGACTGATGATCATAATCTATGGCCAGATTTACCGTTTCACCTACTTTTGCCGCTAGTCTCTCCATATATGGCTTGGCAATTGTATAGACATTGATATCTCTTTTAACCCTGTCGCTGTATTTGATGAATTTCCCTCCGAGCGTATATTTTCCCGTCTCATGTCCTTTTGATATGAATCCACCCTTTGCCAATGTGATCAATATCCGGTAAACAGTAGCTTTAGGCAGACTCAGTTCATGGGATATCTCAGAAACGCCTAGCTCCCTGTTGGCTGCAAAAATCAGATCCATAATATCGGTAGCTCTTTTAATCATGGTTATATAGCTGTAATCTTCTTTCAATCTTTCACCTCCTCATATTAAATTATATCATTGTTGAAACAACGTTTCAATATGTTTATAAACATACTTAACCTTACTTTAACCTTAATTATGTTGTAATATTTTCTGATTCATGTATAATAGCTTTATTATATTTCAAAGGATATAAACACAATGATTGATTTACATATTCACTCAGAATTATCAGATGGTACGGACCCAATCGCAGACATTGTTGAGATTGCCAAAGAAAACGGCATCCAGGAACTCTCACTGACCGATCATGATACTGTCTTAGGCATAGAACCAATAACAACGATAGCCACACAACATGATATGACTGTCATTCCTGCCATCGAGCTGACTTCAGTCTCTAATGGTCACTCTATTCACATACTGGGGTATCTGATTGACCATAATAGCCGTCAGCTATTGGATTTCATAAAAATAACCAATGAATATACCACAAAGTATTCATTGGATATGATATCCAAGCTCAATAGACTTGGTGTGGTTGACTATGACGCTTCAAGGGTTGAAGAGCTGATGTCATTTAAAGACAGTATCTATCTTTCGGATTTGTTCAAGGCTATGATACAAGACGGGCATCCCTACAAACTAAAGGATTGGCCTGCTTTTTACATGCGAACCTACAATCGTTTCTCCTATAACTTTCCTGAAAAGTTCCCTTTTACTTCAGCGGATGCTGTTGAAATCATAATCGAAGCCAAAGGCATACCCGTATTTGCCCATCCAGCAAGATTGGGAAGTGAAGACCTAAAGGAAATGGATAAGCTGTTGGCTCATGGTTTGGGTGGTGTCGAGGTTTACTATCCTTATCATGATGATAAGCTCAATAAACGATATAATGATTTTGTTACAAGAAACCATCTGGTCGGTACAGGTGGCTCAGACTGGCATGGCGATTTTACTACTTGGGAGGCAGCTATCGGTCAGTATGGCATCAAGGACACCAAACTTCTATATCAATATGCTGAGGCCAGATAGACATTATAGGTTTAGATATTTATTGACCATATTGATGGAGATATTTGCAGCACGTGCAATATCTCTGAAGGTCATGCCTGTATTGTCCTTAAGCTTTTTAATCGATTTTTCATTGACCCCCCCGTTGTGATGAAATACACTCTCAGCAATCTTCATTTTTCTTGCTTCCTGCGTTTCATCCGTATCAAGATATAAATTTTCATCATCTCCTCGATGTAGATTGATAAAGTTTTTTCTGAAGTTTTCCCTTTCAGGACAGATGTTGGTTTTGACAAACTCAGAATCAATCATCAAAGGTGTTTCGTAGAAGTACTCCTTATAGCTGCACCATTTGTACTGGTAAGGATCCTCGACCAATTTTGCTTTTAATGGATTTAGATGGATATATCGAACAAGACCCAGAAAATAGCTGTCGTCCTCAACTGGTTCGCTTCTGAATCGATCCTGAAAAACATGCCCCACCTTATTCCTGTTTCTGTTGTAATAAACCGCATACTTTTGGTTAATCATTTTCATAAATTTATTGATCGGTATGGCTTCCTCCTTCACCAGCAGATGGCAATGGTTGTTCATAATGCAGTAGGCATATAATTTAAATGGATACTCGTCCTTTACTTCTTTTAATATATGGTATAATTTACCCTTATCCTGCTCCAATTCAAAGATCCGATTCTTGTTGTTTCCCCTAAGCATGACGTGGTATATTCCTGTGGCGCTTTTTTCCCTTTTCATTCTAGGCATTTGAATTGCTCCTTTTTGATGGATTATAATTGATTATATCACGTCCAAAAAACAAAAGGAACCGTCCCTTTTGTTTTTTGGAGAGAAATTTGGGGAAAACTATTGAACTTGATACCCTATAGGGGTATACTACGGTTATAGAAAATATATTTGATTATTTAGGAGGATTTAAATGAAAGATATAAAAGTTTACACAAGCAGCACATGTCCATATTGCACAATGATGAAAGACTATTTGAACACCAAAGGTGTTTCTTACACTGAAAGAAATGTTTCTTCAGATGCAGAAGCAAGAAAAGAGCTGATGGCTATGGGACATATGGGTGTACCGGTAACGATAGTTGATGGTACTGAAGTAGTTGGTTTTGACACCAATAAAATCGATTCTCTGCTAGACTGAAATTAAATCAGACATTGAAAATGGCCCCGAATATCGGGGTCATTTTTTTATTTTAGCTTATTGATTATATTAGTTTTCGTTCAACCATCTGTTTGACGACAAATGTCGCGACATGATTGGCGAAGGATCCCGGACCAAATCCAGCATCATAACCCAACTCCTGGGCCAGTTCGTGGGATAGTCTGGGGCCGCCCGCAACCAATATGATTTTATCCCTGATGCCTTCAGCTTCCATCATCTCGACTAGCTGAGTAAGATTTGGAATATGAACATCCTTCTGGGTGACCACCTGTGAAACGAGAACAGCGTCTGCATTGAGCGCTATGGCTTTTGCCACCAGTTCCTCATTGGCTACCTGACTACCCAGGTTGATGGCCTCTATTCCTTTGTATCTTTCCAATCCGTAGTGTCCGTCAAATCCCTTCATGTTCATGATGGCGTCTATCCCTACTGTATGGGCATCACTGCCTGTGCATGCGCCAATGATAACAACATCTCTCTTGATGTTTTCTTCTATGTATTGCTCAACACCTTTCTTATCCATAAACTCCAGATCTACCTTTGGTACTTCTATGACCGAGTAGTCTACTGTATGGCTACAATTACCATACATGATAAAAAAGGTGTATCCAACCCCCAAATCATGGGAATGGACAACGCTGGCCTCTGACAATCCCATCTTTCTAGCCAGTTGTTTGGCGGCTTCATCCGCTTCATCTCCCTTTGGCACAGGGAGTGTAAAGCTTAGTTGCATTTTCCCATCGTTCAGTGTATCACCATAGGGTTTTATTTTCGTCAGATCAACTTTACCTAAAGACATTATTTGTCACCTCCAAGCATCAATTCGATAAACGGATTAAAATAGTTGTCAGATTTCTCAATCACGCCTTTCAATCCCTTTCCACCTTCCAATGCCCTTTTTACACCGCCAAATTTGCCTTTTTCAATGGTGGCGAAGATACCTTCTTTTTCTATATCAACAAGCATTTTTTCGGCTTCTCCCAAGACGTACTGGGCTCTTTTCTGAATCATGCCATCCTGCTTGAACTCGATTTCTTCTCCCAGATCTCTCGCATTGTTGAATATATATTGCGCATTCTCTATAGACAGCATCCTGTCATGGAGCAAGGGTGTATGGATCGCTTCAGTCAGCATCCCCAATAATTGAATTCCCTGACCTGTCCAGATGGAAACCAGATTGAACAAGGCATCCTGAACATGACCCCTGAAGATATTGCCTGTCATAAATTTGGTGGGTGGCATGTATTTAAGTGGAGCTTTGGGGAATACCTCTCTTGTCATCTGGGCCTGTGCCAACTCCAATAAAAATCCATTCTCCAGCTTTGGGTTCATCTCGAAGGCATGTCCCAATCCCATCTGCTCTTCTGGTATTCCAGCAAGAAGCGCATATTGCTCATTGATAAACTGGGATGCCAGTACTGTATGTGCCTCTTCCACCGCATCTGCGGTTGTCAGATAGTTGTCCTCCCCTGTGTTGATGATGATACCGGCATAACCGTTGATAACCCTTGAAAAGAATTGATCAATAATGGTCCTCTGCATGTTGATGTCTCTAAACAATATGCCATATAAGGCATCATTCAACATTACGTCGAGCCTTTCCAGGGCACCCATCGCTGCAATCTCAGGCATGCATAGTCCGGAGCAGTAGTTGCAAAGTCTGATATATCTGCCGACATCTTTGCCCACCTCATCCAAGGCTTCGCGCATGAGTCTGAAGTTTTCCTGGGTCGCATAGGTTCCACCAAATCCTTCGGTGGTTGGTCCATATGGAACATAATCCAGAAGACTCTGTGCTGTGGTTCTGATAACAGCGATGACATCCGCTCCTTGTCTTGCAGCGGCCTGTGCTTGAACAATGTCTTCGTAAATATTTCCGGTTGCAACTATGACGTATAGATAAGGCTTTTTACCCTCTCCTACATTACGAATAAAATCTTCTCTGAATTTTCTGTTTTGCTTAATGCCAGTGGTTGTTTTTTTCGCGATTTCCCATACAGTCTTATAGATCTTATCGTTATCTGCTATCGGCAATTTGGTCAAGTCAATCTCGCCTACATTCACCTTTTCTGCTATCTCCTGGGGTGATAGACCTGTATTGACCATAGCATTTCCAATCCAGAATGCGGCTCCCTCTGACAATCCTCCACCATCCTTGATATTGTCTATCACAACATTCGGCAATGGTTTTTCAATTTCGTCAACACCATCTATTCCCAATAGCCTTGCAACGGTACGCTCCACTGTCACGGTAGTGTTCTTGTCGATAAATCCTTGCGTCTCAAGGGCTATATTTCGCGCCGCGGTTCTTGCTCTTTCTATGACTTCAGGATTTAGACCTAGTTTGCTGTTCAATAAAATCACTTCCCTTCAATATATTTTTTTGCTTGATCCACAATTTCCTTTTGCATGCCCATTAGCTCTGCAATATTGATGGCATCCCTTGGAACTTCATCGTAATCCTCTGCCGGTATCAAGTGATAATCCATATTTTCTGTAATAATATCCATGCCTTTCCCTGGGTTTTCCAGTAGATCATGCTCCAATTTTTTCAAATCTATTTTTTTCAATCCGGCTACTTGAAGCTTTTGAACCTCTTTACCTGCAGCCTTGTCAAAATGTGTCGTGACAACTGAAATGGAATTCTTGTCCGCCAAATACCCAATAATACTTTTTGTAATCGCATATCCTTCTATGGGATTGGTCCCACCCGCAAGCTCATCTATCAATATCAGGCATCTGTCATTCACATTTTTAAATGCCTCTGTCAGATTTTGAATTTCCGCCCCAAAAGTTGATAGTCCTTTTTCAACTGACTGTTCATCGCCAATGGATACAAAAATCTTGCCTGATAATCCTATGGTGCATGCCTCCGCAGACACATAAAGTCCTAATGCGACTGCACAGGCAATCTGTCCAATCATTTTCAGGGTTACAGTCTTGCCACCCATATTGGCACCGGTTATTGACGTTGTAGCTCTGTCCAATTTGATGGATACCGGTGTATAGCTTTTATTCTTCTTTGACAGCACTTCTTCTGTTTTCAGATGTCTGCCGTTGATTATCTCAATTTTGTGTTCTTTGATAATGGTCGGTGGTCTTGAATCGGTCGTTTTTGCCTGTCTCAATTTAGCTAGAACCAAATCAATTTTACCGATTGCGCTGAAATTGCTATAGAATTTTTCGCTTCTCTTGCCAACTTCTTGTGACAAGTTTTTCAGTACTTCGTACTCCTCATTCTCTTCCTGTGCTCTAAGAATATTTATCCGACTGTCTAGCCCGTCCAATTCATCCGTGTATTTGATGCTGAAAACTACCTGGGAAATGGTATGATCAGAGCAATAGAGTCTTTTGTCTTCATCCAGCTTACTTATGAGGTTTTCATCTGATTTATTGAGATAGATATCACCCTTCAGATTCATTTTGACGTGATAGTCTTCCTGAATCCCATCTCTCATATCTTTCTTTATCTTTTTAATCAGATGACTTGTTTGATTTTTTTCGTCTCGTATCAGCTTGAGCTTTTCTGAATAATCATCATAAATATAGAAGGTATTCAACTTTTCTCCCGCTGGATCCAGAAGTTCAATCACATCTACCATGCGTTCAATTCTTATGTCATCATAAAACTTGTTGTCTCTGAAGGTGTTATATACGCGTACGGTTTGGCGTGCGAAATTTTTAATCTCAAATAGCTCGACGACCGTCAGAACCTCTCCTGATTCCGCTCGCTTGACTGATTCTGTGATATCCTTGACATGATTGAGCATGGAAATTATATCCCTGTCCAGATAATAATGATCCAGATAGGCCATCAGATTGTACTCCGCCTTCAATAAATCCTCTTGACCGGGTCTGAAAACCGGCATCTCTTTCTTTTTAGCATACCCATAAGGTGAAAGAGGATTTATTTTGTTGAGCAATGCATCTATACTTAACTTTTCTTGTGAATGCTTGTCAATGAATGATTCCATCTATACACCTCCACCCAACACATCTACTACCTTGATGGGTCCTACAGCTTCCTCAATCATCCTGACCAATTCATCACTTGGGAAGCTGTAGCCAAATGGGGCAATGGGATTGACTGTTATAGCCTCCACCAGTATGGGGTTCAGCACTTCAAGTCTCAGTCCTTTTTTCTTCAGGTTTTTATAATTGTAATAATCAGAAAACACCTGGGTGCCGTCATCGATTAAAATGGTGTAGTTAAGCTTCCCGAATGTCAGGTCTTTCAGCATAGAGGTAGTAACCGCTCCTGACAGATAGATATATCTGGTTCTTTCATCTGTCATTGATGCCAATGCTCTGCCATGCCCCAGACTGGTTTTCATTTCGGGATAATTCAGTCGATATTCATCATCTATGATACAGGTTCTATTTAACTGAAACTTAATATTGAGCAACTCCAAATCCTCAACGCCAGGCAACAGGAATATAGAAGCGTAATATGCCGTCTGTGATACTACTTTTTTGATGTCACGACTGAGAACAGCTCCTGTGGCTATGATACAGGCATCTGTAATTCGAGGAGAAGCAACAGCTTTTCTATCAATGGCTCCATCAATTAAAACCAAGTCCGCACCGTAATCAATCATTTTTTCTTTGACCAAAAGTGTATCAGAGGCGTTTGATGGTCCCGCAAGCTGCACATTGCCTTCCGCTTTAACTCTACAAAGGACAATATTGCCAAGAGGGCTTGTGAATTCTGTAGTCTCTAGAATCTCAAGCCCTGCATCTCCCATTTCCAGTATGGATTTGGCTGTTGCTATGATGGTATTTACACCGACAAATATGGTTGGTTTTTCAGTCTCAGTTACCAGATCCAGCCTCTCACCGTCTCTACCGGTCGAGGTCAGACCCAATTTTATAGTTGAATCGTAGGCTTCTTCTATAAGATAATTCAAGGTTACAGTTTTACCTGCATTCTTGGCGAGTCCAATAATCGACACAGAATTGTATTTTTGATTCAATTCTTCAATTAATCTCATAGAATACTCCTCATATATGGTATCAGCCTTACTTATTACGCTCTTTTCTGTCAAGATGGGTCGGTTCGAGATTCAATCTTTCTCCTGCAAGCAGTGATGCGACTCCTGTCAAATGGCTTTTCTTCTTGCCTGTACACACATCACAAACACACTCTATGTCAGAATGGGTGCTGGGTTCAGTATAGGTTGTTATAACGCCCTCGTAGTTTCTGAGAATCAGTCTGTGCGGTGATCTGGATATGACATAATCCGGCATGACCGGTATTTTCCCACCACCGCCCGGCGCGTCTACAACAAATGTAGGAACAGCGTAACCTGACGTGTGTCCTCTCA
>LDZT01011491.1_pt1 | contig 11376 bp, 6 predicted proteins | sample 615521 | NCBI WGS metagenome assembly LDZT01 (sample SAMN03408292, study PRJNA278302) | terrestrial metagenome | isolation source: oil reservoir sample SB1 | place: USA: Alaska, North Slope, Schrader Bluff formation | collected 2011-09
ATTCTTTAAAAATACCAAGACAAAATATAGAAGATAAAATATCAAAAAGAATAATAAAAATTATAGGTTGATGTTAATTCAGGGGTTCTCAAGGGGAAGAATTACCCTTGAATATCTTGAATAAATAAAATAAGTAATATCAATACACTAACCCTCTTACTCTAAACCTCTCCCTTAGAAGGGAGAGGAAAGGTGAGGATGATAATGAGGGGTTTCAGGGGACACCTCCCCTGATTATCTTGGTTATCTGTTGATTTTTTTAATCGGGGCATATTTTAATGATAACCGCTTAATGCCGAAATCTTTAAATTGCACTGTTATATAGAGGTCATCTGTTGTTTCTTTTATATTAGTAATGATTCCTTCTCCCCAATCCGGATGTAAGATCCAATTTTCTATTTGGATATCTTCTTTATTTAAATTTTTAAAGTCTGGAAATTCAGGTGGGATAAGTTCTACTTTTTCTGTGCAATTTGGGGGGATCTCATTTAAAAAACGTGATGGCTGACGGAAAGCTGTTTTCCCATCGATATTTCTACGCCAGCTATAAGTTATATATAGACGTTCCATAGCACGAGTCATGCCTACATAACAAAGCCTCCTTTCTTCCTCTAACTCAAGTTGGTTAGTCAGGCTTTTTTGATGAGGGAAAAGACCTTCTTCAAACCCTGTTAAAAAAATTACTGGAAACTCAAGGCCTTTAACACAATGCAAAGTCATTAGATAAACTAAATTGTCATTTTTAAAATCATTATTAGTATCAACATCGGAAATAAGAGAAATATAGGTTAAATAATCATTTAAATTATTTGCTGGGTTCATTTTTTCATATTCTCTTAATGATTGAATAAATAATTTTACATTATTTATCATATTTTTATTTTTGATTATATTTTGGTTATCTTTCAATAGTTGATAATAATCTACCTCAGCAATTAGTTGTTCAGCCAGTGATGATATATTCATGTCATGTCTTTTTTGTAAATTGTTAATTAATCTAATATGCTTCTGTAATTTTATTTTATTTTGCTCCGTAACACGATTACCAGAATTATTTAGATATTCAGACAGAATATCCAAAATAGGTCTTTCTTCCGTTAACGCTCTTTCTGATAAAAATTGAAAATTTTTATCTCCTATTCCCACTTTTTCTATTTCTAACCATCTTTTGAAACAATCTAAATCTCGAGAATTATTAATAAGTTTTAAAAGATTTATCAAACTCCTAATTTCATTTTTATCATAAAATCTAGAACTACCAATTACCTTAAATGGAATATTTTTTTGAGCAAATACCTCTTCAAAAGGTCTAGATTGAATATTGATACGATATAATACTCCAAAATGACACCAATTTAATTTTTTAATTTCTTTTAAACGAGTAATTTCTCGGGCAATAAATTCAGCTTCATCTATTGCACTGGTAGCTTGATAAAACTTTATTTTTTCACCACCTTTTCTATTAGTCCATAAAATTTTTTCTTTTCGATATTTATTATTTCTTATTACGCCAGTGGCACCTTTAAGTATCATTTCAGTAGAACGATAATTTTGCTCTAATTTAATTATTTTACAATCAGGAAAATCATTTTCAAAATTAATAATATTACTTAGCTCGGCTCCTCTGAATCCATAAATACTCTGATCAGGGTCACCTACTACAAAAAGATTTTGGTTTTTTTTAGATAATAAACGAATTAATACGTATTGAGCATGGTTAATATCCTGATATTCATCTACCAGAATATAGGAAAACTTATTTTGATAATATTCCAATACAACTGAATAATTTTGTAATATTTGAACGGTCTTTAATATTAAGTCTCCATAATCCAGAGCTTGTTTTTTGGCTAACTTTTCTTGATAAATTTTATAAATTTCTCCAATTTTTTTATTATAAAAACCTATTGCCTTAAAGCTATATTCATTCTCATCTATTAGTCTATTTTTTGCACTTTCAATGACATTGCTTACCATATTGTGGTTATATTGCTTACTATCTAAATTTAAAGTTTTTATACATTTTTTTATTAAATTTATAGTTTCATTTTTATCATATATATTAAACCCATCTTGATATCCCAGATAATTTATTTGCTGATGTAATATTCTGGCACATGTGGCATGGAAAGTACCAATCCATATCTGGTTATAAAGAAAACCATATTTTTTATTAAAATTAACTAAATATGATATCCTCCTCTTCATTTCATTAGCAGCTTTATTGGTAAAAGTAACCGCTAAAATATTACTTGGAGGTATCTTTTTTTTGTCAATTAGATAAACAATACGTTGAGTCAAAACACTGGTTTTCCCACTGCCAGCTCCCGCAATAACTAACACAGGTCCTTCTCCAACTAATATTGCTTCTTTCTGCTTTAAATTAAAATTATTAAGCATCTTTTCTTCACTGTTTTTAATAAGATTTAAAGATTAATAATAAATAATAAATAATAAAGGATAAGTAGAAGAGTATAATAAGATTTATTCATCATCTCCCTTACTTCTTACTCAATTTAAGAAATAAGGCAGAGGATGAATGTTTTTCCTTCAAAAGGGAGGGAAATTATACCAGGATTATAAAAATTACCTATGTTCTCTCTATTTTAAAAAATCTTATTAATTAAATAGTTTTTTTAATCTCTTCAGGCCTTCTTCGATTTCAGAAATAGAAGTAGCATAAGATAATCTCAAATATCCTTCTGCTTCAAATGCACTACCAGGAACTACGGCTACTTCCACCTTATTTAAGATATAGTCTGCTAATTGAAGAGAAGTTGTAATCTCTTCTCCATTGAAAATAATACCAGCATTCAAAATATTAGCAACATTTGGGAAGGCATAAAAAGCTCCCTTGGGTAAATCACATTGAATGCCTTTTATCTCATTAAGACGATTAACCATAAATTTCCTTCGTTGGTCAAATTCATCATGCATTTTAGTAATTGAACTCTGATCCCCTGTTAATGCTTCGACACTTGCCTTTTGGGCAATGGAGTTAGCATTTGAGGTACAATGACCTTGCAATTTAGCCATTCCAGAAATAATCTCTGCAGGACCAGCGGCATAGCCTATTCTCCAGCCAGTCATAGCATACGATTTGGAAACACCATTGACTAAAATTACTCTTTTTTTAATCTCCGAACCAAGGGAAGCTATAGAAATATGTTTTGCTTCATCATAGACTAATTTTTCATAGATTTCATCACTTATACAATAAATATCTTTTTGAATAAGTAGGTCGGTAATTTTTTCTAATTCTGCTAAATTATAAACAGAACCAGTGGGATTATTAGGCGTATTTAGCAATAATAATTTTGTTTTATCAGTAATACATTTTTCTAATTGTCTGGCAGTTAGTTGGAATTGTTCTTTTTGAGAAGTGGGAATGAAAACTGGTCTTGCCTGAGCTAATTTTATCTGTTCTGTGTAACTTACCCAGCATGGTGTAGGTAATAATACTTCATCGCCGGGATTGCAAAGTGCCATCAGGGCATTATAAAGAGAGTGTTTTGCTCCATTTGAAATAAGAACTTCACTGGTCTTATATTCTATACCATTATCTTTTTTTAATTTTTCTGTTACAGCCTGTTTTAGTTCCTGAATACCTGAATCTGTAGTATAGTGCGTGAAGCCCCCCCTGATAGCCTCAATAGCTTTTTCTCGAATGTTATCGGGAGTATCAAAATCTGGTTCTCCTGCTCCAAAGCTGATAATGTTCTTTCCTTCTGCTTTCATCTTTAAAACCTGGGCAGTAATAGCCAAGGTCTGAGAGGGTGCTATATTTTTTATTCGTTCTGATAATATATTCATAATTATTAGAATACTTTCCTTTCAGAAAATTATAATTATACAAAATCTAACCAGTCAAAATATTTTTTCTCTTTGCCATTAAATACCTTAAATAATTTTTCCTGAATCTTTTTACTAACCGGCCCTATTTCACCTGAACCAATAGTATAATAATCAATCTCTCTAATAGGTGTCAACTCTGCTGCTGTGCCCGCAAAAAAAGCCTCATCAGCAGTATATAAAACATCACGAGCTACAAACTCTTCTCTAACTTCATAACCTATATCTTGAGCAATAGTCATTACTGTTTTTCTGGTAATTCCATCTAATACTGCAGTTAAAGGAGGGGTATAAATAATGCCATCTTTTACCCAAAAAATATTTTCTCCAGGTCCTTCTGCTACATAACCATTACTATCTAATAATATTGCTTCTTCTACACCAAATTCGATAGCCTCCATACTAGCAAAAATCGAATTTATATAGTTGGCACATATCTTTGCCTTAGCAGAAGTAGAATTGATATGACTACGTTGCCAGGAAGAAATCATAGCTCTAATTCCTTTGCTTAATGCCTCCTCACCCAAATATGCGCCCCACTCCCAGGCAGCAATCATAACTTGGACTGGACAATTAAAAGGATTTATACCTAGTTTTTTATAACCACGGTATACTAATGGCCTTATATAACAACTATCTAAATGATTAATTTTCACTGTTTCTTTAATTGCTTTGGAAATCTCCTCTTTAGAAAAGGGAATTTCTAATCTCAATATTTTTGCAGAATTAAATAATCTTTCTACATGTTCTTTTAATCTAAATACTGCTGTTCCTTCCTCAGTTTTATAAGCTCGTATCCCTTCAAAAACACCACTACCATAATGCAAAGCATGTGTTAGGACATGTATCTTGGCATCATCCCAATCTACAAATTTACCATCCATCCATATTTTGTCTGTTTTCATATTTTTATTACCTCCAAAAATATTTTTTATTGCTTTTTTAAATATATAAAGTAAAGATATAGTATCTTCTTTTATTTATCATATAATCTCTGGTAAATATAATCAATATTCCTGGTAAAATAATTATAATCGAAACAGGAAATTATTTGTTCTCTGGTTAAATATTGATTAATTTCTTGATGTTCTAATATCATCTCTTTAAAGTCATTTCCATTTTCCCAGGATCTGAGAGCAACGTCCTGAACTAATTGATAGGCCTTTTCCCGGGGAACACCTTTCTTGGTAAGTTCTATCATTACTCTTTGAGAAAAAATGAGACCTTTGGTAGTTTCTAAATTCTTTTTCATTCTTCCTTGGTTCACTTTTAAGTTAGCTAATACCCCCATAAATTGTTTTAACATATAATCCAGGAGTATGGTGCTATCAGGTAAAATAATTCTTTCTACTGATGAATTAGAAATATCACGTTCATGCCATAGGTTGTTATTTTCTAAAGCTGATATAGTATATCCTCTTAGAACCCTTGCTAAACCGCATATTCTTTCGCATAAGACCGGATTTTTTTTATGAGGCATAGCAGAAGAACCTTTTTGATTAGGAGAGAAACCTTCTTCTAATTCTAATATCTCAGTTCTTTGCAAACTTCTAATTTCCGTGGCAAATTTTTCTAACGAGGAAGCAATAAGCGCCAAGATAGATAGAAAATAGGCATGATGATCCCTTTGAATAATCTGAGTAGATATTATTTCTGGTTTTAATCCCAATTTTTTACAAACCATTTCTTCAATCTGTGGCTCCACATGGGCAAAGGTACCAACTGCTCCAGATATTTTTCCATAGCTCACCTCTTCTTTAGCTATTTTCATTCTTTTAAGATTCCGCATCATTTCTGAATACCACAGGCTAAATTTAAAACCCAAGGTGATTGGTTCGGCATGAACACCATGAGTTCGGCCAATCATAATGGTTTCTTTATGTTGTAATGCTAACTGTCTTAATTTGGTTAGAACTTCAATAATATCTTTAATAATAATATTGGACGATTTCTTTAGAGTAAGAGCTAAAGAAGTATCTAAAATATCAGAAGAGGTTAATCCCTGATGAAAATAGCGAGAATATTCACCCAAATTTTCTCCAACATTACTTACAAAAGCCAATACATCATGCTTCATTACCATTTCTAATTCATTTATTCTATTAATAGAATAAGTGGACTTTTTTTTGATTATCTTAAAGGTTTCTTCATCTAAAATTCCTAATTCTTTACGAGACTCACAAACTGCTAACTCTACTTTTAACCAGTAATCATATTTTTGATTATCTTCCCATAGTGATTTCATTGGTTTTAAAGAATATCGATCAATCAATTTAACTCTCCATTGCTATTATTTTTATTATTATCTTACCAATATTATTATCTATATTATGCTATAATTATATTGGTTTATTTTAATCTTATAAATAACATTTAGCGGAAAATCGTTTGTGTTCTTTCCGAACCTACCGAGATAATGGAAACTTTACAATGAGTAAGCTCCTCAATTTTCTGGATATAATTTTTTGTTTTTTCAGGTAAATCCTGATAATCCTTAACCTGACTGATATCCTCTTCCCAACCATCTATTTCCTCATATTCCGGTTTAATTAATGGAATTAATGCACTATCAGCGGGAAAATAGCTATAAAGTTGATCGTAAATTTTATATTCTTTACATATCTTTACTTTTTTAAATGAACTAAGCACATCTAATTTAGTTAAAACCATTTCCTCTATCCCATTAATACGATTGGCATACTTTACTACCACCGCATCAAACCAGCCACAACGTCTCGGTCTACCAGTGGTAGCTCCATATTCATGGCCATAATCTCTAATTTTCTGTCCTAAGGTATCTTTTAGTTCGGTAGGGAAGGGTCCCTCTCCAACTCTGGTGGTATAAGCTTTGGTAATGCCAATCACCTTATCAATATAAACAGGACTAATTCCACAACCAATACAGGCATTTCCAGCTATGGTATTGGAAGAGGTAACATAGGGATATGTACCATGATCTATATCCAGCATAGTCCCTTGGGCTCCTTCAAAAATGATTTTCTTTTTTTTCTGTATTTGCTCTGCCAGAAAAAGAGAACCATCAATAACAAAATCTTTAATCATTTTTCCATATTGGAAATATTGATCTATAGTCTTGTTAATAAAATCCTGGGAAAGTTTTTTGTGATAGTTTTTATATAAATCATCACTTTTCTGTTTTAATTGAGTTTCCAATTTAACCCTTATACTATCTGTATGAATCAAATCACATACTCTTATGCCGCATCGGGAAAATTTATCAACATAAGCCGGGCCAATTCCCTTTTTGGTAGTGCCAATTTTATGAGTTGCTTTTTTTTCTTCCATTTCCTCGTCGATTATTTTATGGTAAGGGAAAATTAGCTGTGTTTTATAATCGATGAACAATCTTTTTTTTACTTCTATACCATGTTTTTGCAAATTTCTTATTTCTTCAAATAATACCTCTGGATCTAGTACCACTCCACTACCGATTAAACAGATTTTGTCTTTGCGTAAAATACCGGAAGGTAACAAGTGAAAAATAAATTGATTTTCTTCTAATACTACTGTGTGACCAGCATTGCTGCCACCCTGATAACGAGCGATTATATCAAAATCTTTTGATAATAAATCAGTAATCTTTCCTTTTCCTTCATCGCCCCATTGAGTTCCCACAATAACTAATGTTTGCATATTTTTGCAGAACCTTTCTCTTCTAATATGTTTTAGTTTTCTGTTTATAGTTTAGCTTTAAAAAAGCATTTACTTTATAAATTATACAGAATACTACCTACTAATTAATTTATTCCCATTCAATGGTAGCAGGTGGTTTCGAACTAATATCATAAAGAACACGGTTAATACCATTGACCTGATTAATAATACGATTTGAAATATTTTCTAAAATGTAGTATGGTAATTTAGCCCAATCGGCAGTCATACCGTCATAACTGGTAACAATTCTCAAAACCAGACTATAATCATAGGTTCTCAAGTCACCCATTACCCCAACTGATTTTATGGGAAGTAAAATTCCAAAGTATTGCCATAAATTCTTATTTAGACCAGCCTTTTTAATTTCTTGTCGTATTATATCATCAGCTTCCCTTAAGATGAATAACTTCTCCCGGTCAACTTCACCAATTATACGGATAGCCAAGCCAGGACCAGGGAAAGGTTGTCTTCCTATAATTTTCTCAGGTATACCAAGACTCTTGCCAATAACTCGAACTTCATCTTTAAACAAATTCCGTAATGGTTCTAAAAGTTTTAACTCCATCTGTTCTGGGAGCCCACCTACGTTGTGATGTGATTTTATCTTTGCTGATGGACCATGCACCGGAGTACTTTCAATAACATCAGGATAAAGTGTTCCTTGTAATAGATGGGTAACTTTGTCAATCTCTTTAGCCTTTTCCTCAAATATTTTTATAAAGAGATTTCCAATTATTCTTCTCTTCTCCTCCGGGTCAACGATACCTTTTAAAGCATTAAGAAAATCTGAGGAGTAATCATAAGCATGCAAATTAATGTTAAAATTTTTTTGAAAAACTTCTTTAATTTCTTCTTCCTCGTTTTTTCTCAACAAACCAGTATTAATAAAGATACAATGAAGTTGGTCTCCTATGGCCTGGTAAGTTAATAGAGCAGCAACCAAAGAATCAATACCTCCGCTTACTCCTGCTACTACTTTACCTTCACCAACTTCTTGTTTTATGTTATTAATAGTTTCTTCAATGAAAATATTTTTAGTCCATTTTGCAGAACAATTACAGATACGATATACAAAATTATGAAAAATATCTTTCCCACCTTCAGTATGGGTTACTTCTGGATGAAATTGCAGTCCATATAATTTTTTATTTTCATTATATATAGCCGCAATTACTCCTTCTTGACTGACAGCAGCTATATCAAATTCAACAGGTATTTGTTCAATAATATCATGATGGCTCATCCAAGTACTTATCTCATCTGGTAAGTTAAAAAATAAATTATTGTTACTCTTTCTAATAATGTTGACTCTGGTATTACCAAACTCAGCTTTTTTACTACTGGTTACCTTCCCGCCCATCATTTTAACAATTAACTGCATACCATAACATATTCCTAAAATAGGAATTTTTAAAGAGAAAAGGTCTTTAGTAATAAAGGGAGCTTCTTCACTCAATACACTATCCGGGCCTCCAGATAAAATAATACCTTTTGGTTTTTTTTGTTCTAATTTAGGCAGCTCAACATCGTAGGGAAATATTTCAGAATATACATTTAATTCCCTTATCCTTCTGGCAATCAATTGAGTATATTGAGAGCCAAAATCTAATATAGCAATCCAATCATTAGTAATATTTTTTGATATTTCCATAGCTTTTCCAACTAAAATAAAAATTAATTTGCAATTGATTTATTTCTAATATAAAATATTTATATAAATATGAATACAATAATAATATCAAAACTTTAACCATTATAACATAAAATATTGATTTTCAGGCATAACTTTTTCTTGTATTGCAATTTCAAAGAAAAAATGTTCTTACTTCTAATCTAAATAATAAATAAAATATTTAGACTGGATGAAGATTTCGGGAGAGTTTTTTTCATTTTTGAAAAAACGCCGAAGGGGCAAGATGAAGAAACATCCAAACTCTCAGGCAAATGGACCGAAATTGGACAGAGCTCTGGAAAGATATTTATATCACCGAAGGGGCAATTCTCTAAGTTACTTATTCTTGCTGAGATATTGCCAAAAGATTTATTCTAAATATTTTTTAGAGAAAAATCTCTCAGGTTTATAGACAGAGTCTTATGAGATATAAGATTCTGTCTATTTTTTATTAATATGTAAATTAATATAATGCTATTAAATTGAAACAAATAATTATTATGTTAAGGAGGAATTTATGTTATCAGACCTGGAAATTGCTCAACAGACCGAACTAAGACCAATCACCGAGATTGCCAGCTCTATTGGTATCCAAGAGGAGGAATTGGAACTCTATGGAAAGTATAAGGCCAAGGTAAAAGCCAGCATTCTGGATAGATTGTCAGACCGCCCTCAAGCGAAATATATTGTGGTAACTGCTATTACCCCCACCCCCCTGGGAGAAGGTAAGACGGTCACCACTATCGGCCTATCTCAGGGCCTGGCCAAACTGGGTAAGAAAGTCATCACCACCTTAAGAGAACCCTCCATGGGACCGGTCTTTGGTATCAAGGGTGGTGCAGCTGGGGGAGGTTATTCCCAGGTGGTACCCATGGAAGACCTGAACCTTCATTTCACCGGTGATATCCATGCGGTAGGAGCAGCCAACAATCTCCTCTGTGCTATGCTGGATACCCACCTGCAGAAGGGTAATAAACTGAATATCGATCTCCACAATATCGGTATCAATCGGGTGGTGGACATCTCCGATCGAGCCTTACGCAACATTGTTATCGGCTTAGGGGGAAAAGAAAATGGTATTCCCCGAGAGACTGGCTATGATATCACCGTTGCCTCTGAGGTGATGGCCATTTTAGCTCTGGCTACCAATATCTTTGATTTACGGAAGAGGTTAGCCAGGATGACCGTGGCTTATACTCGGAGTGGCCAGCCGGTTACCGCTGAAGACCTAAAGGCCGCTGGTGCTATGACCGTCCTACTAAAAGATGCCCTTAATCCTAACCTCATTCAGACCTTAGAACAGGGACCCTGCTTCATGCATTGTGGTCCCTTTGCCAATATTGCCCATGGTAATAACTCAGTCTTGGCTGATTTGATAGCTACCAAATTAGCCGATTATGTAGTAACAGAGTCCGGCTTTGGCTCTGATATGGGCTTTGAAAAGATGTGTAATATCAAATGCCGGACCAGTAACCTAAAGGTAGACTGTGCCGTAATTGTCTGTACCATCAGAGCCTTAAAGATGCATGGAGGGGTCATTAAGGTAGTGGCTGGCAAACCCCTGGATATGGAGAAGTTAGCCTCCGAGAATTTACCAGCAGTAGAGAAAGGCTGCGAAAATTTAGCCAAACATATTGAAAATGTCCTCTTACACGGTATCAATCCGGTAGTGGTAATCAATCGCTATCCTACCGATACCCCTGCGGAAATAAAGCTGATCAAAGAAAAAGGTCTTCAGGCTGGTGCCTCTGCGGTAGTAACTCATAAAGGCTGGGCTAAAGGTGGCGAGGGTTGTCTGGAGCTAGCCCAGGCGGTCTTAGAGGCAACCGAGAAGGAGAATGGTTTCCATTATCTTTATCCCTTAGAGGCCAGTATCAAGGAGAAGATTGAACTTATTGCCACCAAAATCTATGGTGCTGATGGAGTTACCTATGAAGAGCCAGCCGAAAGAAATATCCGCTTATTTGAATCAGTAGGCTTTGGTAAGCTACCTATCTGTATGGCCAAGACCCATCTTTCTCTCTCCCATAACCCGGCTATAAAAGGTAGACCCCGGCACTTTACAGTACCCATACGTGATATCCGAGCCTCGGTAGGTGCTGGCTTCCTCTATCCCCTCTTGGGGACTATGATGACCATGCCTGGCCTACCCTCAGTGCCAGCAGCTATGAAGGTGG
>LDZT01006538.1_pt1 | contig 11371 bp, 7 predicted proteins | sample 615521 | NCBI WGS metagenome assembly LDZT01 (sample SAMN03408292, study PRJNA278302) | terrestrial metagenome | isolation source: oil reservoir sample SB1 | place: USA: Alaska, North Slope, Schrader Bluff formation | collected 2011-09
GTCATTGCCTGGTTCTACCTGGGCTGGGGAATTGCTTACTTTCGTGGTGACTTCTACGACCGGAGTGGAGTGGAGAAAGCACCCTTCGACAGGGAAGAGCTGATGCGGCTGACGGAAAAGTTCATCGTACAGGCCAACCAGAGCTATACCGATTGCAGCGAAATGGACAAGGAGGCTGTCCGGCTGGAAATTGAACAATCATATGCCGGGTTGCGGGAGCCGTTGTGTATCTCCTACCCCAACGGGAGGCGAAGGGTGAAACCGATGCTCTATGAGCCGCTCTACACCGGTATGGGGATATCGGGATACTTTGGCCCTTTCTTCAACGAGATCCATGTGAACCACTACGGGCTCTCCTTCACCTACCCTTTCACATTGGCCCACGAGATGGCCCATCACTTCGGCATCGCAGCGGAGTCGGAGGCCACCCTCTACAGCTTCGCAGCCTGTGCCCACAGCACCCACCCGATGGTGCGCTACAGCGGATATGTCTCGGTGCTGGGCTACCTGTTGCGCGATGCAAGGCGTTTGTTGCCAGACGCATACGAATCGCTTGAACAATCCATCCGCCCCGAGATCATTGCCGACCTGCAGCGGAACAGCGAGCACTGGATGGCGGCCCGGAACGAAATCCTCTCCGATACCCAGGACAAAATGTATGATGCCTACCTGAAGACAAACGGGGTGAGCTCGGGACGTGATAACTACTCCGAGGTGGTGGGACTGTTGCTCTCCAGCTATAACCTGCTGGTGGATTAAAAGGATTTTCGCTTTAACCGGAGGCTGTTGGTCACCACGCTGACCGAGCTTAGTGCCATGGCAGCACCAGCGATCATCGGGTTGAGCAGGAAACCGGTAAAGGGAAAGAGCACACCTGCTGCGATGGGGATGCCGATCATGTTGTAGATAAAGGCCCAGAACAGGTTCTGACGGATGGTCTGCACCGTGGCCTGCGAGAGACGGATCGCCCTGGGTACCCGCTGCAGGTCAGAGGAAATAATGGTCATCTTCGCCACATCCATCGCGATATCACTGCCACTGCCCATGGCGATGCTCACATCGGCCTGCGCCAGCGCTCCACTGTCATTGATTCCATCACCCACCATCGCCACCGTATGGCCCTGCTGTTGCAGCTTTTTGATCAGCTCCGCTTTCTCCTCCGGCAGCACACCGCCCCGGTACTCGGTAACACCCAGCTCTTTCGCCAATGCTGCCACCACTTTCTCATTGTCGCCCGTATAGATGGCAACTGCTATTCCCATCTCCTGCAACTGTGCGATTGCCTCCCTCGAAGAAGGTTTCATCTTGTCGGTGATGCCTACCACCCCCAGTGCTTTCTCCCTGTTGGCAAACAACGATACAGTATGAGCCGCATCCATCTCCAGGTAGAGCTGCTGCATCAGGTCGGCCGGGATCACCACCCCTTTCGATGTCAGGTAGTCCACGTTGCCAATGTAATAAGTCTCTCCCTCATAGGTACCCTCGATTCCCTTGCCGCTTACCTGCAAAATGTTGACATCGTCAAGAAGTGTGCTTGTCTTCCTCAGCTCCGCTGTGATGGCATCGGCCAACGGATGCTCTGAGCGCTGCTCAATGCTGTAGAGGATATCCCGGTGCAGGGGAGTGGCATCTAACGACCAGGTGATGGCGGTCACCTGTGGCTTCCCCTCGGTGATGGTGCCAGTCTTATCAAGCACCACCATATCCACCTTTTTGGCACTCTCCAGGCTCTCGGCATCCTTGATCAGGATCCCCTCGTCGGCACCTCTGCCAATGCCCACCATGATGGCCGTGGGTGTAGCCAACCCTAACGCACAGGGACAGGCGATCACCAGCACCGTCACCATGGTCAACAGGCCATAGACAAAGCCGTTCTCGCCACCAAGGAGGAGCCAGGTCACAAAGCTAAGCAGCGCGATGCCAATCACTACCGGTACGAACACCGCCGCGATCCGGTCTACCAGTCCCTGAACGGGCGCCTTGCTCCCCTGCGCCTCATCTACCGTACGGATAATCTGCGCCAGCAGCGTATCCTTACCCACCTTGTCGGCACGAAAGCGGAAGCTCCCTTTCTGGTTGATGGTGCCGGCGAACACCTTTGCGCCACTGCTCTTCTCCACGTGGAGCGGCTCTCCTGAGATCATGCTCTCATCCACGAAAGAGCTTCCTTCAATCACCTCACCATCCACGGCAATCTTCTCGCCCGGTCTCACCAGCACAATGTCCCCCACCATCACCTCGGCGATAGGTATCTCACTGGGCCTGCCCTCACGGAAAACAGTTACGGTGGAGGGCTGTAGCCCCATCAGCTTACGGATGGCATCGGAAGTGTGTCCTTTCGCCCTTGCTTCCAGCATCTTACCCAGGAGGATGAAAGCGATGATCACACCTGCCGCCTCGAAATAGACATGCGCCTCCAGGCCACGGCTCTCCCAAAACTGTGGCCAGAGCATGTTGAAAAGACTGAAGAGATAAGCGATACCGGTGCTCAGTGCCACCAGCGTATCCATGTTGGCGGAACGATGCCGTGCCTGTTTCCAGGCGCCCACAAAGAAGCGGCGTCCGAAGAGAAAGAGAATCAATGTTGCCAGGACCCACATGGCAATGTTCGCAAAGGGAGCATGCATAAAGAACATGCCAATCACCACCAAGGGGATGGCAAGGGCTACTGACAGAATGGCATGACGGCGTAAGGTTCGATAGTCCTCCTCCTGTAGTTCTTCCATCTGTTTGAAGGAGCTCTCCTCCTCTTCCGTCAGCAAATCGTACCCTATCTCCTGCAGTGACTGCTTCATTGCCAGGGGGGTGGCAATTCCAGGGAGGTATTCAATCTGTCCTTTTCCGTTTCCGTAATTCACGGAGGCACGCAGCACGCCTGGTACAAAAGAGAGGATGTTCTGCGAACTGGAGGCACATGCTGCACAGGTCATGTGCAAGACCGGATAAACTACTTTCTCTGTCAGCACCTTTCCGCCGGCGCGGCGGATCAGCTCCACCACCTCCTGCAGGATCTCCGCAGCATCATCTCTCCTGCGTTCCTCGATTGTCACGAGCAGCGTTCTCTGTTGAGGGTCATGCTGCAGTGACGCCACACCTTTCACTCCCTGCACTTCCTGCAAGGTCTCCTCCAACAGAGGTTCCTTTCCTGTGAGGGTTATCTGATAACTTTTTTCCTGCTTCATAATTGGTATAGAAACAATAAAGAAAAGATAGATGTTCAAAAAAAACAATCCTTACGCATTTTTTTCAAAAGTTTCACTATTTTTGTTCAACTTCAAGGGAGATCCCTCTCAGCTGGGAGATCCCCTCAACTGAAAAATAAATATGATACATCGATCTTTACTGCCAATCGCCGCCGGCTTACTGCTGGCCAATGCCCTCTACTCCCAGAAAAAAACGCTCGACCACTCGGTATATGACAGCTGGAACAGCCTCTCCAAAACGACCGTGAGTGATGACGGGAGGATCATGGCGACACTGATTGCGCCCCAGGAGGGTGATACCGCTCTCACTCTGCACGACCTCAACGGCAAACGATCCCTTATGCAGGAGCGGGTGACCCAATTCAGGCTCTCCTCTGATGGGGAGTGGACCGTGGGGGTGATCAAAGCGCCATTCGCCGAGCGACGGCAGGCACGGATCGACAAAAAGAAAGAGGATGAACAGCCAAAAGATACACTGCTGATCATCCATAACCCCACTTTTGCGGTAGAAAAGATCGCTGGTGCGAAGTCGTTCAAAACCGCAGAGAAGTCGTTCACCCACCTGGCCTACAGCATCTCCCTACCGGGGGACACTGTCCACAAAAAGGAAAAAGAAAAGGAGGCTTTGATCCTGCGAAACCTGGCAACACGTAAGGAGGACACCCTGCGACAAGCAAAAGAACATCTGTTCAGCAAAGAGGGAAAAAGCTTTGCAGTGGTGATCGAACCTGAGAAGAATGACAGCACAAGTGAGCAGGGAGTACTGCTCTTTGATCTGAAGAGGCCCACAAAACAATGGATCTCCTCCGACAAGAGAAGCTACAAATCACTTGCTTTTGATGAAGAAGGCGCACAGCTGCTCTATCTCTCCACCGCCGACACCTCCAAGGTTGAACAGAAACAGTATGATCTCCGGTACTATGCAGCCGGAGCCGACACAGCCCGCCTGATTGCCGACAGCGGAACCGTGGGACTGCCGGAGGGATGGATCTTCAGTGAGCATGCATCTCCCTCATTCAGCAGGGATGGGAACAGAATCCTGATCGGAGCAGCACCCCGTCAGGAACCGAAAGATAGTACCCTGGTCGACTTCGAGATGGCGAGCCTCGACATCTGGCACTGGCAAGAGCCTCTCATCCAGCCGCAGCAACTGGCGCAACTCAATCGTGAAAAAAGTCGCACCTATGCCGGCATCATTGACCCCAACCTCCCCGGCCACTTCCTGCCGGTAGCCACGGAAGAGATGCCCTACGCCTCCATCGCCGACGAGGGCAACGGACGCTACGCGCTGCTCTGGTCCGACCTGCCCTATCAGCTGGAGAGCCAGTGGGATGTCTCTCCTCGTTACGACGTCTGGGTGATGGATCTGCAGGAGCATCGCCTGCAACATGTTGGCGCCCCGGTAGCGGGACGGCCGATGCTCTCGCCTGCCGGCAACTACACGCTCTGGTGGGACGCCATGCAACAACACTGGTTTCTATACGATAACCGGGAAGAGAGCACTCGCAACCTCACCCGTGAGATCCCGGTCAACTTCTGGAACGAGAAGAACGATGTGCCGGCAGCACCGGGCCCCTATGGCCTGGCAGCATGGGGTGCAGAGGATGAGTTCCTGCTGCTTTATGACGCCTTTGATATCTGGACGATCGATCCAAAAGGTAAGGCCAATCCGGTGAACATCACAAGTGGAAAGGGTCGCAGCGATTCCCTCACTTTCCGCTACGTGAACACCGACCGGGAAAAACGATTCATCGAAAAAGAAGAACAACTGCTGCTCTCAGCCTTCGACAACAAGAGCAAAAAGAATGGATGGTATACCCTTGCTCAAAAGGGAAGAAACCCGCTGAAGAAAAGGGTGATGGAGCGGTTCACCTATAGTTCGCTGATCAGAGCGAAAGAAAAGGATCTCTACCTTTTTGAGAAAAGCAACTTCCATACTGTCCCCGACCTATATGTGACCACAGACTTTTGGAAATCAGCGGAAAGGCTGACCACTATCAACCCACAGATGAAAGAGTACAACTGGGGAACGGCGGAGCTTATCTCCTGGACCTCCTATACCGGAGAACCTCTGCAGGGCATTCTCTACAAGCCGGAGGATTTCAACCCAGCGCAATGCTACCCGATGATGATCTACTTCTACGAGAAGCACTCCGATGATCTCTACCGCTGGTTCACACCGGCTCCCAGTCGCTCTGTGATCAACATCCCTTTCTTCGTGAGCCGCGGCTATCTGGTCTTCACCCCCGATATCCGATACAGCGTGGGACAGCCGGGCATGGATGCCTACAACGCCGTGGTGTCGGGCGCGGAAGCACTGGCTAAAAACACGTGGGTGGATGCCGCCAATATGGCCATTCAGGGTCAGAGCTGGGGCGGTTACCAGGTGGCCTACCTGGTGACCAAAACCAATCTGTTCCGGGCTGCTGGCGCCGGAGCGCCGGTGTCGAACATGACCAGCGCCTACGGGGGCATTCGCTGGGAGTCGGGACGCAGCCGTCAGTTCCAGTATGAGCAGACGCAGTCACGTATCGGCGTGCCAATGAGCGATTCACTCCAACTCTATATCGACAACTCCCCCGTTTTCTTTGCCGATAAAGTGGAGACACCCCTGCTGATCATGCACAACGACAAGGATGGAGCGGTTCCCTGGTACCAGGGCATCGAGTACTTCATGATGCTGCGCCGCCTGGGCAAACCGGTATGGATGCTGCAATACAACGAGGAAGAGCACAACCTGAGACAGCGCCGCAACAGCAAAGACCTCTCCATCCGCCTGCAGCAGTTCTTCGACCATTACCTCAAAGGCGATCCCGCCCCGGTATGGATGACCAAAGGGGTACCGGCCCTTGAAAAGGGCAAAACATGGGGGTATGAAACAGACAGGTGACACAACATGTGCTCGGAGATGACTGACGAGGAAAAAGAAAAGAAATAACAAGATGATTATGCAAAAACAACTGACAACATTTGCCATATTACTGGCAGCTATTTCCCTGTTCAGCTGTACCAACGGCACGCAGGGAACGAAAGAACAAGATGAGAAGTGCCAACCCATTCGTACAGAAGTGCCCGAACGGCCCGCCGGACAAAAGGATGTGCTTGGTTTAGCAGCCCCAAAGCTTGATGCGGTGCGTGTCGGCTTTATCGGGCTGGGTATGCGCGGCCCGGGTGCCGTAGAACGTTTCACCTACATTCCCGGCACGAAGATCGTAGCCCTGTGTGATCTGCATGCCGACAGGGTGGAGCGTGCACAAGCCATTCTCGACAAAGCCGGACTGCCCCGCGCAGCAGCATACAGCGGCAGCGAGGAGGCCTGGAAAGAGCTGGTTGAACGCGACGACTTGGACCTGGTCTACATTGCAACCGATTGGAAGCATCACGCAGAAATGATGGTCTATGCCATGGAGCAGGGCAAGCATGTAGCGTGCGAGGTGCCCGCAGCCATGACGCTCGATGAGATATGGTCGGTCGTCAACACCGCCGAGAAAACGCAGAAACATGCCATGCAGCTGGAGAACTGTGTCTATGACTTCTTTGAACTCACCACCCTGAACATGGCACAACAGGGCCTCTTCGGTGAAGTGCTGCATGCAGAAGGTGCCTATATCCATAATCTGAGAGATTTCTGGGATTCTTATGAGGGAGACTGGCGCATGCAGTACAACAAGGAGTTTCGTGGTGACGTCTATGCCACTCACGGTATGGGGCCTGCTGCCCAGGTGCTGGACATCCACCGGGGCGACAAGATGAACGTGTTGGTGTCAATGGATACCAGGCCGGTCAACATTCCCGAGTACCTGATCGAAGAACGGGGTATGGATCGCGACAGCGCCTACAATTTCGCGAACGGCCAACACACCATGACCATGATCCGCACCGAGAAAGGAAAAACCATCCACATTCAGCACGATGTGTCTTCTCCGCGACCCTACACCCGCATGTATCAGGTGAGCGGCACAAAAGGGTTCGCCAACAAATATCCCAACCAGGGTTATGCACTGGAGGGGGAGATGCTCGATGAGAGTGTTACACCCGATCATGAAAACCTGAACGCACACGCCTATGTCTCCGATGAGGTGAGAGATGCCCTGATGACAAAATACAAACACCGCATTCACCAGGAGCTGGAAGAGAAAGCCAAAGAGGTAGGTGGTCACGGTGGCATGGATTTTATCATGGACTACCGTCTGGTCTATTGCCTGCGTAACGGCTTGCCGCTCGATATGGACGTGTATGACCTGGCAGAGTGGTGTTCACTGGCCGAACTGAGCTGTATCTCCATCGAGCACAACAGCGCTCCGGTGGAGGTGCCCGACTTTACCCGCGGCAACTGGGATAGGATACAAGGATTCGAGCACGCGTTCGCAGATTAGAACCCGCGCTGACGCATCGCCTCGAAGGTGAGGATGGCGGTGGAGACCGAGACATTCAGCGAATCAATTTTACCGCGCATGGGAATCTTGATTCGCTGTGTGGCATTCTCCAGCCAGAAACGGGTCAGGCCGTCCGCTTCCGTGCCCATCACAATGGCAGAGGGCTTCCGGAAATCGATGTTTTGATAGCATTCGGTCGCCTGTAACTCCGCGGCATAGATATGGATCTGATGCTGTTGCAGCCAGGTCAGTGCTTCTTCGGAGGTGCAGACAGCCGTCTGCACGGTAAAGAGGCCACCCACACCGGAGCGGATCACGTTGGGATTGTAGAGGTCGGTCTGCGGATCGCAGATGATCACGGCATCCACCGCTGCGGCATCAGCCGTGCGGAGCACCGCCCCCAGGTTGCCCGGCTTCTCCACAGATTCGAGCAGTATGATAAACGGATTATCGGAAAGATGTATATCGGACAACCTGTGCAATTTTGGCCGGGCGAGCGCCACAATACCTTCGGAGTTTTCCCGGTAGGCAATCTTACCAAACACCGCGGGGGAGATATCAAACACAATCTTTGCAGGCAACAGATCCAGCAATCCGGGATACTTACTGTGGGCAAACATCTCGCGACAAAGGTAGACCGTTTCCACCTTGTAATCGCTCTGCAGTGCCAGCGACAGTTCACGCGCTCCCTCCAGCACGAAAAGTTGCTGTTCCTTCCTTTCATTGCTTTTCGAAAGCCTGACGATATTCTTTACAGCCGGATTTTGGAGACTTGTAATCATCTCGGTTGTTTCTGTGTATGCGTTTAGGGTATTTTTTACAAACTGGATTTATGAATATCTTGCTGAAAAAACAGGCTGTACAGTTTTTAGAATACCCAACCCTTACGCCTGTTTAGAGGTTTGTCCGATTATCTTTTTTCAGCAGAAAGGTATCGATCGCCTCCTTGAACGATTTCCTGGGCAGGGCACCCATCGCAACCTGCGGTTGCTCGTTCATGGGGATAAAAAGGAACATCGGAATGCTTTGCACACCAAACATTCTTGCCAGCTCAGGCTCTTTGTCCACATCGATCTTATACACATAGATCTCTTCTCCGTATTCTGCTGCCAGATCTGCCAGGATGGGTGAGGTGATCCTGCAGGGGCCGCACCAGGTGGCGTAGAAATCGACGATAGCCGGTCTGTCACCTTTATATTGCCACTCCTGGGGGGTCTCCTCGTAGTTGAACACTTTTTCCAGGAAGGAAGCCTTGGTCAGTTCTATCGGTTTGACAGTTTTTTTATCCTGCGGTTCGGCAGCAGATGCGGTACATACAATCAGCAGTACCGCAAGGATGGTCGTTAATTTCTTCATGATCAAATAGTCGTTTTCGTTGTGATTTTTAAAATGTCCCTTATAAACAGTCTAATGGCGATAAATGTTTGCTGAACGCCCTGTTTCCACTCTCATGCTAGAAAATGGGCCGGTCCTTGTAGGCAACCACATGCTTGTTGGGGACACCGAATTCCCGGGCAGAGACCTTTTCAACAGCTACCTTCCATATCTTCACGTTCCTGACAGAAGGAGCCGAATAAGTGAACTCCCTGCCGGAATATTGCCGCATGATGAGTTGCAGCGCTTTTACCTTCTCATCGAAATCTTCCTCGAAGGAGACCTTACCGTGGCAAATCACACTGTCGGCCCGCATACGGTAACTGCAGGCCACCTCTTCGTTCTGCCACACCAGTTTGGGATCGGTACAGAAGGTGATACACACGTTGGGATTTTTCTCAAGGATGGAGATGGAATGGCCTTCCTGTGCCGAATGCAGATAAATGACGTCATCCTCATACCCGAAGTTCATCGGCAACACATAGGGTATCCCGTCTTCATCAGCCATCCCCACGTAACACAACGGACAGGATCGAATCAATCCCTCCACACGTTCCTGTTCCTCCACCGAATAAGTTTTCATCCCATTTATTTTATTCCTACAATTCTTTCTCCGAGGTAGATGGGCCGTCAACAGTGAGCACTCCCGTCTCATCGATCTTCAGCTCATCGATAAACACCACCCGTTCGTCACCGGTCTTTGCGGTGCGTCCGTGATAGACAGTGTACATTTTCTCCCCCTCTTTGGGCCGTAGTACCATATTATGCCCTGTGCCGGTCACCTCGCCGCCGGCAGAGGTGTTCTTCTCCAGCACCGGATTGTTGGGTGCCTTGGTGAAAGGCCCCAGCGGATGATCGGAGGTGGCATAACCCACGGCGTAGTTCTGACCGCCGAAGTAATTGGCAGAATACATCATATAAATCTTATCACCGTGTTCGAATGCAAAAGAACCTTCGGTCCAGCGGCGGTTCACCTCACCGCTGGTGACGGAGCGGCTCTCCCACTCTGTCTGCGGATCACTCATCCCGGAGGGGGGTTGCAGCAGGAGGACCGGCTCACCGATGACGGTGGTGAAATCGTTTGCAATCTCCACACCATAGACCCAGCTCTCTTCAATCTCATCGAACAGCTTCTGTGCCCTCGCCCAGTCAGCCACTTCACTCTCCACAGGGTTCTTGTAACAGCAGCGGGAGTAGTAGAGATAGGTTTTACCGTCGTGACGCAGGATATTGGCATCGATAATGGGATAACCCGGGTCGAACAACGGCTTGTCGGACACTTCCAGAAAGGGGCCCGTCGGTTGATCGGCTACGGCGACACCAATCCGGAAGTTCTCCAGCTCATCGGTGGGATTCACCTTCCAGTCAGCGCTGAAGAACAGGTAATATTTACCGTCTATCTCGTACACTTCCGGTGCCCAGTAGTTTTTCAGGGTCCATGACTGCGGGTTGTCCCCGGAATAAACCTGCCCCTCGTACTGCCAGTCGGCCAGGTTATCGGAGCTGTAGGCCCCGAATCCTTTCTCCACACCGCCCGTGCCATACATGTAATATTTGCCGTCGGAGGCGGAGAGCACGAACGGATCGCCCAAAGCTACCGGCAACGGATTGGTGTAAGTAACCGGCTCACGGGAAGATCGTGGTGATGTATTACATCCTGCAAAAATAATAGATGAAAGAAGTAATACCACTATACTCTTGAAAAAGTTGTTTGTATGCATATGTAAAAAAAAGATTTATTACAAAGATAAGGTTTTCATCAGAAAAAAATCTGTAGTCCCCCAATTGATCTCCGAAAAAAATATATACACAGGAATACAGGGAGTTAGCTCCGGTTAGCTGCAATGTGGGTTAAATAGTATCATAATCGTAGATCTGTTAGTAGACACTTATAAACAAATAATTGCAAAGAACGGTTTACAAATTATGTGGTATCATCTTTTAGATGAGGTGACACAACAAGTGTCCAAAACAAGTTATTGGCATGCACGGCGCACCAAAAAAAAAGGAAAAACCCTGTTCAGGTTCTCCCTTTCTATCTTTCATCAACGGACGACCGGTTATTTCACTTTATCCACGATGGCCTTGAAGGCTTCGGGATGGTTCATTGCCAGGTCGGCAAGCACCTTGCGGTTGATTTCAATTTCATTTTTGTGCAACGCACCCATCAAACGGGAATAGGACATTCCGTTTTCGCGGGCGGCCGCGTTGATACGCTGAATCCATAATGCGCGGAAGTTGCGTTTTTTGTTTTTGCGGTCACGGTAGGCGTAGGTTAAACCTTTCTCCCACGTGTTCTTGGCTACGGTCCACACATTCTTGCGGGCACCGATGTAGCCTCTGGTAAGTTTCAGAACTTTTTTTCTGCGGTTGCGTGATGCAACATGATTGACTGATCTTGGCATAATGTTACTTGTT
>LDZT01012627.1_pt1 | contig 11371 bp, 9 predicted proteins | sample 615521 | NCBI WGS metagenome assembly LDZT01 (sample SAMN03408292, study PRJNA278302) | terrestrial metagenome | isolation source: oil reservoir sample SB1 | place: USA: Alaska, North Slope, Schrader Bluff formation | collected 2011-09
AGTATCGGCTGGGTGAATTCCTGAAGAACCTCCCTCGCCACCATAATAATCTGTATCGCCACCACCAGAGCCACCACTAGCACTGTGCCAATTATTATCACCATTTTCTGTTGCGTCCCCATGACCACCTCCGAGCGCAGTTAAGGTTCTTCCCTCTCCGCTAAAAACAGTATCGCTACCATCTGTTCCTGTGCCAAGATCGTCGTTCGTTCCACCGGCTCCAATTGTTACCGAATAATTTCCGGCAATTATACTATAGCCCGATATGTATATCAATCCTCCTGCGCCACCTCCGCCACCGGTTCCAGCTCCACCAGCACCACCACCACCAACTAAAAGAATATCTACTTCTCCTTCCGAGCCAGCATTAGTTACTTCAAAAGTATTTGTTCCTACGGTTGTGAAGGTGTGGATTTTATATGTGATTCCGTCTATAGTTTCTTGAGTTACAGTTCCGCCGGTAGCTTGCATTGGTTCAAATGAGGGATATAAAGAGACCCACTCTGTTGAATTACAAAGAACTAAACTACCTGTATCGAAATCATACCACTGCATGCCTTCGGTTGAAGAGTCGCAGGTTGGTTGGGTTTCAGTTGAGGCATTGGGGATTATTCCAGTGTCTCCAACTAATACTCCTCCAACATTAAAGCCACCTTCTATTCTTTGAGATGTTCCTGCTGTTCCTAGATTAATTGGCTTAGGTGTGTTGCCAGCTGGGGGACTTGTTTGAGGTCCGTCCCATGCTAGGACGATAAAAGAAAGAAGGAATATTGAAAAAGATATTCCTGTAAATATTGCTAGGTTTTTAACTAAGTTGTTTTTCATCGTTAAATAATTAATTGTTATTTATTTTTTTATTTCTTGTTTTATTAAAAATATTTTGTATTTGATTAATTATACCCTTACTCAAAATCAATTGTCAAACAAAAAAGAATTGCCCTAAGCAATCTTTTTAAAGTTTCTCTTGCCCACCTGAATAATCATCCCCTTTTTTGTTTTAATGGTATCTGTTTTAATAACTTCTACTTTGTTGCTAGTGATAACCTTCACTCCCCCTTGGCCAATTAGTCGCCTCGCATCGCTTTTTGATTTTGCTAGAGATAATTTTAATAATAATTCTTGCATGTTGTGTTCTCCCTCTTCTATTTCAACTTCTTCAATCTCTGTAGGAAGTTCTTTGTTTTCAAAAACTTGCTCAAACTCATCTTGAGCTCTTTGTGCTTCTTTTGAATTGTGAAAGATTGTAACAATTTCTTTTGCTAGTTGTTTTTTGATTTCTTTAGGATTGATCTCTTTGTTTTTTAGTGACTTTTTAATCTCTTCTATTTGAATCATTGGTATTCTTGTGCAAGTTTCAAAGTAATCAACAATTAATTCATCTTTTAGGGTCATTAATTTACCAAACATATCTATTGGATCGTCTAATATATCAATAACATTTCCCCATGAAGTAGACATCTTTCTTCCATCTAATCCATATATCATTTTAAGAGTCATTACATCTTGTGGCTCCTGGTTGAATGATCTTTGCAGGACTCTGCCTGCTTTTAAGTTAAATAGTTGATCAAACCCACCAATTTCAACATCGGACTTGATAACTACTGAATCATATCCTTGTAAAAGCGGGTACATTAATTCGTGAAGTCCAATTGGTGATTCTTTGTCCCATCGCTCTTTAAAGTTTCTTCTCTGAATCATTTGCTGAGCAGTGAAGTTCATTGCTAGCTGAATTAATTCTTCTGGCTTCATTTTTCCTAACCAGTCCTTGTTGTATTTTACTTTTACTTTTTTAATATCAAGTATTTTTCCTATTTGATTTAAGTAATCCTTTAAGTTTTCTTTAATTTCTTTTTCAGTTAAGGCCTTCCTCATTGCATCTTTGTCTGAGGCATCTCCAATTAGAGCAGTAAAGTTTCCTATAATTAAAGTAATATTATGCCCTAAATCCTGAAAGTCCCTCAATTTCATTAGTATTGTAGCTCTACCTAGGTGAATTTTGGGCCCAGTTGGATCTATCCCTAATTTAATATTCAACTGCTTGCCTGAAAGCAATCTTTTTTTAAGTGATTCTTTCTCAATAATATCTTCTGTTCCCCTTGTTAAAATGTCTTCTATTTTGTTTTCATCGGTAATAATTTTCATATATATATTATTAATTAAATGTTTCCAAAAGTCAAAAGAAGGAGGAAGTGGTTATTTTAAAAAGATGTTTATATATTCTTTATATGTATAGCTTTTGCCATATTTTCCCTCACCTTGTGCGTGCAAAATACCAAGCTTGATAAACCTGTCTATAACTTTCTGTGCGCCTGCACGAGTGAACCCTGTCCAATCCATAATTTTCTTTGTGTTTATAATCGGCGAACTGAAGAGTTTTTGTAATACCAAAACACCACTCTCTGACTCTCTTTTTGCAAGAGCTTGTATCTTTAACATATCAATATCCCTTAATTGTCTAATTTGACTAGTGATTTTAATTGATTCTTCAGCGATTTCAATAACTCCGTCAAGAAAAAAATCTATCCAACTTTCTATATCTCCATTATGATAATCATCAAGTTTTTGGTAATAAACTTTTTGATGTTTTTTGAAATATGAAGATAGAAATAAAACTGGATTTTCTAATAGGTTCCTGTGGCACAATAAAAGTGTTATCAACAACCTTCCGGTCCTTCCGTTTCCATCTAAAAAAGGATGTATGGTCTCAAACTGCGCATGCATAATTCCGATGTGTAATAACGGAAGGGCATTGTTTTCTTCGCAAAGAAACTTCTCAAAATCATTAAGCGCGCGATTCATTTCATCCACTGCGGGAGGGACAAAATGAGCATTGTCCGGCCTTGTTCCATTAATCCAATTTTGAGTTTTTCTAAATTCGCCCGGACTAGAGAAATGAGTAGCTCGCGCGCCCGACATTAACTCTTTGTGGATTTCTCTTATAAATCTTAACGAAAGAGGAAAGCTCTTGAGACGATCTAACCCATAGTTTAATGCTTTTATATAATACAAAATATCGTCCGCGTCTGTATCGCCCACACTAATTCCTGCGTCTGTCTCAAGCGCATCAATAATAGTTGCTTTTGTCCCCTCTATTTGCGCTGATGAAGTTGCATCTTTAGCAACAAACATTTTTAGGAAAAAATCAAGGTCAGGCAAAGCACTTTTTATGGTTGTCCCATCAAGCTTCCCTATTAATCTATCAGCTTTTGCAATTTTAATTAAAGTTTTTTGAGAAACTTCAAAAATACCCTTGGGTGGGAATGGAGATGGAATAAAAGCTGAATATCCCTCTTTTTGTTTTATTTTTTTACCAATTTCTATATTCATAATTTAGTTTGTGTATTTATATTAATATATACTATCTTATCACTTAGTATATATTTGGTCAACCAACACATACTAACTTCTTACTAATATTCACTTCTTTTTCCTACAAAACTTTAAAAAGAGATGAATATTAATTTCTAAATGGCTTTTACAAAGTCAAAAGAAGTGATAGTATATGGTTATGAAAAAAGGACTAAAAAAGTGTTTTAAAATATTGTTTTCATTATTATTTGTGGCTTTTATTGCTGGCCTCTCGCTGTTTTTCTACTACACCAAAGATTTGCCTCGCCCAGAAGTTTTTACTGAAGCACAATTAAACTTGTCTACTAAAATATATGACAGGACTGGTGAAGTTGTTTTATCTAATATCTACGGAGAAGAAAGAAGAACATATGTACCTTTAGAAAAAATATCAGTTCATATGCAAAATGCAGTGATTGCAACCGAAGATGCTGATTTCTACAACCACATTGGAATTGATTTTAGAGGAATTGCCAGAGCTCTTAAATTAGGAATATCTTCTCAGAGCTTAAATGTTCCCGGAGGATCAACAATCACTCAACAATTAATTAGAAGTACTTTTTTAGTACCTGATAAAAATATTGAAAGAAAAGTAAAAGAGATTGTTTTGTCTCTTGAGTTAGATAGAAAATATTCTAAGGAGCAGATATTGGAATGGTACTTAAACCAAGTTCCTTTTGGTGTGAATATATATGGAATTGAAGAGGCATCACAGACATATTTTCAAAAAAGTGCAAGCGATTTAACAATAGAAGAATCGGCACTATTGGCAGCAACAATTCAGGCCCCTAGTTTTTATTCTCCTTATGGAAAAAATGTTGAAGCGTTATTGGAAAGAAAAAACTATGTTTTAAATAGAATGGCCATTGTTGGATTTATTTCCGAAGAACAAAAAGAAGAGGCAAAAAAGATTGAATTATCTTTTTCCGACCGACCCAAAACAGTTGCTGTTCATTTCGTAAATTATGTAAAACAACAAATTGAATCAACATATGGTCCTACATTTTTAGAAACAAGAGGGTTAAAAATATACACTACCCTTGATTGGGATTTACAACAAGAATCAGAGAAAATAATTAAAGATGGAGTTGCTAGCAATATTGCTCGCTTTGGAGCATATAATTCAGCAACTATTTCAATTGATCACAAGACAGGTCAAATTCTTTCAATGGTTGGTTCAGCCGACCCATGGGGAGATCCATTGCCAAAGGGATGTAACCCAGCTACTAATTGTAAGTTTGTTCCCAGTTTTAATGTTGCCACTCAAGGCAAAAGACAACCGGGATCATCTTTTAAGCCCTTTGTTTATGCCGAGGCCTTTAGAAAAGGATTTGGAGATCAGACAATTGTAATTGATGAATTAACAAGTTTTGGTATTTGGGGCGGAGAAGAATATGTTCCTAGAAATTATGATGGATTATTCAGAGGCCCAATCACACTAAGAAATGCTCTTGCTCAATCATTGAATATCCCTGCTGTTAAGGTGTTAAATAGCATGGCTGGACTAAACGATAGCATAACTTTAGCTCAAAAAATGGGTATCACAACATTAAATCAACCATCTTCTTTTTATGGCCTATCTCTTGTTCTAGGAGGAGGAGAAGTCCACTTAATTGATATGGTGAGTGCTTATGGGGTGTTTGCTAACGGAGGGTACAAAATTACGCCTTCAGCGATATTAAAAATTGAGGATGCTAATGGCAATATAATTTATGAAAATAAAAATACTCCAAGAAAAGTTTTAGAAACAAATGTTTGCGAAATGATTACTGATGTTTTGTCAGATAACGATGCTAGAGCTCCGATGTTTGGAAGTAACTCAGTTTTACGCTTTGACGATTATAAAGTTTTTGCAAAAACAGGAACTACTCAATACAATGTTGATGGATGGACAATTGGTTGCACAAAAGACACCTGCGTTGGCGTATGGTCAGGAAACAATGATAATAGTCAAATGTATAGCACCGCTATTGGAACAAATGTATCAGGTCCCCAGTGGAGAAAGATTATTGAAAAAAGCGTGGAGATTAGAAATTAAGACAAGAAATCAAAAACATTATCTTTGTTTATTAACTTAAATTGACTTTGAGGATATGCCTTTGTCCAATCATTAGGTGCTTTTTTGTTATCCTTCTTCCATTTAAACTCATAAGCATTAATTTCCCCTTTTGATTCTTCAATAAGATCTATTTCTTGTTGGTCATATGTTCTCCAGAAATAAAAATTAGAAAAATCTCTATTGTTATTTGATTTTTTAATCTTTTCGCTTATCGCCCAATTCTCAAACATTGCTCCTGCATCACTCCTTAAAGAAAGAGGGTTAAAGTTTCTAATTAATGCGTTTCTTACACCCATGTCAAAAAAGTAATATTTTGATGATTTTGATATTTCTTTTCTTAAGTTTCTACTAAATCCTCTGATGTTAAAAATTACAAACATTTTTTCTAAAACATCTAGGTAGCTTTCTACTGTTGATTGAGTCAAGTTAGTATTTTGAGCTAACTCAGAAATAGAAACTTCGCTACCAATTTGCAAAGCCAATAGCGTTAAAAGATCTATTATCTTTTTAGGTTTTTTTACCTTTGATATCGTTAAAATATCACGATACAAATAATTATTAATATACTCAAATAAATAATCTTCTTTTTCTTTTCTTCCCTCAATGTTCCATATCTTAGGATACATTCCATACAACAAAATTTCTTCTAGGATTTTATCATTTCCCATTTGAGGCATCTTATCTTTTACTTCTTTGAAAGATAAAGGATAAAGCCAGAAGGTCTTAGTTCTTCCTGTGAGTGGTTCACAAACCTTATCTGCCAAGTCAAAAGATGCTGAACCAGAAACAATCACCTTAATGGGTAAATTGTCTATTATTAATTTTAAACTTAATCCAATATTATTAATTCTCTGTGCCTCATCTATCACTAAAAGATCTTTTTCTCCTATAACTCTTTTAAGATGCTCTAAGTTGTTATTGCTAAAAGTATTTTGTGTAAAAATATCATCCCCATTATATTTTTCATAATTTAGCTCTTGAGACAAAAGCATGTCAATTAAGGTTGTTTTTCCGGCTTGTCTTGGACCATAGAGAATAACAACTCTACGATTAGAATCATTAAGAGAATTCTCTAACTCTTTTTTAATTGTTCTATTAATTAGCATAAATTGAACAAGGTCTACTTGTATTAATTAATATAAATTGATTATAGTTGAATTATATCAATTAATATATTTTTGTCAAGTATTAGACCCTAATAGGCATAATCACATATTGATAACTAGCGTCGCCCACTGGCTTAATTAGTGCTGGGCCGTCATTGCCTTGCATTTCAAAAGATATTTCTGATGATTTGATATTTGTTAAAGCATCTAGTATAAATCGATAATTAAATGACACTTTTGCTGGATCTCCTTCGGTGTTCGCAATCATACTTAATTCACTTTCTCCTATTTCATCATCTTGACTTTTTATTTCAATATTCTTTTCTCCTACTTTAATAACCACCTCGCTTGCCTTGCCACCAAAAAGTCCTGCCATTTTAATTTGTTTTACAAACTCATCTTTATTTAAGGTAATTTTTGTTTTTGATGATTTAGGAATAATTTCTTCGTAAGAAGGATATTCTCCATCAATTTGTCTTGAGACAAGATTTATTTCTGAATGAGTTGAATTAGGTAAAAATGTTTCAAACATTACTTGCGACTCAGAAAAATAAATCCTTATCTTCTTGCCATCTTCTTCTGGTAAAATATTAATTAATTCTTTTGTTGTTTTTTGAGGTAAGATAAAATTAATTTCTTTTTCAAACAAATTTTTAATATCATCTTTAATTGTTTTTTCAGCAAGGCGGAAACTATCAGTTGCTACCAATTTAATACTTCCTTTATTAAAAGAAAAATAAACTCCGGATATTTCTGGCTTAACTTGAGAAACACTTACCATATCAACAACACTAACTAGTCCTTCTTTTAGTTTCTTGCCTTCCATTTCTATATATATATCTTTAAGAAATTTAGGAATAATTGGAAAGTCCTCAGAAGAAAATCCTTTAATTTGCGTTTTTATATTTTTGCCTTCAATTAAAAGAGTGTTTCCTTTGTTTTTTATATTAATTTTTTCCTCAGGCAAAACCCCTGCTAATTGACTTAAAAATTTAGCAGGGACGGTGGCACTTCCTTCTTTTTCTGTTTTACATGGTCCCCACCATTCTATTCCCACTTCTAAATCAGTTGATGATATTTTAATAAAATTAGGAAGTGATTCAATTAATAAATTATTAAGAATTGGCAAGGTTAAATTTTTACCTGTTATTTTTTCGGTAAAACCTAATCCTTTTTTTAATTCTTTAGCGAGTATTGTGAAGTTCATATTTTTCTTATAATAAATTTTATTTATTTGTTATTACTATTAATTTCTTATTTTTTGTGGATAATATTTTTATTTCTAATATTCTCTTTTGTTTATAATACTTTTTTATTTTTTTAACTGTGGACAATCAGAGTATTAATTATCAAGTAAACTCTGTTTAATTTTTGATAACTTTTTTATTGTCTATTTTGTCATTATTATTTTAACATTTTTTCCACACTATTTACTATATATTCTTTGTAAGATTAAATCTATTTCTTGCCTCGTTTTATCATTTTCTTCGTAAGAATTTTCTATTAATTGACAGGCATGCATTACTGTTGTGTGATCTTTTCCTCCAAACTTTCTACCTATTTCAGAGTATGACATTTTTAATTCTTTTTTTAATAAATACATTGCAATTTGTCTTGGCCTAGCGTACTCTTTTTTCCTAGAAGTTAAAAACATATTATTTGAAGAAATGTCGTAAAAACTGTGAATTGATTCAACTATTTTTTTATAATTAGTAATTTTGTTTGGAGAAACAATAATGTTTTTTAATAATTTTTTAGCGTCATCAATATTTATAGTTTTATTTCCGTTAGTTTTTTTACAAATTACTAATCGGCTAATTGAGCTTTCTAACTCTCTTATGTTTTTTTGAACATTGTTAGCAATATATTCTAAAACTTCCTGAGGAACACCAATGTTTTTTTCTTCTGCTTTTTGAGTTAATATAGCCAACCTTGTTTCATAGTCAGGCATATTTATATCTGCAATCATTCCCCCATTAAAACGGGACTTTAATCTTTCTGTAATTGCGGGAATATTATCAGGGTGCCTATCAGAAGAAAGAATAATTTGTTTATTTTTTTGATAAAGAGAATTGAAGGTATGAAAAAATTCTTCTTGAGTTTTATCTTTTCCTGCCAAAAATTGAATATCATCAATAATTAATACATCAATTTCTCTTAGGTTCTTTTTTAGTTCTTCAATACTTTGAGATCTAATAGCATTAACAATTTTTGATATTAATCTTTCTGCGGGAACATATCGTATTTTTTTATCAGGAAAATCTTCTTTTATTTTATTTCCAACTGCCTGTATTAAGTGAGTTTTTCCTAGCCCCACTCCTCCGTATATGAATAAAGGGTTATAATTTTTACCCGGAGCTTCTATAATAGACATTGCTGCGGCATAGGCAATTTCATTAAATGGTCCGATTATGAAATTATTAAAATTGTATTTAGGGTTAAGGTTTGTTTCTTTGTCTACTTCTAGCTCTGAAAATCCGAGCTGTTCAACAACCTCCTCCTTTTCTTTTTTAATAGTTTTTTTAGTTGGTATTTTTGTGTTTATAGGATTAACAATATACTTAATATCTTTAATATTTTCATCTATTGATTTTATAATTTTCAAAATATCTTTATGATATTTTTGTTCCATCCATTCTTTTGAAAATGAATTAGGAACAGAAACAACAACAAGGCCTTCTTCAACAGAAGATATCGCTGTATTAGCAAACCAAGTAGCAAAATTTGCTGGAGAAATATTTAATTGAATTTGAGATAAAACTGATTGCCAAATTTCTTCATTAGTCATAGCATTATTATACCTTACTACTGTCAACAAATCAAAAAAACATTATAAAATAAGGGAAAAAATTGCCCCTGTGGACATAGTGTGGAAAAATAGTTGGCAATTGACAAAAAAACAGCGTTGTATTATCCTGTACATAAGTGTACAGGATAAATTATGATTAAAAAAGATAAAAAAATAGCATCTCTTTTAAGAGATGGAAGAGAATTATACCACACTCAAGACCTTGGTGTTCTTTGGGGAATTAGTAAAGAAAATACTCTTTATACAACCATCAAGAGATATATTGCTGGTGGTCTTTTGTTTAGAGTTCACAAGGGGCTTTATTCTACAAAAAAAATAAACCAAGTTGATGAAATTAAGCTAGGGCTATCTTCCCTGCATCGCTATGGTTATTTAAGTACAGAAAGTGTTTTAGTAAAAGATGGCATCATTTTTCAAGATATTAAATATATTACTTTTGTTTCAAGCATTTCAAAAAGATTTAAAATAAATAATACATATTTTTTAGTAAGAAAAATGAATTCTAAGTATTTACATAATAATGCGGGCATATATATAAAAAAGAATCAAAGAATTGCTTCAAAAGAAAGGGCCGTTGCAGATATGCTTTATTTTAATCCTAAATATCACTTTGATGGAAAAAATATTATTGATTGGGAAAAAGTAAAAGAAATTAAAAAAGAAATAGGATATTAATAATTATGATAAACTTAAAAAAACAATCAACAAGGCACGAAATGCATATGCATCGCTTATTATCAGAAATTCTTGATAATAAATACTTAGCAGTTAACCTTTACTTTAAGGGAGGCACTTGTGCTAGAATGCTTGGATTTTTAGACAGATTTTCAGTTGATCTTGATTTTGATTTGTCGCCAAAGGCAGACAAAAAGAAATGCAAAGAGATTTTATTAAAAATTTTTAATGGGCTGGATTTAGAAATTAAAGATCAGTCCTCGAAAGCGCTCCAGTTTTTTTTAAAGTACCCTGCTCCAGAAAATGAGCGCAATACTTTAAAAATAGAGATATTGGACAAATGTTTCAAAAATAATGATTATTCTCCACAATATATGTCCCCAATTGACAGGACCGCTAATTGCCAGACAATTGAGACAATGTTTGCAAATAAATTAGTTGCCCTTACAGATAGATTTAAAAAAGGCCAATCAATAGCTGGAAGAGATCTTTATGATATCCATTATTTTTTTTCAAAGGGCTATGATTACAAAAAAGAGATAATCAAAGAGAGAACAAAAAAAGATTATAAACTATACTTAAAAGAACTCAAAGATTTTATTGAACAAAAAATAACAATAGAAATACTGGAACAAGATTTAAGCTCTCTTGTTTCTCCCCAGGACCTTAAAAAGATTAAAAAGTATATAAAACAAGAAACAATGAATTTTTTAGACGAGGAGATAAACTAATTGACCAAGGGCGCATTTTTTGGTATAGTTTTCTCATAAGTTAATTATTAAAAATTATGAGTAAAACCTACCAACCAAAGAAAAAGAAAAGGCAAACAACTCACGGTTTTCTAGAAAGATCTAGCACAAAAAGTGGCCAGAAGGTTCTAGCTAACAGGAGAAGAAAAGGCAGAGCAAAGCTTTCTGTTTAATGTTTTATGTTACCAAAAGAAAATAGATTAAAGAAAAAGAAAGAATTTGAAGCTATTTTTGAAAATGGAAGAACAATAAAAGGAAAAAACATTATTGTAAAATATTTAGGAAACGGTCTTGAATACGCAAAAGTAGGATTTATAGTCAGCAAGAAGGTTTCCAAAAAAGCAGTAGAAAGAAATAAAATAAAAAGACAGTTGAGAGAGGCGGTAAAACAAACTGATTTAAAAAGAGGATTAAGCATTATAATTATCGCCTTGTCATCAATAAAAAATGTCCCATATATTGAAATAGAAAGCGACATTAAAAAGACACTAAAATTATGAATATTTTTTTAACAATCTATTATGCCCTACTCTATCAGCCAATGCTGAATTTTTTAGTTTTAATATATGTTTTAACAAATAATTTTGGTATTGCTGTAATACTTCTTACCGTTTTAATTAAATGG
>LDZT01006539.1_pt1 | contig 11354 bp, 7 predicted proteins | sample 615521 | NCBI WGS metagenome assembly LDZT01 (sample SAMN03408292, study PRJNA278302) | terrestrial metagenome | isolation source: oil reservoir sample SB1 | place: USA: Alaska, North Slope, Schrader Bluff formation | collected 2011-09
GAGGGACCCTACATCGTCTACTTCGAGAACCGCAAACCGCAGGAGGTGCGCTCCTACAAAGATGGTAAGAAGCACGGATTGTGGAGAAGCTACGACATCTCAGGACAAATTCTCTCTGAGGCGGAGTATAAGAACGGGCTGAAGCACGGCACCTGGCGCATCTGGGATGAGCTGGGCAACCTGCGTTACGAGATGAACTACAAGGATGGCAAGAAAACGGGTCTCTGGCGCATGTGGAACGAAAAAGGTGAGCTGGTGGATGAGAAAAGCTACTGACCGGTATGCTGTTGAATGAAAAATGTAACAAAAACTTCATCGATTCGTAACCACTTTTTCCGTGACAACAGCTTACTTTTGTGTCACGTAAAACGAACAATTAAAATAAATTAGTCGTATGAAATCAATGTTGCTACTCGCATCTTCACTATTGATCACCGTGTCTGCATTTGCTGGCACCGAATCAAACGAAGCAAAAAAGGAAAATGAATCGCAGCCGGCTGCCCCGGTTGAAATGGTGCAGACGCTGCAGCTGACAGGTTCGGTCGTAGACGAAAAGAACCAGGAAGCGCTTGCAGGAGCTGCCATCGTGGTGGATGGGAGAAAATATTATTCAGACCTGGATGGAAATTTTGCCATCAAGAACGTGAAACCGGGCAGATACTCGGTTATGGTGGAACTGATCTCCTATGAGTCGGCCACCATGGAAGTGGATCTCTCTGGGAGTAATCGTGAATTGAAAATTGGACTGCTGCAGAAATAATATCCTCGCAGGCTAACGATTTGAATCATTACTATGTTTGCCCTCTAGCAGGGGCAAACTTTTTTATGCTTCATACCCGGTGAAAAAGCCAGGTGGAAAGGGTATCTACCTGGCCAGGATCACAATTGTAGAGACGCCCATGCTTCTCTACAATTGTATTGGTTCAGAGGTTCAGTGTAACCTGCTGTATCAGCGTCTTGGCATTCACATCGGGCCCTGCCTTGGCATAATTCTCTTTGAAATTTCGGTGCGACTTGAGCAGGTTGCTCGATTGCAGGGTGATGATCTTGGACTCATTGACAAGATTGAGGAAGAGGATGCTGTTGCGTGTCGTGGATTCGCCCGCTTTCACCCGTTTGATCTGTCGTTTGTTGAGCTTCTGGTAGAGGTCGATGATCACATTCCGCATATTGGTGACTACAGCGAACTGCGAGTAGTCGCCTTTCAAGTCCATCTCGTTGTAGCGGTTGAACGCCTCGGAAAGGATCTTGTAAATCATTGTCAAATCCTCAATCTGCTCTTTGGTGAATGCAGAATGGTTGTTGTCGATATAGTGGAAACTAGCTTCTGTCATTGCTTTGAGCGACTTGGTGATCTCGTATGAGTAATCCACCAGTTGCACATATTCCTGTTCCAGGTCGAGCGCATTCATCTCCATGTTTTCCAGCGTGGGTACCACTTCGTAGGTCCGTTTGTCCTTGAACTTCTCATAGAGCTCATTGGCATCTGTCATCGCCTTCTTCACTATTTTGCGATCTTCATTTCTCAGTCCCTGAAGCATTCTTTCATAGATGGTGAGGGTCTTGTTCAGCAGCAGCCGGACATCCTCGTTGCAGGAGGTGACCAACTGAATCTCGCTTGAGAGCACCTGTTGCTGCTGCTGTTCACGGTTCTTGCGCTTGGTATGCATCCTGCGTGACTTGTAGAGCATAAAGCCCACCAGCAGGATCATCACCGCGATGGTGATCTTGCCGCCCCACATCAAGAAGAGACCAATCAACAGGGCAACAGTAAAAGCGATCAGGGCTGTCATCAGCCATCCTGCTACCACGGTCAGCACGCCGTTGATGCGGTAAACGGCGCTGTCGCGTCCCCAAGCCCTGTCGGCGAGTGAGGTACCCATGGCCACCATGAAAGTGACGAATGTGGTTGAGAGAGGCAGTTTCAGAGAGGTACCCAGTGAGATCAGCAGAGCTGCGACGGTGAGGTTCACCGATGCCCGGATCAGGTCGAAAGAAGCGCCGTTTTCTGTTTTTACCGGTGTGAACTGGCGGTCGATGAACCGTATGATTGGTGCAGGCATGATCTTGTTGATCGATTTGCTGATGGTGAGACTGCCCCGAACTATGGAGCGTGACAGGGGCGATGAGGAGAAACGTTCCACCCCCTCACCCTTGCGTGCCAGGTTGACCTCGGTCTCGGTCACCGAGCGTGATTTCTTGGAGAACCAGAGGGAGAGGATCATGATCAGACCGGCACCAATCAGCCAGGGGAGATTGGCCATCACCGGTTCGTTCAGTTTGTCCATGTAAAGGGTATCAATGTTGCCACCTGTGGCTGCAACCTCTCCTGCAATTCTAAATGAATCGTAACCAGCCATGAAGACACCGATGAAGTTGACAAGGTCGTTGCCGGCAAAAGCCATGGCCAGCGCCGTGGTGCCTGCCAGGACAATCACTTTCAGGATGTTTATCCGGAAGAGATGCTGCAGAAGAGCCATCAATGCGGTGGATCCGGCTAAACTATAGAGCAGTGCGGTGCCCATATGGTTCTCCAGGTAGTTGAGCATCTCCGGTGTCACCAGCACGCTCCCTTTTAATCCCTTGAAGATGGCAAAATAGATGATAGCCGTAAGTGCGATCCCCCCCCAGAGGGCCCCCAGGTAGCGGAATCGTTTCGCGTAGTTGAAGGAAAAGATCAGCCGGGAGATATACATGATGATGCATCCCACCACAAAAGCAATGGCTATGGAGATGAAGATACCTGAGATGATGGCCAGCGCCTTTGCACTGTTGATGTAATCACCCAACTGACCACCACTCTCGCTGGTCCAGAGGGTGAACAGTGCCACTGCTACCGCAGCCCCCAGCAGCTCAAACACCAGCGATACGGTGGTGGAGGTAGGCAGCCCTAAGGTGTTAAACAGGTCGAGCAGGATCACGTCGGTGATCATCACCGCCAGGAAGAGGGTCATGATGGACGGGAAGGTGAACTTGTCTGGATAGAAGACGCCGCTGCGGGCAACCTCCATCATACCGCTTGAGAACATCACCCCGATCATCACCCCGAGTGAGGCGACCGTGAGGATCACCCAGAGGGGCGCAACTTTCGATCCGATGCTGGAGTTAAGAAAGTTAACTGCATCGTTTGAGACACCCACGATCAGGTCGAGCGTGGCCAGTACCAGTAATACAATGATAATAATCAGGTAAATTGAATCCATATATAAAATCATTTTGTTTTTTTATTCCACCGTCACCGACTTGGCTAGGTTGCGCGGCTGATCCACATCGCACCCCTTCACCACGGCAATATGGTAGGCCAGCAGCTGCAACGGGATCACCGACAGCAGTGGGGTGAGGCAGGGGAGTGTCTCAGGCACCTCCACCGAGAAGTCTGACAGAGCACTCACCACCTGATCGCCTTCGGTAACCACCGAGATGATCCTCCCCTTGCGGGCTTTGATCTCCTGGATGTTGCTGGTCACCTTGTCGTAGGTGTCCGACTGGGTGGCGATGACGATGACCGGCATCTCGTGACTGATAAGGGCAATAGGGCCATGTTTCATCTCGGCCGCAGGGTAACCCTCCGCATGGATGTAGGAGATCTCTTTCAGTTTCAGAGCGCCTTCCAACGCCACCGGGAAGTTGTAGCCCCTGCCCAGGTAGATACAGTTGCTTGCGTAAGTGAAAGTTTTGGCATATTGTGCTATCAGTTCGTTCTTTTTCAGGATCTTTCCCACCTTTTCCGGTATCAGGCTCAGCTCACGGATCAGATTGAGGTATTCTTCACGGCTGATGGTTCCTTTCTCTTTGCCGATAAGGACGGCCAGCATCGTCAGGACAGTTACCTGCGCGGTGAATGCCTTGGTCGATGCCACGCCAATCTCAGGTCCTACGTGGGTGTAACATCCAGAGTGGGTGTTGCGGGGGATGGAAGAGCCTACCACGTTACAGATGCCGAAGATGAAAGCACCCTCTTTTCTGGCCAGCTCCACTGCTGCCAGTGTGTCGGCGGTCTCGCCCGACTGGGAGATGGCGATGACAATGTCATCCTTGTGGATCACCGGTTTGCGGTAGCGAAACTCCGATGAGTATTCAACCTCCACCGGTATGCGGGCATACTCCTCTATGGCATACATGCCGATCTGGGCAGCATGCCAGGAGGTGCCGCAGGCAGTGATGATGATGCGCCGGGCATTCAGAAACTTCTCCCTGTTGTCGATAAACCCAGCCAGGGTGATGTTGTTGGCGTCCACGTTCACCCTCCCCCGCATGCAATCACTCAGGGTATGGGGTTGCTCGAAGATCTCCTTGAGCATGAAGTGTGGGTATCCCCCCTTTTCGAGCTGACTGAGTGTCAGCTCCAGCTTCTGGAAACGGGGTGTCTTTTCTATGTTGCCGATGGTTCGTATCTTAAGTGGCGCATCCCTTTGGATGGTAACGATTTCCTCATCACCGATGTAGGTGACACGATCGGTGTATTCAATGATGGGGGTGGCATCCGACCCAATGAAATACTCATCTTCACCAATGCCGATCACCAGTGGGCTTCCCTTTCTGGCGGCCACGATCAGGTCGGGATTATTCCGGTCCAGCACTGCGATGGCATAGGCGCCAACCACCTGGTTGAGTGCCAGCTGGACCGCCGTGGAGAGGTCGCTGCCGTTGCTCTTCTTCATGAACTCGATCAGCTGTATCAACACCTCGGTATCGGTTTCACTCTGGAAGGTAAATCCTTCACTGATCAATCCCTCTTTCAATACCGAATAGTTCTCGATGATGCCATTGTGAATGATGGCCAGCTCTTCCGATTGTGAGTAGTGGGGATGGGCATTGTGCTGAGTAGGTTCACCGTGGGTGGCCCAGCGGGTATGGGCAATACCAATTGTACCGCTCACATCTTTCTGTTCTGCATACTGTTCCAATTCAGACACTTTTCCCTTCGTCTTGTACACCTTCAGTTTGCCTTCGTGGATCAGTGCGATCCCGGCACTGTCATATCCACGATACTCAAGGCGATGAAGTCCCTTGATGAGGATCGGATAAGCCTCTCTTTTACCAATGTAACCTACAATTCCACACATTTTTTGATAAATTTTTATGGTTCATGTGTACAATGGGATGAACTCCGTTAAATGCCGGATAGAGGCGTGTTGGTGATGGTTCCGTCAATAAAATTTGGGACCTTGAATGCATACAGTCTCTCTTAGTTACTTTGAAAGTTTGTGCAAATTTGCATCTTCTTTCCGAAATATGAAAGAGAAAATCAGAAAAAGAATGAGTGCAAAGCGACTGGAACCCAAAATGTAACAAAAACGTAACAATTTCTGTTGTCTCCAGCCCCCTCTCTATCCCTTTTTACTACCTTTGCATCATCTAACCCCAAAAATAATGGCAAGAAGAAAACTTTCCCCTATACAGATTGCTTTTATCATCATCCTTTGGATCGTCCTGGTGACCTATATCCTGCTTTACTCAGAAATAAACGGCATGACCGTTCTTTCCATTCTGATGTCGGGTGCAATAGTATTTATCCCAATTTACAAAAATCTAAAAAAATAGCTTTCTCAGTAACAAAAATAAGAAAAACATTTTAAAAATTTTAGTATTGGAAATTTTTATCTAATTTTGCGCTTCAAACTGATTTTTTAAAGAGTTATCTGATTTAAAGAGAATTTTTCATGAGAGCTACTGAGGTTATCGAGCTTTTAAAGCGGCGTTTTCCCAACGAGCCGGAGTATCATCAGGCAGTTGAGGAGGTGGTTGAGTCGATAGAGGATGTTTACAACGAGCATCCTGAGTTTGAAAAGGCAAACCTGATCGAAAGGTTGGTGATCCCCGACAAGATTCATTCCTTCAGGGTGTCCTGGTTGGATGATCAGGGCAGGGTACAGACCAACATGGGTTACCGTGTGCAGCACAACAATGCCATTGGTCCCTACAAGGGAGGGATCCGTTTTCACGCATCTGTTTCGCCATCGATCCTGAAGTTTCTTGCTTTTGAGCAAACTTTCAAGAACGCACTCACTACCCTTCCCATGGGGGGTGCGAAAGGAGGATCCGATTTTTCTCCCCGAGGCAAGTCCGACGGTGAGATCATGCGTTTTTGTCAGGCTTTCGTGGAAGGATTGTGGCGCGTCATTGGGCCCGATACCGACGTTCCTGCCGGAGATATCGGCGTCGGCGGGCGCGAGATCGGTTACATGTTCGGCAAGTACAAGAAGCTGGCCGGCTCATTTACCGGTACCTTTACAGGTAAAGGGAGCGAGTTTGGAGGATCACTGATCCGTCCAGAGGCGACCGGCTACGGCAACGTTTATTTCCTGCTGGAGATGCTGAAAACGAAGAACATTGATATCAAAGGGAAAAAATGCCTGGTTTCCGGCTCCGGAAACGTGTCGCAATACACCTGTGAGAAGCTCATCGAGCTGGGAGCCATCCCGGTCACGCTCTCTGATTCCGACGGATATATCTATGATCCGGAGGGCATTACGGCCGAGAAGCTGCAATTCGTGATGGAGTTGAAGAATCTCTACAGAGGACGTATCCGTGAATATGCCGAGGAGTATGGGTGTAAATATGTGCCTGGTGCACGTCCCTGGGCAGAGAAAGGAGATATCGCCCTTCCTTCGGCTACCCAGAACGAGATCGACGGGTCGGATGCAGCGACACTGGTGAAGAACGGCGTCATTGCCGTATCTGAAGGAGCCAACATGCCCAGCACCCCCGAGGCGGTGGAGATCTTCCTGAAGAACAAGATCCTCTATGCCCCTGGTAAGGCTGCCAATGCCGGCGGTGTATCGGTATCGGGACTGGAGATGACACAGAACTCGGAGCGCTACAGCTGGCCTGCGGAGCAGGTGGATGAGAAGCTGAAATGGATCATGTCCAATATCCACGAGAGCTGCGTGAAGTACGGCACTGAAAGCGACGGTTACGTAAATTACGTGAAAGGAGCGAATATTGCCGGTTTTATGAAGGTAGCCAAGGCGATGATGGCGCAGGGTATTCTCTGAAATCCGCTCCTTCTGTATGGCACAAAGTTTGCCTAAGCCCCGGGACCCTTCATCGGATTTCGGGGTAAACTTTTTTAAAACCACTCTTTAACAAATTGTATTAAATAGCTTTCATATATTTTTTTTATTCTGAGAATTGACGTATTTTTGCCAACTAAATTTGAACAAGGATGGTCCGGTAGCTCAGCTGGATAGAGCAACAGCCTTCTAAGCTGTGGGTCTTGGGTTCGAATCCCAACCGGATCACTTTCATTTATAGGAACTTATCACGTTAAAATGATGGGTGCTTATTTTTTAATGACTTGTTTATAACATGAATTCACAAAATATGGATTTTTCACTATCCAAACCTCCGGGATATCTTCAGTATTTCCAATTTTTAAAATAGGCTCTCCATCACTTTTTGAATTTTCCCATTCTTTAAAGTACGCAACGTGCAATGTATGAAGAAATTTGCCGACGAATCTCCGTGGACATTTATGCTACAATTGGTTGCGTAAGTACTAAGATAAATTCATGAATAATTTGGTTATATAAAAGATATGTATTACATTTGTCATACAATGATAGTTATAGTATGACGATATAAAATAAAGTAATGGAAACAAGAACAGTAAAAAAACAAATGGCTTTCAGGCTAAACGAAAACCTGGTAAGTCGGCTGAAAGAGGAAGCAAAAAAAGAAAACAGAAGCCTGAGTAACTATGTCGAATGTATTCTTATGGATAGTATTTATAATACCCAGGGAATCGAAATATCAGATGAAGTACCGAAAGACTTTTCTCGGGCTATATCTGTCGATGAAGCAAAGGTAAGAGTTCAAAAGGGGCTTAGAAAAATGTTTAAGGAAAAACGTGAGGAAGAAAACGTATAGCGATGAAAGTTGTAATACTACCAGAGGTTGTAGATTATCTTCTTGAACTATCCGATATTCTTTATGAGAAAGGGTATTTTGGTTTTGAAGAAACGGCCTTTAAATACACTGATGAATTATTCGAAGCTATTAAAAATGAATTGCCTTATCAAACCCCAAAGAAAGCTCCTGACTACTTCAATAAATTTGGAGAAGGGATGTATTATACCTTGTTTAAACGGAATAAAAATACTTCTTGGTATGCCTTTTTTAATATCTTCCGGCATAATGGAGAAATAGTTTATTTTGTGCGATATATAAATAATAATCACATGATTGCTCAATATTTATAGTCCCTTATTCCCTTAGAGCATCGATTCAAATATTCATGTGAATTCAAAATATATAGTAAGAAAAAGTGGAGTAATACCCTTCCTTTTTACTCCACCTTTCGTTCTGATGATGGAGCAAGTGAGGGTGTAAATGAGAAAGATGAGATTTAGGACAGGAGAATCAGCCCCGGTTTTAACCATGTACCACACCTTTTAACGCCATATTTAACGTTGTGTTACAATTGAGCTGCAATGTGGATTAATACTCTAGTGTTAATGCAAATATATCAAACCGATTAATTCTACTTTGACTGATTATTTTCCGAATAAATTTTTCTGATTTTGTTGAAAAATAATGGCTGTAATTTCAGCTTTATAAGCAAATGTTCGACAAACAGATGCGTCAAAAATAATTTACAGGAATATCCGACGACAAAAGGATATCAATAAGTTTATCATAGGAAAAATCCTAATCTGTCAAAGTAGAATTTAGATACAGCACCAAAAGGTTTCTTAACAAAATAATCGTACATTTGCGTATAGTAGAATTATCGATGTTTTTCACGGGAATATGAATCTGACTTCATATCACGCCAAATATTTCTCGCACGAACTCACAAGGCAGCTTCCTTCAAATGACATAGGAAAATTTACTGCTTCGCTTCAGGATGCGCAGGTCGATCTCAATCCACATCAGGTTGAGGCTGCCCTTTTTGCATTCAAGTCTCCGCTCTCGAATGGAGCAATTTTGGCCGATGAAGTAGGTCTCGGGAAAACCATTGAAGCAGGAATCATTCTCTCCCAACAATGGGCCGAACGAAAAAGATGCCTGTTAATTATTTGCCCTTCCAACCTAAGGAAGCAATGGAGCCAGGAATTGGCCGATAAGTTCTTTCTCCCGTCTGTTATACTTGAAACAAAATCCTTCAACAACGAGATTAAAGAGAAAAACTTCAATCCCTTTCATCAGACAGACAAGATTGTAATATGTTCATTTCAGTTTGCCAAGTCAAAAGCGAGTTATATCGAAGCAACCAATTGGAACCTGGTAATCATTGATGAGGCACACCGGCTGCGAAATGTATACAAAACTTCTAATGTGATCGGCAATGCTATCAGACAAGCACTTCTACCCAGGAAAAAAGTTTTGCTTACCGCCACTCCCCTTCAAAATTCAGTACTTGAACTGTATGGTCTTGTCAGCATCATCGATGATTTTGTGTTTGGTGATCTGAAAAGTTTCAAGAGCCAGTATAGCCGACAACTTGAAGAAGAGGATTATTATGAGCTGAAAAAGAGGTTGCAACCGGTTTGTAAGAGAACACTACGGCGGCAGGTGTTGGAGTATATCAGTTACACAGAGCGAAGAGCTATCTGTGAAGAGTATATTCCCCATCCCCAAGAGCAAGAATTATACGAAGCTGTTTCTGAATACTTGCAGAAACCCAATCTTTATGCTTTGCCCAGGAGTCAAAGGCAATTGATGACTCTTATCCTGCGGAAACTCTTGGCCTCATCAACCTATGCCATCTATGGTACTTTTGATACACTGGTCAAAAGGCTCGAATCCATCGTTGAAAAACACGAAACAGACATTGCTGATTTATTCTCCGATGAATATGAAGCATTGAATGAAACAAAGGATGAGTGGGTCGAAGAAGAGGAAGATAGCATCGTTGAGGAAGAACAGCTATATTCCGATGCAGATATCCAGGGAATAAAAGAAGAGATTGAAGTCCTCAAGGAGTTCCGTGAGCTAGCCAGGGTAATAAAGAAAAACTCAAAAGCTGATCACCTTTTCATTGCTTTGGATAAAGCTTTTGAACAGTTAAAATTGTTGGGGGCTAACCAAAAAGCATTGATTTTTACCGAATCCAGGAGAACCCAGGAATATCTTTATAATCTCCTGACGGAGAAAAAATACAAAGATCAGGTTGTTCTGTTTAATGGTACAAATAATGATCCGCAGTCAACCCGGATCTATAACCAGTGGCTTGAAAAGCATAAAGGTACCGACAAGATTTCCGGATCTCCCACCGCGGATAAACGATCAGCGATAGTCGATTATTTCAGAGACAATGCGACCATTATGATTGCAACCGAAGCGGCAGCTGAGGGGGTAAACTTGCAATTTTGTTCATTGGTCCTGAATTACGATATGCCTTGGAACCCACAAAGGATTGAGCAAAGAATAGGACGCTGCCACAGGTATGGACAGAAGTTTGATGTGGTGGTGGTCAATTTTGTCAATATCCGGAACCAGGCTGATGTCCGTGTATACGAACTGCTGGAGCAAAAGTTCAGGTTGTTCGATGGTGTCTTTGGTACCAGCGATGAAGTGTTGGGTGCTATTGGCAACGGAGTTGATTTTGAGAAAAGAATAGCCCAGATATATCAGGAATGTAGAACCACCGAAGAGATTCAAAGTGCGTTCGATAACCTGCAGGAAGAACTGAAACCTGCCATCTCCGAGAAATTACAGAGTGTTCGTTCTACATTGTTGGAGAATTTCGACGAAGAGGTTCGGGAGAAGTTGAGGGTCAATTACGAAAAAACGAAATCATACCTGAATACTTTCGAACTGAAGTTATGGAAGATAACCAAGTTTGTTCTGAAAGACAGTGCATTTTTCAATGACAGTGATTTCTCCTTCCATCTGAACAGGAATCCCTTTCCCGATGTGACCATTCATTCCGGTTCCTATAAGATGTTGCGAACAGAAGAGGGTAAGAAGAAAAGTGATATCATTGTCCCGGATGATACAAACATTTACAGGGTAGGGCATAAACTGGCTCAACGCATCTTACAGGAATGCAAATCGCTTCCCACCCCAGTGTGTGAGATAGAGTTCAATTACACCGACACTCCCACGCTCATATCCTCATTAAACAGTCTGATAGGTAATTCCGGGTGGTTGCGTGTGGAGCAATTAAGCATCAACTCATTTGAAAACGAAGACTATTTGTTGCTGTCCTGTATTACGGATAAGGGAATTGAGATAGAGCCGGAGATATCCCAAAGATTGTTTTCATTGTTGGCAAAAGAGAAAGATTTGTTATATTTAGATCCTGAAACTGAATCGCGTTTATCAAAGAACATCACCAAGTATAGGCAGGAAATTGTAACCAACAATGCGTTGCGGAACAGAGATTTTTTTGACACTGAGATGGA
>LDZT01010735.1_pt1 | contig 11343 bp, 10 predicted proteins | sample 615521 | NCBI WGS metagenome assembly LDZT01 (sample SAMN03408292, study PRJNA278302) | terrestrial metagenome | isolation source: oil reservoir sample SB1 | place: USA: Alaska, North Slope, Schrader Bluff formation | collected 2011-09
TACAAGTGGCTCTCATCTAATGGAGCACTGGCTCAAAATCACCGGAACGATGGCTCACGAGTTACCGGAAAGGCGGCTCTATTTTACCGTAATATGCAAGGGGGAAGGAAAATTATCCGCCCCGCGCGTGTTGGGGTTGTAAAATCGAAGCAGCCGGAGTGGATTATTTGCCTGGTAAATTAGATTAGTCGGAGTGGCCAGGATTGATAAATCGGGATTAGATAAAGTAAATTAAAATAGATCTAAATTAAGTATGAGTCCTGGCATGATAATGATTGATGAGGAGAGAGAAAGAGTGAGACTTTTAAGATAGAAGGTTGACGAATTCTTCTTTTGATAATTTTAATTGTTTCCTTATTGAAGAAAGCGTTCCCCGGGGAAGGTCTTTAGGTGTATTGGGAACAACAGTAGATCTTTTTGGATATTTTGTATGGGTTAGGAAAACATGAGAGCCCTTTGTTCTTAATATTATATAACCGGACTTAAGTAATTTGTTTATTAAGTTTTTACCGGTTATGATGGGCATATTTAACATCCTATCATTATTTTCATAAAGCTACTTGTAAAGGCTCTTTTTTTATAAAAGGCTGGTTGCTAAGTTTCTTTTCAAATTTATAGTTATTGACAATTGATTTTGGTTTGCTTGTATAGGTCGCGATTGATTTTTCTTTAAAGATTTGATCACGAATTTTTAACTCTCCAATTCCTTCTAAATATAATGAAATAGCTTCTTTCAGATTTTCATTTGCTTCTTCCACTGTTTCACCAAAAGAAGATACATCAAACTCCGGGCAAGTTGCAACATACTGATCATTCTCTTTTTTAATAACATGGGTGACAATGATATATTGTTTTCTTCTATTTTTCTTCATATTATTTTATTCTCCTTTAGCTCTCTTCTTATATGGGAGGAGGACCAAGAACAAGATATATCTTGATTTAATTAAATAATAGTTTATCTCAATAATTTTGTCAATTTTATCTTTCTTCGGGCCAAATATAATTCGATTTTTATAAAAGTTCCTGAGGTCATGTCTTATAATATAACTTGTCATCTTCTCGCTTCAATATTTTAAGCACTCCTCTTACCGTAGTATATGCATATCGGTATATTCTGTTATCCTTTTTATATCACAAGCCCCCGTATTTTTCCAAGTCTTCCTTTATGATATCTATCTATAGTAATACATAAAGCCTCAACCATCTGGTTAAAAATTCCTCAAGCCCATATGTTTTCCGATAAAAATTACCGAATTATTGACTTTGTACACCTCTCCTATTTATAGAAATTCTGCAAATTTGTAAAGATCCTGAGTTTCTTAAGATAAGCCACAACATAATTTTTAAAATTAGTGGGAATCTCTTAGAATTCTATCTAACTCCTCTGCGAAAATTTCTTCTTGTATCTCTCGGGTTTCTTGGGAATGAAGGAATTTTTATCGATGTGACGTAGGTTAGGATTACGATACGAGGCGATCGTTAAACTGGAGTTTCTCACAACCTGTCTATATTTTCCCATTTCTGCAACTATTACCGTAAAAGAAACTGGTCGAGTTGTCTCTTTATGCTTTTTTTCTACAATCTTTGTTACAGTATTAAAAAGGGTTTTTGATGGATGTTCATATCCCCATTCTTTAAGCGCAAATGTACTGCGAATCCCAATCCAAACTACACCATATTTCTCACGACCGAGCACAGCATAAATGTTATGCTCAGTGGATTGGTGACTGGGGAAAAGAGAATTATAAACTTCTGTTATTCTAGCACTGTGTGCCGGCTTCCCAATAATTCGTAAGACTAGATATACTTTTTGTTCTTTGTTAAGGCGGCTTAGGCGAAATCGTATAATGCTCTCGGCAAAAAGTTGCAAATCTCTTTTAATGAGACAGAGTCGACCTTCTGATTCCCACTGGTTTATCATAGAAACAGAGTCAATATTATCGAGGAGTAATCTCCTGGGTTTAAGTAGTATAGTATCTTCTGGTAAAGCCCCTAAGATCGCCAAATTGATATGTGAGAGTGTTGCATAAGGTACTCTTGAGCATTTAGAAAGGAAACTTATAGTTAACATTTCGGGAGAATCTATTTTGACCATTAAGCTTCCTTGTTTGCTCATAATATTATAGATTAAAGCTCTGGAAAAGGTGGGGGCGTGGACAGGATTTCGAAACTTACGCCAGAATCTGAATTCGAACTGTCGGACTCGCTCTCTTGTGATACCATAGTGAATCCCAAGCCATTCTAGCGTCATTTTTTCACCTGTTAGAAGACCTTCTCTTGCTTTTATAATATAGTTCTCACTTTCAGTAAAACAAGAAAATTTTTCTTGAATTAACTCCTGAGCAAGATGTTTAAAAGAAAAATTTACATCTATTGTATTTGACGAAATTTCCTTTATTATGTACTTAACGGTAACTTCGGATAAGCTATATGACATGAATGACAAAATATAAGCTAAGGGAAAGATATATTGATCCTCTGTCCAAGCGGTTCCAATGAATCCAAACTGTTTGCCAAACTGAATAACTTCCATTGGTAGAGTAACCCATCGTTCGTGAATACAAAGAAAGCCCATAAGTTTTGCCAGTTGATCTTTGCTCAGCCGAGTTTGCTTGGCTTGTGCTAATTTAAGATTCAATTGGCAAAACCATTGAAAAAGCCTTCTTCTTGGTATGAAATACTTTTTATTAGAGCTTCCTTTATTCAATAATATAAATCTAGAATCAATTAAAAGTGCACGTTTTACTAATTCACTATCAAAGTCTGGCTCTGCAAAATTTGAGAGGTCTTCGAAAGTAAAGCAGTGCTCATATTGATTAAAAACATTTAAAATGTAAATAATTTGGTTGTCGTCCATTTTATCTATCCTTAATCCTTGTAATATATATTTATTATTTTTCCCCTCTTCGCTTTCAGGACAACCTGAAAGTTACCGGACTATTGTCTTGGTACGCTTTCTCTATCTAAGAAAATGGGATGTCCCTATTTATTCCAATCACTCTAATCGCCAACTAAATGCCAACTAATCACCAAATGTACCAAGTGTGTAATGAGCACTTCTTCCTTTTCCTATTGGCTGGATCAAATTCCTTTTAGATAATTCGATTAAATCTAATCTTGCTCCTTCATCCGAAAGACCTGTAAGTTCACGATATTCCTTATTCGTAATCTTTCCTTTTTCCTTCACATATATTACTGCTTTAATCTGCCTTTCATTAATTCCCAATTTTTTCAAATTATCTTCTGTAAATTTATCTTTATAAAATACAACCTTCATCACTCCATATTCTTCCTCAAAATCAGGTTCAGGAAGTCTCTGCTCCTGGCATTTCTCTAATATCTTGATTGTCCCCCTCCCCCAGCTCTCTATAAAACCTGCCTTATAAAAAACATCTGCTAGGAGAGTATTTCTCGGTTTGGATAAATGTTCTGTCTTTAATTTTTCTACCGGAACTTCAGGGGGAAGCTTCCCTTCATTCATTATGACTAATCTATCACTATATACTCTTATCTGAATAGAAGAAGCTCCCAAATAATTTCTATGGATTAGAGCATTTATAATTGCTTCTCTTAGGGCTTCATAAGGATATTCCAAAATTTCTCTTCTATGAATCCCTTCAAATTTAATTTTACTTATTAAATATTTGCTTCTTAAAATTTCCAAAGCACTTGTAATTTGCTCAAAAAGATTCCCTTCAACAATATCACTACTCTGAATTTCTGTTTTAGTTAAAAACTTTCCAATCTTTAAATAAGCAGCGGGATAGAATCGTTGCGGATTTTTACCAAAAAGCAAAATTGCTGCTTTTTTTAATTTTTTATCTTCCTGTAAGTTTAATTTTTCAAGAATTCTCTGATAATCTTTTTCCGCAACAATAGAAGGAATTCTATCTACCGCATATTTTTTAAATTCATCGATTGTCTTTAGGTTAATATCGTTAAAACCTGCTTTCTCCTCTACAAATTCATCCCAGGTCTTACCAGATTTTTCTATTAGAAAATTAGTAAGCTCTCCTCCTTTTAATTCGAAGTTATTACTTCCACTTCTAATATGATATTTTCCATTGTAAGATATAGATACAGAAGAAGGTTTAATAAAAATATGAATTATATCTTTATCTCCTACTTTTTCAATTTTAACCGAAGGAATTATTCCTAATTTATTTCTAATTTTATTAGGAATATCTTCCAATAACTTTTTAGATTTTTTAACCCCAATAGGATTACCATTATCATCTACCCCAATTATTAATTCCCCACCATCTTTATTGGCAAAAGCAACTACTACCTTGAGATATTCATCTCTCCAGGAAGGTTTATACTCAATATTTTGTGTTTCCATATTTCTTCTCCTACTTAAATTTTCTTTTATTTTTATTTATATAATCAAAAGTTCTTATAAAAATGATCAGCTTATGGTTTAGCTTTCCATTTTACGAGGTCTTCCTTTAGGATGTCTATCTATTATAGTAATACCTAAGGCCTCAAACATCCGGTTAAGAATTCCTCATATCCTATGCACAAACCTAATATTCTTACTATACTTCTCAGAATATTTTATATTATTAATATAATCACTATAATTTTCATAATAACTTATTTGAGTTGCAGTTTTACTCGTTTTAAAAATATCTAAGAACGGTTCTAAAAATATCATATTTCTTTGTAATTTATTATTTTTTCTTTTATTGAAACATTCTGGATTTATTATTGATACTTTTTTTAATTTATCGCTTTTTTGTCTAAGCAACCACTTATTATAAAAATCTGTTAGTGGAAGTCGATATCCCCAGATCACCAATTTATTGGCTGACTGAAGTTCTTCTAATGCAATATTCCACAATTTTTTTACAAAGGGGAAACTGCTATAATTTTTGTTCAAAATCGGCGGGATTATTAAGTGTTTCATTTTTGAACTGCATTCATGACATTTATATTCACCAATAATATTTTTTACAGGAAATATTTTTGAATATAATCCACAATCTTCATTAGGGCAATATAACCAATCTATCGATCCATGAAGTTTAAGATAATAACCTTTTGAATGATATTTCTCATAAGGTGCGCTTGTTCTATCCCAAGCAAGATCTCTGTAAGCAGATAAATCAATCAACATTCTTAGATATTGTTTTTTTAAGATATTATCTCTAACTTGTCCTGATAAATTTTTATTTTCAATTTTGCTAATTAGTTTTTCCCTATCCAGCATATTATCTAATAGCAGATCCCAATTATAAGTAATGATCGTATCATTATCCTCTAATTGATTAAAGAAAAGAAAATATTCACTATTTTTTTTATATTGATATGATTTTTTGGTAAGGATATAAAACGTAATCAAAATTATTCTAATAATTCTGTCTCTAACAATTTGCAAATCATTACTTTTAGTTTTTTCAATATCAATTTCAAGATTAGTTAAAATATCCTCTATGTCTAACTTTTGCCTAATATTTAAAATATTTTTATTAAATTTTTTTTTAATATAAAGATCTACACATTCAAAAAATGGTGCAATTTTTTTTATATTGCCCTTACAGGCAGTAACGTGTAATTGTTTTGCAACTTTAAAAATATCGTTAATTAATGGAAACTCTTCATTTGAATGACTATATGAAGCTCCAGCTCCTAATATAAAAACAGTTTTGCTCATATTAATCTCCTAGTTTACTATTTTAAATATATTAATTTAAATGGGCACATCCTATTTTTTCTATAGTTTAGCTTTCCCTTTTGGGAAGTCTACCTTTAGGACGTCTATCTATTATAGTAATACCTAAGCCTCAACTATATGGTTAAGACACTCCTCAGATCCCATAGATTGTCTGCTAAAAGTTACCGAATTATTGACCTGGCACACCTGTCCTATTTATCTAATTTAAAAGTAAAATATTAATTGTCTAAGAAAATGGGATGTGTATCTATTTATTCAATATTTAATGATCCTCTATTAATAATTTCGGCTAATTTTCTCATTGATTCATCACAGTTTTCTAAAAGATTTTTAAATTGATTTTTTAGATTGCACTTTGGATAGCACTTATTGGGATGAGCAACTACATTCGATCGTAAATCCCAAAGATTTGGTAAGGGATCAATTATAATTTTAATATCATCTAAAGATATTCCAGCCTTTTCTAGACAAACTGATAAAAGTTTGATAGAACCTAGTTCATTATCATAACAATTTAAATATTTTGCCAAATTATTAATTGCTTTTTTATTCAATCCATCTATTAAAATTTGAGCCAAAACTAAAATTTGATCTTTCCATTCCTTTTTTGAATCAGTAACTATATAATTTAAATTATCTAAAAGATTTGGATCCGGCACTTTACGTAATTCCCAGACTGTAAATTCCTTTCCTTTAAAATTAACTTTGGGAAATTTTTCTAGTATTCCTTTTAAAGAAAATAAAGCATCATATTCAAAGTCCCACTCGCCTAAAAAATCTGATTTAAGTGCTCTCTTTGAAATCCCAGCTTTAGGTTCTTTATTAAAAGATTTCCAATATAATTGTTCTTCATAAGGTAAATGAGAAAGATCAATTAGATATGCATGCACTTGTCCTTCTTCATTAATATCATAATCTAATGACCACGCACCCCGACATACAATATTTCTATCTTTTAATACATATTTTGAAGGGTCTTGCTTATATTTCGATAAAACTTCAGGTTTAAAAAAGGCAGGACTTGTTTCATAAGGTAGATTGGATTCCACAAAATAGTTGCCTAATTTTTTGGGATCGCAGGACCATTCACATATTTTCTTATTTTTCCAATCATTAATAATAAAAGAGGTATATTTTCTATCCTTCTCTCCTTTTAACATCTTTTGTAATTCTTTTATTGAGGTAGTATTTTTAATTATTTGAAATCCCCGAATCCATGCCGCATTTATTTTGTTTTCATGATTAAACTGTTTCGTCCTTTTTAAAAATAATTTTTCATTTTCATTATTATATATCTCTTCTTTCCTATCTTTAAAATTACTAAATTTTGAAATATCTAATACTCGTATAACATCAAATACTCTTATCAATACAGAATTAGTAAGATATAAATAAAAATCTAAGTCTTTCTTTTTTATAGTACATAATATCAAATCTGATTCTTTTTCTACTGTAACTATTTCTTTAAAATCACCTAACTCATCTATTCTACAAAAAGCTTTTTTATCTTCTAACCAATAAACATCTAATATATGTTCAATTTTCTGGTTTAGTTCTAAAAATGAGCCGTTATTATAACCTTCAAAAGATCTATAAAAAAATATAGGTGAGGAATTTTGAAGAATTTCCGTATTACCGCCATCATCCATTGGTGTAAATACTTTAGGTTTCATTTTTCCATTACGGTTATCATAACCATATGAATAACCATTAGAAGCTCCAAAATTCCATTTTAATAAATCATCGATATAATCCTTTCGCAATTTATACTTGGGAACGATTAATGAATAAAGGAAAAATTGTTTACAGGAAATATAAACTGGGATCATTTCTAATTTAGTTTCCAACAAAAAAATAATTGCATCTTCCAAATTAAACCAATTATTTATATCTTTTTCAATTTTTGGAATATTATTCTGATTAAGAATAAATTCCTTTATATCTTCTTTTCTCATAAATTATTTTTTGATTCCCCTTTATTATTCACGATAGTAGAATTCCACTTACTCACTAAATTTAAATAACTCTTTCTTTTGTTACATAGTATATTTTTATAATTGTTTATTAGTTATTAACTGTTTAGAGCTCTTTATCTTTTGGAGGATATGGATCATTGCCTGGATAAATAGTATCTTTGCTTCTTATTTTTCCATTTATAGCCTTAATCGTAAGTTCTCCACCACCTTGATTTTTCAACATAATTCTTGCTGATTCAATTGCATCTTTTTGAATCTTATGAACACTCGATGCTTTACCAGCATCATTTCTTTTATTTGACCATTTACCGTCATTCTTGCGATAAACAGTACGATCTCTACCTTTACTCATTATCTCTATATCTCCTTAAATTTAATATATACCAAAATAACATTTACCTGGATTTTTTTGCTAGTAAATTATAGTTTATTTAATTGAAGAACTATCATATATTTTTTAAAATTTTTTCATTGACCATAGATACTTAAGCAAACGGGGAAACTGGGGTGTCAGACTCCTTACGAAAGCTTAGAAAAAGTTACCAAATTATTGAGATAGTACAACCGTCCCCTGTGTCAATATAAAATTTAAACCTGTGTCTCTTTAATTCATAAAAAAATGCTACTTCTTTCCTCTCAACAAACTCGCCCGAAGGAAGAAATGTCAAATGTTGAGGCCTGGTTCCTATTCTATTTACTCTTTTCATTTTATTTTATTAAAATTTTTAAATTCTCCTTTTTTTAATCCTTTTTGACATAATTTCTCTAAAACCGGATCTGCGTACCAATCGAAAGAAGCGAAAAATACCGTGTCAATTTCTTTATCAGTGCTTACATCCCAACCAAGGCCAACCCATTCCTTAAATTTTGTTACATATTTTTTCATCACCGAAAATCCTTCGACTTGCCCAAATAACCTATCTAAATCTCTTTTGGCTTCCATAGAAATAAAAGTAATACCCAAATTATTATTTTCTACAGGAATGTAAAAACTATGCAATTTAAGATCTTTTTTTGTCCATTCTTTAGTATACTTAATTGCCTTCAATAAATTATTTTGATCTTGAAAACTTAAATCGAGAAGTCTCATAATACAATCTGTTTTATAGGCAAAATCCAATTTTTCAATTTCATTAATAAATATTTTAAGGTTTTGAGGCATTTTTAACTCGGGTTTTTTTACATCTTTGCTTAATTCATATTTTTCAATCATATATTTGTCATGTCTCCGGAATAACTACTTATACATACTCCTGTTGCCTTTTTAAATTCTTCTCTATTAAATTTTAATTTCTGATCAAAATAGAAATTTAGGAGATCTATTTCATCTGCATGCAATTCAAAATTTAACTGTTCTATTTGTAATCTATTGGTAACATAGTGAATAAAAATTGAAGGTGAATCTATTAAATCAGTAATAACTTCTAAATCAAATACCGAAATTGCCCAGGGATATTCATTTTCTAAGAATAACTTCAAAGCTGGATTAACATTGGCTAATCGTGTGGTAATATTCGAGTATTGTCCTAATGTAACGCTTACCAGAAATATATCGCTAACTTGTTTCATATCAACTATGATATTTCTATTTGTCGAAATTAAAATTTTGGGGGTATAGTTTTCATTTAGATACTTCCTTGCTTTTATTGCTTGATTAAATGAATTTTTTATACTTTTTTCTAAATCATCTTTTAATTTGTCAAAATCTCTCCCAATTTTTGCTTCAAAAGTTAATTTTTTTGATTTACATTGAATTATAAAAATTTTTCTATCATGTAAAACTAATACATCAGCAATTTCTTCACCACTTGGATATTTAGGATTAACTATTATCTCATCTTTTGAGAATATTTTTTCAAAGGCAACTGCAGTTCTTTTTTCTAACCATCTGCCCCTTTCTTTATCATATTTTTCTCTATATTTTTTATCATTCCACAAGTTATAATGAAAACTATAAAATAAAACAGTTGGAAATATTGCCGGTAAAGGAACAAAGTATTTGTCATTGTGACAAATAATAGGACGCTCATGTAAAGTATTGTAATCCCAAGGGGCTGAAAATGGATTTTGAAAAGTATTTTTAAAATTAGGATTTTTATACCCAAAAACTTGACTAAGTCTTTTAAGAAAGTTTTTACAAATTTCAATTGGAGTTTTTGAAAAATCAGACAACTCTTCTAAAGTAAAGGATAGTAATTTATCTGAATTACAATAAAATAAATAACACCACGCTTTTGTTTCTAATTCTTTTTGATCCTTTTCAGAGTATTTGCCAGTTATAATTTGTTCATTGGCCCACTCTGTAGCTTTTCCCTTTGATTTATCCGCTTCTTCTTTATCTCTTTTTACAAATTCTTTCCTAATTGCTTTATAAATATTAATGGCTTCTTTAATTGTAAAACCTAAATTATTTTTAAACCAAAAATCATGTTGACTATAAAGTCCCTCTGCCAAATCAATAAATTGATGTGGATAAGCATCTCCTCGAATATAAAGAGAGCTTATTTTAGCATCTTTTATTACTCTTTCTATGTCTGCATTAGTTCCTTCCTTTAGATTAGAGAAAATTATCCAAGAAGTAATTGAGTTAAAATATCTATCTAATATTTTTTCAATCTTTTCAATATGTCTCCCGTCAATATTTTTTTCTAAATTGGTATTATAAGACTGAGTTAGCAAGTAACCTGATAAAAATTCAATCCATCTTGCCCATTTATTTAAATTTTTATTATTTTCTACTATTTCTTTTTCGGGAACAAACATAAAAGTTAGTGTAAGTTGGCTTAATAGTTTAATTGGATCTAGCTTTGAGAGAAACTGTTTTAACTCTATAAAATTATCCTTAACGCTACTTTCTGCTTCTATTTTGTTTTTTTTAAATATTTTTTTAATGTCCCTTGAAATATCTTTCATGTTTTTCCTTTAACTAAATATAATTAAAATATCTGCGGGGTTCAAATCTTTAATTTATTTATTAAAAATGAATACTTCTACACAAATAGTTATAACACCATAAATATAAAGAAAACTGATTATTAAATCACATAAATTTTGGAAAATGGGACAAGATATCCTATTTTTTCTATGGTTTGGCTCTACACTTTACGAGGTCTTTCTTTAGGACGTCTATCTATAATAATACCTAAAGCCTTAACCATCTGGTTAAGAAACTCCTCAAATCCTATAAGTTTTCCGCCAAAAGTTACCGGATTATTAAGCTATTACATGTGTCTCTATTTTATTTAATTTTACCTATATTTTAATGGAAAGGGATGTTCTGTTCAATTCGTCTCTTTTTACCTCTTGAAATTTCAATTTTGAATACCAGAGGTATTTCGCTCCATTAATATAACACTATCGTGCAAGATATTTTATGAGCATATCTGAATTTTATTTAACCCTCTTTTCAATTTTTTCTAAAAGAGATTCTATATTCATTAGAACATTCATTAAATCTGAATAATCTTTTTTAAAACCATAAAAATTATTGCTAAAATCAAGCAATACCCCACCTATCTCGCCTATATTTTTATTTATTTCGCTTATTTCTACGCTATAGTCACTCATTTATATTCTCCTTTCTTTAGAATATTGTGCCTTTCAGAAAACTCTGAAACCCTTGTCTTACAAGGCTTTTAGAGTACCTCTATTTTTTCTTCACCTCCACCCTTTTAAACCCTTATCTGATAA
>LDZT01010993.1_pt1 | contig 11337 bp, 14 predicted proteins | sample 615521 | NCBI WGS metagenome assembly LDZT01 (sample SAMN03408292, study PRJNA278302) | terrestrial metagenome | isolation source: oil reservoir sample SB1 | place: USA: Alaska, North Slope, Schrader Bluff formation | collected 2011-09
TATACTCAATACGCGATACGCACAACGCAATACAACAAAAAAAGGGATGAATCAAAAGATTCATCCCTTTTTTTGTTCGATTAACTATTTTATATCAACCGGATAGAAGAATTTTCTGGAAGTAGGATGTAATACATATCCCTCTACATTGTTGCGGAAAACTATACTCTGATTAGCATGAGCTAAATATACCCATCCGGCATCTTCATGGATTAGTTCCTGAGCTTGCTTGTAATATTTTGCTCTCTCATCTACATCATAAGTTCTCAGAGCCTTGGTTAAAAGTTCCTGGTTCTCTTCATTGGTATAGAAAGCATAATTTCCTGCCGTTCCAATAGAACAGGCATTAAGTCCATAAAGAACATTCATGAAATTATCCGGGTCACCATTATCACCAGTCCATCCTAACAAACACATCTGATGTTGTCCAGCTTCAGTTTCCTGTAAGTAGGTTCCCCAGTCTACTTGATAGAAGTTAACATCTATACCTACTGCTGCCAGATAACTTTGGATTGTATCCTATCATAAATGGAGGCATGCCATTTTTAGCCTTAGAGGCAGTTCCCATATAGATATCTCTAACAATAGCTTCCTTATCAATAGCCATATTGATTGCCTTTCTGACTTCTTTTTTGGTCAAAGGTTCATAATAACCTGGTGTTTTCTCTAATGGCTCATCATCATCTTTGACTCCATTTTTATTGGCATCTACATAGCCGTAACCAGTATTCATAGCCATATAACCAATATTCATTCCCGGCTCAGACATTAAGACAAGATCAGGATTTGCTTCAATACGCTCAAAATCTGCCGGATTTGGATATTCCATACCATGGATTTCTCCTACCTCTAAAGCCAGCAAGCGGGCAGAAGGATCTTCGATAACTCTGAATATCAATTTATCAATATTGGGTCTTTCTCTCCAGTAGTTTTCATTGGCCTCTAAGGTAATATGGTCATCTTTTACCCATTCCACAAATTTGAATGGACCGGTACCACATGGATTTTTAAAGGCATCCTCTTTATATTTTTCAGCATTTGCGGGACTTACAATTGCCACTGTAAACATGGCTAAGCTTGTCATGATAGAGGCATTAGGAGCTTTTAGGGTTAATTTAACTGTATAGTCATCTATCTTTTCCATCTTTTCGATATCACTGAACATGTACCCCCAATAAGGCCACTCACCATACTGATGATAGGGATGTTCGGGATTATACTGACGTTCAAAAGAAAAGACTACTGCATCAGCATTAAATTCAGTACCATCGTGGAATTTAACCCCTTTTCTTAAATGAAATACCATTTCCGTACCATCTTCAGAAATTTCCCAGGATTCTGCTAAACATGGTTTTATTTCAGTTGATCCTGGTTCATATTCTACCAGTCCTTCAAAGATATTGTCCATTCTCTGTATGGATTCACCATCGGTTACATCAGCAGGATCCAGGCGAGAGGCGTCTCCGCTACTACCAAAAACCAGTACCTTTTCCTGGGCAATACCGTTTACGGTCATTCCCAGAATTAGCATTAGTGCCAATGCCATAATTATCAATTTATTTATTTTCATTTCAATTTTCTCCTTTCATTTTCTATACTTCTCTAATTTCTTTCAATTTATTTAGACTTCAATTAATTATGAATATAACTTTTTACTTCACCTCCTGTTCTTTTACATTTTTGAAATACAATAGTTTCAGTGAAATCAATTTATATGGTAGATAGATAAAAGAATAACACCCTAAAAAAACAATGTCAATTTATAAATTCAATACTAATTTAATATGTAACCATAATCTCTTCCTCTATCAAGGGTGAGTCCCTGCTCCAGTCAATAAGGTAAAGGCCTTATCCCAGTCAACAAGGACATTCCCCTTGAAAAGAAACATTTCAAGAGGTTAAGGAATTCTCAAATAATCCATATTAGAATCTTTAAATTGTTTGATAATTTTAAATTGGGATAAAATAACTTCTTTGGAACGGGAAAATTTTTGATTGTGATTCTTGCACCAGGTGGTGAAAATCTTCTGCAATCTCTTTTCTCTTTCTTTAGAAAAATATTCTCTATTATTATTCATTTTCTTAAGAGTTTCACTAATCCTGTCAAAAGATTCAAGCGCGATATTAGTAATTTCTAAAACTGCAACCGGTAGGCCTTTCCAATTATTCAAAAAAGCATAATCCCCAACTTGAGGAATTTTTTGATGATAAAGGGAGTATTGATCACAAAGTTCTACAATAACCCTTTCCCCTTGTTGAAGTATTGTCTTATTATAATTTTCAATTTCTTTCTTTCCCTGTCCATTTTTAACAATATGGAAATTATGATTCTTTAAATTAAAACCATTTAATAAAATTTCATGATATGCTTTAACAATTGAATTTCCGGGAAGAATTGGAAAATTATCATTTTCCTTAATACAGTTGACAGGAATCCATTGAATATCCCGATATTTTGTTAAATCAAACAAGACTTCAGATGCTTCTTTCCCGGGACATAAAAAAAGATAAATAATTTGATCATTATGAGAAGCATCTAAAAGATTTTTCTTTCCAATCAAATTTGATTTTAAAGGGATAAATGCCTGTTTAGCTAGAAGTTCCACATTCAATCGGTTAGATGGCTTGTTAACAGGATCCTCTACTTCGGGTAAAAACCATTGACTGTTATTATTCTTGTTCTTATTTTTTACCCATAAAGTCTTGTGTTCTCTATCTAAAATTAAGAGAAAAGCCATTATTACTCCTGGAAGAATTTATTTTCAAATGCATAGAATATAGAATAAAAACTATATCATAATTTCATAATTATATGAAAGCTTGAATGGAATTGTGCTGCTGTCCTAAATAATATAATGTAAATATTTTTACTTAACTATATCAAATATACTAAAATAAAAAAGACTTATTATAATTAATACGACATAATAGTAAAAAAATCCTCTCTTTCGGGTATTTATTATTATAATAATTATTTATAAAAAAGAAAATAAGAAATTTTATCTTTTGCTAAAAATTAATTCTCTTTTATTATAACATAGAAATATTTTACTTTCTTATTAAAAAAACAATATAATGTAATTATTTAAAGGTATTTCATTATTTTAGAAATTTTAAGAAAAAAATGGATAATTATGCAAAAAAGCACCAAAAAAGACCTGACCAAAGGGAATATTGCAAAAAATTTACTTTCTGTATCCATCCCAACTATGTTTGGCTTTTTTGCCCAAACTCTTTATGATTTTATTGACATGATATGGATTGGGAAAATATCTGCCCAGGCAGTTGCCGGTGTGGCAATTTTTAGCACTATTTTTTGGTTTACAGATATTTTGAATGAAATTATTGGAGTCAGTTCAGTATCTCTTATCTCACAAAGCTATGGAGCAGGTGATATTAAGAGAACAAAACAGGTAATCGAACAGTCTATTTCTTTTAAAATAATCGTTTCAGTTATTATGGGCGTAATCCTTATAATAATCCTAAAACCACTTAGCTTCTTTTTCTCTGATGATTCTATAGTTATAAAACATATTCTCGATTATGGTACAATTCGCTCTCTTTTTCTTCTTTTTATGTTTGCATCTTTTAGTGTCAATACTGCCATGCGCTGCATCGGTGATGCCCGGCGCCCTATGATTATCATGACTTCCACATCTATCTTAAATATTATCCTGGATCCTATTATGATGTTTGATACTATTCCGGGCACTTCCATTGCAGGGTTTGGTTTGGGTATTAAAGGTGCAGCTATCGCGACTGCTTTCTCTACTTTTCTTGCCTTTTCAATTGGCATGTTCATCCTTTTAACCGGGAGAAGCTATATCCAAATATCATTGACAGGACTCTTTCGATTAACAAAGAAAAATATGAAAAAATTTAGCATTATTGGTCTCCCTACAGGACTGGAAATGTTTTTTCGCCAGGGTGGGCAATTTTTACTCCTTAAGTTTATTTCTTTTTATGGTACTCATGCTCTTGCTACTTTTGGTATTGGAATGCGTTTATTTAATCTGGTTTTCCTTCCCTTGTTAGGTCTATCCCTGGGAGGTAGCGCAGTCGCGGGACAGAACATAGGGGCAAATCAAATTGAAAGAAGTCATCAAGGGGCACTCTGGGCAGCTTTTTTTGGTATTATAATTACCAGTATCATTGCCTCTATAGCAATTATATTCCCAGAATATATTATTAAAATATTTGTCAACCAGAGTCAGGTAATTGAAATAGGCAAACAGATGATTTATATCATATCTCCCAGCTTTATTGCAGTCGCCATCTCTATGGGTTTGAATACTGTATTTTCCGGTTCTGGTTATAATTTACCATATATGGTTTCCGGGATTGTATCACGCTGGTTCTTCCAAATTCCGTTTTCTGCTTTGGTAGTTTATGTCTTTCACCTGCCCATTTCTTATATCTGGATAGGGTTTTTAGCATCTGAATTTATAGAATTATTGGTAATTCTTATATATTACAAGCAGGGAAAATGGAAAAGAATAAGGGTTTAATATTTATTTTTATTATTTATCATAAAAGTTTATTCATGGCTTCCTGGTCTAATCTATAAACAGTCCATTCATCCAGTGGATAAGCTCCTAATTTTTCATAAAACTTCCTGGCAGGATTCCAATTCAGGACCAGCCATTCCATTCTCCCACAATCTCTCTCTCTGGCAATATGAACACATTTTAATAATAATTCCTTACCAATGCCCAATCCCCGGAATTGTTCTTTCACATATAAATCTTCAATATAAAAACCCGGTTTGCCCAGGAAGGTTGAATAATTATGAAAAAAGATAACCATCCCAGCCGGTTGGCCCTCCCAAATAGCCAGTAAAGCCTCCGCATAAGACCTTTCTCCAAACAAGGTTTTTCGAACAGCTTCTTCATCTGTAACAACTTTATCAGTTAGTTTCTCATATACTGCTAATTCTTTAATCAATGTCAATATCACAGGTACATCTGATAATACAGCTTCTCTAATTGTAAGTTTTTGCATATTATTACCGGTTTTTTCCAAAACATATTTCCTTTCGCATTTATTATATTGGAGTAAATTAATTCATGATAAAAAGTTTAGAATTTATTTCTTCATTTAAAACTAAAATATAATACAATTCAGTTAAAAATTCAAATACAAAAACCATCCTCCGAAAAGAATAAGAATAGATCCTGGTAATTTCTCTATTATATTTTCCTTAAAAAATAATAGCGAAAACAATAAAGTCAGAACCAGAGAAAGATTGGTAAGCGGTTCAGCAAGGCTTAGGTCAATCTGTTGCATGGCGTAGAGTAAAAACAGATATGAAAATCCATTTATCAGTCCACTGGTTATTGATAATCCTGGTTTTTTATTAAAAACTTTCAATATAGTACTGGTCTTCCCTCTAATCAGCAAAATAATCAATAAATTAAAGGCAATAAAAAAGTATAATATTGTAGAATAAGTAATTGGGTGGACATTGGGAAGATAATACTTATCAATAATTCTGCCTAAACACTGACTGGTAACAGCCAAAAACATCATACGGCTGGGGATATCGCTAATAATATAACGAACTGAATAAAATGGATTTCTGACATCTTTCAGCAGCGAAACCCCGATTATCATTAAAATAACCCCTATAATTTTAGTTATCGTAAATGGTTCTGAAAGGAAAAGGAAAGCAAAGATTAACAGAATTAACCCATTTAAACTGTATATCGGTGTTACTAAAGATGTTTCTCCAGTTGCCAGAGAAGTAACAAAAGAATAAGAGTAAACAGTATATAACAAGCTACTTCCGTAACAAGGCAGCAAAAAAATAATGTTCTTTATTGGAATAAAAACAGCCATCGGAGTTAGAATAAGTGCTCCGAAAATAAAGAATAAAAAAGTTGCTGACAGGTTGTAATCAATATTCCCCTGACGATCCCCCAGCAGCCTTACCACAATCTTTTCAAAAGAAATAAATATTATGCGTGCTGTTAAGGCAAGATATGATACCAGAATATGCTATTCCTCACTTTCTGACATTACCCTTGTTGTTTCCCTTTTTTCCCTTTTGTAAAGTTTTTTCAATTCTTCAGGAATACGAATTGGTCTCCATTTAATACGGTCTACAAAAACGCCCTTCTGTTCTGCTATGGCCATTATCTTTTCATTAACAACAAATTCTGCCTTAACCTTCCACTTATGAGAGTGAAACCGACTTATCCACATCCCTCCTTTTACATTATCAAACATACGAATTGCATGCTGATATTGGACATTAGTTTCCAGTAAAATTGGGATAAAACCTGCATCTATCTGATTACTTAAAGAAAAATATTTTCCCAGCCACGCTAACCGCAAATCTTCCAACCAACGGATATAACTTATATTGCTGACAATTCCGGCAAAATCAATATCATATGAAGCAACATTTATATCTTTCATAATTAAAAGGTGCCTTTTGTCTTCAACCAAAATATTTCCTCCCTTCCTCTTTCATTAAAAAGTTTAATAATATTATTATTTATTCCCTGTTTGCTAATTCAGGCAGCTAAATAAATCAATCAATCCATACCCGACAACAAAAACAAGGGTACCATAAATGAAAAAAATGGGTGAGATATTTCTTTCAGTATAACCAGTTTGCTTTAAAAAAAGGATTTTCACCAAATCACCCAACATCATTAAAAGTGCAAAAAATGTTAAATAGAACCAGCCTGTTCCTCTCAGTAAGGCTAAAAACATTCCCCAATGACCAATATTATTGAAAAAGACAAAAATCATGGATATGATTTCCTTATTTTGCCAGCGATTAAAAATGGCAAAAAATATTCCCAATGACAAAACACCTAAAATAATCAGCTGAACCAAGCGTATTCCTGAGGGAATAACCCATTCTTGCGAATCCAAACTTAAATAAAAAGCTAATATGCCTATTATTATTGCAATAGTTTTGATTATGGTCTCTATCCAACCTAAAAATGTCCAGTCATGAATATACCAATCAGTAAATTCTTTTTTTTTTATTTTTTGATTTCAAATTACAATATTCTCCTCTCTTTTTATTTGCCTATATCCACTTTGTTTAGAATGAAGTCAAATTTTTTATATGACTTGTATATTGAAAATAACTTATATTCATAAGTATTGCAATTAAAAATTAATACTAGTAAATTTATTTGTCTAATATTGCTAATTAAAATATAACACAGACTCTATTTTTTATATATGAAAGGAATTTATTATTATGTTAAATGAATTTAAAAAATTCATTATGCGGGGAAATGTCCTGGACATGGCAGTAGGTATTATTATTGGCACTGCCTTTGTTGCAATTGTAAGATCGTTTGTTAATGATATCATTATGCCACCAATTGGCCTACTTCTGGGTGGAATAGATTTTAGCAACTTATATCTCTTACTTAAACCAGGTACAATAGAAGGGCCTTATCTCACAATTGCCGAGGCACAGGAAGCCGGTGCAGTAACTATTAATTATGGTGTATTCATCAATTCTATTATCAGTTTCCTGATAATTGCTTTTGTCATCTTTTTGATTATTCGCAAGGTAAATAGCATGAAAAAGAAAGAAGAAGTGCCACCAACAACAACCAAAGAATGCCCTCATTGCTTTACTATGATACCTGTCAAAGCAACCCGTTGCCCGAATTGTACTTCCGAATTAGCGAAATAGAGAAAAAATTGTAGTTATTACCAGTAACCATGTCATAGGAATAATTTTCTTCATCAAGCATGATAATATTGTACTGACTGGAGATTAATGGGAAAAAGCTAACCTTCAATTGACCTGGCTCATCAGGGTTTGGTACCCAGGCAGTTCCGGTTATCTTATCTAACTTGCCATCCGGTGTGCTCTGGAAACCTTGATTGATAACCTCAATTTTACCATTTTCCAGCAAGTTATAAGTAGCTGTTACACATACTAAATTCTTAGCAAAAGTAGTTGGTAAACTGGCAATCTCAAACCAGGATCCTGTATATCGCTCCAGATCTACCTGGTCAACTGTTTGGATATTATCCAAAACCGGTGAACCAATAATCGCACAGCCACTCATTAATATAGATACTAAAATCAATACCATTAAATAGGATTTTTCCTGTTCATTAAATTACCTCCTTTGGTATCGGGATAATTTTTAATCTCTTTTATATAATTAGTATTTCAGTATAACTCTTTTATCATTTTTAGTAAGCATAAAATATATGACATTTGTATTTTTAAAATTAATCAGTATAATATTAGGTAGTTAATAAGATAACATTTCTCAAAATTTTTATTCTATTAATTTATATTTTAGAATGAGTATTTTTCTATATTTATATAGAGATTTAATTGAAATGGATGGCGCAGTATCCTAGTTAATACCCTATCCCTGAAGGCGGGCCTAAAAATCCGTCAAGGGCACACCGATGAAGTTCCTGGTGTTGGCTGCTGACGCCCAGTCGGGAGCTGATGCTGGGAGTTAAGGGTTGGGGGCGATCCACAATGGCATGTGGGCGTAGACCCCTTTCCCGTGGAGGCTTATTTGCCCATGGAAAGGTATTTAAGCGAACCTGTATCTGTTGCAAGATAGGTACAGCGTAGCCTGCTTTGCGTGGCTCAGGGGGAAGCATGAAAAACTAGGTAAGTACCTAGGATCCAGGTGCTATTACGCTAGCTGAAACCTGTGCTGCTAAAGAAGCTAAGGAATAGAGTGTATTTGAAGGAAAACTTCTAGGCTGTCGGTTATTGCCGGATATGCCAGGGATTTAAGTGTGGCCTAAGTGGCAATCCAGTCCTATATCGGGTGACCATATAGTTGGAATATTAAAGGGAAACCACCTGTCTGGTAACAGCAGGTTATTCCGAGGGAAAACCTACTGGACCTAAGCCGCAACATTGACCTGGTATATTGCCATCCATTCTTAATTTCAATATTCTTTGATTTACCACCTTATTATTAAAGGTAACTCTATTTTGAAAAACTTTAAAGACAGTTTAATAATAACAATTTTAACATTTATTCTAACAATAATTGCTGCCTTACTATCCTATTCCTGGATTGAATCAATTCCATTCTTTCCTGCAGTAATTATACTATTTATTATAATTTCAATTGGGGTTGTCAGTGACATGGTTGGCATTGCAGCTGCAGCAGCCGATGAAAAACCCTTTCATGCCAAGGCAGCAAAAAAAGTATTTGGTGCCAAAAAAGGACTTTTTTTGGTAAAACATGCTAATCGGGTTTCTAATTTTATGTGTGACATTGTAGGAGATATCTGTGGAATTATTAGCGGATCTCTGGGCACTATTATTGTAATCAAGATGGTAAATAATTGGCAAGTCCCTGAAAGCTGGATTGATTTATTGATACTTAGCCTAATTGCATCGCTTACTGTTGGCGGAAAATCATTCCTGAAGAGTTATGGTATTAAAAAGGCAAATGAAATTATTTTATTTGTCGGAAAAATTTTGGCAAGCCCGGTATTTCTAAAAAATGTTATCAGTAAACATTGACTAAAAAATTCTTAATTATGATAACAAAATATCAATTGCAATCTTTCTAAAATAGAATCTACTTCTTCCCTGAATGTCAGAAGCCCTGAAACCAGTGGGTTGGTTCAGGGCTTCTGACATTGTTTTAATTTGCGATTTATCTAAACTGATTACTGTGAATAACCAGTTAGAAGTTCAATCTTTATGTTTATTTTTTCTTCTTTTCAGTTTCTTTTGTCTTTTTAGCACAACCTTTGGCCATTCTTGGCACCTCTTTCTTTTCGTAATTTTCTTAAGGAACCATTTCTTTGTATTTTAATCGACCAATATTTAATTGTATAACCTTAATCAACTTATACCTTTAAACAAAATTTTTGTCAATATATTTTTTCTGATTACATAAAAATATTATTCTTCCTACAAATCTAGAAAAATTAGGTGAGACCAAAACATTTTTATCTATTATTATAATATACTTTTCCTGGTCCCTCTTACCGTTCTCCATTCCATTCGGCATAAAATTGTTTCAGGTAAATTTTTAAAAACTGGTGTCTGCCTTGCGCTAACTTTTTTCCAGAATCAGTATACATCATGTCTTTCAACTTCAGTAATTTTTCATAAAAATGGTTTATGGAAGGGGCTTCAGTGGTAATATATTCGTCTTGAGAGATATTTGGATTAGGTGGTATATCAGGATTATAGATGGGACGGTGATAGTAACCTCCATAGGTAAAAGTTCGAGCAATACCAATTGCACCAATTGCATCCAAACGATCAGCATCACTTACAGCCATAAACTCCGGGCTTTTTCTGCTACTTGAAAATGGTTTTTCATCAGTAAGTGTTTTCATATAAGAAATATTAATTGCTATATCCAGGATATCTCTGGTTATTTTCGGAGGCAAGTGCAAAGAATGTAAAAATTGTGCTAAAACATTCTGACCTTGTTGCTCATTTCCATTAAAAAATTTATAATCACCAACATCGTGAAGCAAGGCTGACATCTCTACAATAAAAAGGTCCCCTCCTTCATTTCTGGCAATTATTATGGCCAGGTCTTTTACCCTTTTGGTATGCCACCAATCGTGTCCTGTTCCTTCTTTTTGAAAATAATCTTTTACAAAATATGTGGTTTTTTTGATTATTTGGTCTGCATTAATAGTCATTTTCTTATGTTTCTAGTTTCTATTAGTGAAATAATAATATTTTTTTATGTTTTAGTTGTTCTTAACTGTCCAAATATAACATTTATTTCAATATCCAAAAATGGTTGTCCAGGTTGAATATCACCAAAACGATACTCGGTAGAACCTATAAAGTTGACTGTACGCTGAGGCAATTCCAGGCTTCCGAATACCGTGCTTGCATTAACAACTGTAGGTATTTCGGGATTAAGATACAATTTTCCGGAACCGAAAATAACATTAATCTTCATTTTTTTACCGGATTCTAATTGATCCAAATCACTCAGATTAATTTCGCCTTCAGCAAATATAATATTCTTTTCTACATAAGGTTCATTCAAATTAATTTTTTTTCTGTCAAAGATAACTTCATGGCGCCCTCCAAATTGACCAAACATGACAATAATACCCAATATTAACAGGATGACTCCGGGAAACAAACGAAAGAAATTAATTTTTAGACCCAAAATATTTGCCAGCAGGAGGATAATACCTAATATCAAAAGAATAATTCCACAAACAGCACTACCAGTTACTCTCATCTTATTTCATTCCTTTCTTTTTGATTATTATAAATATGATAATGTATTGTATTATAAATTTTTTACTACCCATAGTATAAACATCGCACCCGCAAAGCGGGTGGCTTTCAGAACCTCTAAAAGAGGTTTAACTTTCTCC
>LDZT01011804.1_pt1 | contig 11332 bp, 5 predicted proteins | sample 615521 | NCBI WGS metagenome assembly LDZT01 (sample SAMN03408292, study PRJNA278302) | terrestrial metagenome | isolation source: oil reservoir sample SB1 | place: USA: Alaska, North Slope, Schrader Bluff formation | collected 2011-09
GAAAAACAAAAACGAGGCAAAAAACGCATGAAAATGGTTGGCAGTGTCGAGATTCCCCAAGAAGCTTTCATGGCGATGCTAAGGTTAGAGGATTAATGCAACACGAGGTTAAAAAAGCTGATCTTTCCAGTGTTTTACGCTGGCTGCTACCAGTGGTGATTACAGCAGCCGCGATTTACTTTCTCAGTCAACAGGTTGATTTCAATCAGGTCGGGGCTGCTTTCCGCCGCGTGGACGCCACCACCATTCTAGGCGTGGCAGGACTGTTCCTCTTGAGCCTTGTGCTGCGCGTAATTTGCTGGTTTTTCTTACTGGAAGGGAAATTTAGCTACGGAGAAGCTTTCTTTGGAATCAATGCCGGCTATCTGCTTAATAATGTTTTGCCGTTTAAGTTGGGTGAATTTGGACGGGCGGCTTTACTGGCTGGAAAGGGCAAGACTAAAGCTGGTTTTATGGAAGTACTCGCCAGCATCATCACCGAGCGTACGCTGGATTTCTTTTTAGCCGCAACCTACTTCTTGTTGATGCTCCCGAGGGTGGTGAGCGCGCGCTCGATGCAAATGTTAGCAAGTGTTGTCTTGGCGCTCACTGTATTATTGTTTATCGTAGCAGGCTTGGCGGCGCGCAATTTAACCAAGATCAATACTAAATTCGCAGCACGCTGGGCAGATAAACCGCGCTTACTGCGCTGGCTGCCGAGAATTAACGGTTTTTTAGCTGGCTTTCAGATTCTGCTCGATCCGCTGAAATTTCTGTATGCGCTTTTACTGCTTGCAGCCAGCTGGATATGCTCGATGGGATCCGTTGTACTGTTACAGCGGGCGCTCTTGCCGGCCAGCCAAGATTGGTGGTCCGTTTTCATTGTTGCTGGCGGGTCTTTTGCCAACGCCTTGCCCGCTGCTCCAGCTAACTTGGGGGTATACGAGGCAGCCAACGTGGCGCTCTATGGCTTGCTGGGAGTAGAGCAATCTTCAGCGCTGGCCATCGCGCTCATTCTGCATGCGGTGCAATTTATCGGGACCAGCCTGCTCGGAATGTTAGGTATTTTCATTCTTGGCGAAAGCTTTGGCAGCTTGGCGAGTAAGGCCACCCATTGGCGCAAGCAGCATGGAGATGCTGCATGAAAATCCTTATGACGGCTACCTACTTTGAGCCGTATAAATCCGGGCTTTCGATTTATGCATTGCGCGTGGCGCAAAGTTTGGTGCAATTGGGGGACGAAGTGGTGGTGCTGACTTCGCAATTCAGGCCGGACTTAAAGCTCGAGGAGGACATAGATGGCGTGAAGGTTGTGCGATTCCCAGTTTGCCTGCGCATTTCCAAAGGTGTGCTTATGCGCGGGCTGCATGCAGCTGCCAGGCATTGGGTAGGTTGGGCAGATGTGGTCAACCTGCACTTGCCGCAGTTTGAGTCGCCCAGTTATGTGCGCGAGTGCCGTCGGCAGAATAAACCACTCGTGGTAACCTACCATTGCGACTTAGAAATGAGCGGCGGCTTACTCAACCGGTTAGCCGGCTGGGGCACACAGCAGCGCCAAACCACGGTCTTGCGCCAGGCGGATTTGATTGTACAGAATTCACTGGATTACGCTGAACATTCCCCTTGGCTCAAACCTCATCTCGGGAAGGTGCGCGAGGTCGCCACTCCTATTGATTGGGTGCGGACTACGGCGGAAGAGATTCAAGCTTTTAGAGCGAAATATAATTTCGAGCCGGACGAGCGCATTTTGGGGCTGGCTGGCAGAGTGGCGGCAGAAAAGGGCTATGAATACCTCATCGCAGCGCTGCCTGAAGTGCTTTCGGTCTATCCGCAAACGCGCGTGGTGCATGCGGGCACATGGAAGGGCGTTTTGGGCGAGGAAGCTTACCAAGCAAAGATTGAAGCACTGCTTCAACCCTTTGGTGAGCACTGGAAGCCGCTCGGTTTCCTGCCGGATGATGAATTCCGCGCCTTTTTCGGGGCGTGCGATGCGCTTATTTTCTCCAGCCTGAACCGCACCGAATCCTTTGGTATCGTGCAAATCGAGGCTATGCTGCAAGGCACGCCCGTGATTGCCTCGAATCTACCTGGTGTGCGCCAGCCCGTACGGCACACAGGCATGGGGAGACTTGTGCCCTTACGCAACGCCAAAGCCTTAGCCCAAGCCATCATTGCCACATTAGATGAGGGCAAGGTAAGTTTACCTGGTGCAGAGGAATATCTGAGAAGGTTTGCTAAGCAAGAAGTAGCCCGTACCTATCAAGCGCTCTTTGAAGAGGTGTTGCGCTGATGAGACAGCTTTCTGCAAACGAGCTGGATGAGATTTGCTGGAAGCATATTTCCAGCTTGCCATATTTCCGCGGGATGTTACGCGCTGTGGAGCACAGCCTGTATGCACGCTTCGATATCCCTGGCCCAATTTTGGATATCGGTGCTGGCGATGGGCATTTTGCAGGGGCTTATCTTACCGGTCAGCAATGCCTTGGCGTGGACCCCTGGTGGCAGCCGCTGCAGGAAGCTGCCAGCCGCAAGGTTTACACGCTGCTCGTGCAAGCGGATGGTTCTGCCTTGCCACTGTCCGAACGGAGTTTTGCTTATGCCATAAGCAACAGCGTGCTTGAGCATATCCCCCACGTCCAGCAAGTGTTGAATGAAGTCGGGAGGGCGATGGCGCCAGGTGGTATGTTTTACTTTGCCGTACCCAATCAGCGCTTCCGTACGGACTTGTGGGGCATGCAAATATTAAACGCGCTCAAGTTGCATGGCTTGGCAAGCCGCTATGAGCGCTTTTTCAACCGTATCGCAAGGCATGTCAACCTCGATCCGCCGGAAGTCTGGCTGGAGCGCCTGAGGGCAGCCGGCTTTTCGCGTGTGGAATATTGGCATTACTTCCCCAAATGGGCTCTGCAGATGCTCGAGCGCGGGCATGCGGCTGGTTTGCCCAATCTACTTTGGAAGAAAACTCTGGGCAAATGGGTGCTTTTCCCTGCGCGCAGCAACCCTTTCTTGCACTATCGTAAAATCCGCAAGCTCTTGGATGATCCCTTATGCGAGGATGGTACATGTACTTTTTACGCTGCTCGGAGAGATGCATGAGTGCCTGGCACAAGTGGAGCTACTATGCCTGGTCCGTGCTAGAGATGGCGGCTGGGTTCCGCAGCTGGGGACTGCTGCTAACCGCCTTCCTTGGAAAACAGCGCAAGATGCAAGGAACCCTGCGCTTTTGGCGCCAGCCAACTCAGCTACGTGTGCGCGGGGCGATGGATATTTGGTCGGTCAAAGAGACATTTCTTGATCAGTTTTATACGCGCTACGGTACATCGATTGAACCCGATTGGGTGATCGTCGATATCGGCGCCGCCATTGGTGAATTTACCGTTTATGCTGTCCAGAAAGCTCCCGCCGGCGAAGTCTTTGCCTACGAGCCCAACCCGGAGTCTTTTGCTCTCCTGCAGGAGAACATCATGCTCAATAAGCTGAGCAATGTTGAAGCGTCTTGTGTTGGCGTGTGGGATCAGGCTGGCAGCATGCAGCTGGACTTGGTGAACAGCGAGCCGCTTCAAGGCAAGACCGTCTTTCAGAACCAGGAAGAGACGAGCAAAGCAGAGATCCCGGTCATCACCTTCGATCAGCTCGTACAGGACTCGGTGAATACCATGATCGACCTGCTCAAGCTGGATTGCGAAGGTGCTGAGTACGCCATCCTGATAGGAGCGAGCGCTGAGAGCCTTGCACGTGTGCAGCGGATTGTGATGGAATATCACGACCTGGATGTTGAGCACGAGCACTCCAGCTTGGTGCGCTTTTTGGAGAGCAGTGGATTCAGAGTGCAGCTTCATGCCAATCCGGTACATGCCGAGATTGGTTACCTTTACGCTTGGAGAGAATAAGAGCTGCCCTTCTCAGTTTTAGGAAAGGCGCGCTAAAATTCACGCAGTTTTGAGCCTGTCGGAAACGAGTGCCTATGGAACCCAGATCAGAACCGGAGCCGCAAGAACAAACTATCCTGGAATACCTCAAGCAGCAGCTTTCCTCCAAGAAGCGATCTGAGGCGCAAGTATCCTCAGGGCGTGAAGGCGGAGAAGCTGCCGTGGCTCAGCAACCCTTTCCGTGGCTGACAGCAGGGGCTTTAGTTTTGGCGCTTTTGGCGCAGTTGCTCTTAGAACCTACGGCAAACCGTTCAGGAATAATCAGCATAGTTCTTTATGTCCTCTCGTTGGGGCTGCTGCTGGCTGGCGGACGCCGCAAGGAATGGTCGCTCGAGCTCTCACACCCTGACTCTCAAGGCTGGCGTATTTTTACCGGCTCCACCTGGCTGGTCTTGCCCGGGATTGGTTTTGCTACGCTCAGCTTTTTCATGCTTTCGGCTGGCTTTGTTACCCTACCGGCAGCTTTTGTGTGGGCAGCAGGCGTGGCGTTAGTCATCTTGGGCTTATGGGAACGAGACACCGAAGCACAAGTTGAACCTGAGCCTCAAAAACCCTCATTATTAACCCGATTCCAGCAAGATAGAGCTTGGTTCTTAGCAGCCGGCTTGGTTGCGCTCATCGTACTTTATTTTGCTTTCTCGCGGCTTGACCTAGTTCCACCGGAGCTGATGAGCGTGCAAGTGGATCATTTTTATACCGTCCAAGAAATTCTGCAAGGAAACACCGCGCTCACCTTTAACCGCAATTTGGTCAGCGAACCGCTGCAATATTATTGGGCAGCTTTGATCGCTAGACTGGGAGGTGGAGAGCTGAGTTTCACCCTACTGAAAACTGCCTATGCGTTAGCTAGTCTAGTCGGCACGTTTTTCCTCTACCGCCTGACGGAGGAACTTATGGACCGCTGGGCAAGTTTGATCGCTGCAGGCTTGTTTGGGGTGGCGTTTTGGCCTGTCCTGCAGACGCGTGCAGTTTTAGGTGCAGGGTTGACGCTTCCCATCCTCATTCCAGCAATGTATTACCTGCTGCGCGGTTTGCGGCGCGAACGCGTGAACCACATTCTTATCGCTGCCTTGTTGGGCGGTCTTGGACTACTGACCAACAAGGTTTTCCTCATCTTCCCGTTAGTGGTGCTGGTTGTGCTGCTCATCTGGCTTTTGCACGGAGAAAGACAACCAAAGTTAGGCGTTTTCTTCAGCCTGATTGCCATTTTTTTGCTGGTCAGTGCAATCACGGCTATGCCAATCGTGCGCGCCCTCACGCTGAACCCGCAGGAATATTTACGGCCGATCCTCTCGCGTGTTTCCAGCTTGGAGACTCCGCTGCCCGGCAGCCCCTTGAGCCTCTTTTTCAGTAACTGGCTGACAGCGCTGGGCATAGTCAACTGGAGCAACCGCAGCAGCTGGGTGGATGGCATTCCATTGCGGCCAGCGGTGGATTGGGTGACGGGAGCCTTGTTTATCTTAGGGATAGCCACCATATTGCGGAGCTATCACCAGAACAAGGATTGGTCCTTGCTCGCGTTGGTAATACTCTACCCTTTGCTGCTGATCCCAAGCGCACTCGCCTTAGCCTTCCCAACCGAAAACCCCTCGCTTAGCCGTGGGTTAGGTGCAGCTTTGCCTGTCTTTGTTATTGCGGCATTGGGGTTGTATACCCTGGGCAAGTCTTTGCTTCTCGCGCTCAAAACAAAAAAACATTTTGGCCGTGTTATTGTAATTGGTATTATTTCCGTATTGATTCTTTGGCAAAATTCAGAGGCAATTTTCCATGAATACCCGCAGACTTACCGCCAGAACACCTGGAATGCCTCTGAGATGGGCAAGGTAATTACCCAAACCAGGCAGAACTTTGGCGGCTTGGGCGGCGTCTGGGTGATAGGCTATCCGTATTGGGTAGATGCGCGCGCTGTGGCGATTGAAGCTGGCCTGCCGCAAGCAGACTTGGCGCTGCAGCCACCGCAGCTGGAAGAGACGCTCAGTTTCCCGCTCCCCAAGCTCTTCCTGCTAAATCCGCAGGATAGTGATACACTCTCGCAGCTACAGGCGCTTTACCCGCTGGGTAGTGTGGTGCTCTATCCCTCCGCCTACCCGGAGAAAAACTTTTTGATTTATACGGTGGCTCAATAAACGGCTTATGCACTCGTCAACTTTGATGCAGACGAACTCAAAACGCTCCAAAAAACACTTTGACTGGAAATCAGTCCTATTGGTTTTCCTGCTTTTAGCCATCATTTGCAGCGGCGCTTACTTTCGCACGATTGGCGTAGATTGGGACCAAGGCAGGCATTTGCATCCCGATGAGCGCTTTCTCTCGATGGTGCTCAATAGCATAACGCCAGTTCCAGATATCAAAACTTACTTTGATACCTCTACATCCACGCTCAATCCGGGTAACGTGGGCTACCAATTCTTTGTGTATGGCACTCTACCGCTGTTCATCATCCGCTATGTGGGCGAGTGGATCGGGCAAACCGGTTATGACCCCATCACCCTCGTTGGCCGGCAGCTCTCGGCAATTGCCGATATCCTCACAATTTTGCTTGTCTTTCTCATCGCTCTGCGTCTTTTTGACGAAAAAATTGGCTTGTTAGCCGCGGCTTTCTATGCCTTTGCCGTGCTGCCCATTCAGCAATCCCACTTTATGACAGTAGATACCTTCACCAACACTTTCGGGATGTTGACCGTCTACTTTGCAGTCGTGATCCTGACACGCCCCAAGCTGCGACTGCGGGAGGAAACTGGGCAGCGCATCAAGCTGAAGTTCAGCGTTTGGCTGCCTTATATTGCCTTTGGGGTCGGCTTGGGCATGGCTACGGCGTCCAAAATCAACGCAGCCTCGTTAGCGCTGCTTTTGCCAGCGGTGGAGCTGGTGCGCTATTTTGCGCTCAAAGGCGAGGAACACGAGGATTACCGCGGCTTCAGCCTGCGCATGGTGCTGCTGGCAGCAGTGGTGAGCGTGTTCGTCTTCTGCTTAGGGCAGCCTTATGCCTTCCAGGGTCCAGGTTTACTCGGTGTACGCTTCAATCAGGAGTGGATCGCCGGGTTGCGCACGTTGCAGCAGCAAAGCACAGGCAATGTGGACTTCCCGCCGGCATTGCAATGGACGCGCCGTTCGCTTACCTTCCCATACTTCAACTTAGTCGTATGGGGATTGGGCATTCCTTTGGGTGTTACCGCACTGGCGAGCCTGATTGGTATGGGCTGGGCTGGCATTAAGGGCAAACAATATAAGCTTTTGCCCCTTTGGGGCTGGACGGTCTTTTACCTGCTCTGGCAAACTACGGCTTGGGTGAAAGCCATGCGCTATTTGCTGCTGGTTTATCCCTTGCTCGCGATTATCGCTGCGTGGGGCATTTTTCAACTTTGGCGCGCAAAGGGAGAGCTCAAGCTCTGGCGGGTGAAGGTTTCACCTAAAGCCTTGCATGTCGCTGGAGCTATAGCAGGCGTTGTGGTTGTGATTGGCTCAGGACTGTGGGCATTTGCCTTCACGCGCATTTATACCCAGCCGCACACACGCGTGGCAGCTACAGATTGGATTTATGCGAATATTCCCGGCCCAGTCAATTTGGTGATGACCACCGCCGAAGGGGAGAAGATTGCGCAGCAACCTTACCGCAGCGGCGATTATTTGACCGGCGCGCAAGCTTACCCGTTCGTTTTTGAGGCAGAACTTACAGGTGGATTAACCAGTTTTACCATCCCAACCTATGGGCAGATTAGCGGGAGCAAGCCCCTCAATCGCTTTACCGTCAGCATAGCTCGTGCAGATGGGCTCAGGATACCGCTCAGCCTGCCGGTTTTAGCTGAGGGGACGGCTTGCAGGCTCAACAACTCCTCTGCGGGCTCCCTTGATTTTAGGTTTCCACAAGCCACCCGCTTGGAAGAGGACGAAACCTACCTGATCACCTTGCGTCAATCTGATAGGCAGGCGCAGGTGTTTTTGAACGGAGTGCCACATGTTTCTCTAGAGGAAGCAGACGGGCAAATTTTTGCCCAAATGCTGCCCAAGATCGTCGAAACCGTCACGCCTGCGCATAGTTATACTATGGATGTAAGCGTACTTGAACCTGGGGAAATTATTGCCGTCGAGATGCCCTTTATGTTGGACCTCAGCCATAGCCCATTAGAGAAGACTCTGCGCGTTACGCTGACGCCATCAGCTGAAACTGACCTAACGCCGGTGAGCGGCACAGCGCAAGGTACCTTCATCGAGTTAGGCGATGGCAAAGGCACAGCGCTTCGCATTGAACTCGACGAACCGCTACGCATCACCACGCCGCAGCTCGTGCGCTTTGACCTGGAAATGCTTGCCGGCGATGGGCGAATTGCCATCGCTTCAGTTGCTCCGGTGCATGAGTCCTCATGGGATGATGCCTTGCCGGTGGCTAAAGCCGGTTACGTGCCTTATAGCGACGCTGGCGGCATCTTCCGCGGCGACTTGAACTTGGAGCTGTATTGGCCAGATGACTCCTCGAAGTTAGAACGCTTTGTAAGAGTCTTACAGCAAGGTGATTACATCTTCATCAGTTCCAATCGGCAATGGGGCACCACAACGCGCGTGCCGGAACGCTACCCGCTCACCACACAGTACTACCGCAGCTTGCTTGGTTGCTCAGAAGACATGGACGTGGTAACTTGCTACAACATCGCTGAGCCCGGTATGTTTTCGGGCAGCTTGGGCTTCGAGCTTGTGCAAACCTTCACTTCATATCCACACTTGGGGTCCTGGCAATTCAACGATCAATTTGCCGAGGAAGCTTTCTCGGTTTATGACCACCCTAAGGTCCTGATTTTTAAGAAGACAGCGGATTTTGACATCCGAAAAGTCAGAGAGATTCTTGGGTCAGTAGATCTCTCTCACGTGGTCAATCTTGCGCCGCGGCAATTAGATTCTTACGATCGCAGCCTCGAGAAGAGCAACTATTTGATGCTGACGGAAGAGCAAAAGCAAATTCAACGCGAAAACGGCACTTGGTCGGAGTTGTTTGACCGCGAGTCGCTGGTCAATTCCAACCAAACGGTGGCTGTCATCGTTTTTTATCTGTTTAGTTTCGTTTTAGGGCTGGCGGTTTACCCATTCGTGCGCTTAGCGCTGCCCGGGTTGGAAGATAAGGGCTACGCATTTTCGCGTTTGGCGGGCTTATTGCTGTTTGGGTATTTGGCGTTCGTGCTCGGCTCGGCTGGCGTCTATGTTACGCGAGGATTGCTTCTGGGGATCTTCATCGCTATCGCAGTTTCAGGGTTTATTCTTGGTTTCCTCAAGCGCAAAGAGCTTGCACAAGAGCTCACGCAAAACTGGAAGCGCTATTTGGTCATTGAGCTGGTAGGGCTGGCAGCCTTCCTGTTCTTGCTGTGGGTGCGTTATCAAAACCCGGACCTCTGGCACCCTTATCGAGGTGGGGAGAAGCCTATGGACTTCTCTTACCTCAATGCGGTGATTAAGAGCACAGTTTTTCCGCCTTACGACCCTTGGTTTGCCGGCGGTTACATCAACTATTATTACTTTGGTTTCGTCATCTTGGGCATGCCGATTAAACTGCTGGGTATTATCCCTGCAGTGGCTTATAACATTGTGCTGCCTTTGTGGTACGCGCTCTTGGCAATGGGGGCTTATAGCGTGGGTTGGAACTTGACAAGACGCATTATCGCAGCCAAAAAGGGCGCGGATAGCCCAGAGCTGCGGAAACTGTTTGGGCAGCCGTTTTGGGCTGGGCTGTGGACGGTTTTGCTCTTGGCATTTTTAGGCAACCTTGGCAACGTGAAGCTGCTCACGGACACCTTAGCCTCCATGGGCGCAGCTGGCGCACTGATGGAAGGGGCTTCGGTCTTTCAGAAGATTGGCTGGTTTTTCAAGGGATTTGGCATGGTCTTGCAGGACGTCCCCATGCCGCTTTACCCAGGCGATTGGTATTGGATGGCGAGCCGCACCATTCCCGGTGAAGCTATTACGGAGTTCCCTTATTTCACCTTTCTCTATGCTGATTTACATGCACATTTAATTGCCATGCCCTTTGTGGTTTTCTCGGTCGCATGGGGGATGTCTTTTCTCTTCTCGCAAGGCAAGTGGAGTTCTGATCGCAAAGAAAATCGGATAGGATTTATCCTGAGTCTGCTGCTGGGCGGCCTGATAATTGGCGCGCTCAAACCGATTAATACCTGGGATTCTTACACCTTCTTGCTGCTAAACCTATTTATTATTGGGTATACCGGTTGGAAGTATCTAGAGCCGGTGAGGTTTGTTAAAAATCCGAAGTTAGGTAAAGTGGTTACCATCGCTGGCTTGATGCTGGTTCTGGTTGTGCTCAGTACAGTACTGTATACACCCTTCAACCGAAATTTTCATCCTGGGTACAGCCAAATTGGGCTATGGAGTGGTGACCGCACGCCGCTTAAGTCTTACTTCACCCATTGGGGTTTGCTGCTCTTCATCGTGCTGTTTTGGTATCTATGGGAGACCTATCAATGGTTAGCTGTGACGCCGCTTTCTGCGCTCAAAAAGCTCGAGCCGCATCGGCAGCTCATCACGATTGCCGGAGTGGTGTTCTTAGCGCTGTTGGTAGTTTTGCTGCTACTAGGAGTGAGCGTGGCGATAATTGTTTTACCGCTCTGCCTTTGGTCTCTGATTCTCATCCTCAAGCAGGATCAAAGTGATGCCAAACGCTTAGCTTTCTTTATGATCGCGACGGCTCTGCTGGAAACGTTGGTTGTTGAGATGGTGTACCTGGTGGGTGATATTGGTCGCATGAATGTGGTCTTCAAACTCTATATGCAAGCTTGGCTGCTGCTCACTTTAGCCTTGGGTTCTGGGCTGATTGCACTCTGGAATGACCAGCATAAGTGGACGCTGCGTACCCAGTTGATCTTCCAGATCCCATTGATTCTAATGGTCGCAGGTGCGCTGCTTTTCCCATTGATGGGCACGACCGATAAAATTCACGACCGCATAGACGTAAATGCGCCCCATACCTTGGATGGTATGCAGTATATGCTTACTTCCAGCTATTATGACATGGGCGTGAGCATGCCCCTGGCAGAGGATTACGCCGCAATCCGCTGGATGCAAGACAACATCCAAGGCTCGCCTGTAATTGTGGAAGGACAAGCCTACGAATATCGCTGGGGCACCCGCTATACGATCTATACCGGCCTGCCAGGCGTGGTTGGGTGGAATTACCACCAACGCCAGCAGAGAGCCATCTTGCAAACGAACGAAGTCCAAAACCGCGTGGACGCAGTCGATAAGTTCTACCTGACTGACGACTTGGACTATGTGCGCAGCTTCCTCAAGAAGTACGAGGTCAGCTACATTGTCGTTGGCAGGTTAGAGCAGGCGTTTTATCCTGGGGGCGGATTAGCCAAATTTGGGGAGCAAGCGGGTATACTTTGGGATGAAGTCTATCGCAATGGCGAAACGGTCATTTATCA
>LDZT01000093.1_pt1 | contig 11317 bp, 15 predicted proteins | sample 615521 | NCBI WGS metagenome assembly LDZT01 (sample SAMN03408292, study PRJNA278302) | terrestrial metagenome | isolation source: oil reservoir sample SB1 | place: USA: Alaska, North Slope, Schrader Bluff formation | collected 2011-09
TAATAAAAATGCAAACGTAAACTGGCAGTTCACGACTGAAGATGCACGGATCAAACTCAAACGGCTTTACCCGACGTTAGAAGGTTGACGCGGCACTAGAATAACAATGAATACTTGTACTACTCCGAGTGTATAAAGATTCCAAGCCATTAGTTCTTTCTCGTCCCATGCCATGGGGTAAGGTTCACTCTCAAATGTTGAAAACTCTTTTCAAGAGTTTTGGAGCGTAAAACAGATCTACCTGAATAATGCCTCACCTATCCCGCAGCACCCTTCCACCCCTCTCCACCGGCTGTGCTCAGGGTCGGACTGCTCCGTCATCGCCTCAACCTACGTGCTCGATGCGGGGCAGGCGAAGCACTATGCTATGTCGTGCCTGATGGAAGGGGAGGAAGGTATGATCTATGGGTGGCTAAGCGGTAATGTGGGTGTTGGAAATTGAACAGTAAATTACGCCGTTTTGCTCAAAATAAATTCAATCCTGTTGGAATACTTCAATAATGCTGTTTACTTTTTGGATGGAAATAAGATCGATTATATATGTGAAACGAGAACTCTTCGTCATGGAGCCTTCCGAAGAGTCGATTCCGGAAACAAACCGCACCGAAGAACCTGTAACTGAAGATATTGAATGGACGATCCCTCAGCAGAATGTTATTGCTCATAGAAATGGACCTATGCAGGTAATCGCTTGTGCAGGGTCCGGCAAGACTACCACCATCTCTAGAATGATCGCGGAGATGGTAAACGATAGGAGCGCCAAAATCGATCGAAACTCTATTGTTGCTTTTACATTTACAGAAAATGCTGCAAACCAACTTAAGGTCAGCATAAAGAAGGAGATGGAAAAAGTAAGTGAAGACCCGAATTTGGGCGAGATGTTTATCGGGACAATCCATAAATTTTGCAAAGAGTTGTTAAACAGATACGTGCCCGAAACCCTTTCATATGAGGTATTAAGTGAGAATGCACTCCCTGCTTTCGTTTTTCAGCATGCTAGGAAGATAGGGATATCAAGTCTTCCGCCTGCACACTCTAACGCTTTATCTAAAAAGGTTGGGTGGTTTATTAACGATGCTAACATGGTTCGTCGGGAAAACTATGTGAATGCGCTATCAACAATTGAGGATCGTAATGCGTCTGCATTTCATAACGCGTTCAGAAGATTCCGAATTCTTCTAGATCAATACCATTTCTTCGACTTTGAAGAACTGATATATCGAACTGTTAAATTATTGGAGAGAGATCCTGCTGTTTTGAAGGATGTACGCTCAAAATATCGATATATCGTCGTTGATGAATACCAGGATATAGATGCGGCTCAAGAGAGATTAATTAGGCTTTTGGCCGGAGAATCGGGCAACATAGTGGTAGTCGGCGATGATGATCAGGCAATATATAGGTGGCGGGGAGCACAAGTTGAAAATTTCCTCACTTTTGCAGAAAGACACGGCATAGAACCGGTGAGACTGGAAGGGAACTTTAGATCCTCTGACCTCATCATCGAGTTGTCTAGGAACTTCATATCTTCAAATACGCGGCGACTGCCGAAAAACATGGAACCCGGCAAGCGGCGACCCGAAGTGGATGCCAATCTGGGAGACGTATATCAGATTTATTTTGATACTCACGATGATGAGTTAGATTTTATTTTTCGAAAGATCACAGAACTCGTTGGAACAGTGTATACCGATACGAAAGGGAAGCAAAAGACACTGAGGTATGGGGATATTGCAATCTTGTTCCGGAAGAAAAAGTCTGCAAGGGAGTTAGTCAGAACATTCGAAGAGAGAGATTTCCACGAGTATTTCGTTTCAGGGGAAGAATCACTTTTCGCAAATCCCGAATCGGAGCTTATACGTTTATCCTTTGCATATATTGCTAGGGGCCAAAAAAGCAATATAACAATAACCGACCTTGAGGCCGAAACCGATGAATGGGGGAACCACCCATCACTCGTGGTTGAAGAAGTTCATCTTCGCAATCTTATCCGTCGGTCTTCATTAATTTCCGGTCGGGAAAATGAGATTATTGCAGGTCTTAATGATCTAAAAGATTGGTATTCAAATCCGACCTCTAGAAGAATTTTTCCACAGAAGGAATATCAGAAAATCCTTGGTTATATGGGGATAAAAGATATCGAATTCCCCGAACGCCTGATGTATAATCTAGGGCAAATCAGCACACTCTTAAAAGACTTTGAAACGGTTTATCGGCTAATATTCCCTGAAAAAATAAAAGATCTTGTGCGCTATTTAGATTGGGCTGCAATCCATGCACAATCAAAGATTCGAGATCCGACCATGCTGGATGCAGTAAACGTAATGACAATACATGCAGCAAAAGGCATGGAATTTCCCGTTGTCTTTATGCCGTCCCTTACAAAGCGAGAGTTTCCAAATGGACCTGCAGTTAGTTTGAATTACACAAGGCCCATAAGCTGCCGATGGTTGAGCCCCGTGTGCGATTATGCAACTTTTGAAGAGGGGGAAGAAGAAGCACGTCGACTATTCTACGTTGCAATGACGAGGAGTAGAAAATTCTTATTCTTGTCGGGCTCTCTTCAGGCGGGAACCGGTGGAAGGAATAGAAATCCGGCCGATTTCTACGAAGAGATTGATCAACAAGACAATCCAAAAGTAATAACCAGACCAATGGCCGATCCTACACCGAGACCCAGAGGAAATCTCGGGTTAGGTGCTTCAGGTTTTATCTTCGAGACTTCATTTTCGCAGTTAAGGTACATGTATAATTGTCCTTACGACTTTAAGTTGAAACAAATTTACGGCTTTTCTCCCACCATTGATTCAAGTTTCAACTATGGTTTTGCTGTTCATAACGCCTTACGGCGTATCCACCAGGATTATTTAGACATGAGAACATTTCCACCAAAATTCCCTTCCCAAGATGAAATATCAAGAATGGTCGACGATCCCGATCAGTTCCACTTACGATACGCACAAGGAAAGGTTGAGAAGAATCTGCGAAAAGAGGCTAAAAGGATACTTTGGGATTACGCTCGGGAATATGGTGAAAATGCAATGATGCTTTACAGACCTGAAGTTCCGTTTGAATATGTTATACCTATTGAGGACTGCGATGCAGACGTCCTGTTGACCGGTAGCATCGATTTGCTGGAAAGGACTGATCCGAATAGCAATAGGGTTGTTGAAGTTGACGTAATTGATTTTAAGACGGAGCATGCGAACGATGATGAATATGACCCCAGATATCGAGACGCAGTGTTCCAAGTTCGCCTCTACGCCTTGGCAACAAAATCCCAGCTGGCTCTTGGAACGCAGGCTGGTTACATTCATTACCTTTCGGAAGGTATGCGTCGCGAGGTTGAGCTAAACAATCGGACTCTCACTCAAGTCAAAGAAGATGTTAAAGCAAAAGTACGGCAGATCATGAACCGAGAATTTCCACCTGTGTGCAATGAGACAATATGTAGACAGTGCGACAGACGTAACATCTGCATGCATTCACCCGTTTGACAAAAAATCTCTTATTTTCTTGCTTAATTGCTCTAAATCCTTTATCTCACACGTCCATATGACAAGAGATTTCCACCCCATTCTCGAGAGGTTCTGCACGGCTTCTGCGTGTCTTGCCATGTTTTTAGCTATTTTTGCTTCCCAGAACTCCATGTTGGTCTTCGGGAGTGTTGCCCGAGGGCACCCCTCATGTCCGTGCCAAAAACAACCGTGTACGAAGATGACCTTTTTGTACTTCGGTAAGACGATATCGGGCGAGCCGGGAAGGTCTTCCTGATGCAGTCTAAACCTGTACCCCATCGAATGGAGAAGTTTTCGAACGATAATCTCCGGTTTGGTGTCCTTGCTCTTCACGGAGGACATTATTTCGCTGCGTTTTTTCTTGTCGAAAACGTCGGTCATCTCAAAGAAGTTTCATAACGTATTTCGAGACTGCCTCGGCGAACTTCGGTGGCAACGCGTTGCCGATCATCACCGCATTAGGGCTCAACCCGTAACTCGGATCGAATTTATAGTCGTCGGGGAATGTTTGAAGAAGCGAGGCCTCGTAGATGGATATCGGTCTGTCCTGAACCGGGTGAATGAACCGTCCTTTGCTTGGATTGAAGCAGCCGCCCGTTATCGTTGGAGATACTGATTTCCAGGACATTCTACCATAGACATCCCTAAATCCTTTCGTTTTTGAGTTTTTGTGGCATTTCAGTACGAGATCGTCCGGCAAGTCCTTCCTGCTACCGCCGTCTTTAGGGACCGCTGCAATCCTCTGTTTCACTTTTTCGCCTGATTTCAAAACAAGTCGATGAAGAGGATTTTTGCTCTCTTCCGGCGTCGGAAGGTGACCGATGGCATCTTCTACAGTAGGGGGTGGAGATGTTTCGATGCCGTCGATATCCGGCTCGCTTCCGGTTCTTACCGCCAACAAGACCAAGCGTTTTCGTCTTTGTGGAACCCCATATTTTTCCAACCGGAGGACGCTGTGTTTAATCTTGTATTCCATGAGTTTCAATTTTTCACAGAACACCTTGAATCTCTTGTCCTGCTCCAAACCCGGAACGTTTTCCATCATCACGACTTTCGGGTAAAGGGCTTCGACCATATCGGCATAATTGTTTACTAGATCGTTCCGATCATCCGGTTTCACCTCCGGTTGGTTCAACCTCCTTATCCGGGAAAAGCCCTGACACGGGGGACAACCAGCCAAGAGGTCAAGTTCTCCCCGGGCCAGACCGGACGGTTCAATCAGTTTTTTGGGATCGAAGCCTCGAATGTCTTCAGCGTACATTCTGACTTCGGGATGATTTTCATGATATATTTGTGCGGTCCGTTTATCGAACTCGACCGCAGCGATAACTTCAAAGCCTGCGCTCTTGAGACCGAGGGTCAACCCCCCGCAACCAGCAAAGAGATCGATTGCAGTCGGTTTCCTACTCATCTGATCTTACATGACTTATGCATGACCTCGGGTATAACTTTGTCGGCGAGTTTATATCCCCAAAGAGGGCGTATCCCCACGCCGTCCCACATATAAGCCTTTCAGCCTACTTTTTATTCGCCGCGCGAATCTTGCGGGTCCCTATCCTTGTGATACCGCCGAGTCGCCGCATCCCAACACCCGGACAAATCAACCCTACTCTTTCTCCCCTGCCCGGCAACCAGTTCCGACATCTAATTCCTCTGGGCCTACAGCCCTGCTTGTAGGTGCGCCGGGTCGAGGGCTTATGATGGCAAGCCAAGAACCCGGAGAGCACGCCCACCACAGCAAATGAAACTCTTAACCCCCCAAACACCCCACCTACATGACATTCAGCCATGATCACCTTCCTCTCCGGCGGAACCGGGACGCCTGCGCTCATCCGGGGCGTCCGCCAGATCCTCTACGACAGCGAGATCGCCGTGGTCGCGAATACCGCCGAGGATCTCCGGGTCTCGGGGGGCCACTGTGCCCCGGATATCGACACCGCCGTCTTCCTCTTTGCCAGCATCCTCGATACCAACCGATGGTGGGGGATCAGGGGCGACACCTGCACCACCCACAACTACCTCCCGAAAGTGGCGGGCGGCGAACCCTTCCCGGTCGGCGACCGTGCCCGGGCAGTCCAGATCGCCCGGGCGGGGCTGCTCGAAAAGGGCCTGACCCTGACCGAGGCGGTGCGGGCGCAGTGCTGGTCGCTCAACATCGGGGCAACCGTCCTCCCGACGACGGACGTCGCCGCCGCCCTCTTCGTAGATACCGGAACCGAACTCCTCCCGCTCCTCGAGTACCGGATGGCCGCCGACCCCGGAACCGAAGTCCGGGAACTCGTCGGGCAAAAACCCCCTGAGGTCACCGACGGGGTGCGGGCGGCGATCGAGGAAAGCGACGCCGTGGTGATCGGGCCAAGCAACCCGGTCACGAGCATATCCCCGATCCTCGAATGCACCGGGGTGCGGGAGGCGCTCCGCCAGCAGAACGTCATCGTGGTCAGCCCCTTCATCGGCGATACGCTGGTCAGCGGACCGGCGGCGGCCCTGATGCAGGCGTTCGGAAAAGAACCCTCGTCCGCCGGAACCTACGGTCTCTACGAGGACTTCGTGGACGTCTTCATCCAGGACACCCGGGACCCGGTCGAACTCGAAGGGGCGTTGCGCCAGGACACCCTCATGGTCAACCGGGGCAAGAGCATCGACCTGGCAAAGAGCATCCAGACCCTGATCTACGGGTGCTAGGACAACCCCTCACCCGTTCTTCTGTTTCTCCCGGTAATCTTCTATCGCCGCGTGGAGCGCGTCGGCCGCGAGGTTTGAGCAGTGCATCTTTCTGGGCGGCAGCCCCTCGAGTTCGGTCGCAACGTCGTCGCGGGTGATCTCTATCGCCTCATCGAGCGTCTTTCCTTTGGCGAGGTTGGTCACCATGCTGCTCGTCGCGATCGCCGAACCGCACCCGAACGTCCGGAACCTGATGTCCTTGATGACGTCGTCCTCGACCCTGATGAAGATCTCCATGATGTCCCCGCAGACGGGGTTGCCGACCTTGCCGTAACCGTCCGGGTTCTCGATCACCCCGACGTTGTGCGGGTTCATGAAGTGCTCCATCACCTTCTGGCTGTATCCGATCTGTTCCGCCAAATCCTTCACCTGCAGCGGTGTAATAGCCCGCAGGCGTTTAACTGTTTCTTCGACGGCGCCGACGATCCGGGGCCGTCCGGCCAACGCTACCTCCGCGCCCGAGCGTCGCGGCCATCGATCCGGGATAAGCGGAAACTTACGTGCCCGGTCGGGCAGGCCTCTCCGGGCCCCGTGACCCCGGTGATGGACCGGCCGCGGATCGTAGTGAGACGCCCGTTCCCGTCCAGCATCCTTAGAACGTGACGACCGCTTCCGCGTCGACCGCGAGGTCGTTAACGGTGATCGCCACGCACGACGGACCGTCACCCCCCTGAATGATATAGAGATCGGCATCCATACCCATGCTTCGCGCCGTCATCGCGAGCAAGAACGGCGCATACAGCCGCTCGGGGGAGTCGGTGCCGCGGGTCTGGAGATAACAATATCCGTGCCATACGCTTCAGCCCCCTCTCCGGCCGGTCACGTTGCTTTTGCCGCCGGTGCCGCCCCCTTGCGCACGATGAGGGTCGTCACGCCGCTCGCGACGTACTCTTCCTCGACCGTATGCCCATTCTCATCGACCCAGGATCGGACCGTCTCGACAAGGTCGTGTCTGTCGGCCGCCACCTGCAAGACCTCCCCTTTCTCGAGCACTGCCATCTCCTCCTCGATCAGGAGCATTGGCGACTGGCAGGCACCGACACAGCTTATCGTCCTATCCGCGTACACTCGTCTCACCTCACTTCATCTTCCGGATGGAGACCCGCATGGTCCCGTCATCCATTTCGTGCCCCACCCGGTTCTCCCGGCGCCGGATATCCTCGGCCGGGAGCACCTCGCCGAGGTCGAGGTTATCGATCGCTTCTTTTGCCATCGCGACCGCCACGGGCAGTAGAGCCCGATGCAACCCACGATCGCCGCAGGTTCTTCCTCCGGCTCCGGCTCTGCCCCTCATGTTGCGGGGCGCGCGTGTGAATCCGGGTACCGTGACCCGGAAACGTGCCGCTTCGGGGAGCACCGGATGTTGCACCATCCCATATAAGCGTTCCTTTGAGGATGCCCGTGGGAGCGGGCGGCAACGGGTATCTCCCGGAGACCCGGAAGAACATCAGGAGATTATACGCCATCGTTCCCGCATCGAGCACACCCGGGGCATGGCCGCGGTACCGCAGAAACGGTCACGCGCACCCCGCTGGTCGCCCTCCTTCGCGCCCGGACATGCGGATCCGCGGTCTCGCCGCCCTGTACACAAATGCCGAGGGTCGAGGTGGTCGTCCGAACTATGACGTCGTTCTCATGATCAAACTGATGGTGCTCCAGCAGTGGTATGGCCTCTCGGATCCTGAACTGGAGCGTCAGGCGACCGACTGGATCTCGTTCTGCCACTTCCTCGGGTATCCGGAGACCATTCCGGATCGGTCGACGGTCTGGCTGTTCCGGGAACGCCTGGCCACAACCGGGAAAGATACTGTGATCTGGGATGAGTTCCAGCGGCAACTCGAAGTACAAGGGCTCACCATCAGGCGCGGCGTCATGCAGGACGCCTCGTTCATCACCGCCGGTCCTGGACATGCCCCCGGGGCGAGCAGGCAGAGACGCGGCGCAGCCGCGACGGCACCTGGGCGAAGATCGCGTACGGGGTTGATTTCGTATCCTGCTGTAATCTCTGAAAATAGAGATATGAGATGGTGCACGTGCATTTCATTCTTCCCTATTGACCTCTACACCTTCTCAAAATCAATTTTCAGCAAACGATGACCGCCGAGGTCCGAGCCGGTCGCGGCCGTCAGAGAGTTTGGGCAGGAAAAGAGGAACAGGCAGACGCCACGAACAAAGAGAGGTGAGGCTCGCAGGATGAGGCGGGAGCGGAACGGAGCGAAGCGCCGGAGGCGCGGGCCTCGGCCGACCGGAGGGAGTGTGGTCTGCCGGTGGAGAGTCCAAAACAATAGAGTTCTTCGACTCCAAATGGTCTCTGGTGATCCGGTATCTCGTCCAAATTCCCGTCACGTTTTCCTGCACTGTGGTTTGCCCCTGTAGCAGGCATCTGTAGTCAGGACATTAGGGTTTTGGTAGGTGACTATGCTCTCCGTCTAGGGCGAGGCTCTTTGCCAAGGTTTCTCTCATCCCCAAGTTTTGGATCGCGCGGGCTGCTCCAAGTGACCGCTTCGGAGCATCCCTTCTTATCGCTTTCTTTTGCCATGATCACCTTGTTTTTGATTAAATTGTTCACTGAATCCTTTGTTTCGTGGTGTGCTCTACCCAAAAGGTTTCTTTTTCTAATCCCTTCAGCGCTCATTTCGGCGCCTTCTTGGGTCAAAGGATTCCTGTACCCTATCTCCAAGCTTTGGATCTCGCGGACTGTCCCACGTAGTAGGAGGTCTCTTTGGTTTTTCTTCACTCATATTTATCCTTCACACTAATAGAAGTCCTATAACAAATAAAAAATATGCGAAAATGCCTATGCCCAAGGCATAGAGGCTATGCTTAATATCTTCTACTTTCTTCTCGTTTGTGCCCTTGTTTCCCTTGATAGCTTCGGCCAATTCCTTCGTAACAAGTATCTGGATATCTTTGAGAGGCCTATCCTGCATTGCATACTCGTTGATTAGGTGCTCCACATTTGGGGCGGTTTTCCACGTTTTAATCGCATAAGCCCTGAGACTAATGCCAATTGAAATAACCAAAAATGTGAATGATACAATAAGGAGCAGTCTTGAAGTGACATAAAAGTCCGATCCTTTGGGAATGCTGTTGAGAAGTACACCGATGAAACCGGTCTCCAAGCTCAACACGATGCCACTGATTGCGATAATCCGACTCGCCTTCCCGTCAAGGCTTTTAATTCGATCGAATTCTTCGGAAGATCTGCCTTTTACAAGATCGAAAATAAAGCGGTCCCGCTCATTCTCGCTATCTTCTTGTAGTTTTCTCCGCACAATCCGATTTTCCCGTGAACTTCTCTTCATGCGGTAGTGTTTCAGATCTCATGTAATTTTTAACTACTATTACCCATCATTAATGGTAAAATCGACATTCAATTTTTTAAATCTAATTATTCTATCTGTTAGAACGGCAACTAGATCAAACATTTGATAAACCCTGAAATCCTCCTTCAGGAAGGGACCTTCGTGATTACAGGCCCCTTGCACTCGCTGGAACCCACAAAATTAGGACCCATCAGCGTACAGGAAGCCGTAAGACATATCCAATCACCCTCAGTACCTCATATCATGACGCAATCCCCCGACCAGACCATATCCAGATGCCTCCGCACTTACCAGGAGTTCATCGAGACGGCAACATTTCACCCAGATATCCTCAGGTGTCTCTTCGTAAATGCATACAATCACTTCGTGTCCGGCAAGATCCTCGCTAAAAAAAGGCCTGATCACCCAGTCCTACAACTGCCTGAGGATGGGGCTGGAGAGCGAGTGGCTCGGGCTCATCCTCATGAAAGACCCCGGGCTTGGGATACACGCCTGAAAAGACTGGAGATGGTATCTGAGATCAGGAAAACGCTCGGGGATACACCCCGGATCACCGTCAAGGACCGCGAAGACCTCTACGCTGCTCTCTCGGACAAGAGCCATACAAAACTCTCGAGTGTGGCCCGCCCTTTCATTCCGCCGAATGCTTCTCCTGCCGATGAGTCCATCGAATGTATCCCGATGGGCGGCATACGAGGAAAAGACAACATTCTGCGTATCCTCCGGGGTACCGCGACCGTGATCGAGTTTGCCCTGGCAGAGATCGAGGACGGCCTCGGTCAGTGCCTCCTGAAGGGGGAATGGTCTTGGAACCGGGCAGACCTCGTGCGGATCACAGAAGCAGGATTTGGAAATTCTGACGGGACATTCGAGCCCCACATCACCTCCAAAGGCCGCCCAAGAACCGACCCAATGCAGGCCGCGGCATTTCTCTCTGCGCTACGGCATGGCAAGATCTGACATTTCTGGTTGCTCCCCTGGTTGCAGAGAGGGCGCAAGAGAGATCTACCCTAGCGGTAAAAGAGCAATTTGGAATGAATACAATCCTTCACCCGGCCCCGGCGCCGATGGTGGAGATCCTCTTCTCCTCTCCAACCTTCTCCGCCCGCCAGCCCTCCAGCGCCCGGAGCCGGGCCTCGAATTCGCCGTCCTGTGCCTCCATCCGCTGGAGCGTCCGGCAGATCCACTTCACATCCCGGTTTGTCTCGTAAGACCGAGTTCCCGGGTGGTCTTTTCCCCGGTCATCCAGGTAAGCCTCCTGATGGACGATAGGATGGGGAAGAGAAAAAGCCTGACCGTAAAGGTTATGTGCAGAAATGTCGGGCACAAAATCGTTTACGCTGCTGTCCCCCTACCGCCTGTTCGCCCCGGGAGTTGCTGTACCTGCCCGTGGATGCGGGGGCTACCCGGAACCTTCCGTACCAGTGAGTGCGGAGAGGAGCGTCACGACCTCCTCCCGGAGCGCCGGAATATCACGGTCCACGACTACCCAGACCTCATCGGGATCCACGCGGAAGTATGCATGGACCAGAACATTCCGGAGGCCAATGATCTGAGACCAGGGGACCCGGGAGGAGGCGCTTCAGAGGTCAGGGGGAAGGCGTGCAGCTGCTTCCCCGATTATCTGGAGATGATGCACCATCCAGACCTGCACTAGTTCGTCCTGCAAAAAAGCATCCCTGCCCCGGACCGCATACCGCTCAATCTCATCGATCGCATCCAGGATGTCGAGGAGCCGCTCGCTCCCGT
>LDZT01004592.1_pt1 | contig 11293 bp, 10 predicted proteins | sample 615521 | NCBI WGS metagenome assembly LDZT01 (sample SAMN03408292, study PRJNA278302) | terrestrial metagenome | isolation source: oil reservoir sample SB1 | place: USA: Alaska, North Slope, Schrader Bluff formation | collected 2011-09
ATGTATTATCATAACCTAAATAAAATAAGGACAATTATGCTTATTTACACAAACAATAAGCTATAACAAAACCAGGGAATATTTTTTCACCAAAGAAAACTACCCCCAAAAGGTTGACACAGACCTAATTAATAAAAAATTGTGTTATTAATGCTTTTGTATTATAATAATTTTGTTTCTTATTAAAAATAGCGTATAGTATATGGAAAGTAAGGGCTCGATTCATCGAACCCGCATAAAAATTGATTGGGTCGGATAAATCCGACCCCCTACTATTTACTAACGAATAATTAATAGTGGAGGAAAAATGGAAGATAATAAAATTCGAGTTAGATTTGCTCCCAGCCCGACTGGTTATTTGCATATTGGAGGAGCCCGAACGGCTTTATTTAACTGGCTCTATGCCAGACATTATAATGGGACTTTTGTTTTGCGTATTGAAGATACCGATCAAGTAAGGTCTACCGAGGAAGCAGTAAATGTAATATTGGAGGGTATGAAATGGTTGGGTTTAGATTGGGATGAAGGCCCCGGAAAAGGCGGGGAATATGGTCCTTATTTTCAAATGCAACGATTGCATATTTATCAGAAATATGCTGAACAATTATTGAAAGACCAAAAAGCCTATTATTGTTATTGTACCAGAGAAGAGTTGACTAAAAGTAGAGAAAAACAGGCAAGAGAAAATAAGTCTCTTAAGTATGATAGACATTGTTTGAATCTTAGTGAAGAGGATAAGAAGAGATATGAAGCAGAAGGTAGAAAGCCGGTAATAAGACTTAAAATTCCTGCAAAAAAAATTGTATTCGATGATTTGTTAAGGGGTGAGGTGACTTTTGATGGTGAGTTGTTAAGTGATTTTGTAATTATGAAATCAGATGGGATTCCCACCTATAATTATGCCGTAGTCATCGATGATGCCTTAATGGATATTACCCACATAATGAGAGGAGATGACCATATTTCTAATACTCCCAAACAGATAGTAATATATGAATCCCTGGGATTTGATGTGCCAAAATTTGCTCATATCCCTATGATTATGGGGCAAGATCACACCAGGTTGAGTAAGCGTCACGGAGCTACTTCAGTTATGGAATATAAAAAGATGGGCTATATCCCGGAGGCGGTAGTAAACTATATTGCGCATTTAGGTTGGTCACCTGGTGATGAAAGAGAGATATTCACCAAAGAAGAATTAATTAAAGAGTTCAGTTTGGATAAAATTTCCAAACATGCTGCTGTTTTTAGTATGGAAAAACTAAATTGGTTTAATAGTGAATATTTAAAGAATATGTCTATCGATTTATTAACCAAAATGCTTCTTCCCTTTCTTAAAGAGGTTAATTATATTGAAAATGAAGAAAGTTTTTCTCCGGCAAAAAATGAGTATATAAAAGAAGTGGTAAAATTGATGCAGGGAAGGATTAAGAATTTTTCTCAGTTTATTGACTATGCGGATTATTTTTTTGTGGATAAAATAGCTATTGAACCCCAGGCCTTTGATAGCGTATTAAATAAAGAAGGTGTACCAGGTATTTTGCAGGCTTTAAAGGAAAAGCTTTCTGCACTTAAATATTGGGATGAAGAAGGTATTGAAAATGCAGTAAGAGAAGTTGCCTCATCTTTACAAATAAAGGGCGGCAAAATAATTCATCCTACTCGGGTTGCGCTTAGCGGTAAAAAAGTAGGCCCTGGTTTGTTTGAATTAATGGTAGTATTGGGTCAGGACAAGACTGTTAAACGTTTAAAAGAAGCTATAGAAAAAATAGAAGAAGTGAAAAAAATAAGTAATTAGACTTTTCAAATAACACGATTTAGTATAAAATAAAATAAAAAAGAAAAGATTATTGTAGAATTGAGGGATCGTCTAGTGGTAGGACACCAGACTCTGGATCTGGGAGCGGTGGTTCGAGCCCACCTCCCTCAGCCATTTCATTATATAATTAGTCGTTAGTGAATAGTGAATAGTAATAAAGCGAAAAATGAAAAGCGCAAAACGCAAAGCCATAGCTCAAAATTTTAAATTTAAATATATTGTTTTATCTATTGAGCTTCATCCTTCTTATCTTGTATACTATATAACAAAAATGAAAAGATAAAGAGGTAAAAACAAAACTTAAAATTTAGTATTGAGAGAAAAGTTTTGAGTTTTGAATTATGGTTTTTTGCTTTTAGTTTTAAATTTTTAGCTATATATCAGATAACTGAAAACTGTATTTAAAACTAACGACTAACGACTAACTTATTAATTATGGGCGCAATCGAATAGTGGTTAATTCAGCTGGCTCTCAATCAGCAAACGGGGGTTCAATTCCCCCTTGCGCCACCAATTTTTTATAAAATAAAATATAAATTTAATCTGAGCAGGAACTACCTGCTTTTTTTATAATACAGAATATTATCTGACCGGTAAAATTGATAAGATAAAAGAGGAATAAAATGAACAAAAATAATATTTTTTTAAGCAAGGAAGGCTTGAAGAATTTAAAAGAAGAGATAAAGTATTTAGAGGGAGAAAAAAGAAAAGAAATACAAGAAGATATTAATCGAGCTTTAGAGTATGGAGATATAACTGAAAATGCAGAATATAATATTGCTCAGGAAGCTCAACGTATGAACGAAATAAATATTGTTAGATTAAAGCAAAAGTTAAGTCGGGCAAAAGTAGTAGACGAAGATTACTGTTCAGAAGGAATTGGCATTGGCACAACTTTAAAGCTAAAAAATTTAGGTTCCGGAGAAGAAATCGAATATATCTTTGTTCCGGATGATCAAATAGATTTTGCTCAGAATAAAATATCCCTAAATTCTCCTTTAGGACAGGCCTTCTTAGGTCACCAGGAAGGAGAAGAGATAGAGATTGAAGTTCCTATCGGAATATTAAGATATAAAATATTAAAAATATTATAATGAAAACCAAAATATTAGAAATAAATCCCAAAAGAATAGATTTAGCTAAGATTAAAATAGCTGTAGAAGAAATAAAAAAAGGTAACTTGGTGGCTTTCCCAACCGAAACAGTCTATGGATTGGGGGCAGATGCCCTCAACGAGAAAGCAGTTGCGAAAATATTTCAAGCCAAAGGAAGACCATTTAATGACCCGCTAATTGCTCATATTGCCGATATAAAAGAATTGTATAGATTGTCCAAGCAAGTTCCCCCGGTAGCTTTAAAATTAGTCAAAGCATTTTGGCCGGGCCCCCTTACTTTAGTCCTTAAAAAATCTGAATTAGTTTCAGGTATTGTTACTGCCAGTTTAGATACGGTTGCAATAAGAATGCCGGAGGATAATATTGCCTTAAGCTTAATTAGAGAGGCTAAAACTCCCATAGTAGCTCCCAGTGCCAATCTTTTTGGAAGGACAAGTCCCACTACTGCTCAACACGTAGCCGATGATTTAGGCGGTAAAATAGAGATGATTATTGATGGGGGTAAGACAAAAGTAGGAGTAGAATCTACTGTTCTCGATATAACTACTAGACCCGTCCAGGTACTGAGGGCAGGGGGAATATCAGTGGAAAAATTAAAAGAAGTAATTGGTCAGGTAAAAATAAGTAAGGAGTTAGAAGAAGGATTTCGTTCTCCCGGAATGTTAAACAGTCATTATTCTCCCCGAGCCAGATTAATTTTAGTGGAAGAGAGAGAAGAAGCTCAAACAAGAGAAGTTTTTAGATTGGCTTTAGAATATAAAGCACAAGGATTTAAAGTGGGGATAATGGCTAAAGAAGAAAATCAGAGCAAGTATAATGGATTTCAGGTTAAAGTAATTGGCAAAGGTAGCGAATTAAAAACCTGTGCTGCAAATCTTTTTGCCGTTCTAAGGAGTTTTGATAAAGAAGGATTTGAAATTATTATTGCCGAAGGTTTAGAAGAACATGATTTGGGCTTGGCAATAATGGAGCGATTAAGAAAAGCTGCCGCTCCTAAAGAATGAATTGAAGAATTGGGGTCAGGCTTCACAACTTCACATTTTCTGTTTTCGATTTACATTTTGTGAAGTTGTGAAGCCTGACCCCATGACCCCCAATTCCCACATATTTGACAGAAGTAGAAGGGTGTGCTAATATTTTAAAAAATGTTAAGGAGTAGACAAGGTGGCTATAAATAGAGAATGTACTAAATCAATGAATTCCTTTAATTTTTATTACTACTATTATACTGCCGATGTTTGTGCCTTAACATCTTAGAAGTTTAAAATAAGATATCATAGGCATAGACATCGGTTTTGTGCCTATGATATCTTTATATATTTTTACATATAAAGGTCATAGGTTTTTTAAATTCCTATGACCTTTTTTATTTTGTTAAAAAATTTAGAGGTAGGGGCTCGATTCCTGCCTGCGTGCAGAAACGCACAGGCAGGCATCGAGCCCGCAAAAATCACGGGTCGAATAAATTCGACCCCTACAATAAATAAATGTCATTGCGAGTCCTGATTTAAGAGAACCGTCCCCTGGCATGAAAAAGGAGGTAAACATATGTTAGTAAGAGGAATAAGAGGGGCAATAACTGCAGATAGCAATACCAAAGAAGAAATTATCGAAAAGACTAAAGAATTATTGATCACTTTAAAAAAAGAAAATGATTTCAAAATTGAAGACATAGTAAGTATTTTTTTTAGTGTCACTTCTGATCTAAATACTGCCTTTCCGGCTCAAGCTGCACGAGAATTAGGCTGGAATAGAGTCCCTCTTTTTGATATGCAAGAAATCGAAGTACCAGGTAGCATGTCCAGATGTATTCGAATATTAATCCAGATAAATTGCCAAAAAAGTCAAACAGAAATAAAACATTGCTATTTAAGAGGAACAAAAATATTAAGAAAAGATTTAATTAAAGAAGTTCCAGATTAAAAGGAGAGTGAATTCAAATGATTATTGTAATGAATAGTAAAACTGATGATGCTGATGTAGAAAAAGTGATACAGAAATTACACGAAATGGGGCACAAAGTACATATTTCTAAAGGAGAAAGACGGATTATCTTAGGAGTAATCGGGGATGTGGAAAATTTAGCTTCAGTGCCCTTTTATGCCTTTAATGGAGTAGAAGATATTATCCGAATTGTAAAACCTTATAAACTGGCAAGTAGAGAATTTAAAGATTTTAGTACTACCATTAAAGTAAAGGATGTAATTGTTGGAGGGGAAGAAGTAGTAGTGATGGCTGGACCTTGCGTTGTAGAAAACGAAAAACAAATATTTGAAACTGCTCATCAAGTGAAAGCCCTAGGGGCGAAAATATTGCGGGGAGGAGCTTTTAAACCTCGTACTTCTCCTTATAGTTTTCAGGGATTAGGAGAAGAAGGTTTAAAATTATTGGCTCAGGCGGGTAAAGAAGCAGGCTTGGCAGTTGTAACCGAAGTAATGTCAGTTAATCAGATTGATTTAGTCGCCAAATATACTGATATACTTCAAGTAGGTGCTCGTAATATGCAAAATTTTGTATTATTAAAAGAATTAGGTAAACTTAAAAAGCCCATACTGCTTAAAAGAGGAATGTCAGCCACTATAGAGGAGCTGTTATTATCAGCAGAATATATTTTGTCTCAAGGAAATTACGAAGTAATATTATGTGAAAGAGGAATACGCACTTTTGAAAATTATACCCGTAATACCTTAGATTTAAGTGCAGTTCCTGCTTTAAAGGGATTGAGTCACTTGCCGATAATAATAGATCCCAGTCACGCTACTGGTAGGTGGAGATTGGTAAGTCCAATGGCTAAAGCAGCCATAGCGGCCGGAGCAGATGGCCTGCTCATTGAAGTCCATCTTGAGCCTAAAAGTTCGCTTAGTGATGGTGCTCAAACCTTAAGACTCGATACTTTTTCTCGATTAATGAAAGAACTCAGACCAATAATCCAGGCAGTAGGTCGAGAATTTAGCACACCTGTTGAATGCGAACTAGAGAGGATGAAAAATTAGGTGGAACTTATTTTAGAAAAAGTTAGGAATTTAAAAGGAAATATATCTGTGCCGGGAGACAAATCAATTTCTCATCGATCTTTAATTTTAGGGTCTATTGCTCAAAGGGAGACTCGAATATATAATTTTTTAAGTTCCTTAGATTGTCTGAGAACTTTAGAGTGTATGCGAGCTTTAGGGGTAGAAATAAAGAGGAGTAGCAACAATTCTCTTAAGATAAAAGGCAAAGGATTGTATGGATTGCAAGAATCAAAAGATATACTTGATGTGGGAAATTCAGGGACGACCATTCGTCTCTTAACTGGTTTGCTTAGTGGACAGGATTTTTATTCTATTTTAAATGGCGATGATTCAATCAGAAAGAGACCTATGAAAAGAGTCGTCGAGCCCCTTAGGTCAATGGGGGCAGATATATGGGGGAGAAAAGATGGTCATTTTGCACCTTTAAGTGTTAGAGGAAATAAGCTCAATCCTCTTCACTATACTTTACCAATAGCTAGTGCTCAAGTGAAATCAGCCCTTCTATTGGCTGGTCTTTATGCAACTGGTGAGACAGTTATTAGAGAACCTCTGTCTACCAGGGACCATACTGAGAGAATGTTAGAGATTATGCAGGCAGATATAAAAATTTCTCCTCTCGAAATTAAATTGATGGGCGGAAAGGAATTAAGGGGCACGGATATTTTTATACCTGGGGATATTTCTTCTGCTGCCTATTTTATAGCAGCTGCCAGTGTATTAGAAGGTTCCCAAATTACAATTAAACAGGTAGGGGTTAATCCTGCCAGAACCGGGATAATCGAAATGCTAAACAAAATGGGCGCAAAAATCGATACTTTAAATTATCAGATAAAATCGAATGAACCCCAGGCTAATTTAAAGGTAGAATGCTCAGAGTTAAAAGGAATAGAGATTAAAAAAGAAAAGGTGCCTTTGTTAATTGATGAACTACCGCTACTTGCTGTTGTGGCAACTCAGGCGCGGGGTAAAACAGTAGTAAGCGGTGCAAAGGAATTAAGAGTAAAAGAAACCGATAGGATAAGGGCGATAGTCAGTGAATTAAAAAAGATGGGAGCAGATATTGAAGAAAAAGAAGATGGCTTTATAGTGGAGGGACCTTCTAAATTAAAAGGGGTAGTTTGTGAAAGTTATAATGACCACCGAATTGTTATGTCTTTAGCAGTAGCTGCTCTATTAGCCGAAGGAAAAACGGTTATAAAAAATACAGAATGTATAGATATATCTTTTCCCGGTTTTAAAGATACTTTACAAAAATTAATTTAATAGTATAGAAATTTCCTTCTTTTGTAGGGGTTCGATGCCTGTCTGCGTGCGTACACGCACAGGCAGGTATCGAACCCGCAATGAAAACGGGTCGGATAAATCCGACCCCTACTTTAAAAGCAATACTTTATACGAAAAAAGTTTTAAGTTTTGAACTATCGACTAATTTTTTTCCTCCCTCTCGAGGGGGGAGGATTAAGGTGGGGGTGGAGGTGTAAATGAAAAAAGAAATAAACGGGAAGACTAAAACAATTGGGTTGATCGGTGAAAATATAGAAAATAGTCTTTCTCCCTTTATTCACAATCAAATAATAATTAAATATTCTTTAGACTTTTGTTATCTCCCTTTTCAAGTAAAAGAGGCAGATTTAAACAAAGCTATTCAAGGGATAAAAGCCTTGAACATAAAAGGCGTAAATGTTACTTTTCCTTATAAAGAAAAGGTAATTGAATTTTTAGATGAAGTGAAGGAATCTGCTCGGAGAATTGGAGCAGTAAATACTATTGTCAATAATAAAGGGAATCTCACCGGTTACAATACTGATTTAATTGGATTTAAAAAAAGTCTGCAGGATAATGGAAAATTTGTCATAAAAGAAAAAAATGCAGTCATTTTGGGGGCAGGAGGAGCTGCTCGTGGGGTAATTTATACTCTTTTAGAGGAAGGGATAGAAGAAATAAGTATCTTTAATCGAACTTTAAAAAAGGCTAAAAAAATTAAGCAAGATTTTTCTCCTTTCTTCCCCCAGAGTAATATTAATATATTTTCTTTTGAGCAGGACAATATAAAAAACAAAATAAAGGAAGCCAATCTTTTGGTTAATGCTACTTCTATAGGAATGGTATGCCAGATCGATAATACTCCTTTGTCTGATGAAAAATTGTTTCACCCTAATCTCTTAGTTTACGATCTTATCTATCATCCAGTGAAGACCCTTTTTTTAAAACAAGCGGAGAGGGCAGGAGCAAAGATAATTAATGGTTTACCGATGTTAGTTTATCAGGGCATAGAGAGTTTTTATCTCTGGACTGGCCTTAAACCAGATGGAGAAGAGATATTAGAAATAGTTAGACAAATTGCATAAATTAATCAGTTAGTGAATGGTATTTAGTTAGCGTATCACCCCCCCCTTGCAGGGGAGAGGATCAAGGTGGGGGTTTACTAAATACTAACGACCAACGACTAACGATTATTTAAGGAAGGGGAGAAGTAAAAATGTTAAGGTTTCTTGATGCAGGAGAATCTCATGGGAAATGTCTAATAGGAATAGTAGAAGGATTGCCAGCGGGTCTTTCCTTAAGCGAAGAAAAAATCAATCTTAATCTAAAAAGACGTCAAGGGGGTTATGGTAGAGGTGATAGGATGAAGATTGAACAAGATCAAGTAGAGATATTATCCGGATTAGTAGAAGGGAAGACTATAGGAAGTCCTTTTGGCCTAATGATAAAAAATAAAGATTTGGAGAATTGGCAAGAAAAGGAATATCCTTCACTGACTATTCCTCGACCAGGTCATGCTGATTTTGCCGGTGCCATAAAATATGGATTTAAAGATGTAAGAAAAGTTCTAGAAAGAGCCAGTGCTCGACAGACTGCTATGAGAGTGGCTATAGGTTCAGTAGCCAGCACTCTTTTAGAAGAGTTCAACATAGATATTTACAGTTACGTATTAAGGATTGGACAGGTTAAAGCCCGAAGGATCACTTCTTTTAATTCAAAGATTAAGACTGAGATTAACAAATCACCAGTGTATTGCATAGATGGAATAGCATCAATTGGAATGTGCAGAGAGATTGATAGAGCTCGAGAGAAAGGAGATACTTTAGGCGGGGTATTTGAGGTGCTGATTACCGGTGCTCCTATAGGCTTAGGAAGTTATGTCCATTGGGATAGGCGTCTGGACGCTCGCTTAGCTTCAGCTTTTATGAGTATACCAGGGGTAAAGGCGGTAGAAATAGGTGAAGGAATAGAGGCTACGGAGGAAAAAGGTTCGGCTGTCCATGATGAAATCTTTACTCGCCAAGAATTAGAAAAAAATTCTTCAAGATATTATCGAAAGACTAATCGGGCTGGCGGTATAGAAGGTGGAGTGGCCAATGGAGAAAAGGTGGTAATTAGAGCTTACCTTAAACCCATACCTACTTTGATTAATCCCCTTCGTTCTATTGATTTTGACACTAAAAAAGAGACCAAGGCAATCTATCAGAGGTCTGATATATGCGTTGTCCCGGCTGCCAGTGTAGTGGGAGAAGCGGTAGCAGCCTGGGAAATAGTGGCAGCTTTTTTGGAAAAATTTAGTGGAGATTCTTTACCGGAAATTAAGGAAAATTACAAAAACTACAAGAAGAGGCTTCAAAAGATATGAGGAGGAATATTATTATTACAGGTTTTATGGGTACCGGTAAGAGTGTGGTAGCTAAACAATTAGCTCGAAAATTAAAAATGGAATTTATAGATACGGATCAAATTATCGAAGAAAGCCAGGGGATGAGTGTAGCAGATATTTTTGCCAGATACGGAAAAAATTATTTTCGAGAACAAGAAAACAAATTAGTAAAAAAATTATCTCAGAAAGAAAATATGGTCATTGCGACCGGTGGGGGAACTCTGCTTTCTTTAGATAATGCCAGAATGTTAGGTCAGGCAGGAGAGATTGTATGCCTTTATGCTGATTCCCAGACTATCTATAAGCGAGTAAAAAGAAAGAACAATCGCCCCCTCCTAAAAGGAAATAATATTTTAAATAAGATTAATCATCTCTTGGAAAAAAGAAAGAAGGTGTATAATAATTTTACTATAAAAATTGATACCACTAATTTGAGCGTTCGTGAAGTTGTAGATAAAATAATTACTCTTTTAAAGGATAAAGGGTGAACAGATGAAAGAAATTAAAATAAAAATCATAAAAAATAACGAATATAAGATTTGTATCAAAAATGGAATTTTAGATAATTTAGGCGAACATTTATCTAAGACAATAGAGAATAAAAGAATTATAATAATTACCAATTCTTTAGTAAATTGTCTGTATGGAGTTAAGCTATTATCTTCCTTGAAAAGGGGTGGATTTAATCCTAATTTAATAGATTTAATTGAAATATCCGATGGCGAGAAATATAAGTCTCTATCTACGGCAAAATATCTCTATGATGAATTATTAAAAATGAAAGCAGACCGAACCACTACCCTTATAGCTTTGGGTGGAGGAGTTATAGGAGATTTAACCGGATTTGTTGCTGCTACCTATATGAGAGGTCTGTCTCTGGTGCATATTCCCACTACTCTTTTAGCCCAGGTAGATAGCAGTATTGGGGGGAAAGTGGCAGTTGATCATCCTTTAGCTAAAAATATAATTGGGAGCTTCTATCAGCCAAAGGCAGTTTACACCGACCCCGAAGTTTTGCAAACCTTATCAGATCAAGATATAAAGAATGGAATAGTAGAGGCTATAAAGATAGCAGTTATTAAATCTCCGGTTTTCTTTAAATGGTTAGGAGAAAACATTGATCAATTAATAAAAAAAAATAGAGATCTACTATGTGAACTGGTTAAAGAAGCTGTTTCTTTAAAAGCGGATATAGTTTTAAAAGATCCCCGGGAAAAAGGTCTGCGCAAAATATTAAATTTTGGTCACAGTATTGGCCATGCCCTGGAAGTAGGAGCAGGATATCAAGATTTAAGTCATGGTGAGGCAGTGGCCTTGGGTATATTAATCGAGACCAAAATAGCTCGTAACAGAGGAATATGTTCACAAGGTCTCGAAGAACAGATTAAACAAATATTATCGTTCTTACGAAATCAGGAATCCAAACCTATATTTAAATACATTAAAGATATAAACCATAACCAGCTCTGGGAAACCCTTACCCTGGACAAAAAAAATTCTCAAGGTAAAGTAATATTTATTCTACCAGAAGCCCTGGGGAAAGTTAGTCTAATTGATGACATAAATAAAGAAGAAGTAATAGAAGCTTTAGAAGAATATAAAAAGGTAAAATGAAAGCCAGATGCACCTCAGGTAAGGTGGTAAAATAGGGGAAGATAAACCCTAAACCCATAAGGAGGTGCAAGATGTATTCTAT
>LDZT01008724.1_pt1 | contig 11272 bp, 15 predicted proteins | sample 615521 | NCBI WGS metagenome assembly LDZT01 (sample SAMN03408292, study PRJNA278302) | terrestrial metagenome | isolation source: oil reservoir sample SB1 | place: USA: Alaska, North Slope, Schrader Bluff formation | collected 2011-09
TGGTGAAATAAAGCGTCTCAATTCCTACCTGAGTGGGTTTATATTTGTCGATTATTAGCTGGAGTTCTTTTTCCAGCTGTTGATATCGCTCAATCAGTTCTAGGTTGCGATCGGTTTGAATACAACCCAAATGAATCATTTGCCAACCGCTTTCTGTTGCAGCGCCTACAGCCCAACCTAGACGATCGTATCCTGGATCAATCCCCATAATTAGTGGTTGATGATGACTGTTGGGATCGGTTGAAGACATAGAGAATCTATTGCTTCTTAGCGACATCTAGCAGCACTTGATAGATGGTGTGGGCGCTTTGCTGCCAAGAAAACTTGGCTCGCTGGGTTTGCATCTTGTCCTGATAACTTTTTCTAATGGCAGAAGGCATAGAAAATACTTGATTCAGCGCGTCGGCGATTGCTTCGGGTTTGTGAGGATTGACCTGCAAGCCTGCTTCTCCTACCACTTCCGGTAGACTGCTCACGTTGCTCACGATGGGAATCACTCCAAAATGAATTGATTCTAAAGGTGGAATGCCAAAGCCTTCGTAAAGTCCAACTAAAATTGTGGAGAGAGCGGCTTGATAGAGTTGCGGTTTGTATTTTTCTGGGATGTAATCGGTTAAGACGATGTTATTTTTTACCGATGATTGCTCAATTGCTTCAATAATAGGATCTGCCAGCCAGCCAATCTTGCCCCCGATTACCAATTGAGGAAGCTCCTCAAGTTTCTTCGGTGACTGCTGCTGGCAAAACAGTTCGTAGGCCTTAACTAGACTGATCAAATTTTTTCGTGGTTGAAGTGTTCCCAGATATAAAAAGTAGGGTTGACGAATTTCCAACTTCATTAAGAATTTGATCAATTCAGCTTTTGTGGCAGGATACTCGGGCAAGCTGACGCTAGGATGAGCCACCACAATATCCGAAGGATCAAGATTGTACTGTTTTACCACCTCATTTTTGGTGAAGTTGCTGATGGCAATCACTCTACTGGCATTTTTTACGCTGTACTTGGTCCAGCTTGAAAGTTGTAACAGATCATTTCGTTGAAATTGGTCGGGAAAGTGTAAAAAACTCAAGTCCATCACACTGGAAACATAAGGAACACTACAATACCTGGGAGCATAATGTCCAGGGGTAAAGAAGACATTGTAATCATATTGATGAGTGTAAAGATGCCAGGGTGCAGCCAGTTGAGTCCAGAGTTTTTGAGGTTTAATGATGCGATATTGCCAAGATCTGGTTTCAGTGGGCAAATCTTTTAAGGGGGAGTGTGCAAGAAGCACTGTTACCTCAACGTCCGACTCTTCTTCAATAATCTTTGCAAACTGTGAAATTATTTGAAAAGCATAAACATTGCTGCCAACACGATTGGCAACATTCGCTTCGTTGGCATCAATAGCAAGATGAAGTTTGGGCATAGGTGATCAGAGATTCTTACTAATTTTGTTTTTTTATGAATTAAAATCCTCAACAGCTTTTTGATAAACTGCCAAGGTTTGACGAGCAACTTTATTCCAGTTAAACATTTGCTTGCGAATGATCATGCGCTGCAAACGATGCTGTTGCTCTGTTTTAGTTTCATTCAGAATTTTTTTAATAGCCTCGGTGATCTGTCCAACCGAGGTGGGGTTAACCAACTCGGCGGCATTTCCCGCTACCTCAATCATAGCAGAGATATCTGAAGTGATCACGGGGGTACCATGATGGAATGCTTCCAAGATTGGTAAACCAAAGCCTTCGTATAATGAGGGATAAGCAAACAGTTGGGCTTGAGCATATAAAACAGAAAGCTCTTGATCAGTTACTCGGCCTAAAAATCTGAGATTTGGATGAGGTTTTTGCGATGACTCGCTCCAGCTCTTCTCGCCTACCACAATCAAATCGATCTCTTTTGCGAGTGGCAGCCAAGCCTCGATCAAGCGATCAAGATTTTTGCGTGGCTCACGCACACCGACAAACAGGATATATGGTCTATCTAAATTAAGCATCGAGATGATTCTTTCCTCTGCTTCCTCGGTCATCTCTCGATCGATTTGCTCTATTTCGGTGGGTAATGATTCGGGCACTACGTGCACCCTCCAATTGGGGATATCAAGGTTCTCGACAATGTCTTTCTTTGTTGCATGGCTAACGGCAATGATGTGGGCTTTTCTCTTTTTTAGTATCTCCCAGCTTTTTTGATGAGCCTTGAGAACTTTTGGATGTGCTGTTTGAGGAAATTTGAGGATGGCAAGATCGTGAATGGTTGAAACTATCGGAATCGTATCATCGGGAGGTTGCAGCCAGTCCCAGCTATGAAACAGATCCAGATTTGGGAAATTGGTTGTGACCTTATTTAAGCTCAGTTGCCACAACTTGCTTTGAACAGAGACAGGGATTCTTTGTATTTTGAATTGATGCTTTGATTGAGGATGATGAGTTAACTTTGCGGCTTGCTCTTCTAAAAATTTTTTTTGTGAAAAGGAGTAGCCGTATAAAAACAGTTTTTCTTTGCTGTAGCGATCTAGAGCTCTAACTAAGTTCGAGGTGTAGCGAGAAACACCGCGCTGGTAGATAAGTGAAGTGATGTCGATACCGATATTCATGGTTAGCAAGAGGCAACTCTCGATTTATTTTAGTCCAAGATTTATCATTCTTTCAACTACTCACGATAGCTCATAAGTAGAGTTTTGTCTTGAATATATACTCTCACAAATCCAATATTTTCGCGATCGATAACCTCAATCTCCTCATACCCTAAAGATGTAAGGGCCTGAGGAAGATAGTTTTCCGGATCGGTTAAGTCTCGAAGATAATCAAACAGCAGTACAAACTGATATTCATAAGCAGGTTTAATTTTTTCTTGTGCTTCTTCAAGTGAAATTGGGGGCGATTTGCCGGTAGCAAGAGTGTTAAAGGTATCTTGAGCATACCAACGCCAGGGAGCAAACGCATCGTCAAAAGCAAAAATAAGAATAGTGTTGTTGTTGGGAAATCTTGTTGCTACCAATTTTACTAAATCTCTCCAGTTTTCTCTTTGTAGTGATGGTGAGGTAAAGTACCGATAGCTTGAAAAAAGGTTAATTGTCATCAGTAGTATCAGCAATAAACCGGCAATGAACTTGGCAACCAGTTGTTTGGCTCTAAATCCCGATGAAATTAAAGCTGACAGTAAAATAAAAATAAGTGGTTGAACAAACATTAATCTTTTTGGTTGCACTACTGGAATCAAAAATGACACTAGCCAAGGAATTAGCATCATAAACAAACTCAGTAATAGCGAATAATGCAGGAAACTTATTTGAGTTTTGTTGTTTTTATTGGCAGCAGGTTTTTGATGAGAATAGAGAAACAGCACCATTGTTCCAAATGCAATAGCCGCCGACAGGCAAATGTAAGTGAGATTTACATTCAGCTTCAAAACACCGAAAAAGAACTTGCCTAGTGTAAGAGGAAGAGCCTGTAATTGGGGGTGGCTGACCACCTGATCCCATCCGGGCAATGACTGTCTCAGGGTTTGTCCGGTTGTTAGTTGTTGATAAAACGTTGGCAGCCATGGTAAAAAGGTGACGCCGGTGGCGATGGCACTTACTAAATAATCTTTGAGTAACTTTCTTTTTAAGAGAGCGACAACCAATATGCTGGCAATAATTACAAATGGATAAAGATAGGAACTGTAAAGACCTAGCGAGTTGATTAAAATCAAAGGCCACCAGGTTAAGAATAATTGCTTGATTGAAACAGAAGGCTCTTTATACTCCAAATATGAGTAAAGAGTGGAGATCGAAAGTGCTGCCCACATGGCGACAAGACTATAGGGTCGAAGTTCCTGACTGAAGAAAATATGAAAAGAAGAGGTGGCAAGCAAAAGTCCAGTAACTGTGGCAGCTGTCTTCCCCAACGACTTTTTGGCCAGATGATAACTGGCGGCAATAGCGATCAGTCCCGGAATTACCGCTCCAATCAGCCTTAGCCACCATTCGCTACTACTAACTCGAATAGCTCCAAACAAAATTAAGTGTAAAAGAGGTGGTTGAAAATCAGGAATGATGTCGAGTTGCTGAGCAAATGGTCTAGCGCTTTCAAGTGCTTGAGCAGCCTCATCTAGCCAAAACGAACCATTTAGTTGAGGGATTCTCGTCAGAAGAGCCAGTAGCAAAATAAAAAACAAGGTTTTATCAATTTTATTAAACATGATTAGTGAATATCTAAAGTTAATTGCAGTTTTGAGTTTGATGCTCTGATTATAACCGAGGATATTGGCAGACTCTACCACACTCATCTCATCAACAATCAAATTTGCGTTTTTGCTTAAGGTTGGGCTTTGCTACAATACAAAGAATGCAAACATCATACTTCTCAAACAAGACAGTTTTAATAACTGGGGCAGCCGGATTCATCGGTTCGCATTTGGTTCAGCGATTATTATCACTACAAGCAAAGGTGATTGGAGTGGATAACTTCATTACCGGTTCTGCGGAAAATGTTGAGGCTATCTTGAAGTCTGAGCTGGCCGATGAAAACTTTATCTTCATTAAAGCTGATGTTAATCAACCTCCTGAATCCTATCTACCCGAGAAGACAAAGATTGATGCAGTTTTTCACCTCGCTTCACCTGCCAGTCCTGATCGCTATCAAGAGAATCCTCGAGAAACGTACTTGGTTAATTCGTGGGCCACTCACCAGTTATTAGACTTTTTGCTGGCCACAAATCCTGAAGCTCGCTTTTTGTTCGCCAGCACCAGCGAAGTTTATGGTGACCCAGAAGTTCATCCGCAAACCGAGGATTACTGGGGAAATGTCAATCCGAATGGGCCTCGATCATGTTATGATGAGGCCAAAAGACTGGGTGAAACTATATGCGGTGTTCACCAGCGAGATTTTGGAATGGATGTGAGAATTGTGCGTATTTTTAATACTTATGGCCCCCGCATGGATATCGATGATGGTAGAGTCGTGCCCAACTTTATTAAACATGCTCTAGCCAATGAAAAACTGCCTGTTTATGGTGACGGCTCTCAAACACGTTCTTACTGTTTTGTGGACGATTTAGTTGAGGGGCTGCTAAAGATGATCTCGATTGAGGACTTGAGCGGTGAAACAGTCAATTTGGGCAATCCTGATGAATATAATGTTTTAGAAACAGCTGAAGTGATCAAAAAGATTGTTAGCGGAAACTTTTCAGCTGCAGATGATTTAGAGTATCACTCTCTTCCCAAAGATGATCCAACCCGCAGAAAACCAAATATTACTAAAGCCAAGCAGTTACTTGATTGGCAACCAGCTGTGAGCTTTGAGGATGGTTTAAAAACAACGGTTGAGTATTTCAAAAACAAGTAGTTTTCATAAGTTCAGTTTGTTGTCAGAAATAGGTTTTAGATTGAGTGATATGCATGTTTATATCGCTCGGTTTTCAGTAAAGTTAATAAATAATCTTATTGAGAAATTGAAGAGTGTTGGTTTCACTGATTTACAGACACAATCCTTTTCTGAAACATTTAGAGAAATTTCTGTTGGAATCTTTGTCGCTCTGATAATTGTAACTGTTTTAGAAAAGGAACCAATTACTATCAACCACGTATTTGCTTTTGTTTTGGGGATTATCATCTGGTATATTAATTTTGTAATACAAAGAATACTTTCTAAATCATGTTAAACTTTCTTCTAACAATAGATGCCAGTTACATCATTCTCTCTGCTTTGGGCTTATGGAGTTTAGGCACATATCTCTTTCTTTTAGCTTGGTCGAAAGCTAAAGAAAAGTAGATTCTAACTCTCACCCCGACGGGGATCAAATTCATCAGGGGTTCTCATATCAAGTAATGGTTCCATCTGTTTTCTGATTTGTTGGATAACATAAGGTGCTCCGTTTTCCTCAGTCAAAATTTTCCCTAGTGTAAAACTATCTTTTACATATGTATTTCTATTTGCATACTCTACTCGATTGCAAATTAAACTTTTTTCATTGGGGGTTCCTACCAACCAAAATTGAAAGAGGGGCAAACCATTATGATCAGCTGCTACGAAACCTAAATTCATTGATTGACTAACAATTTGTTGAGTTCTGCTAGCATGATCTGAGCCACCCAACATTGAGCTCATTTGATCTCTTAAATCATCACCTTCCTCTGATCGTCTAATGCCTCCAAAGTAATTAAGATTAAGAACAAATTCTGGATGATTGAAGATGGCATGAACCCCTGGATCTTCTCCTTCAATTAAGCGATCGGTTTCCCTGATAGTTCTCTCTCTAAAAACAGTGCTCTGAGCTTCGCTTATGGCCAAAGAAATTAATTTGCTGATGGTTCTGACAACTTCTTCTTGATGTTCTGATTCGGGTAATTCCAAAAGTGAAACTTCATCAGCGAGTGTTTGGACTAGCCCATCAATAAAATCAGCGATCTCTTTTAAGATTGCATTATTTTCATGTTCTTGAGCAATTGTGGTTTCAGGCATAGTTTAAATTGTAATTATTTACATAGTTTAAATTATCATTACAAATAGATAAGTCAATAATCTAGTTCAGATTTATACAAACATAAGACATTACTCAACTTCAAAATTTCTGATACCATATTGGGCATGGAGTCAAAAACAAAATTGCCCCATAACAGTCAAAATAATTTTGTTGATGTAGTTGTTAATGTAATCACCCTAGCCTTTACCTTTTTATTTCTTGCAGATAGTTTTGCAAATAATAAAACCAGCACTATCTTGCTGCCTCAGCCTGCGATTGCTTATTTGTGGATCGTGATCGCGCTACTTGTGATATTTAGGCTTACAACCGAATTCAAGTTAGTAAGTTGGTTTCAAAATATATTATCTAAGTTCCTATTACCAATAACTATTGTTTTAGCAGTTTTAACTTCAATTGTTGACTTTTTCACTCCAGTTAACCAGGTTTTCATTTGGACTAGACTTCACCAAGAAGTCTGGGTATCGCAGCTATTTTTATGACAGCTGTTTGGTTAATGACAAAATCAAATAATTGGTGGAAGCAGAACTACTCTACTCTCGTTTTTTTATCTCCCATCATCGGTTTTATTGCTTTGATGTTGATTAGAGTATGGCCATTTGACTTCTTTTTGAAGTTTATTGAAGAAGATAATTTTATTGAATATGCTCAGTTTTTTGTGTTACTTTCAGGTTCATTGTGGATTGGTTATTATTCTCTGAAAGCTAAAAGAAAAAGTAAAAAATCTACTTTTATTATTTGCTTACTTATGGCTCTGAGTTTATTTTTTGTAGCAGGTGATGAAATTTCTTGGGGTCAACGAATTGCGGGTTTAGAAACACCAGAAACAATTGCTCAGCATAATCGTCAAAACGAGATAACGATTCATAATTTAGAAATAGTTAGCTGGATGCCTGGATGGGTATACCTAATAATTAGCTGGCTTGGAATTTTGTCTAGACCAATTGTAATAATAATTTCAAAAATAAACACAAAAATTCTTGAACTCTATAAGTTTGCTGCTGATAGCAGGTTGGCTGGTTACTTTGTTTTTCCTGCAATTTTTCATTTGATCAATTTTACTCAAGGATTTGGTATCTGGCCTGAGTGGGCAGAGCCTATGGAAATGTTTATTTATTCCGGTATAGTAGTATGGATGGGTCAGATTGCCCACCAGCTGGTAAAAGAAGAAAAACTTTGGACTCATCAAAAATAACTGCTGAGTTGAGCATTTTTTCTATTTGACATCTCTCCTGCTAATCTCTTATGATAGATATATGGCAGAAAATACCAACCCCTCTCAACCCACATCAACTAAATCTAAAAAGGGCAACACCAGCGCACTGTTGTGTTACGCCGTTGGCTGGATAACCGGCTTGATCTTTCTTCTTACTGAGAAGGAAGATAAGTTCATTCGCTTTCATGCAGCTCAAAGCTTGCTTGTTTTTGGTGCCTTAAACTTGATTACCTTTATTCCCATTATTGGCTGGATGCTAGCTCCTTTGCTGGTGCCCATTGGACTTATTCTGTGGATTTTGCTGATGCTCAAAGCCTATCAAGGTGAGCGATTCAAGCTGCCTGTGGTCGGTGATTACGCAGAGAAAGTAATGGAAAAGATTAAGTAAATTAGAAAACAAATCTTCTAATTACTTTTCCTGAAGACGCGAACTGCTTTCATTAACCTTAACCGGTGTGGCTTCTTGTTGAGCCAATTTATCCAACTGCCACCTAGCTAGAGCGAATGTCATCAAAAAGAGTGCTCCCCTAGCAACCAATCTCACCCAAGCGGCTGCCTCGATTCCATAAAGCGGGACTAGCCAAATATTTCCAAAGATTACGATGATCAGTTGGATCACTCCCGACAGAGAGAAGTACCAGCTCAGGTTAAATGAGTAAAAGAAAGCGATAAAAGGCATCAGAGCGATAGTGACAAATCCGGCTGCCAACAAGATTTTTAAAGTACCTAGCGCCTCCAGATATGAACTGCCGATGGTATAAACAATCAGAGGTTCGGCGATGAACATGCTGAAAATAAAGCCTACTACACAAAGCGCAAAGATCATCCAAGATTTCTTCCAAAATGAGTACAGATCCGTCAGTTTTTTATATTTGGCAACTCGGGGATTGAGCACATTGCCAACGGCATAGCCCACGATGTAAAGCAGCAATGCGATTCGGTTCACTCCGCCCAGTAGGCCTGCATCAAAATCACTCAAGTATCCCTGTACAAAAAGAATGTCAACGTTTTCAATAATGCCGGCTGCCAAAATACCCAATCCGGCATGCTTGGTTAAAGCAAAGACTCTTTTTTTAAGTTGCTTGAGGGCTGGAAACTCCTTGTTCGTGGGTACAGAGATTGAGATTGGCAGTGAGTTTGGTTTAATCAAGAGATTTAGTATAACCGGCAAAGCTGGCGAGAGCATGTAAAACACAAAGATACCGATCGTTAAAGAGGCCATGGGAACTGTATTTTGAATAATTAAAAAGATGAACGGTAAAACAAAGATTAGTTTAATAAAGCCCTGAGCTGCGTTTAGCAAGGCGGCGTGAGAAAAACGGTGAGTTGCTTGCAGAGTGAACTGAGCGTGTTCAAAAAGGGCGGTGGCAAAAGTCACTAAAAAGGCCAATAAAATTAGCATCGGATTATCTTGCAGTAGAAAGCTAGGCAGAATTTGAGAAAAGATTAAACCGGCGACGACAATCAAGCCTGACAAAGCCAAACGATATCGCCCAAGCAGCGCCAACAGCACTTTTTTGTTCTCATCTTCTGTTGATGGCACAAGTTTGCTGGTAGCCACACTTAAGCCCAAATCATTGAGTCTGACTAAAATCAAGGTTAAAGCAAAGGCGGTACTGAACTGGCCAAAGTAAGTGGGGCCAAGAAATCGTGACAGCAAAATTAGGGAAATAGCGGCAAAACCGGAGGCGATGGCGCTGCCCAAGACATTAATCAGCGATTGCTGGAGGCCTTTTGATTTGAGAGGGTAGTGATTTAGGATTGACGGTGTTGAATGAACTGAGCTCATAATAATCTTGTTGTATAAATAACTGATTAGTAACTATAGTATAGCTGTGTTTTCTACTAAAAAAAATCATGTCTAACATAGCCTCAATGAGTAAGCATTTGATATGTAAGATTATGATATAATATGTCCCATAATAATTAGTTAGCATCATATCATGAGGAAAAGTGAAGGATGGGTGCGAAGTAGAAAAGATCATCAATATGCTCCCACAGGTTCAGAGGAGATAACTCCTATTGATGAGATTCCTCCACAATTTAGACGAATCGCAACCCTTCCAGGCGGCAATAAACAAATAGTGGATAGTCGTCTATGTTATAACTGGGAACCTGGAGATGAAGGAGGAAGAATGGTAGAGTGTAGCTCAGTTGCTTCTCATGCCTCCCAAGAACATTTTGCTGAAAAAGAGGGAAAAAAAGGCTGTGCGCTGATGCTACCAATTGCCATGATTTCTTTAGTTAAAATGTTACTCGATCATCCAGAACTTTGGAATTCATAAGTTTTGCCTTAACTTAGATGTTTCTTTAAATAATTTTATTAAAACTTGTCGAGATAGTTCTTCTTAATCTCTGAAGTTGATAAAAATCGTTACTATTTACCCGGCTGTACTCTAAAAAACATTGCTGCGCCGATCTGAGAGTGTCGATCAAAGATTGATCTAATTGCACTCTTCTATTTTCCAGCTCATTGAGCAGATTCATCAGTGAATTGACTACTTGAAGATGATTACCATTATCCAGGCTCATGCTGCCATTGCTCAATGATTGGCAGATGGAACTAATCCGGTTAACTATTGCGATTATCTTAGCATCGATTTCCATACCACTATTATTTTCTTCGCCATAAACTACTCCCATTCTCTCCAAAAATCTCATGAAGATCTTCTTTCATTTAATTTTTAATCAGTACCTACTTTAATCGCTAATTTATAACGAAGATACTGTTCTTGAGAAATACATTGAGCAATATTAACAACTCTATCAAACTTCTCATTGATGAGAGGATCCCAATAAATGGAAGACCCATCTTGAGCAACTCGTTTCTGATACCTAATTGCAGCCTCGCAAAGCACATAAACACAGTTGTCGAGTAATACAGTTGCTTGGATGAAGGTAAAACACTGAAGTTGCTGTCGCAAATCTTTCATCTGTAAAAAAACATCATCCAGAAAAGTGCTAAGATTTTCTCTTCGAAAGGTTGTAACTCCTTCCTCGACTTTCTTAACATTTAGCGCGTAGGTGTTAAGTAAGAAAGAAACGTGTGCAATCATTTTTTCGTTGAGTGCTTGTGTAGAACAATGTTCAGCAGACATTATTAATCATTATGCCTATTTTAACAGGCGTTATCAAGGCAAGCCCCTATTTTAATATACCTGCAGCGTTATTGCTATTTTTGTTGATAGGCCTGTTCGTAATTTGTTGGATTTAGCAGATTTGCAAGCGTAGAGATAATAATTTGATCTCTTATCGTTTGTCTGATAAACTGCACCCTTTGCAAGATAAATATGAACTTAATGCCAGTAAGAAAGGGGTAATATGCCAAACGAAGAGAGAAAAAAAAGCTCCTATTTCCTTTGAGCTGAGGAAAATGATGAGAATTGGTAGATCTCGTGCAGTTGATGATGCAATGACCGGTGGCGGTGCCACAACTCCCGATGATTTTCGCTGTGATGCAGAGCAGGTTGAGATCGACAAAGAGGGGGTTGTTAGAAAATCAAGGCCTTCAAGATACACTCGTCCAAAAAAATAGTTGATTGATTTGCTAGTCCGATCTTGGTGAGATGCTGTAGCAAATTTTTTATACCCCCATTCCCCCACTCCTT
>LDZT01000074.1_pt1 | contig 11270 bp, 14 predicted proteins | sample 615521 | NCBI WGS metagenome assembly LDZT01 (sample SAMN03408292, study PRJNA278302) | terrestrial metagenome | isolation source: oil reservoir sample SB1 | place: USA: Alaska, North Slope, Schrader Bluff formation | collected 2011-09
AGACTGCGGCTGATGCGACCGCAACCATCCCAGACATGACCACTTCGGATACATTTGTCATGGCTGCTGTTGCTCAAACGCTTTCAAACAAAATTCTTTCTGACGCTGTGCAGACCGTAACACTTGGAGCGCATGACTACAGCGGGGCCGCCGCAGACTGGACACTCTCTGCCGATGAATTGCTTAAGCCAGTTCATAAACCGACCAACGCTAATGCACCTGTTAATGCAATTGTGGCGGATACAATTAGACCGTATCTGTTTATCAATGCAACAGGCCAGACGCTGACGGTTAAGACCGCCGCAGGTACCGGCATCTCTATTGCCAACGCCAAAACCGCTATTGTTATGTCGGATGGCACCAACGTAATCCGCATTACTGCTGACGCTTAACCAAAGGAGGCGATACGTTGAAATTTTACGGTAACGGCGTCGTATGGGACGCAGAAAACAACAAGGCGCTTTGCACCTTTCCAAAATGTAGCCGATACGCAAAAGCGGAGCTGGAGGTAACAAATCAGCGTATTGCCTCCGCTCTGCTTTCGCTCGGTTACGACCACGAAGACGAAATAACCAAAAAGCAAATTATGAAGCAGCTTGACGAGGCTGGCATTTCATATAAACCAACAATGAAAAAATCTGAACTGCTAGAGCTGCTAAAGGGTGTGAAAGAATGAACCAGCCGCGTGATACCGAAATTCTAGAGGCGCTTCTTGTGCTGATGCAGGAAGCGGTTGATTTGCTAGAAACAATCGCAACAAACACTACTCCGGCATAAGGATGTGATTTTATGTCACTTACCATTGGAACAGACACATACATTTCTTTGGCAAATGCAGATGCTTACCTGACCGCCAACTATCTGTCAACGGACGCAAAACTAATTGCATGGAACGCACTTAGCGACGCAGATTGTGAAGTTTTGTTACGCAAAGCAACCGCTGTCATAGACCAGCAGCCTTTAGTTGGGTATAAAGTGCTGTCCACCCAAACGCTTGCATTTCCACGGCTTATCTGGACTGACACAAGAATTTACAACGATGATCTGCATCCTCTTATTGAGCGCGACGGATGGTATGAGCAGACGGAAGTGCCTGACGCTGTGAAGTACGCTCAATGCGAGATTGCCATTAACAACGTCAGCCCATCAAACCGGGTGAAATTACAGCGCGAGGGCGTCAAATCGTTCAGCCTCGGCAGACTATCGGAAAGCTACGGTAGCGGCTCCGTTAATTCACTTCCCTACGAAGCGCGGCAGTATCTACAGCCATACACGGCGGGCGGTGTCGCAATATGCTGACCGATTACTTAAATCAATCCATATCGTGGGAGGCGTTTTCCTCTTACAACGATTACGGAGAAGAACAGTATTCCACAGCTACGACGATCAAAGGACGCCAAGAGGCCGTTAACAAGCTCGTACGCAACGCAGAGGGCGCGGAAACGCTCGTCAGTACCGTTGTATACACAGAGGCCGCAGTTGCCGTCAGAGACAAGTTAAACAGCCGATACGTCATATCCTCAGCACCGATGCCAGATTTAGACGGCACGGTGCTTTTTCATGAGGTTTATTTACAGTGAAGGTATCTATTGTTGGTATGGCCGCGTTGCAGGCCACGTTAAAGACCATTCCTATACAGGCAAGCGGAGCGGTGGAAAGGCAACTAAAAGTTGTCGCCGCAGATTTGCAGGGGCAGGCGCAGAGGTTAGCGCCAATTGACATGGGCGATCTGCGCGGCTCCGCTTTCAACGAAGTGGAGGGAGAATCCGCTATTGTTGGCTTCACGGAACCCTATGCTCTAAGACAGCACGAAGAAGTGGAGTATGCCCACCCGAAAGGCGGACAAGCAAAATACCTCGAAGAACCTTTCAAGGAAAACGCGGACAAATACGCAGAATCAATAGGCAAAGCGATTAAAAGGGCGGTGGAGTGATGGCATTAACGAGCGACATAAAAACGCTTTTGTCTGGCGTGAGTAATGTTTACAAAGGCCAAATGCCAGCGACGCCGGACAATTCCGTATGTATCTACAACACCGGCGGCTATGCGCGTTCTCTCAGCGGTACAGAGCTTGAAGAACCTACTTTTATGGTCAAGGTCAGAAACACATCATATGCGACAGGAGAAACGCTCTGCAACACTGTCAAAGACCTTTTGCACGGAGCGTCCACCGCAAAAATTCTAATGATTCAGCAACAGGGCGACATTCAGGACATTGGCCGCGATGAATCAAACAGGCAGGAATTTACATTAAATTTCAGATGCTACTATCGGAGATAAGCACCCAAACGGGTGCTATTTTTATTGGAGGTAAAGTAAATGGCTGAACAGGCTGGAAACACCAATATTGTGTACATTTTGACCGGTTCAACGGCAATGACGGATTCCACGGGCGCAAAGGTGCTCGGCGTAGACAACTCTACATACAGCCGCCTTTGTGATTTGCTGGAAATTACGCAGTTTGGGGACGCATACAAAAACCGCATGGCAGGGCTTAAGGACACGAGCGTTTCTTTATCCGGCAACTATTATCCGGGCGATACCACGGGGCAAGAAGAACTTGAACCGGGTGACACCGTATTTATCGGCGTCTATCCGCAGGGGACGGGCGTAGCAGGCAGTCAGGTCAAGGCGATTGTTGAAAATTTTGAACAGTCTTCCGACGTTACCGGCAAGCAGACGTTTTCTGCATCCCTGCAGGGCATCGCCGCGCCTGTGACACTTCCGGCGCAGGCCTAAGGAGATTTTTTTATGGCGGAGACTAACTTTAATTCAAAATATACAGGTAACGGAAAAAGCAAAAGTCAGCTTCACGAATGGGTTGACAAAACATACGAAAAGTATGAGCTGGAAACATTTTGGTCGCATATTTCAATAAATGATTTGCCGCCAGTTAATGGGTATAGAATGCGCGAAGCTGGAGATGACTTATTTGTTGTTTTGTGCTTTCATCGTAAATGCGACAAGGGGGTAACTTCTGGTGGCTGAATTAGCAGGGTTGAATACCGTTATCAAAATCAGCGGAGCCGCAACAAGCATGACGGCGGAGGCCACAACAACGTCGGACAATCAAGTATATCAGATTACCAGCACCGCAAAGCAGGTGCTTGACCGCGACACAGCGCCAACAGTATATGACGACGGTGTAGAGACTGTGGAATCCTACACCGTCAACTATTTAAACGGGAAAATCACATTTGCAACAGTAGATGCAGGGCGCGGCCCTATTACAGTTACGGGTAAATATCTGCCTATGTCTACAGCGGCTTACGCACATAGCATGAGCGTGTCAAAGGCGGTTGACCTTCATGAAACCACCGCTTTTGGTGCTACGCATAAAAACAGGCTTGCCGGATTAAAGTCGGCAAGCGGGACAATCAATCAGTTTGATGTAGCGGATACCACATACAGCGATGCCTTGACCGCAGGAAATCCGATTGTAATTGAAATACGGTCGGAATCTACCGCAGAACCGGACAGATATTGGGCGCTGCTGGAAAGTGACGAAGTGGCGGCGGCAATCGGCGGTGTGCAGGATGAAACCGTTTCATGGATATCACACGACGAATGGATAAAACTTGGAGGTTAATATGGCTTTTCTTACGAGAGATCAAATCCTTAACGCGGATGACGTTAAAACAAAAGAAGTGAAAGTTCCCGAGTGGGGCGGCTCTGTTGTGGTTCGGGCAATGTCCGGCAAAGAGCGGGACGCTTTTGAGGAATCTGTAATCGAGATAAAAAACGGTCACAAATCAACGAAACTTGATAATTTCCGCGCTAAATTAGTCCAGAAAACGGTTATTGACCCCGAGACAAAAGAGCTTATGTTTTCGGCTGCTGATATTGAGGCGCTCGGCAGAAAATCTGCCGCCGCGCTTGACAGAGTGTTTTCCACCGCACAAAAACTGAATGGGCTTTCTCCGTCTGATGTTGAGGAACTCGAAAAAAACTAACAGACCACCCCGAGCGGTTTTTTTACTACCAATTAGCTGAAATGCTCGGCTATGTCAGTGTGGGGAAAATGCTCGGGGAGGTCACATCTTTAGAGCTTACCGAATGGCAAGCTTATTTTTCATTAAAGCAAAAAAAGACGAAAAGCAACCGGGCGGCAGAAGAAGCCAAAAGACGAGCTAAAAAATACAACCGTTAGGACGATGAACTATGGCAACTATAGCAAATTTAATGGTGAAAATTGCCGCCGACCAGAGCGGGCTTAATGCCGCTATGACTTCGATGGACAACAAAACAGCCGCTGTCATGTCCAATATAGCGAAAGTTGCGGCGGGCGCTACTGCTGCGGTTGTGGCGGCGTCTGCGAAGCTCGGGCAATCTGCAATCAGTGAATTTGCAGAGTTTGAAAGCGGAATGAACGAGGTGTTTACGCTTCTTCCTGGAATTACCGACAATGCAATGTCGCAAATGGAAGATAGCGTCAAGTCTTTTGCATTGGAGTTTGGTGTCCTTCCCAAAGAAACCATTCCGGCATTGTATCAGGCAATTTCCGCAGGCGTTCCGCAAGACAATGTATTTAGCTTTTTAGAAACTGCACAAATGGCCGCAAAAGGCGGTGTGACAGAACTCAAAACTGCCGTTGACGGCATTACATCGGTCATAAACGCTTACGGGCCAAGTGTGCTTAGCGCGACCGAAGCGTCTGACTTGATGTTTACTGCTGTAAAATTAGGCAAAACCGACTTTGAGCAACTGTCTGCCTCTCTGTATAACGTCATTCCTACTGCTTCCAGCCTAGGAATTGAATTTGGCGATATAACGGCGGCTCTTGCAACCATGACGGCGCAGGGCGTACCTACGGCGCAGTCCACTACACAGTTAAGGCAATTGCTTGTTGAACTTTCTAAATCAGGCAATGGAGCCGCAGAAACTTTCACACAATTATCCGGGCAAACATTCAGCGAGTTTATAACATCCGGCGGAAATGTTGCAGACGCTTTATCTATCATGGAGCAAGCGGCAATCAGTCAAGGCTTAAGCATTTCAGATATGTTTAGTTCTGTTGAGGCAGGAAACGCCGCGCTTTCCCTATCTGGCAAAAACATGGACAGTTATGTTAATAACATTAACGCTATGGCAGACGCAGCAGGAGCCACGGAAGCGGCCTTTGAGCAAATGAATCAAGGCATAACTTCCGCAACCGATAAACTAAAATCCACTTTTTCAACGGCTATGATAGATGTAGGTGATGCTCTGTCCGTCAACGTGCAGGACAAGCTAGATTATTTGCTTTCGTGGTCGCAGACCAATTTGCCTGAAATTGAATCTATTATAATCTCCGCAACTCAACCCGTTATCAACATCATTCTAGCGCTGGCAACCGGCATTACGAATTTGATTGATTGGTTCAACAAATATGAGGCAATTTTAAAGCCCTTAGCTGTGGCAATAGGCGCGGCTACTTTAGCGTTTGCGGCTTATAGATTGAGCATACTGGCGCAATCTGCGGCCGTAAAAGGAGCAGCACTTGTGCAGTCCGCGTTTTCCGCAACAATGTATAGCTCCACTATTCCTATTTGGGCAGTTATTGCGGCTGTTGGCGCCCTTGCTGCCATTGCTTATGTGGTGGTCAAGAATTGGGAGCCTGTCGTAGATTTCTTTGATGCGGCGTGGACACTCATTAAGGCGGCGTTTGATACCGGAGTTTCCGGCGCTCTGGTTGGCGTTAATGCGCTCAAACTTGGCCTTGCAAAACTATTAAACTTCATGCTGGACGACATGTTATCTGGCGTAAGTGATTTTTTAAGTGCATTTTCAGGCATTCCATACATTGGGGAACTTTTTAAAAAGGCTCAATCCGGTGTCGATTCGCTCAGACGGACTATTAATAACTTTGCAGACGATGCACAGAGCGATTATACCGCGTCGGTGCAAGCCGCAAGAGCAGCGGCAGAAAATACAGGGGCAGCATGGGATAAACTTAGCGCGGCAGCCTCTGCGCTTGGTTCAAGCATTGCCGGGACGGTTGCTGAAACCGTACAGAATGTCAAGGATAAGGTTTGGATGGTTTCGGACGCCGCTACGGCGGAAATTCCGGCGGCTACAATTGCCGGTGATGCGCTTGGCAACGCGCTAGGTGACGGGCTTGCATCTGGCGTTATTGATGGCGCAGCGTCCGCTGTATCCACAGCGCAAGCGGCAACCGATACTATATCCAATATGGCAGTAGAAGCATCTACAGCGTTAAGCAATGCCGTTGACAGTGCATTGTCAGGCGGCGTATATGAAATCCAAACATGGGGCGGCATGACCACCAGCACCGGCCTTATTGGGGAATCTGACGTTGCGTCTGAAATGGCAGGTGTGCTTTCCAGAAACCCGGATGTTGACCTCGGCGTCGCCCGAAGCATGGCGCTGTATAATCTCAGCACTGGCATTGAGCAGTACGCAAAAGGGACTAACTATGTCCCGTCTGACGGGTTGGCGTATCTTCATCAGGGCGAGGCTGTCATACCGGCTGAATATAACAATGGCGGCGGCGCAAGTATCAACATAACCATTACGGGCAACACCATATCAAACCAGTATGACATAAACCGCATAGGCGACGATCTTGTGGCGCACCTTCGCAGAAAGGGCGTCAGAGTATTTGCATAAGGGTGGCGATTAAATGCCTTTCACACGACCTGGGACAATACAAGATGGGGTTGATAACGCATCCGGCGAAACTTATATCAACCCCATCTATGATTTTTTAGAAGCAATAGATACAGACGACGTTGCAGAGGGTTCAAACTTATATTTTACAACGGCGCGGGCGCAAGCCGCCGCATCTGCGCAAGTTGTAGACGACTTAACTACAGGCGGCACGACTGTTCCGTCGAGCGCAGAACAGGCGAAAGTGCTTTCTGAAACTATTCGTGATCGCCAATTGCTTGACGCTGACAAGCCGGACATCCTCCGCAAGCACACTGTTTCTGCCTCCGGCTACAGTTCCGTTTCCGTCCCGAACAACGCCAGCGGCGGAGTGGAGGCGGTACTGAGCGGGAATTCGGCAACGAATACTGCCGAGGATACATGGGCAACGTCATTGGATGGATGGATATCATCTTATGATAGTATTGTTGATGGTAAATACCGCATCACACATACCACGGATGCTGGTGGTGCAAGGTATATTAACGATCAAATAGATGCCTCAAAGTATTATTTTGTTTCAGTGCTTGGCACATCAAACAGTGACACAGATGGTGCATTATTTAAAATTCAGGAATATGGGATTGGAACGCTTAAAGAAAGCACAACACTTGCAGCAACGCAAACGGCGCGAATCGGGTGCATACTCCAGCCAAGCGATTTAACTGGTGTAACTGATTTTGGTTTAAGTTGTTATAATAAAGGCTCTGGCTATGCTGAATTTTCGGAATTTGAAATTATTGAAATCACAGCAGATGAATACGCAGAAGGTTTAACCGCTATCATGCAGAAATATCCGTACTTCTCAAACGGCACCCAAAACGCCGGGCCACAGCGGTTGGTGAGCCTGTCGGAAGACGAAGAAACTGAATCCGTTGCCTATGTGCCAGCGCCTGGAAACTCTCTTCCGAACGGCACGGCGGATGAAATCGACCTGCTGACGGGAAAAAAGACGCAGAATGTGCAGGAGTATGCGCTGACTGCGGATGATTTTAGCGGGTTAAGTACCGCCTATACTAATTTAGATGTTTTGTCAATATCTCGCAATAATTTTACAGACTGGATTTTATATGGGACGCCAACCAACTTACGCACAACAGGGTCAACTTATATATCCGGATTTACAGACACGTTAACATTGACAATGGACTCGGCTGACAATATAGGCAAAAACCTTGTTCAATATACGCAAAAAAATATATTGTCTCTTGGAATACCAAAAGGCACCTATGCCGATCTTGCCGCCGCGCAAGCCGCCCTTGCCGGGACAGTTATCTACTATCAGCTTGCAACGCATGTTGAAACAGACGTACATATCCGTGGCCGGAAGGATTTCAAACTTTACCCGTCCGGCACGGTATACACCGAGCCGTCCCTGTGGGGCTATCTGACCGCCGCAACCACTATAATCACCACGTCGGACAGGCCGATCAAATCCATCCGCAAGGTCGTCCGCTTCGATGTAAGCAATGGGGAAATCACGGAAACGGATGTTACAGCCTATGCCTCCACCTCGGACAACTTATCCCTTACTATCTCAGGTTATGACAGCACAAAGACTTATTTCTACGACTGCGAATATGACACGCAGTACAGCACAAATCCGGGCATTGATTTGGAATGCGAAGTAAACGGCGGCGTTGTTTCTCACGACTACGGCGCGGCGGCGGCAGATTGGACACTGACAGACAATGAATCAAAGGCAAAGTATTTCAGTTTAACCAACGCAGGCGGCGCTGCCAATATGATTATAGTGCCGGAGAGCGGCACAGAAAAGATTGTAAACAATACAAGTGGATATACCGTAACGGTAAAAGCGTCCGGCGGGACAGGCGTCACAGTGACGACCGGTACCATCGCGCACGTTCTATACAGCGGTTACGATTATGTAACAATTTAAGGAGGTATAAAGCATGGACACAATCAGCTTGAAAGTCACAAAAAGGTATACGACGCTACAGGCGTAGTGCTGACCCTGGAATACGCAGGGACGGACGGTATTGTCAGCGGAAGCCTGATGATCAAGGAGCCCATCGACACCACGGTACACATCGGGGATGCGTATATGGTTGGCGCTTATGTGGAGACCTTGGAAACGTAAAAAACAGCATCTTAAGGTTGTGATTTAATGGCTTTGTGGGGTTCATTTATATGGGGTAGAACGGCGTGGGGCAATCCAAATTATCCGCAAGTCCTTATAGGCGGAGTGGATAAAACATATTATTTGGCGCATGACGGGCTAAAAATTTCATCTGCCTTAAACGAACGTTCGACCGCTTACATAGACTTAACGGATAAAAACGGAGAGTTCAGGCCAAATGTTGGCGATCCTGTTCAGGTATATTCCGGCGGCTCATTGATTTTCGGCGGAACAGTAGATGATCTGCCAGAAGTGAGACTATCTGGAACAACATGCGTTCAATATAGAAACGTACCAATTGCGGATTATAACCAGATTGCAGACCGCATATTGGTGGCCGAATCTTATGAAAGCCAAACGGTCGGATATATTGTAAATCATATCATCACAAATTATTTAGCATCTGAGGGCATAACCGCCGGAACCGTTCAAACTGGCGTTACAATATCAAAAGCCGTATTTAACTATATTACCGCAGCAGAATGCTTTGACGAAATATCGGAATTGACCGGATATCAGTGGAAAATCAACGCAAATAAAACGTTGGACTTTTTCAGCAGAACCACATACTCCGGGACAGCCATCACGGAATCATCTGCCGTCCGAGATGTCACAATCAAAAGAAGCAGAGAAAACTATAGAAACCGCCAATATGTAAGAGCCGGAAACGATATAGCAACCGCCCAAACTTTATCTTTTAAAGGGGATGGAGAAACACAAACTTTCACTGTTTCCCTTCCAATTGCCAAAGTGCCAACTATTACGGTAAACAGCATATCAAAAACGGTTGGTATTCGCGGTGTAGATACCGGATACGACTGGTATTGGAATAAGAGTGATAAAATCATTTCACAGGATACCGGCGCGTCTGCGTTAACCTCGTCTGATACGCTGGCGGTTACATATCAAGGCTATTACCCGATCATGGTTGTATCAGATGATCCGGTTGAAATTGCGTCACGGGCTTCTATTGAGGGCGGTGCCGGATTATACGAATCCATTGCAGATAAATCGTCTATAGACACGCAAGAGGCTGCCCTGGAATACTCTGCCGGTCTTCTGCGGAGGTATGCAAACATATTAAAAACCGTTACGCTTGAATCAGATACGGCGTACAGTGTTGGGCAGCTTGTCAGCGTATCGTTCCCTACGCACGGAATCAATGAAAGCATGCTGGTTTCAAATGTTGACATTTCAACACGCGGGACAGCGGAAAATATGCAGCTTGTGTATAACGTGAAGCTGGTTTCTGGCGAATCGTTTGGCGGATGGGTTTCATTTTTCAAAAAAATGGCGGCTGGCGGCACTTCGTTTTCTATCAGGGAAAATGAGGTGCTTATTAAATTGCTGGTATTCAGCGATTTGTTTGTTTTGCCTGTTATGTCCGATACAATGTCTCATACCCTTCATCAGTACCAGATTTGCGGGACAAGCACAATTTGTAGCACGGGGTTGATTATATGAGTGTAACATCAGCCGCCGCAACTTTAATTCAAACTGCGGCAATAAATGCAAGCATTAACGACATCGACGTAATAAGCTTGCAGAATTCAGGCGGGGAATACCTGCGCAAGGCTTATCAGGCTAAGGACGTAATTTCCACCACGGAATATAAGTATACATTTTACTTTGATGAAACCGAAGGAAACGACACCATTGTAGGCATGTCTCTTTATGGGAATGGAGCCACAACAACACTCGCAACCGGAACGGAAATGACGGCTCAAACTGTCAGCATTACGAAAACCAGTACGACAAGTCTTTTAATATACTGGACGGTGGTTTTGGCATGAGTTATTCAAAAACAACGTGGATAGACGACACTACGCCGATTTCAGCTTCAAATATGAACAACATAGAAAATGGAGTTGTTCAGAACGAATCCGATATTTTATCGGCTCGTTCCGAGAGCTTGATACGCGATCTGAATATAATGCTTAATTTGGCGCTCGGCATGCCGAGTTCTGGAATTGACGCATGGAGCGATTTGTTTGCGGATACTTCCAATATTGATACGGCAAACAGTTCCTATTATCAAGTAACGGGCGGCAGCTTAAGCATGTTTGCATTGCAGCAACTTAATGCTCCCACGGGTGGAATCCTTTTTGGTTATGCATCTAACAATTGCGCATATGCTGCCCAAACTTTTACCGTTCCTTCTTGGGGCAGCATGACTTTATCAACGGCAAAAGTAAAATTGGCAAAAGATGGTTCCCCAACAGACGATGTCTATGCGTACATTTACGCCACTTCCGGCGGCGCTCCAACCGGAAGCGAACTATATACTTCAACAAACGGCATATCAGGGAGCACTCTGACAACCAGTTATTATTCAGAATGCACCTTTACATTTTCCGGCGCTACCTTATCCGCAGACACCGTATATGCTCTTGTGCTAAAACGTTCTAGTTCTTTTGATACAAATAATACGTATGCTGTCGGAATTGTTGGGACTAATCCATACTCTGGCGGAAGCGCATAC
>LDZT01011113.1_pt1 | contig 11264 bp, 13 predicted proteins | sample 615521 | NCBI WGS metagenome assembly LDZT01 (sample SAMN03408292, study PRJNA278302) | terrestrial metagenome | isolation source: oil reservoir sample SB1 | place: USA: Alaska, North Slope, Schrader Bluff formation | collected 2011-09
AGAGTCGCGAGGATACTCTTCATACGAACCAACTCCCGGCGGGAGAAGATAAAGGTAAGGGTGGTCGGGCAGCAGGGTTGAGCCTGAGACGAGAGCCGCCGCCTCAGACCAGTTTCTTCACCCGTGCCTCGACCGCCCGCGGCATGAGCACCCGGTCGATGATATGGTAGATGCCGTTCGTGCACTCGATGTCGGGCTGGATTATGGTGGCGTCGTTGAGCCGCATCGCCGCCACAGGTCCCGTAATATCCAGGTGATCCCCCTGCAGGGTCCTGATCGCCTCCATCTGTGCAAGCTCCTGCACGGTGAGTTTGCCCTGGAGCACATGATACAGGATCATACCCGCGAGCCTCTCCCGGTCGTCCGTGATAGCGTCCAGCACCTCTCCGGCGAACCCGGAATACGCCTCATTCGTGGGGAACAATGCCGTATACTCCCCCTCCCCCTTGAGGAGCTCCGCCACCCCTCCGGCCTGTATCATCCCGATTGAGGTGCTCAACCGGTCGTCTTCCCGGGCTGTCTCAAAGATACTCTTCATAGATATGCCTCCAGATGGACACCCGGATCATTTAGCCCAATATATAAAATTACGTTTATACCGGCACGGGCTCCCGGGATGGCCGGAGAGGGAGATAGGGCCGGATTGCACACCCATCCCGGCAGGCGGCAACGAGGGGAAGCACCCCGCACCCGGCGGGAAAGAAAGGGATTTTTGCCGGACCCAAAAGTTCTGTCAGTCCGGGCTACTTTGCAGCGTAGGCCTCGAAGGCCTGCGAGAGCGTCACGAAGGGGATGCCGTCAAGGGCGTGGATGATGCCGTTGTCCGCCTCCATGTCCCCCTCGAGCACGACGGCCTCGTCCACCTGCGTGCCGCGTTCGGTCTTCCTGACCGCGATGACGCTCCCTTCCACAGTCTGCACGACATTCCTTGAGAGCAGCGATTCAAGCGTGCACTTATGCCCGCCGATCGTGAAGAAGTCGATGAGATGCGAGAGCATCTGCTTATCGTTCAAGATCATCGCCCGGTTCGGCTCGGGGATCGCATCCCATGCCGAGTCGACCGGAGCAAAGAACGTCATCGGCCCTTCGCCCTGCAGCGTCTTCTCCTCGCCGAGGGTCTGAATGATCTCGATGAGCCGGCTGAACCTGCCGTCATTCCGTAATGTATCAAAGATCTTCGCCATACCAGGTACCTTCCTGTAAGGGCCCTTCGTGGTAGGTTATTGTATATATGGATTATTATACTGTGAATGGCATAGATAACAGGAGATACGCGCCTCCGTGCCCGGGCCGGGCGGCAGGCGGCCCTCGATCCCCGGGAAGAACGGGTACATCCGGTTTTTTTTGGACCGGCAATGCCGGCCGGGAGAAACCGGGAGTTCGGGCAACGGGAAAACCGTCACTCCCCGGTCAGGTCGCCGATATACCGCTCGAGGAGTTCGACCGCCTCCCATTCCCGGGGGCCGCCGCACTTCCGGGCGAGGCCGGTGTGGTGGTCGATCAATCGTTTAAGCCACGGGTCGCGCTTCCCGACATACCGGGTGGCATGGACCGTCGCGTCCACGACGCTTGCAAAACCCCGGTTCACCGGGTGCAGCCGCAGGTCGAGCACCTCCTCGTGGAAGGGGACGAGCCGGACGACGATCGCCTCGTCGCTCGACCGCTCCACGTCCGCGGCAAACGCAGCCCAGGCCTCCACGTCGCGGAGGCGGCAGACGACCATCCCGTCGATCGCCTCCAAGACGAAGGCCTCCTCGGGGAGGTCGTCGAAGGCGGTCCGGACGTAGATCACCGGGTCGAAGACGAAGTTCGCCACCACCCAGCGGTCCCGGGCGATGTTCCTCGCCGTATGGCTCCCCCGGAAGAGGACCATGTGCAGGGAGCCGCTCCGGTTGATGATCCCCATAGGAGCGGCGTTGCCGTCGGTGGTCGCGATGACCTCGTTGATCCCCTCGCTCAGCAGTCCCATTGCCATCCCTCCCCGAGCGCCACGTATATTCCGGCGATGGTGATGTCGGCGATCGAACCCGGGTTGATGCCGCCGGCGATGCACTCGGCGTCGAAGGCACACAGGTCGCGCCCCCCGCCGAGCACCTCGGCCGCACACCGCATCGTCCTCTCCGCCACCGCCTCCCCGTGCTTCTTCGCGATGAAGGTATCGGGTTCCGACGCAAGGAGGTCGAGGAACGCCGCGACGATTGCCTGCCTGCCGTGACCGTGCGCATGCAGCAGGTCCGCGCACCGGCGGGTCAGGGCAAAGCCGTTGGTCCACTCCCGGGCGACCATATCCCGGGGCGCCGAGTGCGCCATGATGTCGGCAAGGGTCATGCCCCGCTCCCGGATCGCGGCGATCGAGGCCGGGTCGTTCACGTCAAGGTCGTCGCTCTCCGGCATCCGGACACTGGTGAGGCCGAACGCCGCGTAGAAATCGATCGCGTCCTCGACATCGGTCCCGGAGACAATGCGGCGTGCTCCGTCGATATCTCCCCCGAGGACGAGCGGGATGAGGAGGATGAACGCCCCGAAGTGGGTGTTTCCCCCGGCGTGGCCGGCGGTGAGCGTGACCGCCTCCCGGATCAGGCTGCCGACCCGGCCGCCGGTCCTCTCGGCCGCATCAAAGGCGGGTCTCGCGAGGATGGTCGAGGCAAGGAAGTGCTCGAGACGGGTATCCGAATAGTCATGGCACCGGTCTACGTTCCCGGGTTTCGGGTAGGCGCAGACCTCGAGCATCATCGCCATCTGCGCACGTTCAGCTCGATCCATCGACGGTCTCTTCTCCATCGAATACCCTGTGCAGTATCTTCTCGGAGAGGCGGTGCTTGCACCGCATGTACTCCCGGGCAGAGAGGCCTTTACTCTCCAGCGTCATGTTGCGGAACATGCAGGGAGAACTGATCTTGCAGCACCAGGCAAGGCTCCCGAAACAGGTGTTCTTCCCGTCGTCGAGCGGGGTTCCCTTCACCGCTTCCTGTTTGATCTTCAGGTAATCATTCCGGGAGAGCCCGATCTTCTCGAGGGTCGGGATGAGGGGGCAGTTCTTCACCGGCATGCAGCAGAAGGTGAGCGCCCGAATATCGCCGCCGCGGCAGAGCTGTTTCGGGGCGTTGTACCAGCCGCCTTCGTCGGCGGACCGGGTGATGGCGGCATCGAGGCCGGCGAGCGTCCAGGGATCGGACTGCCGGGCAAGCGAGACGAGGTCTGCCCCATGCGAGAAGGCGTCCATCGCCTTATCAAAGGTGTTGATGGAGTTGTTTGCAATCAGCATCAGGGGGGAGGCGTTGCGGATCTGGCGAACCTTGTTGTGTCCGAAGTCCATCAGGTCCACGTGGAGGATATCCGCCCCCGCCTTCCAGACGGTGCGGGCGAGGTCGGCGTCGTTCGCGGCGACACCCGCCCGCATCTTCACCGAGACGGTCACGTCCGCCTCTTTTAAGGCCCGGACGATCTCCACGAGTTTTGCCGGATGTTTGAGGAGGTGCTCGCCGCAGCCTGCGTCAAGCATCGCGGGCTGCCGGCAGTGGGCGTCGATCTCGTAGACCACGCGGTTCTCAAAAGCTTCGGCCACCTCGCCGTAGGCTGCGGGAGTGCTCCCGCGGAGGTTGATGCCCGTGACAACGTCGCTCTGTTTCAGGGCATCGATCTCTCTTCCCAGCGCTTCCAGGGGATCGTCGTATACAAACTCTTTCCGGCCCCCCTCTGCCATCTGCCGGCTTGCATCGAGGGTGGGGCCGTCGATGGAGTAGCCGCCGATGAAGGCGGCCCCGACATGAGCGGCCCGCTCAAGAACGTAGGCCGCATCCACGATCCCCGCCATGGATGCGATTGCTATCGGCGTTTTTACGACTCGATCGTTTATGAGGAGTTCAAAACGATCATATGCTTCCATCATGCTTCTCCATCCGTTGGTAGTGAGAGAGGATATTGATTTGTATCCAGCCCGGGAAGATCGTACTCCTCACCGGAGCGGTTGAGCGCACAGCAGAGCCGGAAATCGTCGATAGAGATGCCGGGCACGTTCCCGTAATACCCGAGCACCCTGCTCCAGGGCATGAGGTATGCCTCCTTCGCCCTCCCTGCACCGAACCGGAACTCGACTTGCACTCGATGGCCGGGTAGTAACGGGGGTCGAGGGAGTACTGAGTATTGCATTTGCTCTGCTTGAGCCGGTAGGCAAACCCGTGAGCCTGCCGGTGGGCGAAGAATCGGTTGATACAGCAGGTGATCTCCCGTTCGAAGTTTGCCATCACATAGGTTTTGGAGCGGGGCCTTAAAAATAATCGGTAATTATTTTAATATAGTGTCGTAGTACCTTGTAACATATGGGTAGAATTGGAATGTTACTGGTCGGACATGGCAGCAAACTCCCTTACAACAAGGAGTTGATCGAGACCACCGCAGGGCTCATCGCCGAGAAGACCGATGAGTACCTCGTCAAACCCGGCTTCATGAGCCTCAACACCCCGACGGTAGTGGACCAGCTCGAGGCGTTCCGGGGCGAGGATATCGACATGCTCGTCGTCGTCCCGCTCTTCCTCGCGAAAGGCGTCCACATCAACCAGGACATCCCCAAACTCCTCGGCCTCTCCGAGGGATCGCGGATCGGCACGTTCCAGTTGAACGGAAAGACGGTGCCGCTCGTCTACGCAAGCCCCATCGGCAGCGACCCGCTCCTTGCCGAACTGATGCTGAAGAACGCGTCCGACGCGATCGCGACACTGAAGCCCTGAAGGAAATGCGAGTCCTGGTGCTGGATACCATCCACGGCGGGGCAGAACTCGCCGTGGCACTCCGTGGTGCCGGCCACCAGGTGGACGAGGTGGACGTCTACCTTGGACAGGCCGGCATCTCCATCGAGGAGGCACTCGTCCGCACCTACGATCTGGTCACCGCACCGGTCCACCTCGACCCCGATCACCCTCTCCTCCGGCGGCACGGCCCCGCGGTCTCCCACCACGAGATGGTGAAGTGGGTCCTCGACGGCCGTCTCCCGCACCCTTTCATCGAGATCACCGGAGCACGGGGGAAGACCACCACCGCCCACGCTCTCGCGGGGCTGATGCCGGGCCCGGGCATCCTGCACACCTCGACCGGGACCTACCGCTACCCGGAGCGGGAGCGGCTCTGGAAGAAGAGCATCACGCCTGCCTCCCTGATCGTGGCGGCGCGTGAGGCGGAGCGGATCGGGGGCTGGCTGGTCGCCGAGGAGTCGCTTGGGGTTACCGCAGCCGGAGACGTGGCGGTGCTGACCTCGCCGGAGGACTACCCGGTCGCCGCGGGGAAGAAGCAGGCGATCGTGGAGAAATGCCGGCTGCTCTCCCGGGCACGGACGGTCGTGCTCCCGCCGGGGATCGACCTGTCGGGAGGGGTCGCCGCCGACGAGATAGTATCTTTCGACGGCCAGGTCTGCCGCTACGAAGGATGCGGGATCGCCGGTACTTTTGCAAACCCGCTCTGCACCCTGGCGGGATACCGGACAGCGCTCTCACTCGCGGCCGCAACCGCCTGCGTGCTCGGAATCGATCCGGCGCCGCTCGCGGAGTTCGCTGCCCTGCCCGGCCGGATGGCGGCCCGGCGAGAGGGGGACCTCCTGATCGTTGATAACGCAAACAGCGGGACGAATATGGCGACCACCGCTGAAGCCGCCCGCTACGCGAGAGAACTCTCGGGCAGCGAAACCCTGACGCTCGTCATCGGCGAGGAGGCACGGGCGGTCTGCGAAGGGTTCTCTCCCGGGGACGTCCGGCGGGCGGTATCGGCGGTCGGGCCGACGGCGACCGTCTACGTCGGGGAGGGGCATGCCGCGGCGACGCTGGAAGCGGGGCTCGCTCTCGCCCGGAGCATCACTCCTGCGGGGGCAATCGTCCTCGCAGTAAAGACGTGGAGATAGACTTATGGACTACATTCAACCGAGACCGAGTTCAATTGTCGCGGCGCTCTACACCGCCCGCGACCTGGGGGTGGACGTGGCGATCCTCCACGGCCCGTCAGGCTGTTCGTTCAAGCACGCCCGTCTCCTCGAAGAGGACGGCATGCGGGTGCTGACGACATCGCTCGCCGACAACGAGTTCATCTTCGGCGGGCACGAGCCGCTCATGCGGGTGCTCCGCTACGCTGAGGAGACGTTTTCACCCCGGCGGATCGCGGTCGTCGGGACCTGTGTCTCGATGATCATCGGCGAAGACCTCCAGTCCGCGATCCGCGACGCCGCGATCGCCACCCCGGCGATCGCCGTGGATATCCATGCCGGGTTTCGGGAGAACATCGACGGGGTGATCGCGACGCTCGAGCCCGCGGCGGCCGACGGCTGGATCAGCGCCGACGAACTGGAACGCCAGCGCTACCTCCTTTCAAAAGCAAACGAGGTGGAGCGGCTGCGGGGAGCGGCGTCCCGGACCTACATCGAGCCTTCGCGGGGCGACCTCAAGCACGTCGCGGCAGAACGGCTCGTGGAGCTCGCCGATGAGGGAGCTACGGGGGTTGCGGTCATGAACGCGAAGAAAGAGACCGCCTATATGTTCGCCGACGAACTCCTCGGGCTCCACGATGCCTGCCCGGACGCCGCGATCACGTATCTCGCAAACCTCGAAGACCGCGGTCTCCCGAAGGTGCGGGACGACGCCGCCCGGATCCTGGCCGGCATGCAGGACAGGGGGGTCGACCCCGAACTCCTCGGAGCGCTGGACGAGTACGGCGCAAACGGCCCCGCCATCGGGGAGCGGATCCAGGAGATTGCGCCCGACTTCGCCCTCCTCGTCGGGGTGCCGCACGCCGTCCCGCCGGAGTATACGCAAGGTATCGAGGTCTTCTCGGTCACGAACGGCCCCCGGCAGGTGGCGCCGCTCCGGGAGCTGGGGCACCGGCACGTCGTGGTCGAGATCGACCTGCACCCAAAGACCCTCGGTGTCCGGGACGTTGTCGAGAGCGAGTTCGGGGCGGTCCTGCGGAGCATGCGATGAAGTCCTTCCTCGTCGCCGGGGACCGGTCCGGGAGCGGGAAGACGAGCATCACCCTCGCGCTCTCGGCCCTTCTCTCGACCACCCGGACCGTCCAGACCTTCAAGGTGGGGATGGACTACATCGACCCCTCCTACCTTGCGGGGGTGACGGGCCGGCCCTGCCGGAACCTGGACGGCTACGTGATGAGCCCGGGGGAGGTCGGTGCGGTCTTTGCGCACGGCTGCCGGGGAGCGGATATCGCCGTCGTCGAGGGAGTCAGAGGGCTCTTCGAGGGGGCGGAGGCGCTCACCGACCTCGGGAGCACGGCCGCGATTGCCAAGCAACTCGACCTGCCGGTCGTTCTCGTCATCAACGCCCGGAGCATCACCCGGAGCGCGGCGGCGATCGTGAAGGGCTTCCAGGCCTTCGATGCGGACGTCGATATCCGCGGAGTCATCTTAAACAACATCACCGGCACCCGCCACCAGGAGAAGGCGGTCCGGGCGATCGAGCACTACTGCGGCATTCCCGTCGTCGGCGCCATCCCCCGGACGGCAGAGATGGAACTCGCGATGCGCCACCTAGGTCTCGTCCCCTACCGGGAGGGGCAGGGAAACGAGGCGTTCTTAGACCGGATCGAGGTGGTGAAGCGGATGATCGGCGATCACGTCGACCTCGACGCCCTGCTTGCGCTCGCCCGGGAGTCTCTACCGCCGGCGGAGGAGGGGGCCATGTATGCGGCTTGCGATCCGGACGTCCGGATCGGCGTCGCGCTGGACGAGGCCTTCAACTTCTACTACGCCGACCTCTTCGATATCCTGGCGTCGTTCGGCGCTGAGGTGGTCCCGTTCTCCCCGGTTCACGACCGGCTGCCGGAGGCCGACGGCTACATCCTCGGCGGCGGCTACCCGGAGCTCTTCGGCCCTGAACTCGAGGCGAACACCGCGATGCGGGAGGGATTCCGCGAGGTCTCCCGGAACGGCACGCCGATCTACGCGGAGTGCGGGGGGCTCATCTACCTCACCGACCGGATGGTCCTCGCCCGCGGGTTTATGGATGCGGATACGGAGAAGGTCTATGAACTCGCCGGGGTCTTTTCCGGCGAGACCCGGATGCCCGAGAGGCGGATGCTCGGCTACGTGGTAGGGACGAGCGCGGCCGGGAGCCTGATGGGCGAGGCGGCGTTCAAGGGTCACGAGTTCCACTACAGCAGCGTCCGCCTTGCACCCGGGACGCACTACGCCTACCGGCTCAGCCGGGGGAGCGGCATCGAGGGCGGGTGTGACGGTGCGGTCAGCGACCGGACGCTCGGGAGCTACACGCACCTCCACCCGGTGGCGAGCCGGGGAATGCTCGCACACTTCGTGGACTGCTGCCGGACATAGGCATGAGCGGCGGGGAGGCCCCCGCACTATTTTTACCGGTCACCGCAGGGTGGTCCGACGGTATAAAACGCAAAACATACAAACAAACCGGAACCATACTGGTTGCATGATCATTTACCTTGACGGCAGATACGTCCCCGAAGAGGAGGCGAAGGTCTCGGTCTTCGACCACGGTCTCCTCTACGGCGACGGCGTTTTCGAGGGGATACGCGCCTACAACGGAAGGGTCTTCCGTCTTGACGAGCATCTTGCACGGCTCTACGACTCGGCAAAGACGATCGACCTTGCCGTTCCGATCACGAGAGAGGAGATGGCCGAGGCGATCAAGGAGACCCTGCGGAAGAACAACTTAACGGACGCCTACATCCGCCCGATCGTGACGAGGGGCAAGGGCGACCTCGGCCTCGACCCCCGGAAGTGCCCGAAACCGACCGTCATCATCATCGCCGTCTCGTGGGGCGCGATGTACGGCGACCTCTACGAGAAGGGCCTCCGGGCGGTCTGCGTCTCGGTCCGGCGCACCCCTCCGGAGTCGATGCCGCCGAACGTCAAAAGCCTCAATTACTTAAACAACATCCTCGCGAAGATCGAGGCGAACTACCGCGGCGTGGACGAGGCGATCTTCTTCGACATCCACGGCAACGTCTCGGAGGGGTCGGGGGACAACATCTTCGTCGTCAAGAACGGCGTCATCATCACCCCGCCGACCCTGAACAACCTGCGCGGCGTCACCCGCCTGGTCGTGCTGGAGCTTGCGGCGTCGATGGGCCTCACCCTCCTCGAGCGGAACCTGGGCTACTTCGATCTCTACGCGGCCGACGAGGTCTTCGTCACGGGAACCGCGGCGGAGGTCGGCCCGATCCGCGAGATCGACGGCAGGGTCATCGGGAACGGCAAACCCGGCCCCATCACCCGGCAGTTGATGGCGGCCTACAAGACCGCCACCCAGAAGGAAGGCTCCCCGATCAACAGGTGAGGAACTCCGGTCTCCGGCCGGCCCCCCGGGCCTCCTCCGGCACAACTTTTTTATCCCCGGGCATCGAAGTTGTATGGCACGTTGTGCATGCTGCTATAGTGTAGGGGCCAATCATGTCGGCCTTTCACGCCGACGACAGGGGTTCGAATCCCCTTAGCAGCACTCCCGATTTCGATTTTGTCCGATTTTTGAGACTCTTTACCCATTAGTCTTGAGTATAGGTCGTTAATCTTAGATTCAACATCAGAAAGACGTTTTTCAAGGGAGTCCGGCAGGAGAAACGCCATCGAAACGACGCCAAGTGACGGCACTACGTATACCGGTTCAATCGTCGTGCCGTTCGTCGACGTGAGTTTGGTCTCCTCGATGCCCATCATTTTGGGGATGTTGGGGCCGTGAATATCGAGATCGAGGAGGCCTGTCTGGTAGCCGTGGTTCGCAAGCGCCATTGCAAGGTTCGCAGCCACCGTTGTCTTGCCGACGCCCCCTTTCCCGCTCAGCACCAGGATGACGTGCTTGACGCTCACGGCAACCTTTTCAAACGGGTTCTTCTGTTGCTGTCCGGTATCCGGAGCGTTGTTGCTCCCGGTTTCGGCATTTTTCGTTGTATTGTCTGTTTCTACCATAACATACCCTCAAAATCTTATCTCCGGAGAAAGGACGATTCCGTTCACCGGTTACGAAGTGATTGTGAACCCACATGGGGGTTCTTCCTGAACCAGACCATGCAATATGGCTCGTACAATAAAGTTAACACTGTTAACAGAAAACAATATTGATGCTTACATGCCTGACCCCCATCCCGGTGTGAGACGATTCATGGCACTCATTGGATTTGCTCCCTGAACAGTTCTCCGCCGGGGAGGTGCGCCGGTTCTCTTTTTCGTGCCGGGTGATGACCGGCGAGCCGTACGCCGGGATGGTGCTTGCCCGGTTCCAGGACATTGCTCCTGAATGCGACGAGGCAGTGCGGAGCGCCTGGAACGTGAGGGCAAAAGTCAGTGCCGAGTCGGTCTTTGCCGGCATCGGGGAACTGATCCCCTATGGCATCTGGGTCTGTAAACCGGACGGCGCCGTGCTCTATCTTTCGGCCTCGTTCCTCTCCCGGGGGGTCCCCGTCCGGGACGAAACCGGCAGAATCACCCTCTGGGCCGGGGTTAACCTCGACGTCACCGCGAGAAGGCGCGCTGAACACCTCACCGCCGACCGGGCAGCACAACAGGCAGCCATCGCGGAACTCGGCCAGTTCGCTCTCGCCGGGGCAGAACCTTCCGAGCTGATGGATGCCGCGGTCCGGGAGGTGGCCGAGCACCTGGGGGTCGCTTACGCCAAAGTGCTGCGATACCTCCCCGACGAGAATGCATTCGTGCTCGAGGCAGCGGTTGGGTTTAACGGATGCGATGTCGGCACGAAAAGGGTGGAGGGGGGGACCGACTCCCAGGCAGGGTATACGCTCCTCTCCCATGAACCGGTGACCGTCCAAGACCTCAGGACCGAGACACGATTCCATGGCCCGGCCCTCCTCAGGGATGCGGGCATCACGAGCGGTATCAGCGTCATCATCCAGGGAGATAAAGCGCCATACGGGGTATTCGGGGCCCACACCCGGGAGCAGCGGATATTTACACGTGACGACATCAGCTTCGTCCAGGCGGCCGCAAACATTCTGGCACAGGGGATCGAGCGGAGAGCGGCTGAAGAGGCGCTCACGAAGAGCGAGGAGAAGTTCCGCGAGATCGCACAGCGGAGCTTCGATATGATCTACACCTGCTACACTGACGGCGGGATCTCCTATATGTCTCCGGCAGTGACCCGTATCCTTGGCTATACTCCCGCTGAACTCATCGGCTCCCGCTGCCGCGACTACATCGTCGAATAACAAGGTGGGATTGCTCCCACCCCGTCTTCCAGGAACCCACCTTGCGACTTTCACCGCAGTAGGCTCGCGCATTCCTCTACCCATTGCTG
>LDZT01003561.1_pt1 | contig 11226 bp, 12 predicted proteins | sample 615521 | NCBI WGS metagenome assembly LDZT01 (sample SAMN03408292, study PRJNA278302) | terrestrial metagenome | isolation source: oil reservoir sample SB1 | place: USA: Alaska, North Slope, Schrader Bluff formation | collected 2011-09
CTAAACGGGCTATGTCTCCTTTTAAGATGGTGAATCGAGATCCGCTTAGTTTAGCTGCTCTATCGAAATCTAATAGGTCTAATTCAGTGCCTAAATCCCAATGAGCTTTTGGTTCAAAGTCAAATTCTCGTGGTTTCCCCCATTTTCTTAATTCAAGATTTTCGTTTTCATCCTTTCCAATGGGTACACTGCTGTCAGGGATATTAGGCACACATAACAATTTATAATATAAATTGTCTTCAATTTTTTTTAAATCTGATTCTAAATTTTTAATTTGTTCTGAGATTTCCTTTCCCTTTGTAATTATTTCATCGGCTTCATCATCTTTCTTTTGGGCTTTCAATTTAGCAACTAATTTTGAGTTTTGATTTCTTTGGGACCTTAGAGTTTCGATTTCTTTCAACAATTTTCTTCTCTCTTCATCGAGAGAGATGATTTCATCTATTATAGATGTTTCGTTGTTTCTTCTTATTAAAGCTTCTTTTATTTCTTGCGGATTTTCTCTGATATACTTTAAATCTAACATTTTACCCTCCCAAAATGAATGTTTTAAAAAGTATTATGAAAGTTAGAATTAGACTATTTACTTAAACTATCCAATAAAGTTGGATTTTTAACTTGTATCTTACCCTCTTCTAATTCTTTTAAGGCAATACTTACGTAGTCTTTTTTTTCAGTAACCCCTTTCAATTCATCTAAGTTTTTTAGGGTTTCGGCCCTTTTTGCTGCGATAATAGGAATAACATATTTGTAATTTATTCTTTTTGATATTTTATCGTAATTTATTCCTAAATTCATTTGATTTCACCTCTTATTTTAAAAATTCATATTTTTTTTAAAAAAAAACGGAGTACTTTCATTGAATCTTTCTCTTTTAAGTTGTTCTGCCACAAGGATTGATATCAATTGATTTGTCGATTCTTCGATTTCTTGATTTACAATTACATAATCGAAATATTTTATATGAGAAATCTCCCATTCTACGTCTTTCAGTCTTTTTTCCAAAGAATTTTTTGATTCGGTACCCCTTTTTTTTAGCCTTTTTTCTAGGTCCTCGTGAGAGGGGGGTAAAATAAAAATGTATATAGCGTTTTCATAAATTTTTTTTATGTTTAGAGCTCCTTGAACATCGACATCTAAAACAAGGCCCCGGCTTTCTTTTAACGTTTCCTCAAGGGATTTTTTTGATGTGGCATAATAATTTCCATGAACCTCAGCCCACTCTAGAAATTCTCCGCCTTCTTTCATTTTAAAAAAGGTGTTTTTATCGATAAAAAAATAGTCTTTTCCGTCAATTTCTCCAGCTCTTTTTTCTCTTGTGGTATAGGAAACGGAGAAAGAAAAACCAATAACTTTGTCCAACGAATTTTTTATCAATGTAGATTTTCCTGCACCTGATGGGCCGCTAACAATATAAAGCAATCCATCCATGTTATAATACTTCCTTGCGTATTTTGTCTAAAACTTTTTCAATGTCATAATAGTTCTGCAAAAATCTATTGGTAATTGTTTCTGGTTGAATTGCACTGGCTATAATATGACCAGAGTCGGTTATTATAAAAGCTCTAGTTTTTCTTCCGTGGTTTACTTCTAGTAACTTCCCTTGCTGCTCTGCGATTTCTTTTAATCTTTTTAAGGGTTGAGAAGTAGGGGAAACAATGGCTATAACCCTATCACCAACAACAATATTTCCGAAACCTATGTTGATCAATCCATACATAAAGAGCACCTCCACCAACTAAAATATTTACCTTAGATCGTCATTCACTCAAACACCTTTAAAATACAATTTATAAATAGTTTCCTAACAAGTTGTTAAATGCTTACAATAGTTCAATGAATATTTTGAGCCTGCTCCCGAATTTTATTAACTAAGGTTCTCCCTTCCAAGGAAAGGTTAGTTATATCTAAAATTTTTGATTTGGAGGCGATCGTGTTGAATTCCCTATGCATTTCTTGACAGATAAAATCTAGTTCTTGTCCTATACTGTCGTTATTATTTTCATTTTCTAAGAAGTTTTTGAATCTTCTAATGTGGCTTTTTAACCTGTCTATTTCTTCGCTAATGTCGGCTCTTTCTGCTAATAAGACTATTTCCATTTCCAATCTATTTTCATCGATATTATCTATATTACTAATCAAAGAATTAATGTTGTGTTTTAACTGTTCTCTGTATTTTTCTTTGATTTGGTGAGCATCTTCTTCTATTTTAATAACAATATCTTCAAGTTCATTCAAATAACTATTAAGAAAATCTTTTAGATCTTTACCTTCTTCTTTTTGATATCTCAAGACTGTTTCGATTACTTCTTCTAAAACTTCTTTCATACCTTTCCAAATATCATCGATAGTTTTTTCATCTATGGAAATTTTAACTATATCTTTGAATTTTAACAAATCTTCTAAATTAACATCATCAGCTAAATGCAATTCGTTTATCAAGTTATTGAGGGCATTGTAATAAGCCTTAGCTAATCCTAGGTCTACATCTATTATGTTGTCTGTTTTCAATAATTTTATATCTATAGAGATTCTCAAGGTTCCTCTTTTGAAGTATTTTTTTACAAGATTTTGAATATTTAATTCTAATGGAGAAAATAAAGGTGAGATTGAAGCGTTGATGTTTAGATTTTTGGAGTTGAGAGATTTTATTTCTACATTATAGCTATAATCACCAATATTTTTTGTTATTCTCCCGTAACCGGTCATACTTCTCATATTTTCGCCTCCTTTATGTTTATTATACATTAAAAAATCAATAATTCAAAAATTTCAAGACATTTTTTAACTTAATCAAGAATAATTCTGCCTCATCGTCTTTATTCAAGTGAGATAAGCTAATACGTATCATACCACTTGCCTCGTCATTCTTGTATCCCATACTTTCCATAACTCTACTAAAAGATTTAATTTTACTTGAGCATGCAGAAGTGGTTGATACATAAATTTCTTCTTCTGAGAGGGCGTTTACAATAATATCTCCTCGTATATTAGGAAAGAAAAAAGCTAATGTATTTGGCACAGAGATTTCCAAAGGGGTAACTATCTTTGCTCCTATTTTTAGTAATTCTTCGGCTAGATGATCCCTAATATTTTTTATATTCGAATTCATTATGTCAAGATTTTCAATAGATTTTTTCAAAGCCATAGCCGTACCAACGATTCCTGGAACATTTTGTGTTCCTGCTCTCATCCCATTTTCTTGGGAACCTCCTGTTATGAAGGGAAATATTCTTGTTCCTCTACGTTTGTAAAGAATGCCTACACCTTTTGGACCATGAAATTTATGTGCAGAAAAAGAAGCCAAATCACATTTGTATTTGTACAAATCAAAGGGTATCTTACCAATAGCTTGTACAGCATCAATGTGAAAGTATGTTTCTTCATTTTTTTCTTTTATTATTTTGTAGGCATCATCAACAGGTTGCAAGGTACCTACTTCGTTATTTGCAGCCATTAAGCTGACTAGTATGGTGTCCTGTCTTATATTTTTTGACAATTCATTTAGATCTATTACTCCTTTATCATTCACATTTATATAGGATACTTCAAAGTCTTCCCTTTCTAGTTGTTTGAGTGTGTTAATAACAGCAGAATGCTCCACGGTAGAAGTTATAATGTGTTTGCCTCTATTTTTGTTGGCTTTAGCAACTCCTCTTATAACCCAATTTATTGATTCAGTAGCACAAGAGGTGAAAAAGATCTCCGTAGGTAAAGCTTTAAACGCTTCGGAAATTTGCTCTCGAGCTTCTTCTAAATCGTTTTCAATATCTACTCCAAATTGATGAATAGAGTTGGGATTTGCATAGTATTCTGTCATATATTTCAAAATCAAATCAGCAACGTCTCTATCAACTTGGGTAGTTGCGTTGTTGTCGAAATAAACCACGTTAGCTTCCTCCTCACAGTTGATTCAAAAAGATCAAGGTAAAAGTACTACCTTTACCTAATTCTGAATAAGCTTTTAATTCAATATCTAATGCATCAGCTAGTTTTTTTGCTATTGATAATCCTAATCCATGGCCTTTATCGCTTCGAGAAGAGTCTACTTTGTAGAACCTTTCGAAGATGTTTTTTAATTTAGTTTGTTCAATACCGATACCATGGTCTTGTATACTTATACTCTTTTGATCTGGGTCTAATTTTATTGTTATTTCTTTTTGATTTGATGAGTATTTTATTGCGTTTTCAATGAAAATTTTGAGTATTAAAGAGAGATATTCTTTAGAGCTGTTCACTGAGAAACTTTTTCCTTGCATATCTATTTTGAATTCGTTCAGTTCTAATTTAAAAAGATTCAAAGTTTCTTTTACTACGTTTTTAACATCAATATTTTCTTTTTTGATTTGGTAATCGTTTTTAGTCAGAAGCAAGAGCTGTTCAACTAGATCCCTTAAATATTCGCTGGATGCTTCTATACTGTTCAGTGATTCTTCCATAATTTTGGGATCGTTTTTTCCCCATCTTTTCAGCATTTTAATGTAACCATTTATAGAAGTTAAAGGTGTTCTCAGCTCATGAGAAACATCGGAAACGAATTGATTTTGTATTTCAAAAGCATTTTCAATTCTATCCAACATAGAATTTAATTTTTGTGCGAAGATATCAAATTCTTGTGATTTTTGTTCTGATATCCTCTTATCTATGGTCTGGGCATCTATTTCAGATATTTGTTTTGCCATTTTCACCACTGGTTTGAGAGTGTTTTTAGCTAAAAAATACGATACTAATAATGATATAAAAAAACCAGTCGTTATTATTACAAAGACTGCTTTTTCAAAGTTTCTCAAAAGAGCTGTTAGCTCAAGAGATGGTCCGCCGACTATTAAAAGAGATGAACCAAATATAGGAACACCTGCAAAGATGTAGTACATTCCATCAGATTCATAAAGATACGGTAACCTAGGAATTTTGAAATTTTCCTTTATCAAACCATAAGGGTCTGAAATCAACTGTCCGTCTAGAATAACGATCCTGTTTGATAATAAACTTCTTCTCAATACACTTGAATCTTGCATAATTTGGTAAAGCAAATCTAGAGGTTTCTGAGGATTGTTATCATTTCCCCTATTCAGTCCACTTACATTCAATTGTGCAATATATATGTCGTTGTAACTTTGAAGTGTGAATTGTACAAAAACGATCCTCACTATGCCAACAATTGTCAATACTATACTCATAGTAATGGCTGTAAAAACTATTGTTTGCCTAAAAATTGCACTATGTTTTACTTTCTTTCTCCCTAATAACGTAACCAACACCTCGCACAGTTTCTATATTTTGTGTGGAATCTTTCAATTTTTTTCTTAAATAATTGATGTATACTTCAACTAAGTTGTTGTTCTCTTCATCGTAGTATCCCCAAATCTTTTCTAAGATTTTTTCTTTTGAGACAACTATATTTTTATTGATAGCCAGTAACTTTAGTATGTTAAATTCCGTGAGGCTCAAATGAACATTTTTTTTGTTTACAAGAACTTCCATGTATTGAGGATAAATCTCTATGTCTCCGACTTTTATCAGTTCTTTAGTTTTTCCCATTCTTTTTAACAAAGCCTCTATTCTTGCCAATATTTCTTCTATTTCAAAAGGTTTAACCACATAATCATCTGCGTTTTTTAAACCTTTAACTTTGTTTTCTAGCTCTCCTCTGGCTGTGATCATTATTATTCCAATGTCACTGTCATGGTCTCTAATTGCCTCAGCAACTTTAAATCCATCTCTTATAGGCAACATTATATCCAATAATATTATATCAGGCTTAAAATTTTCATAGAATTTTAAGGCTTCGTCTCCGTCTTTTGCTATTTCTACGTTGTAGCCGGCATGAGATAATTCCAACTCTAAAAGCCTTGAGATGGATCTATCGTCTTCTACTACTAGAATTCTAAACATTTGTAATCCTCTCCAAAGTTGAAATTTATTTCAGCGCCCTTTCACCCTCTAACGTTAAGGGGTAAACCCCTTAAGATCCGCAAGTTCACAATCAAAATTTATTATAAAAAGGCCTTTTGCACAAGGCTGCAAAAACGTACTTTGCATACTGCAACAAACGCTCACCACGGTTAAAATTCAATTGATAAACTTATAGTGTGTAAGTATTGATGGTATAAGTAAGAAAGCAAAATCGCGCTTTTTTGAAAAGGGAAAGCATACTGCACGCCGAAATTAAAATATATATTTGCTTGATCTTTCTTACTTATTGAGAGGCCAATTCCAGGGTATAAAGACAATTCGATTGTTTGTTTATCTCCAAAGGTATAAGTTTTTGCAGCAACTAAATCGTAGGTTAGTTGATTTAAATCTACTAAAATACTTCTGAGATTTTCTATCTGACTGTTTATCTGAAGAATACCGTATAGACCAAAATTACTGAAATCTTCGTAATCGTCTAATAAAAAAGATATATCTATCTGATCTTCTTCATTTTTCAGTACTGCTCCAATTCTTACTCTATCTTTCAACGCTGTTTTATATCCAAATTTAAAGTTGTTATTAAAATCAAAAGAGATATCAAAGTAAGATTTGTTGAATTGCCAAGAAATACTAGACATAATCTCGTTAGAATCGAATTGATAACTTACTCCAAATGACGTTTTTAGCTGTGAGACAATTTTTGTTTTTTCTTCGACTGTTAGATTTTCTAAGTTAAATGTAGAAGTAACTAAAACAATGTACTCCCTATCTTTTTCTACCAAATAATAATTGTTAATGTTATCTTTAAAGTTAACACCTGTTTCATTCACATCAAAGCTTTCATAAAATTCAACTTTTTCTAGATCCGTAAGCAGTGAAAAGTTTGATTCTAGAAATCCAATAGCATCTTGATTTTCAATCGGAGAGCTTTTCTGTTTTTTTTCTAAGCCGAGTAAATAATCATAAACATTTTTTGAAATTTTATGTGAAGATGAATAAGTGATTTCCTTGTTTTCTCCTGCGTTATCTTCCAAAAAATTAAATAAATTTAATATTTCAAATGACAATTCGTCTTTACCAAACAAGATTATACTATTCGAGTTGGGAACTCTTCTAACTCTCTGGTTTAAAAGCTTCAAAATATTTGATATTTTTGTTATTTCTAAACTTTTGAAGTCAATCTCAGTAGCGTTTTGTACAGATCCCTGAATTATTAAATCGAAATCTCCTACTAAATACAAATTATGTCCTACTTTTTTGTATTCATAATCGGTAGAATGTAACACAATATCTAAAGCACTTTCCAAATCTAATGTATTTATTTCTTTGGTAATTTTCTCTGAAATATTGGCTTTTGTTAGAATAATACTTCCACTAACTTCCTCAAGTTTTTGTAGTACTTCTTGAAGAGGTGTTTCGTTAAAACTTAAGTGAATGTTTGAAAAGTAAAAAGAGGATGAAAAAACGACGAAAATTAATATTAGAGCTTTTTTCAACTTTTACCACCTTTCTTATTTTACCTTTCTATCTTTAATGAATAATTATCGACTTTAATTATTTCACTGGGATCAGTACCTTTACTAGTAATAACCTCTATTAAAATTTTATCTACTCCTAATTCGGTAACTAATTTCTCTGTAAATTCATCCGTTTGTTCAGCTAAGAGAGATTGTTGGGATTTTACTATAATTTTGTTTCCTACTTGGCTATTTGTTGTGGAATTCCATTTTTTCATGTAGATATCGTAATGAACAGATGAGTTTCCCGTATTTTTTATTTCAAAACCGATTGTTATATTGTTATAGAAATCGTTTAAAATATTATTCTCTTTTATGTATATGTTTGATTCAGAGTTATATATATTATCTCCAAAATCTATTGTAATTGGAATATTAATTTTACTTTGCACTACTTGAGTTTCATTGTTGTTTTCTCCTATTAGGCTTAAGTTGGCGTAGTATTCGCCGCTCAATTCTACCAAATTTGATCTTCGGTAATCTGCTATTAGTTTTGTTTCTACTTTTTGGTATTTAGGTATTGAAAATTCGTTAGGTGTAATAGATAAATACTTATCGTTTGTTTTTCTATTAAAAAAGTTTTGCTCCTCATCTTCCTCTTCAAAATCCAAAAAAACGTTTATATCTAAAAAATCATTATTAACTACATCCAAAGAAAATTCTAAGGGAGTCGTGATATACTCCCTAGGACTCATTAGTTTAGGTATTTTTATATAAATTTGATCTGGATATGTATTTATATTTAGCATGTTTTTTTCTTTGTACAAATCCTCTGTTATCTTGAACTCTTTCTCATAAACATATTTTTCCTGAAAATAATTTTTATATCCATAATATATCTCTGCTCTAATCTTGTATTCTTCGGGAGCTAAATATTTTTCAATAAAAATATCGCCTTCTTTACTAGTATGAGGTAAAAGATTTATAGATTGGTCCTGAAAAAGGGATTTTTGAAAAATCAATTGGTTATCACTTAATTTATACAAAGAAAAAGTTCCCCAAACGTCAATTTCCCATTTGCTATTGTTAGCTAATTGTATAGGGAAAAAAGTACCTAGGTTCTTTTGATTTGAAATAAAGGGGAAATCACAATGCATATCTAAAGAAATTTGCATATTCGAAGTATTCAAATCCACAATTTTAATAATAATTGGGAAGCTAATTTTAGATACCTTCGAATCAACAGGTAAATTATCCTCAACCGTTATAGAAAAAGTAAGAATATGAGTACCTTCTGAAGATTTTGAACCTTTAACAAAAAAATCGGCTTTTTTTGCTTCATAGGGTAGTAAGCTAATTTCATTTGGATAAGATATTTCAAAGAGTGAATTCTCAAAAAACGAACTAATGTGTATAATAATTTTTCTGCCGGAGTCATTAGTGAAATAAAATGATACAATCTCTTCTCTACTGTTTACCAGTTCAACAGACTTAAATAATGAATCAACGTTCAAAGAAAACATCAAATTAAATATATTCAAAGAAATAATTAGTAAAATTATTTTTCTCAAAAGAATATCTCCTTTCCAAAATTTTATTTATTTTTCTATATTATATCATCTTAATATGATAAGATATTTTATATTATTAAAAAATAACCTATTTTAGAAGGAGTGAAGTTATAGTGGAAGTTTCTTCTTTTATGGATTCTACCTTTTTTTCTCTGGTAATTTTTCCCATTATAATTTTCGCCATGAGGCTTTGTGATGTAAGTTTGATGACTATAAGGATCATCTTCGTCTCAAAAGGGATCAAGTTTTGGGCATCCGTATTAGGATTTTTTGAAATAATGGTATGGCTTGTAGCTATTTCGCAAGTTATGAATAATTTAGATAAACCTCTTTATGCAATCGCTTATGCCTTGGGATTTGCTACTGGAAACTATCTAGGTGCTTTTTTGGAAGAGAAAATAGCTATTGGAGTAAATTTAGTCCGTGTCATAACCAATAAAGAAGCTCAGCCTTTAGTTGATTATTTGAATAAAGGTGGTTTTGGAGTGACAAGTTTAGACGCGGAGGGATCTAAAGGTCCTGTGAAAATTATATACAGTGTGGTTAGAAGAAAAGATTTAAAAAAAATTATTGATATAGTTAATGAATTCAATCCAAATGCATTTTATTCAATTGAAGAAGTTAGGGCTATCAACAAAGGAATTTTTCCTCCACAAAACGTTAATTTCAAATTTAGAAACAAACTAACTCGAAAAGGCAAATAACTGATAGAGTAGTAGTTTGGTTAAAGACATCAGAAGTAAAGTATTTTTATGGTATAATTGCATTGTATATTTGTTAGTTGTTTTTAAATTATTAGCATAAGGAGGGATATTGATATGGCTTTAAAAATTTCCTCACCAGTTTTTAAAAATAACGATTATATTCCAAGTACCTATACTTGCGAGGGTAGGGATGTTAGCCCCACATTGCTAATCGAAGGAATCCCAGAAAAAGCGAAATCTTTGGCGTTGATAATGGATGACCCAGATGCTCCGATGGGAACATTCGTGCATTGGGTGGCATGGAACATTGAGGTGGTTGAAGAGATTCCTGAAAGAATCCCAAAAGAATACTCTGTAACCCATCCGTTTTCATTAAATCAAGGAAAAAACAGTGCTCATCAAATTGGATACATGGGGCCTTGTCCTCCTGTTGGGCATGGAGTTCACCATTACCATTTCAAACTTTACGCATTAGATACAACGTTGGATTTACCTCAAAATACCAAAAAAGAAGATCTATTGAAAGCTATGGAAGGTCATATAATAGAAAAGGCAGAAATTGTAGGATTGTATAAAAGAGATTAAGTTTTTTGAGGGTTGTGATATAAATTTTAGAATTTCTAAAAACACTATTTCAAAAAATAATCAGGAGGGGAAAGATGGATTTAAAACTCGATGTCGTACAGTTAGATATTCCCGAAGATACGAATATAATAGTGGGGCAATCGCATTTCATAAAAACTGTTGAAGATATCTATGAAGGTATAGTTACAACAAATCCTTCTTTAAAATTTGGTTTAGCGTTCAACGAAGCCTCTGGTCCTCGTCTTATAAGATACGATGGGAACGACGATGAATTAATTAAAGTAGCTATCGATAACGCTCAAAAGATAGGAGCAGGTCATTGCTTTGTATTAATGATAAAAAACGGTTTTCCAATAAATATTAAAAATCAACTGTTGAATGTTCAAGAAGTGCTTAATATTTTTGCTGCAACTGCAAATCCTCTCCAAATAATTGTAGCTGAAAGTGATCAGGGAAGGGGCATATTAGGAGTAATAGACGGGAATCCCCCAGTAGGTGTTGAAAAAGAAGTTGACAAAGAAAAAAGAAAAACGTTCTTGCGAGAAGTAACAAAGTACAAAAGATGATAAGCTCACTATATAGTTTATTAAGATGAAGGAGAAAGCATGTGGGTATTTTTTATAATTCTAGCAGTTTTACTATTCTATTTACTCTTTTTCTGGATAATTCCTTTTTCATTAAAAGGCGCAATATTCGATCCAAGTAGAAAAAAAGATGTTGAAAAGATGTTGGAACTGGCCGAAATAAAAGGAGAAGAGATCTCAGCAGATTTGGGTTCCGGAGATGGGCGTGTTGTCATAGCTTTTGCTAGAAAAGGTATTCAAGCTCATGGTTTTGAGATAAATCCTTTGTTAGTAATTATTTCAAAGATAAATATCAGAAGAGCTGGCTTAAAAAGAAAAGCGTTCATTCATTGGAAAAACTTTTGGAAAGCAGATTTATCTAAATTTGATATCATAACAGTTTTTCAAGTGGATTTTGCGATGAATGAAC
>LDZT01007463.1_pt1 | contig 11225 bp, 9 predicted proteins | sample 615521 | NCBI WGS metagenome assembly LDZT01 (sample SAMN03408292, study PRJNA278302) | terrestrial metagenome | isolation source: oil reservoir sample SB1 | place: USA: Alaska, North Slope, Schrader Bluff formation | collected 2011-09
CCACTACCAGTACACTCCATAGCCGCCGGGTTGGACTACCCTGGGGTTGGACCGGAGCACTCATTCTACAACGAAAGCGGTAGGGGACAATACACATCAGTGACTGACGACGAGGCACTGGATGCCTTCTATGAATTGTCAAAGGTGGAGGGAATTATCCCAGCTCTTGAAAGTGCTCATGCAGTGGCTCACGGTATGAAGCTGGCAAAAGAAACAGCTAAGGATCAGATCATAATCGTCAATCTATCCGGCAGAGGAGACAAGGACGTGGCACAAGTCAGAGATATGATGGGTGTTTGATTCAAAGAAATACTTAGAAAAGTTGTAGAAGATGATTAAGTAATTGAAGAAGTAAGTTGAAAAAAATTAAAGATGTGCTTAGCTTCGAAACTACATCGGAGCTAAGCAATTTGTTGTTTTATATTAGGATATAGTAATGTGTAAACTAATATAAGTGTATAGTATGATATGCTAGTCCTTCTTGCTCGAATACTTGCCCCTCATGCTTGATTTTTATAGAGACATAAGGCCACAAAATTGATATAATAATTAAGGATTATTATTGGGGGAAGCAACATATGAGAATAAGAGATATAATGAATAAAAATATTATTTACATTAATAGTGATAGCACTTTAAGAAATGCTATGAAATTGTATGCAAATAATGAAGTGGATGCACTTCTATTTAGAAGTGAGAATTTTCATGATATTGACATAATATCAAAAGGAGATGTTTTTAAAGCTCTTCTGGATGATTACTCAATGGATAGTCTGGTGTTTCCTCATAAGAACAAGAATTACAAGAAATTGATAGATTCTATGGAAATCAGTGAAGTTGATGAACTGGCACCACTTTTTTTAGTATACGGAGAAGACAGTGATCGAGTTTTAGGCGTTGTTAAAGCAAAGGAGCTTCTTCATATGAAAGATATGGAACTCCTTTCTTTTAAACTCGAGTCGATTATCGAGTCCTCATACGATGGAATATATATAACTGATGGCCTAGCCAATACTATAAAGATCAATAAAGCATATGAAAGAATTACTGGTTTAAATAGAAATGAGATGATTGGAAAGAATATGAGTGAACTGGTAGCAGATAAAATTTTATCGAAGTCGGTTACTATATTAGTTCTACAAAACAAAAAAGTCACAACTATACACCAAGAGTTTCGAACAGGAAAAAAAGCATTAGTAACAGGTACTCCAATTTATGACAAAAAAGGTGAGATTGTCATGGTAGTAACCAATGTTCGCGATATAACGGAATTAGCGGAGTTAAAGACACAATTAGAAGAAAATCGCGAATTGACACTCAAGTACTATTCAACTATTGAAGCAATGAAACTCCAATTAGTTACGCATGAATACATTGTTGCCGAAGATGAAAAAACTCTTATGTTATTGGAATTAGCCCAAAGAATAGCCAAAGTTGATACTACAGTGATTATTCTTGGTGAAACCGGTGTCGGTAAAGAAGAAGTAGCAAAATTCATACATAAAAACAGTTTAAGAAAAGAAAAACCATTTATCAAAATAAATTGTGGCGCTATCCCGGCGAATCTTATCGAGTCAGAACTCTTTGGATATGAAAAAGGTGCTTTTACTGGAGCTGCAAAGGAAGGGAAAATAGGAATTTTTGAAGTTGCAGAAGGAGGAACTCTTTTATTAGATGAAGTAGGAGAATTGCCTAATGAAGCGCAAGTTAAGTTATTAAGAGCTCTACAAGAAGAGGAAATAAAAAGAGTTGGCGGCAACGAGCCAATTAAGATCGATGTTAGAATCTTAGCAGCTACAAATCGAAACTTAGAACAAATGATTGAAGAAAAAACTTTCAGGGAGGATTTATATTATCGACTAAATGTTATACCGATACGAATACCACCTCTAAGAGAGAGAAGGATGGATATATTACCATTAGCTAATTTATTTATTGAACAGTTTAACAAGAAGTACAATTTTAATAAGTTCTTGTCATTTTCTGCGAATGCTTGTATCTTACATTATGATTGGCCTGGTAATGTAAGAGAGCTAAAAAATATTGTTGAAAGAGCTATGGTGACCAGTAAAAACAATGAAATAACATCAGATGACTTACCAGAAGGCATTTGCACTCCAATAAAAAAACGAAATGATAATAAAGAAGACGGGATTATGCTATTAAAAAATGCAGTCGAACAAGTTGAAAGAGAACTAATTGATAGGGCTTATCACAAGCATAAGAATGTTCGCAGAGCTGCACAAGCTTTAGGAATTGATGCCTCAACATTTGTGCGGAAAAGACAAAAGTTCGAAAAATAAAATTGACAGTTTGTTGATTAAATGCAAACAGTTGCAAAAATGCAACTGTTTGCATTTTTTGTTTGCATGAAAAATAAGCTGTATATAATGTTGAGTTCTAGTGAAAGAGCACTATCAATGAACACTAAAAGAGATTTTAACAAGGTTCTTATTGTTGCATTATTGCAACATTCTATTTCAAATGAGAATAAATCTTGACAAATTATAAACAGGATATGTGAGTATTATTAGAGTATAAGAATTTTTAAAACTGATTATAAATTGGCATAGAATTTGCATTTGAATCATTTAACAAAATCTCAACCAGATTCAAAAAAATAGTATAAAAGGAGGAAGAAAAATGTCTGAAAAAATTAAAAATTTTCAAAAAGAGAAATTTCCATTGATGAAAAGAAAGTATGGTGAAGAACAACCCTACATAAAATTGGGACCTTTTAAGCTAAGAATACCACTAGTCCATTATGAATGGCAATGGACAGAGGCTTTTGCAGCTATGTTTCTTGGTGTTGCATGTTTAGGGGCAGGCGTAGCTATAACGATGGATGTGCTTGGTGTTGAGGACTTTTATATTGCACTTACTTTTGGAGTGTTAAATGCTCTATGTTATTGGTTGCCTGCAACTTTAGGAGACCCAGTTGTACCAGGATGGATAACACCAGCCCTACCATTAACTATTACTTACTTAGGGGCGTATACTATAGGTGTCGAGAGAATTCATGCTATGATTGCACTCCAACTTACAGTTGCACTTATTTTTTTAGTGATGGGAACAACCGGACTAGGGAAAAAGCTGGTCAATATTATACCAATGTCAATTAAGGGCGGAATTGTATTGGGTGCTGGAATTGCTGCAGGTCTAAATGTTTTGAATGCCAGATTACCAATAGCCCCATATACAATCATAATAAGTGTACTAATAGCTTACGTATTTCTATTTTCTAAGTTTTTTATGCAACTTGCTGAGAAAAACAAAACTTGGAAGCTTATCAGAAATCAAGGAATTGTTCCAGCTCAGTTATTCGCAATTATTGTAGCACCTATTGTATTGAAAGAAATCCCACTTCCCAATATAGAATGGGGAATAACACCGCTTAATTTTGGGTTTGTACTGCAAAATTACACCATTTTTGGATTAGGGTTCCCTGACATTAGTCTTTTCATCAAAGCTATACCAATGGCATTGACAGCTTACATAATTGCTTTTTCTGACTTTGTTTTAGCTAAAGAAATAGTAGATGAAGCTACAATAAAGAGAGAAGATGAAAAGGTTGACTTTGATGCGGGAAGATCAAATTTGGTAAGCGCATTAAGAAATGCTATCATGGGACTGTTTGCACCTTGGGTGCCGATGAATGGGCCACTTTGGGCATCTGGACTTTTGACAATTACTGAAAGATATAAACAAGGATACCCAACCATGAAATCATATTGGGGTGGCGTAGGCACTTTCCGTGCAGCTACTGTCATCGCTGTTATGATGTTGCCGCTCGTCACACTTGTAAGACCTGCATTCGGAATATTTTTCGGATTGACTATGGCAGTACAAGCATATGCTTGTGGATTTATAGGTATGAAAACTTTGACAGAAAATAGCAGTAGAGGAATTGGAATGGTTATGGCGATTGTGCTAGCAATAAAAGGACCAAGTGCTGGATTACTGACGGGTATTATACTTTGGCTATTCATTGAAGGTGAAAAAGCTTTGTTGAAATCCAAGGTTAGTGATGAGAAAAAAGAAGCATAAATAAAATAGGAAGCTAGGTATAATCCAGATGAGTTCTATCTAGCTTCTTTTATAGATTATAGAGGGGTAGTATGGAGATGTTTGTTACCGATTTAGCAAAGGAATACATTAAGAGTAGGACTGAAAATGTTACCATTGATTTGATTGAGCAAATTTCTTTAAGTGGATGAGGTTTCAAACCATCGGTGAAGGTTCACCATATAGAATTAAAAAAACCAATAGAAGAAACTAGATTTTCTAATATTACTATTGATGAAGTTGATTATTATATCAGTAAAAATATACAATGCAATAGAATGACTCTGACATTATCAAAAACCTGGTTTAAGTCATTGGAAATATTTATTAAATAAGGAGAATAGTATATGCGATTACTAAAATTAAACCCAGAAATACATAAATTTAGAAGTTTTAAAGAGTTCGCAGAAGATTTCAATTTAGGCAAAGATGATTTTATTCTAACGCATGAAGTAATATTTGATAGTTTTATCAAAGAACTGAATTTACAGGCGGATTTTATATTTCAAGAAAAATATGGTGCAGAACCTTCTGATGAAATGATTAATCAAATAATTTCTGATCAAAAAAATAACAAATATAAGAGAATAGTAGCAATTGGTGGTGGATCGGTTATCGATATTGCAAAAATACTTGCATTAAAGGACGTCAGGGACTCATTGGAAATATTTGATAAGAAAGCGCCTATTATTAAAGACAAAGAGTTAATCATTGTTCCTACGACTTGTGGCACTGGTAGTGAAGTAACAAACATTTCCATAGCTGAAATTAAATCTAGACAAACTAAAATGGGTTTGGCGGTTGATGAACTGTATGCCGAGCATGCAGTACTGATACCTGAACTTCTATACGGGCTACCATACAAGTTTTTCCTTTACAGTTCAATAGATGCTTTAATTCATGCTGTTGAGAGTTATTTATCCCCGAAATCTAATTCTTATACAGAAATGTATGCAGCAGAAGCTATTAGAATTATTATTGAAGGATATAAACAAATAATTGATAAGGGACAGAATCACAGCAAAAGTCTTATTGAAGATTTCCTAGTAGCTAGTAATTATGCTGGTATAGCTTTTGGTAATGCTGGTGTAGGAGCGGTACACGCTTTATCGTATCCATTAGGCGGGGTATATCACGTTGCGCACGGAGAAGCTAATTACCAGTTTTTTATAGAAGTCTTTAGAGTGTATAACACGAAATCACCTAATGGCAAAATCGAAAAACTCAAAAGATTAATAGCCGAGAATCTTTCTATCACTCTAGATGACAACGTATTTGAGGAACTTGAAAAAGTGCTCAATAAACTAATTGAAAAAAACAAGCTTTCATCATATGGAATGAAAATAGAAGAGATAGAGTTATTTACAGATGGAGTTATTGAAAAACAACAGCGCTTATTAGTAAACAACTACGTAGCTTTAACCAGAGATGATATATTAAACATATACAAAAAATTATATTAAATTTAAAATCATAACTAAACAAGAAAGGAATGAGTAAAAATGGCATTAATGACAAAAAATCAATATATAGAAAGTTTAAGAAAATTAAATATCAAGGTTTATATGTTTGGAGAACTGGTCGAAAATCCAGTTGATCACCCTATCATCCGACCCTCAATCAATTCAGTCGCGATGACTTATGAGCTGGCTCACGATCCCTTGTATGAGGATCTAATGACTGCAACTTCGAACATAACAGGAGAAAAGGTCAATAGGTTCTGTCACATCCATCAAAGTACGGAAGATCTGGTTAAAAAAGTCAAAATGCAGAGATTACTCGGGCAAAAAACAGCTGCCTGTTTCCAAAGATGTGTTGGCATGGACGCATTCAATGCGGTCTATAGCACAACCTTTGACATAGATAAAGAACATGGAACTAATTATCATGATAACTTTATTGAATACATGAAACTGGTTCAGGAAAATGACTGGACAGTTGATGGCGCAATGACTGATCCCAAAGGTGATAGAAGCCTGTCGCCAAGCCAACAAGAAGATCCTGACTTATATGTGAGGGTAGTCGAGCGACGGGAGGATGGAATAGTTATCAGGGGTGCTAAAGCTCACCAGACAGGTTCGATTAATTCTCACGAACACCTGATCATGCCGACAATTGCCATGGGACCTGAGGACAAGGATTATGCAGTTTCATTCGCGGTACCTACAGGCTCTAAGGGAATTTATATGATTTATGGCCGACAATCCTGTGACACCAGAAAACTCGAGGGTGGCACAATAGATGTGGGCAACAGTGAGTTTGGAGGACAAGAAGCACTGGTCGTATTCGATGATGTGTTCGTACCAAATAATAGAATTTTTCTGAATGGAGAAACTGAATTTGCAGGCGTGTTGGTAGAAAGATTTGCCGGCTATCATAGACAAAGCTATGGAGGCTGTAAAGTAGGTGTAGGAGACGTGTTGATTGGAGCCGCGGCCCTGGCATCGGAATACAATGGCGTTCCAAAGGTAGCACATATTAAAGACAAACTAATCGAAATGATGCACTTGAACGAAACCTTATATTGTTGCGGAATAGCCTGTTCTGCGGAGGGTTATCCTACTGAGGCGGGTAATTACCAGATTGATCTGTTGTTGGCTAATGTATGTAAGCAAAATGTCACCAGATACCCTTATGAGATCACAAGACTGGCTGAGGATATTGCCGGAGGGCTTATGGTAACCATGCCTTCTGAGAAAGATTTCATGCATCCTGAATTAGGACCTGTGTGCGAAAAGTTTTTTAAGGGTAATCCAAGTGTTCCTACAATCGATCGAGCAAAAGTTTTAAGACTAATTGAGAACCTAACTTTAGGTACAGCTGCAGTAGGCTACAGAACAGAATCAATGCATGGAGCGGGATCTCCTCAGGCGCAGAGAATCATGATCTGGCGTCAAGGTAATCTGGAGCACAAAAAAGAATTAGCAAAGAATATTGCAAAAATAGAGGACTCTGTTTAACAATTATAATATATTAAGAAACTATTTTGAAATTCAGAATAGAAGTTATAACAGATTCTAATTACTAGAAGGTGTGAGATGAATACATATGAAAGTTTATATAGAGAAAAATTGATTTCAGCGGATGAAGCTGTTAAAAAAATAAAATCGAATAATCGCGTTGTGACAGGACATGCTTGTAGCGAACCTACTAAATTGATCGAATCTTTGGTCAACAATAAAGCTCTATATGAAAACGTTGAAATTGTTCATATGGTAGCAATGGGAAAAGGAATTTATACAAGAGAGGATATGAAATCTCATTTCAAACACAACGCTCTGTTTGTGGGTGGATCTACTAGAAAAGCTGTAAATGAAAATCGAGCAGATTATACACCTAGTTTCTTCTTTGAAATACCTAGACTATTTAAGGAAGGTTATTTGCCTGTTGATGTGGCTTTAATTCAAGTAAGTAAACCTGATGAACATGGGTATTGTAGCTACGGATTATCAAATGATTACACCAAACCAGCAACAGAAGCAGCAAAAATAGTTATAGCGGAAGTGAATGAAAAAATGCCCAGAACGTTCGGTGATAATTTCATTCACATTTCACAAATAGACTACATTGTAGAAAACAATAGTGAGTTATTGGAGTTAAGACCAACTGTAATAAATGAAGTTGAAAAAGCAATTGGAATTAATTGCGCTAGTTTAATAGAGGATGGTTCAACTTTACAACTTGGGATTGGTGCTATACCAGATGCAGTACTTATGTTTCTGAAAGACAAAAAAGATTTGGGAATTCACTCCGAAATGATATCCGATGGTGTGGTTAGTCTTTTTGAGGCAGGCGTCATAAACAATTCTAAAAAAGCAATTCATAAAGGAAAAATGATTGTCACTTTTATGATGGGTACTAAGAAACTATATAATTTTGTAAATAACAATCCTATCGTTGAATTGTATCCTGTAGATTACGTAAACAATCCATGTGTAATAGCTAGTAACCACAAAATGGTTTCTATTAACTCTTGTTTAGAAATCGATTTTATGGGGCAAATATCATCTGAAAGTATAGGATTAAGCCAATTTAGTGGTACTGGAGGTCAAGTAGATTATGTTAGAGGAGCTAGTATGTCAAAAGATGGCAAATCAATTATTGCTATGCCATCCACAGCAAAAGACGGCACCATTTCAAGGATAGTCCCATTCCTAAAGGAAGGCACAGCAGTTACAACATCGAGAAATGATGTTCATTATGTTGTGACAGAAAATGGCATAGCGAATCTAAGGGGTAAAACACTAAAAGAAAGAGCAGAAGAAATGATAAAAATAGCTCATCCGAATTTTAGAAATGAGTTGCGGGAGCTCTGGAAGAATAGATTTACCGAAAAGATATAGCTTTTTGAATCACTAATAATTTTAATAATTAAAATCCACTATGTTCGATTTATTAAGAATGATAGTGGATTTTCTGTTTTATGTCACTGATTGATAATCGTTTAGGTCGCTTTTTCATTTTTGATGTAAAATTCAGAAAACTGTTATATAATAGTGTGGTTCATATTAGCATTCGATTTTATAAATAAATAAAACAGAATTAGGAGGGACAGCATGTTAAAAGGAATCTACACACCGATTATCACACCATTTAAAGAAAATGGTGATATTGATTACGAAAGCATGGATTATAATCTTGAAAAATGGGTTAAAACAGATCTAGATGGCCTAGTGGTGCTTGGATCAAATGGAGAGTTTGTCTATCTGTCACAGGAAGAAAAGCTGGAATTGATGATTCATGTCATTAAAAAGGTCGACAAGAGAAAAAAAATCATCGTTGGCACAAGCTGCGAATCAACAAGAGAGACCATCAAATTCAGCAATCAGGCGGCACAGGCAGGTGCAGACGCGGTACTTGTATTGCCACCACACTATTATAAAAAAGCCATGAACGACGAGGTGCTATTTGAGTATTTCACTGAGGTTGCTGACAATGTCAATGTACCGCTTATGATATACAATATGCCAGGAAATACAGGTGTCAGCATGACATCGTCTGTGATTGGACGATTATCAAAAAACAAGAACATTATTGGCATCAAAGACACATCGGGAGACATAGTTCATATCGGTGAGATGATGCGTGATGTGGACAAGGACTTCACAGTATTTGTCGGGAACGCAGGCTATCTTTTACCTGCATTGTGTCTAGGTGCAAAAGGCGCTACCTTAGCGCTGGCAAATTTTTTGCCTGAAGACTGCTGTAAACTGGTTCAATTGCATAGAGAGAACAAACTAGCTGAAGCGACAGAACTTCAATTGAAGATGATAGAAATCAATAAGATGGTCACTGGAGTTTATGGGATACCTGGACTTAAAGTTGCTCTGGATCAAAAGGGCTACAAGGGTGGCTTTCCGAGGAAACCACTTCTTCCGTTGGAACAGAGCAAAAAAGAAGCCTTACTGAAAATCATAGAACAATACGACGAAAATAGAGCTTGAGTAAATATTTAAAATACGCTATGAAGGGAGAAAAAAATGAGAAACAAAAAATTAGTGATGATTCCGGGACCGACACCAACTGTCAACAGTATCATGGTTCAGATGGGAAGAGAGACGGTATCGTTTAAAGATGCAGGTTTTGTCAAGGACTTCAAAGAGTTAGTTATAGATCTTAAGGACATGTGGCAAGCCGAAGAATGCTTTGTTCTGTCAGGCACCGGGACTATGGCGATGGAAGTGGCGGTTGCCAATTCAGTCAAGAGTGGGGATAACGTCTTGGTTGTGTCCCATGGATACTTTGGAGACAGATTTATAGACATATTTGAAAGAAGAGGAATCAAGACAGATGTATTGTCTGCAGAATGGGGCAAGGCAATTCCTATAAACCAAATAGAAGCAAAACTAAAGGAAAAGCATTACCACGCTATAACCATAACACATGTTGATACCTCAACAGGCACCCGATCTGATATTGCAAGAATAGGAGAAATGTTAAAGAAATTTCCTGATACCCTATATATCGTCGATGGCGTCTGCTCAACGGCTGGAGAGAGAGAAAGCTTGAAAGAAATGGGTATAGATATCCTGTTTACCGCCTCACAAAAGGCATTTGGAGTATCTCCCGGTCTAGCAATTATTTGGGCTGGTTCAAAAGCGATGGAAAGAAGAAAGAACCTAAAGACAATAGCGGATTCTTACCTGGATTTTGAAAAGTGGCTTCCAATTATGCACGACCCAATGAAGTACTACGGAACGCCGCCCATCAATCTGATCTGGGCGCTGAAGGAATCCGTCAGAATCATTAAGGAAGAGGGACTGGAAGAAAGATTTGAAAGACATCTCAAAGATGCCAGAGCGATTCAGAAGGCACTATTAGGTCTTGGCTTCACCATATTGGCCGATGAGGAACTCAGAGCAGTCACATTAACCAATGTTGTCTATCCTGAAGGAATCGACGACGATAAATTCAGAGCAATTCTAGCTGAAGAAGGCGTCGTGACAGCAAACGGTTTGGGAGCATATTCAGGCAAGCTTTTCCGATTGGGGCACATGGGAAATATTGACAAGCATACTATCGTCTCAACTTTAGCGGCAATAGAAAGAGCTTTATATAGATCCGGAGTTGATGTTCAGTTCGGTAAGAGTGTTGGAATCTATCAATCAGAGATTATGCAATAAACCTACAGAATAGAAAACTTAGGGGGCAGATTGTTTGTCGGGTTTGATAAAAACAACTGCCTCTCTTTTATTGATTAAGTGAAACATCGACAAATAGTTATGTTAGTAATAAAGGAAGATATAAAAAACAGATAACAAATAGTTGAATAACCGAGAAAAAACTGAGAAAAAAAGCTTAGAAAAAACTTTACAGAAAAACAAAAACAAAAACAAAATACATGTTGACACTGGGTATACGCAGATGTTAAAATACTAAAGTTGTCAGTCGGGAAGACGGGCAAAAACAGACGCACATAGACAATAGAATAACACATAGTCAACGTAATTCTTTAGAGAATTAGAAAGCAGTACAAAGCAGTACAAACAAAGTAATTTTGGGACTTTTTAAGAAAAAGTCAGCGAAAAGAAATGAGCGTTAAGCGAAAGCTTAAAAATAGGTTATAAACGAGAGTTTGATCCTGGCTCAGGACGAACGCTGGCGGCGTGCCTAACACATGCAAGTCGAGCGGAGACGGTGTTTGACACTGAGTTTTTTCG
>LDZT01010736.1_pt1 | contig 11225 bp, 13 predicted proteins | sample 615521 | NCBI WGS metagenome assembly LDZT01 (sample SAMN03408292, study PRJNA278302) | terrestrial metagenome | isolation source: oil reservoir sample SB1 | place: USA: Alaska, North Slope, Schrader Bluff formation | collected 2011-09
ACCCTCTTGTATGTGGTATAGGTGTTAGGCTGGTGGCTAACCTTTGCCTAATCCGGACTCTCACCGGTAAGAACTGCCAAGCTTTCTTGGCGCACACTCAATACTCGATACTATATACTGATTTTATTTATAGCTTTCGATAAATTTTTCAATCGAACGGTCGTAGGTTCTCTCTACTTCAGGAGGGAATAGACATCCCGGAAGTTCTCCCATACTCCAATGATATTCGATACATTCACAACATTTGCCCTTTCTACTGCAGGGTTCATAAGTACAGGTACATTTCTTCTTATTTTTTTCAATATTACATTCCATTACTTTTCCTCCATACTCCTTTAAATTATGCCTAACGAGATTTTTTAAAATTACTAAATCATCTTAAACTTTTTTTAATAAATCAATTATAATTTAAAAAATGTTTTAGTTCAATCATTTTACTAAAAACAAGATAAGTTCATTCATTTTTTGAATTATTTTGGAGGTTACTGTATAATAAAGAAATAATTTTGCCAAATTTAAAATAAAAAGGAGTAATGAAAATGAATTTAAGCAAAAAATTTATACTTTTAGGATTAGTTTTAATTTTTATCATCACTAGTTTAAGTATGTTTTCTTTTGCCAGCGAAGAAAAAGATTATATTAACCGAGCATTAAAATTACTTGATGAAGAAAAATATAATGAAGCAGTGGTAGAATTAGAAGAAGCCCTAATGGTAGTTAGAAGTAAAGCTGATTTAGAATTTGTCAATGTGATATTTACTGATGAAGAGGCCTGGGGATTTGGTATGTATAACCCAAGAGAAGATGCCAGCTTTGCTCAGGGCGAAACTTTCCTTATGTATGGTGAAGCAAGAAATTATACCATTAAAGAAATTAAAAAAGACCTTTACGAAATATACGTTAAAGAAGATATGTATATATTAGATAAAAATAACAATGTCTTGTTCAAGCAAGAAGACTTTCTCGACTACCATATAACCTCACATTCTAAAAATTTCGACTTGTTTATTACCAATACACTCACTCAAACTTCTCCTTTCCCGATAGGTGATTATAAATTTCTGTTAGTTTTAAAGGATGTTTTTTCTGGAAAGACCACTGAAGTAACTATTGATTTTACTGTTGTAGAGTAAATTATACATACAAGCAGACTGGAAAACGCCGTAATTAGTAACGTGTAATAAGTAACTCGGGGCGGTTAAATCCGCCCCTTTTTTAGTTTACTGTATAACTAAATTAGTTGAATAGACAGGCGAGACGCTTTGTCCTACGTGGTTTCTGATTCCTGAATTTTCTCTCTTTTCCTTCCTTTACTAAATAAATACTAAATACTATTTATTAATTGGAATCAGGCAGAGAAATTTTAGGGTTTCAGAGCCGGTATTTTTAAATTGATGTTTCTCCTCAGGAGCCACATAGACTACTGTCCCACTTTTAATCTGGGTCTCCTTTTCGCCATCAGTGGCTACTCCTTTACCTTCTAAGATAAATACTTCATGTTCCCAATTATGAGTATGTAAAGGACTATAACCTCCCGGACCAACCTCAAACAACCTCATAGCAAAGTTCGGGGCCTTATCTTTATCAGAAATAAGCCACCTTACTTTAACATCTTTGACATCTTCAAAATCTACAGTCTCAGCTTTAACTTCTTTATAATCTACTATTTTCATCTTATCTTCCCCTTCTTTTTTATTTTTTTTAATAACCTTATTATTATTAAAAACATTTTAGTAATAACAGCATTAAAATTAAAATTAATACAAATATATCAATAGACATAATAATGAGATTTCTTCTTAAATGTCTACTTTTAAGGCATTTCTAATCATGTAATAAAAATCTTCTTCTTTTTCAATTATTGGAATGTTTTGTTTACGTGCTTCTTCTTTCTGAGCTTTAGTTGCATAGCTCCAACCAGCTAAAAGAACTTTTACTCCTAAAGTTTTGGTCTGAATTAAATGGTTTACCTGATCATCCACAAAGTAGATATCTTCAAACTTGATATTATATGATTTTACAATCTGCCTCATCTGCTCAGATTTGTCTTCTCCAAATCTCTTATCTAAAATATCTTCTTGCTTAATTTCAAAACCCAGATACTCAGGAGCAAAAGAAGGAGCAATAGATTTTAGTCTATTAGATGTAGTAATAATAATTTTAGTTCCTCTTTCTAATAATTGTTTTATCCCCTCTACTATCTTAGAGTATGATGGCTCCAGATTAAACCAAGCCTTAAAATCTAATTCCTGTAATCTATCCCTCTCTTTATAAAATTCTTGATGAAAGGCTTCAAAATCAAAATCGACGCTTTTTCTATACTTGTCAAATTCTTTCTGATTTTCAATTATCTTTTTTTCTTCCATTAATTTTATTATTAAACCATAATCATTGGCTCCTCGTATATACGGCCTCATTATTCTATAATGCTCTGTTTCTTTTTTATATCTTTCCTTTATATTCTCCCAATTTTCAAAAGTAAAAGGCTCTCCCCCAAAAAAATCTTTTTTCTTTCGTTTATAAACCTTAAAATAAGCATTATAACTAACAAAAAGACACTCCCAGGCACTATCTACAATTACTCCGTCAAAATCTAAAGCTAATATTTTCAATTTTTTACTCCTCTTGTACTGCTTAACCGTTATTTTTTGTCATTCTTTTAAAATTAAAGATAGTCTTCACGCAAAGGATACCAAGTATCAAACGCCTTTGTAATTTGGTTTGATGATGTAGCTTTATGTTCAACATTAGGTGGAATCACTACACCTTCTCCTGTTTTTAGAGTTTTAGTCTCTCCTTCGATGGTCATCTTTAATGAACCTACTGTAACCACAGTAATCTGTTCGTGAGGGTGTTTATGTTCTGGGACAATAGAATTGGGAGCAAATTCAAAAAAGGTAATCATTGAATTTTTATTTGCCACCGATCTCACGGTTATACCCTTCATAACTTCTTTTGCTTTTAATTCATTGACTTTAAAAAAATTTGCTTTTTCCATTATTTTCTCCTTTTTATTCTTAAAAATAATCGCTTATAATCAAATAATTTCTTGCAAAATTTGAATTGAAATTAAAATTTTTATTTTAAAACTTCTCCCAGGGCTTCCCGGTGAGATTGAAAAGCCAGGTGAGGAAGCTGATTTACCGCAAAAAATTCTGCCTCCTCCGCATCGTCACCGGCACAAAGTTCACCTCCCACTATTTCTGCTTCATAGATTATTGTAACTAAATAACCATGAATTTCACTTTTATTAGAATAAACTCCTATTAATTTTTTATACTTCCCTTTTAATCCAGTCTCCTCAGCCAATTCCCTTAAGGCTGCTTGAGTAGGAGTTTCTTCTGTCTCCATAAATCCACTCGGTAAAGCCCATTCACCTTTACAAGGCTCTATTTTCCTTTTGATTAACAATATTTTACCTGAATCATCTCTGACTATCACTGCCACTACCGGAGTAGGGTTTTCGTAATATATCCTTTCACACCTTGAGCAATATAATCTTTCTCTTCCTTCCAACATCTTTCTGATTAATTTATAACCACAATAAGGACAAAATTTTATAGATAAATTACTTTTCACTTATCTTTACTCCTTGCTCTCTATGTAATAAACCCTCCTGGGCAAAACTGGTATAATTATCATCTCCTAAAATTATATGGTCCAGTACTTTTACTCCAATCAGATCGCAAGCATCCACCAAACGATAAGTAATATCTAAGTCATTTTTACTGGGATTTGATTCTCCACTGGGATGATTATGTAAAAATATAACCGAGGCAGCAGATTCTTTGATTATCTCTTTTAATACCTCGCGGGGATGGACTATGCTTTCCGTTAGACTCCCTACTGAAATATCAATATCCTTGATAATTTTATTTTTTACATCTAATAATATTGCTTTAAATTTTTCCTTTTTTAAATCTCTCATGCACGGTTCATAATAATTTACTAAATCAGCAGCATTATGGATTTTCTTTTTAGGCAAATTGGTCTCTCTTAAAAGCCTTTTTCCTATCTCCAAAGCTGCTTTTATTTGAGCAAATTTAGCCAGGCCTATCCCTTTAACAGAACTCATCTCCGGATAACTTAAAGAATCTAATTTTCTTAAACTCTTTGTTTCTGATAATAAATCTTTTGCTACTTCCACCGATGTCTTCCCCTGATAACCTTTAACCAATATTATTCCTAATAATTCCGCATCTGTCAAGCAATCTACGCCATGCTTAACCAATCTCTCTCTCGGTCTTTCCTCATCCGGCCAATCTTTCACTGTATAATTCTTTTTCTCCATCTCTTACTCCTTTTCATAAAGGGAAAGAAAAGTGCCTGGCACTTTTCCTTCCCTTTAAAACTTTTGTGCCAGGCACTTTTGTTTCCCTTTTATTCGATTTAAACGATATTGCAATTTTTCTCTCAGAAAAATATTTTCTTCAATATTCAGGGCTTCTTCTACTACCGCCTTTGCCTTTTGGTAATTTTTTAAATGATGCTCATAATATTTAGCCAGCTCTTCATATGGATAGTAAATATACTCTCGGCTTTTCTCTATTATCTCTTTCCATATTTCTTCTGCTTCTTCCCATTTCCCCTGTCTCTTATAAGCAAAAGAACTCAATCTTAATATCTCTAAAGTCTCTTCTTCTGCTAAATTGTGTTTTAAAGCTTCGGAATAATAGTAGGTACTCTGGTCGTATCTCTTTTCTTCGTCAAACATCTTACCTATACTAAAAATATCCATCCCGTATTCGGTATTATTCAAAGGGTCTTCTACCAGAAAACACATCCTGCTGACCAGGGCTACCAGAGAAAGGATGTCCTGTAAATTATGTTCGAAGACCTTCTTTATTGCCCGAGCATCTTTAGTCCGTAAATATCTAAAGTAAATCCCCGGGATAAGATAACCCGGTACATCATCACCCCTGCTAACTTTCAGTATCTCTCTTTCTACTGTAGACAGGGAACAACTCTCTAATCTTCTCTTCCACAAGCGGCGGGCGGGGTAAAGAAGATCGAAATGGTAAGGGTCTTCTAAACTCATCTTCATTCCGGACATAATATAACGGCTTTCCATTAAAGGAAGGTCAAAGGTCTTACCATTATAAGTAACTACCGCCTTAAAATTAGCGAGCAGATCATTTAGCGCTGATAGCAGGGCTCGTTCTTCATTATAATCCCGCATAAAATATTGCCGAACACAAAATTGGTCTCCTTCAAAATATCCTACTCCCACAAGAAAAATATAAGTCCCTGCTCCTCCGGCCAATCCGGTAGTCTCGGTATCTAAAAAAATGGTCTTATTAATGTCTATTTCTTTTAATCTATCGTCTCTGGCTAAACTGGAAATAGTTTTGGCAGAAGATTGAAAAATTTGAAAAAGTTCAACATCCCCACATCTATAATCTTGGGAAAAATAGTTTTCCCGGATAAAACTTTCCCCAAAAGGTGTGGAGATAAATTTTCCCGATACTACTTCTTCTATCTTCACTTCTGCTTCTACGGTCTTTAAATTTTTCTCTTTTTGTGACTGATTGATTTTATCTATATTCTTCTTTAATTGGGCAATCTTTTCCAGTCGACTCTTTAGATCCATAATCAGCTCAAAGCCTCCCTTAAAATTAAAAGAGCACTCTCTTTTCCCTTTATGCCCACTTCGTCAATAGGCCCCACACAGGAGGGACAGCCTTTTTCACATCCGCAGCCAAGAATCAATTCCTGAGCTGCCTGCAGTAAAGGCCGGCGCAGTTCAAACATCTTCTCACTAAATCCTACTCCCCCGGGGTAATTATCATAGACATAAATAGTAGGCTTGCTGGTAAAGGGGGAACGCACTTCCGAAACCGCCCTTACATCCTGAGGATCACACATTACATATAAAGGAATAACATTAATAAGCACATTGGATAGAGCTAAAAGCCCGCTGCTTAAATTAAAAGATGTGCCTTCACTTTCCAAGCGCCTTAATAGCTCTCTAATATCATCAGCCAAAGCAAGCCAATAAGCGGTGGTGTGCATCTCTTCCGGGGGTAAAGATATTTCCCCAAAACCTATATTCTCGTGAGTATAAAATTTTATCTTTTTATAACAGGTAGAAACGGTAGTAATGGCCACTTCCCCGTAAGCATGTTCCATATTTAATTCTTCACCCTTCTTAAATATATCTAAAACCTTAATATTAGTTTCGGTCTGGGCATCGGTGTAATAATTAACTTTAACTCTCTCTGCATAGGCCTTTTGATTTTGGTAATCCAACCTGTGAATAGCATACTGTTCGCCTTCATGAAGATAAATAGCCCCTTCATAAATAAGGGTGGGCACACTGGCCTTATCTACTTCCCCGATAACTTGTTCCTGCTGTTCAGTAGTATCGATAATTACAAAATTATCCACTGAGGTACTGCGCAGACTTATCTCCTCAGTGGGATAGATTTCGCTCATCCAATACCATTTCTTTTCCACACAATGAAGCACACCTTCCTTCTCTAAATACTCCAGAACATCCCGTAGCTTTTTTGTTCCGAAATCTTCTCCTTCTTCGAAGGGCAGTTCAAAAGAAGCACACCTGATATGACTGACCAAAATACTCAAATTATCCGGGTCGATAACTGCGCTCTCCGGTGATTCTCCGAAAAAATAATCAGGATGATTTATTACAAACTGGTCTAAAGGGTTGCTGGAAGCAACTAAGATAGCTATTGAACTCTTGGATCGACGTCCGGCTCTTCCGGCCTGTTGCCAGCTACTGGATATGGTTCCGGGATACCCGGCCATAAAACAAGCATCAAGCTGGCCGATATCTATGCCCAGCTCCAGGGCATTGGTACTTACCACTCCTTTTATCTCCCCTTCCTTCAATCCTTTTTCTATTTCGCGCCTTAGGTCAGGTAAATAACCTCCCCTATAACCTCTAACAATATCTTTGGGCCTCCCCGTTCTAGCTAAAAAATCTTTTAAATAACTGGTCAGAACTTCGGTAGTCAGACGGCTCCGCGCAAAGATTATGGTCTGAATATCATAATTTAAAAAATAAGCGACAAAACGAGCTACTTCTTTAATTAAACTTTTCCTGATTCCCAATTCTTTATTAATTACCGGAGGATTATAAAATAAAAAATGTTTCTCACCCTGGGGGGCGCCATTATTATCGACTAAAACAAATTCTTCTCCTACAATCTTCTGGGAAAGCTCTCGAGGATTAGCGATAGTTGCCGAACAGCAGATAAATTGAGGATTCGAACCATAAAATCGACAAATTCTCTTCAATCTCCTGATTACATTTGCCAGATGGCTTCCGAATACCCCCCGATAAATATGAATCTCATCAATTACCACGTATTTCAAATTTCCAAAAAAATCCATCCATTTGGTATGATGGGGCAATATCCCTAAATGAAGCATATCCGGATTAGTTACCACCATATGCCCTTTCTTGCGGATAGCCTGCCGAGTTGAAGACGGAGTATCTCCATCATAGGTATAGGTCTTAATCCCCTCATCTAAGGCCGATACTAATTGATACAATTCAGTCAATTGGTCTTGAGATAAAGCTTTAGTGGGAAACAGATAAAGTGCCCGACTATTTTCATCTTTTAAGATAGAATCCAATACCGGCAGATTATAACAAAGAGTTTTTCCGGAAGCTGTAGGTGTAACTACTACTACATTCTTATGGTTTCTTGTAAATTCCAGGGCAGAAACCTGATGAGAATAAAGTTTACTAATGCCTTTTTCTTTCAAAACACTTATTAGTTTACCCTCTATCCACTCCGGAAATTCCTCATAAATTCCAAGTTTAGCCGGAATATGCCTCCAGGCAGTAAAACGGGAGCTTATCTTATTATACTTTTTTAATTTATTTAAGATTTTCTCTACCGGCATTTATTTAAACCCTCAACTTTGATACAGGGGACGGTTCTCTGTATTAATTTGGTTTAAAATTTAAAATTATTATTAATACAGAGAACCGTCCCCTGTATCAATTAAACTCTTTACTAAATTAATATTTTTTAGATCATCTTTTTCGTCATACTTGGGAGTCTCCAGAATAAAAGGCAGATCTTTTAGATATTTATGATTCACTAACACCTTAAAACCTTCCAGTCCTATATATCCCTTACCAATATGCATATGCCTGTCTTTTCGTGAACCCAAACGATGTTTTGAATCATTAATATGTATAACCTTTAATCGCTCTAAGTCTAAATTTTTGTCCAGCTCCTCTATAGTCTTTTCTACTCCTTCTCTATTAGAAAGATCATATCCTGCTGCAAAGGCATGACAGGTATCAAAACACATTCCTATTCTCTTTCTATCTTTCGCCCCTTCTATCATTCTCTTTAACTGGTAAAAAGTATAACCTAAATGTGTACCCGAACCGGCAGTATCTTCTAATAATATCATTGTCTTTAAATTTAAATCCGCACTTTTCTCTAAAATAATATTAAGAGCACTGATTATCCTCCGAATTCCATATTCTTCTCCTGCTCCGGTATGAGCCCCCGGATGAATAATTAGATAAGGGTCAGGTAATAAAAGGTCTGCTCTTTTCATCTCTTCAATAAATGCATTAATCGATTTGAAATAAAGTTCATCTGAGGGAGAAGCCAAATTAATGAGATAAGAGGTGTGAATAAAAACGGGGTTAATATTAGAATTTTTTAAATTCTCTTTAAAACTTTCTACTTCGTCCTTTTTTAAAATCTTCTCCCGCCAGGTAGATGCATTCTTAGAGAATATCTGCATAGTATTACAGCCTAATTCCCCAGCCCGAACAACAGAATTATCTATTCCTCCCGCGATAGAAACATGACATCCAATCTTCAATCTCTGTTTCCTCTTTTCTTCTTCGGTTATTTAATTTTTATTATAAAAATTAGAGATTATTGAGAAATTTTATTGACTTCTCTGCTTTTATAAGTATAACATATTACTATAATCTAATTAAATAATTATTACCCTTACACTCTACTCGCCTAAAATGTTTTTTAGCTTAAAGAATAGGAGGAAGAAATGTATAAACAAATCCTTAAAGAATTAAAAGAACATATTCCTTTCACTTCTTTCGGAGCTGCCACCGGAATAATTCTGATAATATTTTTTCAAAAACTGCCCTCTGAATCTTCCTATAATATTTTCTATCTCCTTCACCCCATCCATGTTTTTCTAAGTGCACTGGTTACTGCTTCTATGTATAATTTTTACCAATGTTACCCTTCCAAAAAAAAATGTAACCTGGGAATTTTAATTTTTGTCGGTTATGTAGGTTCTATCGGAATAGCCACATTAAGTGATTCGGTAATCCCCTATCTGGGTGAAATTTTGCTCAATCTGCCCTATCGAGAGATTCATTTGGGTTTTATTGAAAAATGGTGGCTGGTCAATCCCCTAGCCTTATTCGGCATTGGAATAGCCTATCTAAGACCCTCTACAAAGTTCCCTCATTTTGGTCATGTTCTCCTCAGTACCTGGGCTTCGCTCTTCCATATTATTATGGCTTTAGGACAAACCTTGAATTGGTTTACTTATATTGGTATTTTTATTTTTCTATTTCTCTCTGTTTGGATACCCTGCTGCCTGAGTGATATTGTATTCCCTCTTTTATTTGTAAAAAAACCAAAAAATTAAAAATATAACTCTGAAATTTTCTCGAGTCTGTTTACCGGGAGATGCCCAAGACACTGGACTCTTCAAAAACAGAGAAAAACAGAATTTTATTTATAAGAAAGACGCTCATCGATAATGCCCAATAAATATGTAAAATTATCGTTCTTATAATATTCTCTGGTGTCATCAGCTAAAAGAGAGCCTAAGGTTACATAGTAATCTCTTTTTTCAAACCCCCCAATAATTTCTTTAATCTTTTTTAATTCCTCATAATTTGCTGAAATGTTAACGCCCTTTCTGGTTAAAAATTCTATATCAAATACATCTCTTATTTCTTTTCTGTCTAAAAGAGCTCCTATCTTATTTTTCATTATCTGTTCTAAGGTAAAAGATTTAAGTAATATCTGCTGGTTAGAATGTGGGGAGTAAGCAATTGTTTCCTGAAAATCCCTTGCTTCAGTTTCTTTTCTTATCTCAATTTTTAATTTACGAGGATATGGTGCCTTTTTAATTTCGAACAATAGAGTGTAATATTTATTTTGTGCATCAGTTAAATCATAATCTATTTTTAGAGAGTCTCTTAAATTTATAAAAAATCGTTCTATCTTATCAACCCGGTATGTCCAAAAATCCAAATCAACTGAATATCTTCTTAAATTATAACAAAGCCTCAGCATTGTCCCCCCGCCAAAGATCATATTGCGGAGAAATCCCTTGTTCTTAAGCCAGGCTAATACTTCTATTTCAAAAATCTCTTGCTGGATCAGATCATTCATTATATATACCTCTTAAAATATATTTTAAATTTTGGGGGATATTTTACCAATATTTTTTCACAACTTTTTTTATCTATTTTTTCTAAATCCAGAGAACTGATGTCTAAATTATATTTCCCTAAATAGTTTAAATAAAGGGAATCGATAAAGGCTTTTTCGGGAGAGGCAATAAATATATTGTTTTTTTTAGAAAAGCCAAAATAATAATCATCTTTGATTTTGCTATAATTAAATATAATTCCCTCAATACCTTTTGTAAATGTCCGATATAAGGAAATGGATTCAATAAATTTCTGCTGAACCTGGGTAGTGCATTCATAAAATGAAAGAGCGGTCATCAAAGAGATATAAGATGGGACCTGAAGGATGTTGGCCAGCTCAAACCTTTGATTTGGAGTAATACTACCCCATCTTTCCTTTAATATATAGAAATTTCTTTTTAACCTGATAAGATATTTTTGTTTTACATATCGGCTACACAATACCCGGGCAGAATCTTCTGATATAGATAGTATTTTTGCTACATCCTGATAAGTAAAATATAATTTATTTATTTTTTTTATATCATTATATTTCATAGGGCTAAGCACACTTAATTAATATTTTTGTTAACATATTATACTTTGGTGACGGAGAATTTGTCAAGTGGACAAAAACAGTATCAAGCATGTAGTATCGCGTATATAATCCAAAAGAAGATTCAGGGAGAAAATGCGGGAAATAACAATTATACCCATACAACTCCTGTAGGAGTCGAGTAGATGAGTATCTCTCAACCTTAGAAACAACTTTGTATTCCCTGTTATCTTCCCGTTTCCTTAATGGAAGTGTCACAATATTAGTTCCTTA
>LDZT01007406.1_pt1 | contig 11222 bp, 11 predicted proteins | sample 615521 | NCBI WGS metagenome assembly LDZT01 (sample SAMN03408292, study PRJNA278302) | terrestrial metagenome | isolation source: oil reservoir sample SB1 | place: USA: Alaska, North Slope, Schrader Bluff formation | collected 2011-09
ACGGAAACATATGGGGAGCATTCGGAGGAGGCATGTGGTATTCTCCGAGGCCAAGAACAAACCCACAAGGAGGTAGAAGACCATGATTGAATACTGCGGAAACTGTAAAGTAGGAGCAGAGACGCATGAATTCTATCCAGGCACATGCCCGTATTACAAGAAAATATCGGGCAAGCACTGTGCAAACCACGTACTGCTACCATACAAGCCTAATGACGGCCGCATGGTTTATATCGCCAGCGCCATGAGAGGAGACATAGAAGGTAATCTGAGGAAGGCAGCAGCATACTGCCACGCAGCAGCGGAAGCTGGAACGGTACCAATCGCTCCCCACCTCTATTTTTCAGCATACCTGGATGACAGAGTACCCGAAGAGAGAGCTGCAGGCATGGAAATGGGGCTTCATATTTTGGGGCGGTGCGACGAGCTCTGGGTGTTCGGAACGCCAACAGAAGGAATGAAGGCGGAAATAAAGCTGGCCAATAACCTGAAGATGCCGATCCATTACATACCGGAGGAGACAATCAAAAAAATTTTAGGAAGGAGGGAAACGGCGTGAACAAAGTATTCTTAATGGGGCGTCTGGCTACTGAGCCAGAGCTCCGATACACCACGAGCGGAGTAGCGGTATGCACTTTCACGCTTGCAGTAGATAGGCCGAAGGCGAAGGACGGGGACCAGGGGACGGACTGGCCAACCATTGTGGCCTGGAGACAAAAGGCGGAGTTTGCAGCCAACTACCTCAAAAAAGGCAGGAAGATACTTGTGACAGCAACGGTAAGGACGCGAACCTACGAGGATAAGGAGGGAAAGAGGCGCAAAGTAACCGAGTTCCAAGCAGAGGAAATAGAGTTCTGCGACAGCAAGGCGCAAGGAACGCCCATCGGAGGCCAAAGAGACACTCAAAGCGAAGCACCGGAAGAGTTTGTCCCAATTAACGATGACAAGGATTGCCCATTTTAAAAAGAGAGGAGGGGTAATATGGCGATGGACAGCAAAGAGTCAATGGGCATTGCTGGTGAAAATTTCATTTGCTTAAGCGTTAGGATGATGGAGATTGCTATCCAGCGCGGCATTGAAACCGGCACCAAAGCAGCGATGGATTACCTGGCGGAAGAGAAAAAGGCTCAAAAGAAAGGGAGGCACGACCGGCGACTACGGAACACCCGCCTACTACTGAAGAACTACAGGACGTTCAAGCAGCACGCCCAGGGAGCTGTGTTCAACGCCAAACAAGCAAAAGAAAACGCGGTGGATATATTAGACGGGCTGGATGATTTCACCTTTGATGATAGCCTCTATATTGAAAGTATAAAGAGGAGCCAGCAGCGAACAATCATCATCCTGCGACACATTGAAGAAATGCTGAAGTATTACCGCATAGCCTGCGAGCAATCAGGAAGGGACGATGAGATGAGGTGCTTTAGGATTATCATGAAGACCTACATCGACGACGAAAAGAAAACAGCAGAGCAAATCGCGGAAGAAGAACACATAGAAAGGAGGACCGTCTACAAGAATATAAACTCAGCCATAAAGCCCCTTTCTGCCTTGATATTTGGCGTTGATAGCATCAAATTATACTGATGAAAGCACCATGCAAGCACGGGGCACAAACCGGGCATTGAATAGGCACTATAAGCAAAATAAAATGATAGGTGGAGGAGTGTACAAAATGGCAAAGAAGAAGCCGAAGAATACCTTCATCGAGATTGACTACACGACCGAAGCAACACCAAGAGCTACTACACCGGACGGCGTTCCGGTGTTTTGTGCATATGACGAACTGGTACCGATCGAGAAGGCAATCCCGAACCCAAAGAATCCAAACCAACACAGCGCTGATCAGATCGCACGGCTGGCACAGATCATTGCCGCCACCGGATGGAGGGCACCGGTAACCATAAGCAAGCGGTCTGGTTTTATTGTAAAAGGACACGGACGGAGGCTGGCCGCCATAGAACGCGGCTGGGATTTCGTGCCGGTTGACTACCAAGAGTACGCCAGCGAGGCGGAGGAATGGGCCGACCTTATCGCCGACAACCGACTGGCCGAACTCTCGACCATCGATACCGGCCTGTTGATAGACATGATCGGCGACCTGGACACCGGTGAGATTCCGGTGGAGTTAACTGGTTATTCAGAAGAAGACCTGGCGGACATCATAGCAGCCATGGAAGGAGCGGACGACACCGTAGACGACAAAGCAGATGCAGCTCCAGCAATACAGAACATACCAATGAGTAAAGCCGGGGATATTTGGCACCTTGGCACGCACAAGCTGATATGTGGCAGCGCCACAGACAAAGCCACCATGAAGAAGTTGATGGCAGGAGAAAAGGCGCAGATGGTCAACACAGACCCACCATACGGAGTGAGCTACGAGTCACAGAGCGGCAAGTTTGACATGATAAAGAACGACGACCTCACTGGCGATGATCTGATGGGTGGTCTTTTAATACCGGCGTTCAAGAATTATGCAGAGTTCACAGACCCAGATGCAGCCTTTTATATTTGGCACGCTTCAAGCACCAGGCGAGACTTTGAGGATGCCATGACAGCCGCAGGACTTATAGAGAAACAATACATCATCTGGGTAAAGAACGCACCAGTGCTGGGCCATGCAGACTACCAATGGGCACACGAACCGTGCTTCTATGCAGAGAAGGCAGGCCAGAGTGCTCACTTCTACGGAGACAGAGCCCAGAGAACAACCTGGAAGGTGGTCCTCCGAGACGCAGATCAGATGGCAACCGTCCTCACAGGAGGCGTCGTACTAACCGATGGAGCCGGAGGAAAGGTGTTCCTGAACGACAAGCCGCCGAAAGGAAAGAAGATCCGTTATATTCGTTTGAGCGACGGCAAAAGCGTGTGCCTGTACCCAGAAAGCAAGGCTTCAACCGTCTGGGAGGTAGCCAAGGAAACCGGCACGGAACACCCGACACAAAAACCAGTGGAGCTGGCAGTCAGAGCGATAGATAACAGCAGCAAACCAGGAGACCTGGTCGTAGATTTCTTTGGAGGAAGCGGCAGCACGCTCATGGGAGCCGAAATGACCGGCAGACGATGTAACATTGTGGAGCTGGACCCAAGGTACTGCGACGTGATCATCAACCGGTACGTGCGCTTCACAGGGAACATCGGCGTTACTTGCCATAGAGGAGACCAGGAACTGCAGTACATACAGCTTAAACAGGATAACGATAAATTAAACGGCATAACACCCGAAGAGTGATAATAGCAAAAGGGTGCAGCAAATAAAGGGGCAGGTTCGACTAAGCGGCCTGCCTTTTGTAGTTTCCAAACCAACAGAAAGGAGGAAGCAGCATGGCAAAGCGCAAACAACGGGAACCAGATAACATATGGGATAGAATACCCGGAGAGACACCGAGGGAATTCCAAAAGTTCTGTTGGTACCGGGATATGAATACGGCCGAGAAGCCGATCAGAACGCGGAACCTTTCAAAGCTGGCCAAGGAAATAGGTTTTTCATATGATCACCTACGAAAGCTAAGCGCAAAGAACGACTGGGTAAGCAGGGCCGCAGCGTACGATGCCTACCTGGACGCCAAGGCTAGAGAGCAAAGCGAAGCAGAAATCATAGAGATGCGAAAGAACCATGCCCTGCTGGCCTCCCAGATGATCAAGAAGGCGGCCAAGCGGCTGCTTACCATACCAGAGGAGGAGATCACTGCCACCGACATTGTGCGCCTGGTCGATGCCGGAGTTAAAATCGAGAGATTGAGCCGTGGCGAATCTACCGAGAACAAACAGATAAGCGGAGAGGCAAAGATAACTCACCAGGGCGAGGTTAAGGTGCGCAGCCCAGGAGACCTGAGCCTTTCGAGCTTATCAGATGAGGAGCTCGTAGAGCTTGAACAGCTACTGGAAAAACTACATACAGAGCCCGTTGTTTGATGTTGATGCTTTGCAGGCGGCGCTTCAAAGAGAGAAAGCGGAGCGCAACCTATCAGAGTTCATCAAACAAGCATGGAGGGTAATCGAACCAGGCACGACGTATGTAGAAAATTGGCACATCGATTTAATAAGCGAGTATCTTCAGGCAGTAGACAACAGCGAAATATTGAGGCTTATAATCAATATCCCGCCGCGACACATGAAGTCCATCCAGACAACAGTCTGCTACCCGGCCTGGTCGTGGATTAAGAAGCCGGAGAAGCGTTTTATTAAGGTCTCGTACAGTGACAACCTCTCCAGGAAGCACAACGTCCTGTCCAGGGATATCATCAGGAGTCCATGGTACCAGGGGAACTGGGGAGACCGGTTCAAAATAAAGGACGACGTCGACAGGCAGAACGAATTCAAGAATAACCACCATGGAATGATGTTCTCTACCAGTACCGGTGGAAGCCTTACTGGTGAAGGTGGAGACGTAATCATCGTGGACGACCCGCAGAACCCCTTAATGGCCAACAGCGAGGCCGAAAGAGAAGCGTCAATAGCTTTCTTCAAGAACACCCTGCAAACCCGCCTAAACGACCCAAAAAAAGGCGCAATCATAATCATTATGCAGAGGCTGCATGAGAACGACCTGACCGGTTACGTTTTATCGGAGCAACTGGGATACGAGCACCTATGCCTACCGGCAGAGGCACCAGAGAAAGCGGCCGTGCACTTCCCTATAAGCGGGAAGGAAATCATTCGAGAGGAAGGAGACATCCTCAACCCCGGCCGATACGACAAAGATACCCTGGCAGACCTTAAGAAGTCCATGGGAAGCGTTCAGTATGCTGGCCAATTCCAGCAGACACCAGCACCGGCAGAGGGCGTTATTTTTAAAAGAGAATGGCTGGGAAACTTCTTTAAGAACGCACCCTACCAGAACATGCTCATACAGTCCTGGGATATGGCATTCACGAAAAGCGAAGGCAGTGCCAAGGTCGCAGGCTTTATTATGGGGAGACACGGCAGTAATATATACCTTCATGACTTAACCAACGAAAAAATGACCTTCACCGAGAGCGTGGCCGCAGTTCGAACACTCTCGGGTAAATGGCCAAAAGCCAGGGCGAAGGTGGTAGAGAACAAAGCAAACGGCCCGGCCATCGTTGACCTTTTGAAAAAAGAAATCCCAGGCATGGTAGAGTTCAACCCGAAGGGCAGTAAAGAGGAGAGAGCAATCAGCGTAACACCTTACTTTGAAGCGGGAAATATCTGGTTCCCGGACCCGGCAACACACCCGTGGGTGCACGACTTAATCAACGACCTTTTAATATTTCCCAAAGGAACATATAAAGATACGGTGGACGCCCTGGTGCAAGGGATTTTATACCTCATGGATAAGCCTACCATGACCGGACCACCAAAGAACAGCAGCCTCACAAAGAGCAGCTACTGGAAAAGATGATAAAAGCACAGTGCAAGCACCAGACAAGCACCATGCAAGCACGGGGCAAACACTACACCAGACCGGTAAATGCATTACACAAGGAAGAATAAATGATAAAAATGATGTTTTCGATGATGCAATCAACGAGAATGGCTACCAGCGAAAATACACCAAAACGACATCGACCGTTAGCCATGAAGACAGTAAATATAAGGGTTTGTAGGAAGCACCAGACTAGCACCAGGCAAGTACCATAAAAGCACAGAACTAGCCACGCTGGTACCCTATTACCTATTACCTATTACCTATTACCTATCACCGTTAACAGCACAAATGCTGATAGCAGCGGTTAAATTACCCACCGGAGCCGTTGAGGTTATCACCAACACAGCGCTGATACCAACCAAAATAGATTACTACAACACCGCATACGATGAAGAATTCAGGTTAAAAACAAACCCCAACGTCCAGATAGTGGGCTTCATGTTTGTGTAACCGAACCAAGACGGAAAAGGAGGTGAGAAAAGGTAGTGGCAAGCAACAGCTTAAAAGAAATCGGCCGCCTGGGACAAAAGAGATATGGCGGCTTTTTTTATGAGGAATTCTTAAAAGACCTTCAGGGCAAGAAGGGCGTGGAAGTTTACCGGGAAATGAGCGAGAACGACGATGTGATCGGCTCAATTCTTTATGCAATCGAAATGTTAATAAGACAAGCGACCTGGAACGTTCAACCGGCAGGCAATACACCGAAAGACGAAGAGGCGGCAGAGTTCATATACCAGTGCATGGACGACATGCAGGACACATGGACTGACACCATATCGGAAATCCTTTCGTTCCTGACATACGGATGGAGCGCCCACGAACTTGTGTACAAACGCCGCGCCGGGAAGAGCAGAGACCCGAAGCTCAACAGCAAATACAGCGACGGACTGATAGGATGGCAAAAGCTACCCATTAGAGCACAGGAGACCCTGTGGGAATGGCTATACGACGATGGAGACGAACTCCTGGGCATGGCACAGATGCCGCCGCCAAGATTTGAAATCATCGAGATACCAATCGAAAAGATGATGATATTCAGAACAAAGAGCAGAAAGGGCAGCCCGGAAGGGAAAAGTATTCTTCGTAACGCTTACCGCAGCTGGTACTTCAAGCGAAGGATCCAGGAGATAGAGGGAATCGGTGTCGAAAGAGACCTGGCCGGTTTCCCAACACTAACAGCACCAGAGGGAATGAATATCTGGGACGACGACGATCCGGAGATGGCATCAATCAGAGTAGCAGCTGACAAGATCGTACAGAGCATAAGGCGAGACAGCCTCGAAGGCTTATCCATGCCATCAGGGTGGAAACTGGAGCTATTAAGCACAGGAGGCCGCAGACAGTTTGACACTAATGCAATCATCGAGAGATACGACACCAGGATAGCAATGACCGTCCTCGCAGACTTCGTGTTATTAGGCCACCAGCAGGTGGGCAGCTTTGCACTTTCAAGCGACAAGACGGAGCTCTTCGCAATGGCGGTAGGAGCGTACCTTGATATTATCTGTGAGACATTCAACAACAAGGCAATCCCGGCGCTGATGCATAGAAGACTTTGTAAGAGAAGCGGCCGGACTGCCAGAGAGACTGGAAGACAGCATGGCACCGAACCCAAGGCAGCCAAAGAAAAAACCAGGCACGGAAGTAAACCCAGACGAACTGGAAGATCCGGACGACGAGGAAGCCGTGAAAAAAGCGAAGGAGAGACTGGGGAGGTATGATTAATGATCAGGATCAGGAAATCAAAAAATCGCCACCCAGTACTTAAAGCAAAGAAGAAAAGCGCAGCAGCTGAGAACGTCCTCGAAAAGCTCAACTCATTTCTTGATGCGACGGAGCCTGAACCGGTTTATTTTCTCACAAGGATGTGGAACGACCAGCAACAGGCAGTAACATACAAGGAGCTGCGGGAGGCAATCCAAAACGGATACCTGGACGAAAAGACACTGCAGGCATGGCAGAATGACTATGCCAATTTTGTCAATGAGCACCTAAAGCCGATATGGACAGAAGCAATGCAGGCGGCCAATGCAGACCTTATGGCGCAACATCCGGATTATTTCTTCGATCCGATGAGCCAAGAGGTGCTCAAATGGACAAACGAACACGGAGCCCAGTGGGTATCTTCGGTTTCAGACGAGCAAAAGGAAGCAATATCGGCCATGCTGGATAATTCGTTCAGTGGAGACTTCACTGTCGACGAGCTGGCCAGGGCAATACGGCCGACCGTCGGACTGAACAAAACCCAGTCAAAGGCGAACGTCAACTATTACAAGCACATAAAAGAGAGCCTGCTGGAGAATAACCCAGGCATGAAGGAGACTACGGCAGAGAAGAGGGCAAGAGACGCAGCCCAGAAGTACGCAGCCAAGCAGCACAGACAGAGAGCCTTCACCATAGCAACCACGGAAATGGCATTCGCTTATAACAAGGGAGCTGACGAGGGCATGAAGCAGGCCCAGGCGCAGAACCTCATAGGCAAGGTGGCGAAGGTTTGGAGCACAGCAGCCGACGAGGGCGTATGTTCAGTATGCGGAGGATTAGACGGCACCGAAATAGACATGGGTGCGGATTTTGATTTCAAAGGCCATACGCTGTACAGCGGCCAGAAGCAGACGCCACCAGCTCACCCGCGCTGCAGATGTGCCGTTCTTTACGTTGAGAAGGAACCGCCGAAATACCAAGCGGAGCCGGAACCGGACGCACTTCAGGCATGGAGTCCACAAGATCAGGTACCCGTACCGGATCCACCGGAACCAGAGATGCCAAAAATACCAGAGGCACAGAAAATGCCAAAGGGAATGAAATACAACGGCAAGCCTAACCTGGGGGGAACTGGTGAAATCAAGTCATACCTTGACGAGCTGGGAGACGAGTGGTTATTTAAACCGGCACAGAGCAAAAGCGGAAATCCGGAAACATTCAGGGCGTACGTCCAGGAGGCAGGATACAAAGTCCAGGGCGTAGTAGATCCGGAGACAGCGGTACCGGTGGGAACAGGAGAGCTCGACGGCAAGTTCGGAGCTTTCCAAAAGAGAATAATGACCGTAGACGACACGGTCGACCTGAAGCATTGGCAATACACCAGCGACCAGCTACCGCCAGGAGCGGCCGCGCAGCTTCAGAGAGAGCACGTCACAGACTGGCTGCTTGGGAACTTCGACAGTCACGGCGGAAACTTCGTCATGGACGACGCTGGAAGGCTCATAGGATTAGACAAGGAGCAGTCCTTCAAGTACATCAGCCAAATAGGTGGCCAGCAAATGAGCTACACATACCACCCGAACGCAACGTATGGAGAAACAGAGCCGATTTATAATACTCTGTTCCGGAGATTTGCAAAGGGAGAGATTGACCTCGACCTTCAGGACACCTTGACATTCATCAAGCGTGTGGAAGCAATACCAGACCCTCAGTACCGGGAGATATTCAGAGGTTACGCAGAGGAGCTGCACGGCAAAGGAAAAGCTGCAGAGGATCTCCTCGACCAGATCGTCGAGAAAAAAGGACGACTGAGAGATGACTACCGGCAGTTTTATTCAGACCTTCTGACTGAGAGATCTGGAAAGAAGCAGGCGTTCATCTGGGCCGATGAAGCAGCGCAGCACATGCAGCAGCCATTGACAGCGGTAACGCACAGCCCAGACGTCCTGAAAAAGATGAACACAGCAGAGCTGAAGCAGCTGGCCAAGCAAAAGCAGATCCCATACTACAACAATATGAATAAGACCCAGCTGGTCACCAGCATATCAGACCCGGTGAAAGCGCCGGAGATGAGCGCCCAGGTAAGAGACAGACTGGCAGCCAACGAAGCGGCCAGGAGAACAGCACAAAAGACGCCGGTACCGCAAAAGGCGAAAGACATCCTACCGGCCGACGAAGTATTCAGCGACATGTCGAAGCTATCAGACAGCAAGCTGGGCGTACCGATAAAGAGCGACAAGGGCAGCGTTGAAGGTCTGAATATTACCGGTCGACGAATGCAGCTGCTGGACGACGCGTCCGGAAGCACATACGAGGTATACGAAGTTTCAGGAAAGTTGACAAACGCCACATGGTCAAAGACTTGGGACAAGATGAAGCCGATAGGAGACAGCAGCGGGGAATTATTCTTCGAGGCTGCAGACGACGCAAAGAAACTCTATTCTTCCAAGGTTGACCTGGGAGCGTCCATCCGGACAATGACAGTTACCGATGGAGAAACCACCTTCGAGCTTTACATCGATGGCCAGTCACGCCGATACAACGGCTGGCGTGGTTATTTCAGAATGAGAACGCCGGTAACAGCAGACGGAGCTGCAGACGCAAGAAACATGAAAAACATGCTTCAAAAGCTGGAGCTTGACGATTTGCTACCGAACCCAGACGCCGAAACAGAGACGATCATGAAAAAAACCCGCCTCGTATGGCAGAATGCACCGAACCGTATCCAGGAATTAGATGGTTTGACGCCGGAACAAATTCCGGCTAAACTGGATATGATAATAAGGCAAGAGAGAATCGACCCGAAGCGCATAAACAACATGAAGATGGTCAAGGTTTTTGACGGATACCAGACCTACATCGAGGAAGGCATACAAGCCACATACGAGAAGGCAGGACTGAAGAACGTCTGGACAGGAATACCTGACGGAGACGACGTCGTCAAAATCATTCAGAGCCCTGGCCTTTTATCAAATAACAACCGTTTCAGAGCAGGAATGAAGAGAACCGGCGCAAGCCCTGTAGAAGACTTCAGAACCGGCGGCAGCGACAATGTGTTCACCAGAATAGGTGTAAAGAACAAAAACAATCCACGCTTTGACGACTGCTACCGGGGAAACAGGTACCGCATTCTTATTGATCCAAAAGAACTGCAGAGAACAGACTGGTACGCATTCGAGGGCGACTCATTCGGAACCTCGGAAGCGTCAGCGCTGGCAGGCCGACCTTCGCCGGTGGATTTTATAAAGAACATGGCCACGAGCTACCGCAGCGGAAATGAAATCATGTTCAGGCATGGAATAGCGAAGGAGAGCTTCATCGGCATATCATGTCAGAGAAACGGAATATCAATCGAGGACTTCGTGGAGGTGGGATCGACGATATGATCAATCAAAGAGCTGTGTACGTATTCAAACCGGCCGGAGGGAAAGACTTCACCGGGATAGCGCTGGACGTACACATTCACAAAGAGAACCTCCGATTTTTCGATACCAACAGAGGCCATGAGATACCGGGCAAGGTTACAGAGGAGACAGAGAAGGGCTTCACCTTCACATCCACAGGATATGCGCCGGGAGAATGGCAGTTCAAGGTACTGACAATCGAAGAGTTCAAGCGCAAATATTACAAGCTGGCCGAAGGCGGACAGTCGATGGCGGCCAAGTTAAAAACCACGGACGATCTCCACCAATGGTACCGGAGGGAGTTCAAGATTTAAGGCGAGGATAAGAACCTCGTCTTTTGCTTTGAAAGGAGGTAGATAGCATGATCAAGTTCAGCGACCTGGTGAGCGTCAAAAAAGCTAAGGCAGAGCCGAAAGCGAGGACACCAGGAGTAGTGAAGGGACGCTTTAAGATATTCATTCGTGGAGCTCTACCGCGAAGGTGGAGAGATGCACGAGCGTGGAGGGTGCGCAGTCCTTATAGAGAGTATGGTATTCACCAAAGAGAAAATGAGCGCCATCGGCATAACCGAAGGCACACTGCCGGAAGGATGGTGGATCGGTTTCAAAGTAACCGACCCGGACGTCTGGGGCAAAGTCAAAGACGGAACCTACCCGATGTTTAGCATTGAGGGAGAGGCAGTCCGTGAGGAAATCACGGAGGAATAATCGCATATTGAT
>LDZT01012806.1_pt1 | contig 11206 bp, 10 predicted proteins | sample 615521 | NCBI WGS metagenome assembly LDZT01 (sample SAMN03408292, study PRJNA278302) | terrestrial metagenome | isolation source: oil reservoir sample SB1 | place: USA: Alaska, North Slope, Schrader Bluff formation | collected 2011-09
CGTATTTGGATTTACAAAAACAGATGTAATTAATTTCCCACCTCCTCGGAAGTTCGATTCCCAACCTTCTGGCATATCTTTCATTTCCAAATCAACGGTTTGTGATGAACCTGTAACCCTGACATCCAGATCAAAATTAATTGTCTCGCCAAGTTCGACAATTTGGCTCGGGTATGTCGTTGTAATTAATAGACCCTGTTCACTTTCCTGGGCAAAAACCGTGGTTTGGGAAGCAATTAAAGAAATGCATAAAACCAACAAAGTAGCGATTTTGAAGCTAATACCTTTCATGATCATCCTCCTTTACATTGATTGAATTTAAGCTTTAGATTTGCCATGAGCTTAATTTAATCTTTGGAAGATGCTCAGGCAAACCTGAAAATCGTCCTTATTTATTTAATTGTCTTTTGTAATATAACCTCAGCTTTGTTGCTCCTTTTCCGGATAAGATTTTAATAAGCTAATGTTAGAATTTTGTTATAAATCACAAAGATTCATGAAAGGTTTTGAATGACTGATATTGTAATAAAAATTGAGAATGTTCATAAATTCTACGGCAAGGGGCATGCCCTGCGATGATTGGATCTGGAGGTTAAGCAAGGCGAAATATTTGGTTTTCTTGGTCCTAAAGGTGCGGGAAAAACGACCACCATTCGCTGCATGCTGGATTTGCTTCGGCCAAGCAGCGGTGAGATCAGAGCTCTCGATATTGATCCTCAGCACTCTCCCCAGGCTGTAAAAGATTCTGAATTATTAAGAAGATAATGGAAGTGAGGCATAAGCATGTTTGCAATTTTTAAGCGAAGGCTTCTTAAAAAATGGTTGATGATTTTGGGATGGGGGATTGGGTTAGGTGTTTTGGGTTATTACTTATTCGATATCTATAAAACTTTTTTCCAAAGAAATATTGAATTAATGCAGCTATTTAATGCCTTTCCTGAGGATTTAATGGCTTTTTTCGGCGGCAATGTGGATTTGTTTACCCCGAGTGGTTTTTACAACTGGAATTCTTTTCTTATATGCCAATTGTCCTTGGGATTATGGTTATATAAGCCGCTGCAAATCTGATATGCAAAGATGAGGAAGTAGGCAGTTTAGAATTGATTGTGGCACAACCCATTTCCCGAGCGAAAGTTTTCGCTGGCAGCTTGTTGGCATTGATTTTGAGTGTCGTTTTGATATTGACGATCATCTGGTCAGGTTTTGCCTTGGACGCTCACTTAAATGAATTTGATCTGAGCCCGGTGGAATTAGCATGGCCATTTATATCTCTTTTTGCAATTCTAATGGTTTTCTTGAGCCTGGCATTTTTGCTTTCAATGATTCTACACAGCAGTAATTCTGCCAGTATGATATCAGGATTTTTATTGATCGCCAGTTATTTTATTTCTTCACTGGTAAACCTGGATGAGAAATTAGAGGGGATCAATCGTTTTTCGCCATAAAAGTATTACCAGGGAGGTACAGCCGTGGAAGGCCTGGATATTCAGAAATTGGTGCTTCTGCTCGGTTTTCCCTGGTCTTTATCTTGCTGGGGATGTTTATATTCGAGAAATGTGATTTGCGTTTTGGGAGCAGCGGCGGTTTCAGGATGGTTTTTTCAAAAAAAGGTGGGTTGGAAAAGTAAGACGATATTTCTTAAAAGATTTAAAAAGACGGTTTGTTATAGCCGTCTTTTTTGTTGGAGCTTTTAACACTGAATGAAATTGCAGTTTAGCTATAGCATAAAGAAATTTTCTACTATAATATGTACATTGTTAAAAATCTTGCTAAATTGAAAGGAGAATTGATGCAAACCAACCCTGCCTTGAAGAAGCTTGGTTTTTCACCGGATGACCGGGTGGTCATAATCCATACTGATGATATTGGCATGTGCCAGGCATCTGTGGAAGCTTTTGCTGACCTGTGGGAATACGGTTTGATCTCAAGTGGGGCGGTGATGGTGCCCTGCCCCTGGTTCCTCGAAGCTGCTGCTTTTTCCCGTGCCAACCCGGATGTTGATCTTGGTGTGCACCTGACATTGACATGCGAGTATGAGACCTATAAATGGGGACCGATCAGCACCCGTGACCCACAAACGGGTTTGTTGGACGATAAGGGATTTTTCCCTCGCACTTCAGAGGAAGTTGGGAAGAATGCTGATCCAGATGCTGCCTTTGTGGAATTAGATTTGCAGATTCAACGGGCTTTGTCTGAGGGGATGAATTTAACCCATATTGACACGCACATGGGATCTGTAGCGCATCCAAAATTTGTCCAGGGATATATCCAATTAGCGGTTAAATACGGTTTACCGCCCATGGTGCCGCGAATGTCACTGAAAGCACTCGTTGCTGATCAGGGTATTGATGAATCAACAGCGCAGCTGGTCACCGGAATGATCAACACCCTTGAAGATATGGGCATCCCTTTGATCGATCAGATAGCCAGCCTTCAGTTGGAAGACCCTGCAGATCGCGTTGCCCAGGCAAAACAAGCCCTGAGTTCCCTTGAACCGGGTATCACCCACTTTATCATTCACCCAGCAAAAGATACCCCTGAACTGCGTCATATTACCGAATCCTGGGACTGCCGATCTGCGGATTACAGCACCTTTCTCAAGGATGAAGTCAGCAACTTCATTCAAAATCAAGGTATTCAGATCATTGGATACCGCCTCCTGAAAGACCTGATGCCTGAATTGGCATAACATCATCACATAACAAGGAGAGAAAAACTATGACCGTTCAGGAAGTATCCGAACCAGGAAAACTCAGTTTCAAGTATAAATTTTATTGGGGGATTGCTGCGCTGGGCACATCGTTAATATCCGGCATCTACGGCGGTTTGCTGACCATCTTTTACCAGGATTACCTTGGGCTCAGTGCTCGTTGGATTGGGATCGCAGCCACCGTTTATGCGTTTTGGAATGCTTTCAATGATCCGTTGTTTGGGTATATCACGGACAACACCCGCAGCAAGCGAGGCAGGCGGATTCCCTATATGCGTTTTACTGCGCCTTTCTTAGCGCTGACATTTATCCTGGTGTGGTTCGCCCCACCGCAAGCGGGTCAGCAAACGCTTTTCTGGTGGATGTTGGGCAGCATGCTGCTTTATGACACATGTTACACTATCATCGGACTGGTTTATTCAGCATTGCTGCCTGAGGTGACTGAATCTGATGCACAGCGGAATGGATTGCAGATCTCCAGTTCTTTATTTAGCATGCTTGGGACTTTGCTGGGCTTTATGATCCCGGATTTTGTTCGACCCAAGACGGGCGAATCATCCCTGGTGCCCCTGTATATCGCCATGGTTGCGGTTGGGATCATTGGTATGATCTTAATATTGATCACAACCTACAAAGTAAAAGAACGACGGGAGTTTGCAGTCGTCGATAAGCCCGTCCCGCCAATTGAAGCGATTAAGTTCACCTTCACCAGTAAAGCTTTCTTGGTCCTTGTGGCGGAAAACTTTATGGCGATTTTAATGAGTTCGCTTATTTTAGGGTCCATTTATTACCTGGCAGATTATGTTCTGCAATGGCCTGCGATGCAGCTTTTGGCATTTCTTTTTATTCCGCTCATTCTCAGCATCCCCTTGACGACAGTATTTCGGAAAAGGTTAGGTGTGGTTGGCGCTCAACAATTCTTGCTGGTTTTAGCAGGGATTGGTTTGATCGCCATTGCCTTTGTTCCTAAAGCCTTGATCCCTGTGTGCATCGCCCTTGCCGGCGTAGGCCTAGCAGGGCCGCAAACCCTGACCAATGTGCTGTTTGCCCAGGTGGCGGACGAGGACGAGCTGCGCTCCGGACAGCGTCGGGAAGGTGCCTTTTTTGGGATCAATGCCCTGATCACCAAGCCAGCGCAATCCATTGCTTTGTGGATCACACCTTTTATCCTGGAAAGAACAAACTTTATTACCCGGGCTTCTAATGCGGGGGAGATATTTTTAGATCAGCCTGTCAATGCAATTATGGGTATCAAAATATTTGCAGGTGTTATTCCTGGTGCAGCCTGTCTATTGGGTGCTTTGCTTCTCATAAGGTATCCCTTGCGAGGGGAGAGGCTGGCAGATGTTCAGAAAAAGGTGCTGGTGCTCCACAAACAAAAGAAACAACAATTTGAGGAACAATATCTGGGAGAATAAAGAAAATATTTCCCGGGGAAGTTCGAAAATAATTATTAACAAAAAATCCAGCTGGTCAAAAGCTGGATTGTTGTTTTTCTTTTGTAGAATTATTGTTAATGGAGACTATTCTTCTCGAATTTCAGCCTCAAGATCTTCTTTTTTAATTTCCTCTACAATTTCTTCCTCAACTTCTTTGAGCCATTCATCATCAATCATATCATCATCGTCGAGCTCTACGCTTTCTGCTTTCAGGGATTCGACTTTCTGTACAACCCAACCAATGCCAAATAAAATGGCTGCAAACACCACGTATTGTGCAACATTGGACATGTAGAAACTTGCAACCTCAAACTCATAACCATCAATTATTAATTGGTTTTGTGCGACAGCAGTTGAAACGTAATTGATTGAAAAACTTAGCGCCCAAATTGAATAGGCTAGAAGGATTGCTGCCAGAACATAAAAAATAATACTGACGACCGGGATTTTCTTTTCTTGCATTAATATGCCTCTTTCTTTTTAGAATAAATTTATTTAATGATCTTATTATAGCCCACAAAAATATTTTTGTTTTTTATGAAGGATTTTATAATCGATCTCTGGTTTGATTTTGTTAATACTTCTACAGGGGAGAAGTATTAATAACTTGCTCGCAGACCTCTTCTGCTCAAATCATTATTCTTTATTATCCTCACTCTGTTTGAACAGAAATCCAAGGCCGATGATTGACGCAAGGGTTAATAAAATCACCCAGGGGCGTTCCAAAGTCCATAGCAAAGAAGCAATCCCTGTACGCCCAGCCCGCACGACCATGCTTTTACCTGGAATATCAGTTGGATCATCCCAGGCGAATGTGCTCAATTTTGAAAGAAAACCCTGTTCCACACAGCCTTCAAGTGAAAAGATGTGAATGGGTTTGTTTTGCTTTACGCACAATCGGAGATCACGAGAAAATTCATCCCAGCTTAGGGGTTCCACATCAATAACACCTTCAATATCAACCCCGCCGCCTGTGCTGCCCATACCCACTGAATCTGCGTCTGGTGCATAACTCCACAATAGTGCTGCGCCGTCCGGACGGAAAAAACTGGAATAAAGAATCAAGACTTCACGCTCAACATCGATATCAATCAAACCAAGGGTACGCTGTATAACAGTTGCCTTTGCCTTCCTATCTTCAATGATCAATGGAATCTGGTAACTTTCAACCTCGTAGCCGTCGGCATGAATCAAATCAATTAACGCCTGATAAGCTCGCTGTGCTTTTTGGATTTGTTTCTTATTGGTGTAACGATGAAATGTTTTTGCTAATATTGGTTTGACATCTTCTTTTCTGGTTAGGCTTCGCATGTCATTGATATCCGGTTCGATATCCAGCCCAATTCCAGCCCATTGCAAGCCATATTCCTTTGTCCAGGCTTTAAAGGTGATATACCTGGCAGCAGCTTGGTCATAATTATTGATGTTAAACCAGTAACCTTCATCTTCGGGCAAGAGCAGCCATGCAATAACCGGGACGCTAGCTTTGTTCAGCCGCTGAACGACCTTTGCCCTTGCTTCCGATAAATCAAGAATCCCCAGGCACAGGATGGCATCCAAATCACGCAGATCATCAATAACAAATCTGCCGTCAAATAATTTTGTCAATTTATCCGCTGGCAGTTCACAAAAAAAGCTTAATTTTGGCTGTTGCATTTTATTACTCCGTCAATCTTCATTCAGGGCATCTGTAAGACTCTGATCAGGTTCTGTTGGCAGTGCTTTAACCATTTTTCTCAATTCCATGGCTTTGGTTTGCCATGCTTTTCGATCATCAGCCGTTGCCCGTTGGGGATTTTTTGTCATCTCAAAGAAGTTGAGGGACTCGTTTCTTATTGCTTTGATTTGTTGAACACCTGCAGTCAGGTTTTCATTCTCATAAGTCTCTTCAAGCATGTCCAACACCGCCAGGTATTTATCCCTGGGCAGGCTGAGCAATAGTTCTTTCCATAATTTGATGGCTTCAAAAGGGTGCCCCGTATCTACCAGTGCTTTGCCATCCTCGACCTTTCCGACAGATTTCTGCACGCGCAATCGCCTTGAAATCTGCCGACCTATCTGGAAGATTAAGAAGCCAGCTAAGAGGATAAGAAAATACAAAAATGATTCCTTGATTTCGTAACCTGTCGCTAACAATATAACGACGATGATGCCTTCCAAAAGCAATAGCCCAGTTGGCAATAAGAGCAGCATATCCGTCCGTTTTTTCTTTGTCTCTGACATTTTATCTCCAGTTTTCTGTTCTTACATTAGCTTTCTGTTTTACTCGCTGACCGTCCGGCAATAGCGCCGCTTGCAAAGGCGAAATGTAAGTTGTAACCACCGCAAGGCCCGACGACATCCAAAATTTCTCCCGTGAAATGCATGCCTTTGTGCATGCGGGATTCCAGGCTGTTAGGGCTAACTTCATGAACCGGCACCCCGCCTGTTGACGCCTGGCAGTACTTATAACCCCTTACACCTTTGACCTTCAAGCGGGTGTCTTTGAGCTTATTGATCAGCTTATTCATGTTTTGATCGCTGATCTCGTTTAAAGGTTTGTCTTCCGGAATGCCCGCCAAATTTGTGTAGGCTTGAACGACTTTCGGCGGAAAGAAGGCGCTTAGAAGAAGCGAAACAGGGAAATTTTTTTGGCGATTTTCCGAAAGAAGCGCATTGAATTCATCTTCAATAAAATGCAGGAGGTTGAGAGAGAGGGCGATTGAATCCCCGGGAGGATCAGGTATATGGTGGCTGAGGTCCATCACGGCTGGACCGTTCAATCCCCATTCTGTAAATATCATATTTCCTGCTGTGGATGCGATCTGTTCAGTCCCTTGATAGAGCGCGGTGCCGAGGTCCAGCCGTACTCCTTTGAGCTGTTTGAGATCGCCCAGTTCTGCAAGGACAGGTGCAAGGGCGGGCTTGATTGGATTGATTGTGTGTCCGAGATTTGCAATGATCGGATACAACTCTCCCTTTGTACCCAGGGTCGGGTAAGCTTTCCCGCCAGCAGACACGATGATCTTTTCAAAATTTCTCTGGTGCGAGTTGTTGTTGAAAATGAATGACACGCTGAATCCACCATTCGCAAGGGCGATGTCAACCACATGGCTTGCAGTTTGAATCTTGATGCCAGCTGATTGGACTGCATGTGTCATGGCATCCACAACGGAGTGCGCAGAATTAGAGAGGGGATAATACCAGCCGTCCCAGGTTTTGTAGGTTGGAATGCCAATTTTCTTTAAGGTCTCAAGGAGTTCTGGCACACCGAACTGGTCAAGAATCGCCTTCAGCCAGGCAGGGTCACCGCAGGTGTATGGGTTTGTCCCAACCTCATCATTGGTCAGGTTGCATCGTCCGCTCCCAGTGACCAGTAATTTACGCCCTAAAGAGGTATTTCGCTCAAACAAGGTCACAGATGCACCTTCCCAGGCTGCATGCAAAGCCGCCATTAATCCTGAAGCGCCGCCGCCAATCACTGCAATTTCCATGGCTTAGATTATACCGCAGGGGGTGTGTTTCTTTAAAATAGTATTGAGATATGCCTTTACACAAGATTTATAAGTGGATAAATAATTTATAATTTGGTAAAGTGAAACTGTTAAGAATTGGCTGTTTAGGAGACTTGTTTTGGAAACAATCATTGAAGGTGCAAAAATATTTACGCCCAGTGAAGTCATAATCAATGGGGCGGTCGTTGTGGGGGATGATGGAATAATTGCTTATGTTGGACCAAAGGATTTGGCACCAGAGACTGCTGGCGAACGCCTGGATTTGGGTGAGCTGACCATTTTGCCAGGTTTAATTGATATTCATGTTCATGGGGGAAACGGTGTGACTTTTGGTAATCTTGAGACCATTCAAGAGGATTTACATACTTACTCAAAATGGGTCGTTCAGTACGGGGTGACTGGTTTTTTGACCACGGTTACAGGGCCAACACCTGAATCACTCACAGCCATTATTCGTTCGCTTTCTGCAGAATTTGAAACGGGCTTGCCAGGTGCGCAAGGATTGGGGATCCACCTGGAAGGGCCATTTATGAACATCGCGAAAAAAGGCGCACAAAACCCGGATTGGATTCGCGGTCCTGGTTTGGAAGAGGCAGAAATGTATTTTAGTGCGGGTGGGGAGTGGATCAAACAGATCACGATTGCCCCTGAGCTTCCTGGTGCACAGGCTGTTGCGAAATTCTTCCGTGACGCGGATGTTTCTGTAGCAATTGGACACAGCGATGCTGATTATGAAACTGCAAACGCCGCACTGGAATCCTATTGGAATCACGTAACGCATACTTTTAATGCCCAAACGGGGCTTCATCACCGAAAGCCCGGCGTTGTTGGTGCAGTGATGGGGTCTGATGAAATTTCAGCGGAGCTCATTGCGGATTTGATCCATGTTCATCCTGCCGCGATGAAGGCTTTAGTGCGATGCATTGGAACGGATCGGGTTGTGCTGGTAACTGATGCCATGGAAGCCGCGGGTCTCCCAGATGGTAACTACCAGCTCCTTGGTGCAGCGGTTAATGTTTTTGGTGGCAAAGCCACCCAGGTGGATGGGACGATTGCCGGCAGCACGGCTTTGTTGAATCAATGTGTGCGTAATATGCATAAGGAAGTTGGCGTTTCATTGCAGGATGCTGTCAGGATGGCGACAATCAATCCTGCGCGCGTTATTGGAGAGACGTATAAACGTGGGGGTCTGGAAGCTGGCAAGAATGCGGATTTGATTGCTGTTGATGACGAGCTTGATGTTTATTTGACCATGGTCAATGGGGAAATTGTGTATTCAAAAGTTTGATCAAGCGCTAATGATTAATCTTCATCGTGCAGGTTTGTTTAGCAGTTTTAGGGTGCTTCTTTTTCTTGTAAAATTTCTTTTGCTTTTTCCAGTGCGCGCTGTGTTGAATCAAATATGACATCACTGGCTGTAAAGGTTCGTGAAGGCCCGATGGTCCTGATAACCCCTGCACCTTCGAGTGGTTCTCGGATTTCTTCCTGAATGCCGCAAAAAAGGATATCTACATCCTGTTCTTTTGCTGTTCGTATGATTTGATTGAGCGCAATAATACCCGTGCTTGCCAGTAAATGTGTGCGTCGAAAGCGCATAATCAAAACTTTAATATCGGTTTTTAATATGCGTTCAACCTGGTCCTGCAAGCCTTCAGTAGCAGCAAAATACAGATCACCTTCAACATTTAATATCGCAATTTTGGGGTTTTGTTCTTGAATTCTATTCAAGGGCAGTTCGATAAACTGGCCGTTGTCATCTTCGAGTATGTAATTCATCTTTACCTGGCCGCTTTCACCCAGGTATATCAGTATTGTTGAGATGACTCCTAAATAGATGGCGTATTCCAGGGGAAGAACCAGGGATGAGACAAATGTGATCACCATCCCGATCCGGCTGTTTAATCGACTTTGCCAGGTGAGCTTGATCAGGTCGATATTTATCAATCCTGCTGATGAAACAATTACAATGGCAGCCAAAGCAGGAACGGGGATATAACCAATCAATCTGGAAAATAGCAACAGAAAAATCAATACACTTAATCCTGAGAAGATGGAAGCAAACCGCGTTTTTGCGCCGTTGACAACGTTGATCACTGTCCTTGATGGTGAGCCGGAAGAAGGCATGCAGTAGAAAAAACCACCGATAAAAGAGGCAAGTCCCTGTCCAATCATTTCTTTTGAGGGATCAAGGCGATCACCGGTCATCTGGCTCATCGATTTGGCAATGGATACGGCTTCCATTAAACCAAACAGGGCAACGGCGACGCCGGATATTCCTAGAGAGAAAAATTCACCTAGGGCGATATCAGGAATATGAAAACTCAACCCGAGTTTTTCTGGCAATCCATAATCTGTCACCAGGCTGACACCGCTCTCGCGCCAACCTGTTAAGTAAACCAGCAAGCCTGTGACCATGATTGTTATGAGGGCTGCAGGCAATTTTAGTTTGATTGATCGGATCAACAGCATAAGTATGATGCTGGCGATGCCAATTAACAGGGAGAGGAGGTTGATTTCTGATGAGCTTTTCACCAGACTGGATAAAATTGTCCATAATCCTCCTGATTTTGGTAGCGATATACCGGTGAGGTTTCCCAATTGTCCTGCTATGATCAAAATGCCGGCAGCGGATAGGAACCCAACCAGGACAGAGTTCGATATGTAGCGGGTAATGGATCCTAATTTTAATAATCCCAGGACCAGTTTGAAAAGCCCTGCCAGAATTGCCAGGGCAAGAACGAGCTCCAGATAGTCTGAGCGATCTGCGTAAGCTAATAAGACGCTGGCAGTAACCAAAGCTGTTGGATTGGTGGGTCCAGTTACCAGAAATGGAAAGTTGCCAAATAGCGCCCCAATAATGGTGGGAATAATGGCAGTAAATAAGCCGTAAATGGGATTAACCCCTGCAATGGCAGCATATGCCATGGATTGGGGAATCGCGACCATGGCGACAGTCAACCCGGCTGTCAGGTCTGATCGGAATTTTCCTCGAAGATAGCGTGTGACTTGTCTTTTAAATTTATCCATTCAGGAATCTTATTGTTAGTAAATGATAAGTTTATTTTACCATCCTGCATTGTGTCCTGTGTTGATTTCACAATCCCAACACCTTTGTGTAAAATTATGCCTGGAAATTTAAATTCTTGACTATAATGAATATAAGCACTGGAAGAAGTGATGGAGTTGATAGGTATGGTAAATGTTGAAAAAACAAAAAACTCATTCAAGTTTAGATTGCAAAAATTTCTTGCTTTAATACTTTTACTCCACTGCATATTCTATTTGGCTTACTGGTTTTCTATTGGCAATCTCAGGGCAGATGTTGATCAATTTATAGCAGATTTCACCGGGTTGACTCTGCCGTACACCGTCATCCTGATGGTCTTGACAAGCCTCGTTGGTGTCTGGAGCCTATTGAGTTTTCTACGCCTGAGGGTGACTGGGAAGAAAGCATCATATGACCATGACAGCATAAATTGGATTTATTTTGGCGTTTTTATTTTCTTCCTGGTTTTGTTTTACAGCTCATTTTTCCTGATCCTCAGAGAAAACCCTAGTCAGCG
>LDZT01004593.1_pt1 | contig 11195 bp, 11 predicted proteins | sample 615521 | NCBI WGS metagenome assembly LDZT01 (sample SAMN03408292, study PRJNA278302) | terrestrial metagenome | isolation source: oil reservoir sample SB1 | place: USA: Alaska, North Slope, Schrader Bluff formation | collected 2011-09
GTTCTCTATATCGAAAAAAGATGTTTGTAGATGAGTTGTATTTTTGCGAAACATTTTCCCTCTTCCTCCTCTCTGCCTGTGCGTCTACCTGCGCCGTTGGCGCACGCAGACAGGTGTATTGGCTTACTTTATTATACAACTTTTCCATCTTAAAATTAAAAATATTTATCCTGTAACCTGACTTTTTAGAGTGGACTCATATATTTAAATTTTTAATTTTAAGTTATGGTTTTACGTTTTGCGCTTTTCATTTTTAGTTTTATTACTATATACTATAATTAGTGCTTACAGAAGAAGGAAATTCCTATATAATTAAATTATATTTTTCAATATTTCACCGGCATGATAGGAACTGCGCACCAAAGGGGCTGACGCTACATATTTAAAGCCTAAAGACATCCCTATGTTTCGGTATTCTTCAAATTTTTCAGGATAAATATAATCGCTGACTTTTAAATGGTGAGGAGATGGCTTTAAATACTGGCCTATAGTTAAAATGTCACAATCCACTTCTCGTAAATCTTTCATCGCTTTAATAACTTCTTCCTTTTCCTCTCCTAAGCCTACCATAATCCCCGATTTGGAAATAATATTTTTACCCCGAATCTTAACCTGTCTTAATAGCTCCAGGGAACGCTTATAAACCGCTTTTGGCCTTACTAAGTTATATAAGCGGGCAACTGTTTCGATATTATGATTTATAACTTCCGGATGAGCATCTATTACTATTTGGAGTGCTTCCCAAGAACCTTCAAAATCCGGTATTAGCACCTCTATAGTGCTTTCGGGAAGTATTTTTTTAATCTCTGTAATAGTCTGAGCAAAGTGTTTTGCTCCGCCATCCGGTAAATCATCTCTGGTTACCGAAGTAACTACTATATGTTTAAGATTTAAATGTTTAGCAGCCTGGGCAATATGATAGGGTTCCTCCGGGTCTAAGGAGAGGGGTTCCCCTTTTTCTACAGCACAGAACTTACAGTTTCGCGTACAGATATTCCCCAATATCATAAAAGTAGCTGTTCCTTTTTTAAAACACTCGCCCCGATTAGGGCACAGAGCGCTATCACAGACTGTATGCAAATTTAGTTCTTTTAATAATGAATCCATCCGTTCTAAAACTTTTTGGTCGGGTAATTTTCTTCTTAACCAATAAAGATGTCCTTTTTTATCAGTCATTTTTGACTCCCCGAAATAAATTTAGGTACAATTCTTTAATAGTTCGGAGCATTCCTTCATTATCTGTTTTTTTCCTTAATTCAAACATAAATACCCCCTGGTAATTAATTTCTTTTAAACCCTTTACAAATCTTTTCCAATCTATATTGCCTTCAAAAGGGAGATAATGGTCATCACTCTTTCCGGAATTGTCATGAATATGTAAATGGCATAAATAATCTTTTATTTCCGTCAAACACTCCACAACTTCACCATGATTATAAAGAGAAGAAGTTATGTTACAATGTCCGGTATCCAGACAGATTCCTAAATTTTTAGAATCAAATTTTTTTACTATCTCCAGAATCTCGGGTATGCTATCACCGGTTTTTCCGGGTAAAGTATTCTCTAAAGCAATCTTAATTCCCCAGTGTTCACAAAATTTTAGTATTTCCTCTAAACTTTGCTCGCTCTTTTCTCGACGCGCTTTCCTCGTTTTCTCATCTTTAATTTCACTCCCCGGATGAACTACTAAAATCTCTCCCCCTAATCTCAATAAAGCAAGAGCTGTTTTTTCCACTTCCCGGACAGACCATACCCGATCATATTCCTCAATCAGAGAAATATCTGCTCCGTGAGTGGGCATATGCATCGATATCACTTTTATTTCATTTCTTTTAAATTCTTTATACATTTCATCCAGGTATTTGGGATCATGGTAATTAAAATGCCCTTCTTTCGGTTTTACTTCAAGATATTCTATCCCCGCCTCTTTTAATAAAGTTAGTTTAGATTTTAACTGATAATCCTCAAGCGGCATAGTTGATATTCCAAAATTCATTTTTTATCCTCTCTTCTCCTATTTATAGGAAACCCCTTTTATTTCTTCAATGTATTTTTGGGCGGCAAAGGCAGCGGTAGCTCCTTCTCCACAGGCAGTAACTACCTGTCTTAAGAGCTTTTTTCTAACATCTCCGCAGGCGTAAATGCCTTCTTGCGAAGTCATCATATTATCATCAGTTAAAATATAGCCCCTTTGATCTAATTTTATTAACTTATTCAAAAATTTTGAATTGGGTACATTCCCCACAAAAACAAAAACACCCTGGCAAGAAATTTCTTTTTCTTTACCTGTTTTTTTGTTTTGAATCAGAACACTCTCTACTTTTTCCTTACCTATTATTTTTGTTACTACTGAATCCCAGGCAAAATTTATTTTTTTATTAGCAAAAACTCTTTCCTGTAATATCTTAGTTGCTCTTAATCTATCCCGACGGTGAATAATGGTTACTTCTCGAACAAATTTAGTCAAATATAAAGCTTCTTCAATTGCCGTATCTCCTCCACCAACTACTACTATCTTTTGGTCCTTAAAAAAGGGGGCATCACAGGTGGCACAATAAGAAACTCCTCTCCCTCTTAATTCTTCTTCTCCGGGAACATCTAATTTACTCGCTTCTGCCCCGGAAGCCAAAATAATGGTTAGAGTTCTATATTCTTGATTATTAATTTTTACTATTTTTACTTTATCTTCCTTGTCTTCTTTTATTCTAACTTCTTCTACTTCCCCATATTCTATCTTAAGACCAAATCCTACAGCCTGCTCCTCCGTTTTTTGCATTAATTCAGGTCCTGTAATGCCATGAGGAAAGCCGGGATAATTTTCAATAATTTCGGTGAGCACTGCCTGTCCTCCAGGCATAGCTTTTTCAATCAATAAAGTATCCATTCTGGCCCGACTAAGATAAATACCCGCAGTTAATCCAGCAGGACCTCCTCCAATTATTATGGCATCATAAATTATTCCTTCTTTTGTCTCTTTTTTACTACTTGTTTCTGGTTTAATTGAAACTACCGACATTTAAAAGTCACCTCCATATAAATTAGCGTATAGCGTATAGCGTTTAGTTTCTAATTAGCAAGTTAGCATTGGTTGGTTAGTTAGTTACTTAGTTAGCTGGTTAATTAGTTAATATTAATTCATTTTATATTTTCTCTCAACTAACTAACCAGGTAACCAGCTAACTATTTAACTAAATTCATTCGCTCTACATTAATGTTCCTTTTCTTCACTCGATACACGATGCTATTTTATTTTTTCTTTATCTTTATCTCAATATCTCCTTTGGTAAAACCTTTTAAGGAAGAAAGCATCCCAATAATAGTATTTCTTAGCATCTTAGATATAAAGGGATTTATAGACACTTTTTCCCCATCAACTTTGACCAAAGTGTCTGCTCTTAAAGAAATACAATCATCAATATTTTTAATTCCTCTAACGATCTCCTGAGCTAAACCGTAACAATCTTGATATCCACATTCCCCGCAATTTAAATTGGGTAATTTAAACGATTTATTAATGGCTATTTCTGCTATCTTTTTTATATCCTCATCATTTAAAATATTAAAATCGTAAAGTTTCGGGTCTACGCCTTTAGAAACAAAACCAGCCGTACACAATTGTAATCCATCAAATAATTCAGCCTTTTCACTTTCTTCTCTTAAGCACACAATTTTGGGAAAAGTTTTTTGCTTTTTAAAACCTTCTATTAAGATAATATCAGCTTCGAAATATTTTATAATCTCTTCTAAATTCTTTTTATTCTTTAAAAAAAATACTGATTCCTTAGGAGTAATTGCCGCTACCTGGGTTAGACCTTCTTGGTATTTTGAAGTATCCGAATTAGCCAGATCAAGGTCTTCACTGATATGTTTTACTACTGCTACTTTATAACCTCTTTTTGTTAATTCATTAGATAATTTTAGTGTCAAAGTGGTTTTACCACTCTTCTTATATCCTATTATACCGATAACTCTCATAATCATTACCTCTTTTTATTAGTTATTTTACCACATTCACCACCAACCAGGCAGAGATTAAAAAAAGAAATATAGCATAAATTTTTTTCAATAAAATTTTATCTACTTTTATAGATATCCGAGAACCAGCTTGAGCCCCGGCAAAAACCACTAAGGCTAAAATTAAAGCCATTTTCGGTTCAAAATGTCCGGCAAAAAAATGCCCCCAAAAACCGAATAAAGCAGTTATTCCTACCATAAAACATGAGGTCCCTACTGCAATCTTCATAGGAATTCCCAGTAATAAAACCATTAAAGGTACTTTTATTATTCCTCCTCCAATTCCTAATAAACCAGCCATTAAACCGGCCAGAGCAGTGAGCGGAAGTCCGATTAAAAGATTAACTGAATACTCTTCTTCTCCAAATTTTCTTGGCCAATAACCCCATTTTCTCTGATTAATGAATCTATCTTGAATTTCTTTAATGGGCTTTATCATAAAATATCCGGAAACAATCAGAACCAAAATGAATAATATTTTTAATTCCTTAATTTGAATAAAGGAAGAATAATATCCACCAATAAGGGACATAATAGCAGTCAAAGGTTCGATTATTAAAGCTAATTTCCAATCTACTAACTGAACTCGATGATATACTAAAGAAGCCGAAATAGAGAGAGCCATTATTATAAAAATACTAATTGCCGCAGCTTGGTAAAAAGTAAAATCAAAGGCTAATAAAATGGGGACATAAAGTACTCCTCCACCTATACCAATCATAGAACTAATACCTGCAGCAATAAAAAATGTTAGGTACATAAAAACTGACTCTATCATATTGTTTCCTATACTTTAAATGAATTCTTTATAACTTTTGAAATTTTCTCTGTGCTTATCCTGAGGATGGTCATTTGTTTTAAAAAATTTTATCAAAACTTTAAGAAATAATCTATTTTCTTTCTCTACTCGCATTATTTTTTACTATCTTCAAGAATATCTCCACCAGCTGGGGGTCAAACTGGGTGCCGGCACATCTTTTAATCTCTTTTAAGGCTTCAGTTTTACTTATGGATCCTTTATAAGGACAACGGGATTGCATCACATCATAGGCATCGACAATAGAGATGATACGGGAAAGGAGGGGAATCTTTTCTCCTTTTAGGCCATCAGGATAACCTTTACCATCCCATTGTTCATGGTGATAGAGGATCTCCTGGGCAATAGGGGCAAAATCAGGGATGTTTTTGGCCATACGATAGCCTATATGGGAGTGTTCCCTCATTTTCTCCCATTCGGAAGGAGTTAAGATATAGGTCTTAAAGAGGATACTATCAGGGATACCGATCTTGCCCATATCGTGTAAGAGAGCTAAGAGTTTTAAGTTTCCTAACTGGTATTCGGTAAGCCCTACCCTTTTACCTAAAGAAAGGGCTAACCCCTGAAGTCTCTGGGCATGATCAGAGGTATGGGGGTCCCGTTCGGCAAGGACGATACGGAAGGCTTCTAAGAAATGTTTTTCTCGGCTTTTACCGTTGAAGAGTTTATCCTGATACATATTACGGTCAGCTTCTTTAAGGAGAGAGTTTATATCTTTATATTCTCCTTCCTGGGTGGTACAACCTAAAGAGATATTCAGCCTTAAGTAGATAGGCTCTATCTTGTCTTGCTGGCAGACCTTTTTGATCCTCTCACAAAATTTATGGGCCTCTTCGGAAGTAGTAGAAGGCAGAAGAATAGCAAACTCATCTCCTCCGATACGGGCCAGGATGTCTCCCTGACGGGAGACGGAAGTAAGTACCTGGGAGAGGTGTTGTAAGAGTCGGTCTCCCTCGAAATGACCGAAAGTATCGTTTATAACTTTTAGGCCATTGACATCGAGCATCACTACACTTAAAGGGTAGTAACGGGGGAAGTTGTACCTTTCCAGTTCTTCTTCGAAGTAGGCCCGGTTGTAAAGGCCGGTTAGAGCATCATGGAAGCTCAGGTGTTTAATTTTCTCTTCAGAGCTTTTACGCTCGATAGCAGTAGCTACCTGGGAGGAGACGAATTCCATAAGCCTGATGTCGCTTTCGGAATAGAGATTAGGGTTGGTATAGCTTTGGGCTACCATAGCGCCTATAGTCTTATCTTCTATCTTTAGGGGGACTCCTAACCAGATGGATTTGTCAGCTACGGTACCCCAAGGAGTTAATGCCCCCTGAGTTACCATCCCATTAAGCTGTTTCCGATTAATGAGAAAGGGTTGGCCACTCCTGATTACATAAGTAGTGGGAGTGTTATTAGAACTTAATTTCAAGACAGGGAAATTATCATCTTTCTCATCTACATAATAAGGAAAGTAAATCTTGTCTTTTTTCTCGTCCGCCAGAGCGATATAAAAGTTGGTGGCATCGATAATGGTACCCAGTTCTTTATGAATAGCTTTATAAAGTTGTTTTAAGGATATGGGGGAATTAGCGGCTTGGGAAATATTGTATAAGACCTGTTGCATTGTCTCGTTCTGTTTACGTTCGGAAATATCAATATATATCCCTATTTCACCTCTAGCTTGTCCACCTATTAGCAGCGGTGTAGCTGATATGGACACAGGGAATAAGGTTCCGTCTTTTTTCTTTCTAATGGTTTCATAATTAAGATAACCTTTTAATCCCTTTATAGTTAATATTTTACCTTCTTTTATTTTATCGGAAGAGTGAATCATACCATCATCAATATTTCTTCCTTTAATTTCTTTTAGAGAATAACCAAAAAGTTCACAAAAACGAAGATTTACATCTAATATTGTTCCCTTCTCATCCAGATATACTAACGCTTCAGGATTACTTTTAAACAGACTGGCAAATTCCTGCTGGCTTTTTCGTAAATTCTCTTCTGCTTTTTTACGTTCGGTAATATCCACAAAAACACCTTCTACTCCGGCAAAATCCCCTTCTTCATCATAATAATAATGGCTGGAAGTAGAGATGGTAATTGGGGTGCCATCTCTCTTTTTTAGGATTACTTCGTAGTCTTTAATAATCCCCTTTCTCTTTTTCAGTTCTTCTAAAAATTTTTTTCTGTCTTTGGGGATATAATATAAATCCTTAGCCAGATTTTTTCCTATAATATCTCGGGGCAAATCATAACCGAATAATTTTACCCCTGTGGAATTCATCATTAAAATATTACCTGCTACATCTGCTCGATAATAGACAGCTGGCATATTTTCAAATAGAGTTTGATATAATTCTTCGGATTTTGCTAATTTTTTCTTTGTCTGTTTTTGGCTGGCTTTTACTTGTTCTAACTCATCAATTTTCTTATGCAGTCCCATTAATTCATTTTGCAATTGTTCTTTATCTTTATCTCTATCTTCCATTCTTTCTCCTGTGGACACGATGTCTACCTGTGCGTCTACCTGCGCCATTTGCGCGGCAGGCAGGTGGTCCGCACGCAGACAGGCATCGTGCCACTACATTACCATTTAGTTTACTTTTTGGATCACAATCATATTATCACATAAGTCTTAAAAATTACAATTTTTAAAAATCCTTTTTTATAATAATATTTTTTTATTAATTTTTCTACCCCTTAGCTTCTTTCTCTTTTTCTGGTAGTCAAGAAAATAAAAGATTGTTTTGGATTCTTACTTACCCAGAAATGTCATAATGAGATTGCTTCCTGCTTTCGTAAGAATGCGAAAAAAAATCAATTCGAAATCTTGACAAAAATACAAATTTGTTTAAAATATACAGTTAGACATTTAGAGGGGGAAAATCTAATTATGCCAACCTATGAATATAAATGCAAAAAGTGCGGAAATATTTTTGAAAAATTCCAATCCATTACAGAAGATCCAATCAAAAAATGTAAAAGCTGTGGTGGAGAAGTTTATAGATTAATAAGTAAAAATGGGAATTTTATATTAAAAGGCAGTGGATATTATAGCACAGATAATCGAAATGGTAGTTATAAATCAGAAAAGAAAAGGTTATCCACTTCTCAGGTAGAAAGGCAAGAAAAGAAAGAAATTTCCAAAAAGCCAGACTCCAAGATAAAAGAAAATATTAAAGGTAAGAAAGATAAGGAAACTTCAATAAAATAATCTTTTCCACCAGATCGGCTTTGCACTCTTCAATTTTTTCTTTAATTCTAAAATAGCATTTTGAGCAGCTATTTCACCTTCTCGAATACATTTTTCAGGTTTAGAAAAATCAGACCAATGAAAACGTCCTACCTTAGGAGTAATCACTACATCTGCAAAAGATAGCTGTAATTTTCTTAATTTGGCAGAAGTAATGGAATCAGCTCGGAAAAGGATATCTACCGTATTTTTAAATTCAAATCTTCTTTTAATGCTCTGGTTAACATCAACGGCAATAATAAAATTCGCTCCTAAAGATTGGGCTACGTCTATAGGTACTACACTGACTATCCCTCCATCAACTAAAATTTTATTATTTGAAATTATCGGCGGGAACATTCCTGGAATAGAAGCACTCGCTAAAAGAGCATCGAATAATTTTCCTTGATTTATAATTACTTTTTCTCCCTTTACCAAATCTGCTGCCACTGCCGCAAAAGGAATTTTGGTATCTGTAAAAACTTTATCATCTACCAAATCTTTAAGAATTTTCTTTAACCCTTCTCCATCATTAACATATTTTTTTCTAAATCCAAGATTAAAGATATAACTTTTTTTCAGAAAATCAGACATTTTTTTTAAAAAATAAGGTTTATCTTTCTTTTCTTTTTCACTAAAAGATAGGTCTATATTAAATTCAGTAATCTTAGAATATTTCTCGGTAATTTTTTCTATAGCAGAAATATCTTTTTTCAGGGCATATATTGCTCCTATAATGGCCCCCATTGAGGTACCGGTAATTAAATCAATGGGAATATTTTTTCTTTCTAAAATTTTTAATACTCCTATGTGGGCGAGACCTCGGGCCCCACCCCCTCCTAAAGCTAATCCTACTTTTAATTTTTCTTTTGCCACTATTTTAAACTCCAATCCATATTTATTAAGCCATTGGATTCCTGCGTAGTTTTTCCTGATAAACAAGTATCCACCAAGCAGGCTAAACACTCGCAAAGGTAAGTTCAGGAATAATAAAAAAATTTACTATCTAATTTCAACACCCAAGATATCTTTCATCTGTCTTAAAGCAAAATCATGAGCCCCTTGATCAAAAGAAGCCGCAGCATCCTTTAAAACTGTAACTTTATAATTTAACATCCTAGCACTGGCAGCGGTGTATAAAACACAGATATTAGTACATACTCCCACCAATTCTAATTCAGAAATCCCCTCTTCTCTTAAAGAAATATCTAAATCGGTTTGAAAAAACCCACTATACCTTCTCTTATAGATTATAAAATCGTCTTTTAATGGTTTTAATTCTTCGATTATATCTGCTCCCTCTGTCCCGGAAAGGCAGTGTGGAGGAAAAAGATTAAATTCTTTATCATCTGGTCGATGGTGATCACATATATAGAACACAGGGTCTTTTTCTTTCCTGAATCTCTTCAGTTCCTTTTGAATAGGTAAAATAATTTTTCCTCCACCATCTCCTATATATAATTTTCCATCTTTACTGATAAAATCTTTGAGCATATCGATTATTAATAAAGCTTTTTTAATCAATTAAAAATCAACCTCTCTTAGTTTTTTTCTTTCCAGCATCTTCTTGGTAAATTTGTCTAAATCTATAATATATCTTTCTACAATCCCTTCTCCTATCTTCTCCACCTCATCAAAAGCATTTACCTCAAAAGTTAATCGATTTTGAAAAATATCAACTAAAGTTGCATCAGCTGTAACAGTCATACCCAAAGGAGTAGCAGCTAAATGAGCAATGGTAATCTTTGTACCCACTGTAATATAACCTTCCGGAAGATATTTTTTCACTGCATTTATAGCAGCTAAATCCATTAAATAAACTAACATAGGAGTGGCAAAGGCAGGTGGCATAAGTTTGGCAAATTTCTCTGCTGAATTTTCCTGATTCACTGTTGTTTGAGCTATTCCTTTTAAACCTTTTTCAAGATTAAATTCTATCATTTTTTTCTTCCCCTTTCTAATTATTGCGTACTTGATTCGTTAGTTAGTTACTTAGTTAACTAATTAATGGCTAGCCTGTTCTATTACTGCATGAGTAGCGCAAGATAACGGTTCAAAAGAGAAACCGAATTAAAAAAATCAATTTAATTTAGCTACTTGTAAAAACATTAAACCTATCGGACCTGCACCATTTTTAAACACTGTATCGCCCAAACTAGAAAACAAAAGCAATAAATATTCTTCCCTCTCTTTCTTACTACCCCACTAAATTTTACACTAACCTAATTAAGTTATAAAATTAAATCTTATGTGATTTGGTAATTAAAATATTTCTCTTTAGAATTATATTTATGGTATAGGTATAGATAAACATGTGAATGGGTTCTGATACCATTCGTGGGGGCATTAATACTTTCCAGGGAAGTCCGAATAAAATATTTAAAAAATATGGTATTAAAATAATAGAAGTTATCACCTGCCCCACGGTAATAGCTATTCCTAAATCAAAAATATTAGGTTCATCTTTTCTCATTAAAATCAAGATAGTCGCTGGAATTATTCCGGTCAAAGCAGAAGTTAAGGTAAAGTGAGGCATATAGGCACCTATAGGATTGATGAAATATCCTAACAGGTCAGAAAAAGCTCCGATTAGCCCTCCAGCTAATGGACCAAATATAATACCTCCTAAGATTATGGGTAATCTCCCCAGACCGATCCTGATTCCCTCTACTCCTCCAATAGCAATACGTAGACTGGCTACCCGAGTTAAAATTATACTTAAAGCAATTAGAAGACCCATTGTGGTAATTTTATGGGACGATATTTTCATTTTTAATCTTTTCCTCCTTGATATAGCTTTATATAATAGATATAGTTCATATCTGCTACATCAAGAAGAGTCTTTGCAAAAGGCATTTTCGATGTAGCAGCGGACGCAATGACATACCGCAAGCCTAAAATTTTATTCCTAAAAAAAATCTTTAGGCTTTTCGTTTAGAGACAACGTCCCATTCTCTAACACTTAACGCATGCCACCTACTCTGACAAAAATATCCTATTTATTTTGTATTTAGATCACCTCCTTTGTATGCTGTAATTGTGCCTTTCAGAAAACTCTGAAACCCTTGTCTTGCAAGGCTTTTAGAGTACTTCTATTTCATTCTTCACCTCCACCCCTTTAAACCCTTATCAGATAAG
>LDZT01004130.1_pt1 | contig 11189 bp, 10 predicted proteins | sample 615521 | NCBI WGS metagenome assembly LDZT01 (sample SAMN03408292, study PRJNA278302) | terrestrial metagenome | isolation source: oil reservoir sample SB1 | place: USA: Alaska, North Slope, Schrader Bluff formation | collected 2011-09
GCTCTATGTTTGCTTCCCAGAGAGATTCGATCGTACCGACGTCTCTCCAGTATCCTTCGAAGACGAAAGCGAAAAGCCTTCCAGCGTTATCATGTACGATCTTCGGCAAGATGTTCTTCCCGAAATCATTGTCACTCTCGGGATCCTTTTCATCTTCGATTAACCTTTCTCTAAGGAACTTCCAGTCAAAGACGTAAATCCCAAGAGAGGCAAGATCCGACTTCGGTTGTTCAGGCTTCTCCTGAAAGTCGACTATTTTGTTTTCAAAATCCGTTATCATCATGCCGAATCTATTAGCTTCAGACAGCGGAACACGCATACATGCTACTGTTCCCGTGGCACCTTTCGAGAGATGATAATCGATCATTTCGTTGTAATCCATAGAGTAGATGTGGTCGCCAGAAAGGATTACAACAATTTCTGGGTCGTAATCATCGACAAAATCAATATTCTGGAATACGGCATTTGCCGTTCCCTTATACCAGTTTGAATCTCCCTGAGCGATGAACGGCGGGAGAATGACTACCCCCCCATCCTTTCTGTCAAGATCCCAAGGACGACCTATTCCGATATGCCTGGAGAGAATGTGAGGCCTGTATTGAGTAAGCACACCAACTGCGTAGATTCCAGAATTCACGCAGTTACTAAGTGCAAAGTCGATTATCCTGTACTTGCCTCCAAAAGGCACCGCCGGTTTTGCAACCTCATCGGTTAGTAATCCCAGTCTTGTACCCTGTCCGCCAGCTAGAATCAATGCTACTACTTTTTTGGCCATACAATCACCCGCCCTATATTACGCCGTGTTTTTCGATCACTGTGGGCTCTTCGCTCTCACCAACGAAACTTCTCCCAAGCCTAACTGTGCAGTACTTGTCCATAATTACGTTTTCTATGTAAGCGCCTTCTTCAACGAGGCAGCCCTCAAGGAGAACTGAGTTCTTAACGGTTGCCCCTGCCATAACTCTAGTATCTCTGAACAAGACTGAATCTTCGATTCTTCCTCCAATTACGCATCCATCTGCAATGACTGAGTTGTTCATAGATGCCGTTCCGGTGATCTTCGGAGGTGGGAGATCCTTTAGTTTCGTAAATACTCTACCGTTCTCGTAAAACAACTCTCGTCTGATCTGAGGATCCAGGATATCGAGATTTGTCTCGAAATAGCATTTCTTGCTCTGCTTGATATCCCGCCAATACCCGTTGTATCTGTACTCTCTAACATTTAGCGAAGAGAGATTAGGAGAGATAATACCCTTAACTAGCTCGTTATAGCCGTTGGGAACCGCTGAGTAGAGAAGTTCTCGCAGGAGGAACTTGTTTACGAAGTAAACACCAAGAGCAACGCAGTCTCCCTCATCAGGGTTCTCAGAGGCATTTTCCTTCTCTATCCACTTTATTACTCTTCCGTTCTTGCATATGACTCTATCCATACCTTTCATACCACATTCACCATTCTTGTTTCCTGTTAGGACGGTTATGTCGGCCGCCGTATCGAGATGATACCTGAATATCTTGGTAAGGTCAGTCTTGAAAATATGATCTCCAGAACCAATCAGTACCGAGTCTTCGTTCCCTCTCCGAAGTATGTCTATGTTCTGGAACAGAGCATCTGCAGTTCCCTTGTATCCCATGGAAGGATTATACGGTGAGTAGTAAGGCTGCAGAATGAAAAGACCGCCCTGTTTCCTGTCAAGATCCCATTCTTTACCGGAACCTATGTGGTCCATTAGGCTTCTAGGACTGTATTGAGTAATAATGCCAACCTTCGATACCCCGGCATTGATCATATTACTGAGCGTGAAATCGATGGACCTGTACTTTCCGAAAACCGGTAGTGCGGCACTTGTACGAACTTGCGTAAGGGAACTCAAGTACTCCCCTCGTCCACCTGCCAGGATTATTCCGAGAACTTTCATATGATCACCGCATTCCAGATCTGGATGCGATCTTCCTCCCTTCATCTCGAATTTGTTAGTCAGTACTCCATTAATGGTAAATTGGTCATGAGAGAGACCCCGGGTAAAGACAACTCGCCTACGCCGTCCAGATAACTCTGCATAAAATGGACAGCCTTGTCGAAGGCATCGCTGTAAAGTTCTTCAAAGGTCTTTTTACTCTCCCATCCAGCTATACTGTGAAACCAAGGTTTCATTTCCAGATTCAGTGGATCTGTATGAGTGTCTTTGAAAAAAGCCTCTTCCGGAGAGCCTTCCTTGATGCTGAATCTCTTGAGAATGATGCCCAGTTTGGAACGACCGTATATCCCCGCGAAATACTCGTTCATAGAGTTTATTGCCTTCTGGATAGAACAACCTTTCACTCCGTAGTACTCCTCAGTAATCGCTCTGTAAAGATCTTCTAGAGCTTCAGGTAGAGACTTGGAAAACTCGGCAGTCGGATCAAGGTCAAGAATAACTGCCTCTACTCTGTTCTTCAGTATTACTTTGTCTATCATTGTCTCAAGCTGCCGATACTTATATCCATTTCCCGCACGGGCGACAATATAATGATTAACGGTTGCATCGAGAAAGTAATGGCATATCACCCCGAGAGAGTAGAAGCGAGAGATCTCTTCGGCTCTTCTGCAGACCTCTTCGGCAAAATCATCACATCTCAGCGTATGAGAAAATCTCCAGAGAGAAAACTCCGGATCTTCTCTTGAGCAATACTGTCCAGGATCAGTGAAGAGGCACCCAAGATTGAACTCCTCTCTTTTGTCGGCTTCAAGATCGAGTCCTATTTCTTCCAGAACATCTTTTCCATACATGATATGAGTCCAGAAGCCGGGCAAAAAACTCACTCCTTCTCTACGAAGCCCCACAGACACTTCAAATAAAGGCTTTCAGGAACCTCCACAAGCCACGGATGATCAGGTGACTGCAGAGTGATCGCCAAATGTGAAAACCTCAAGCCTCTTCTTTCTGTTGATCTTCTTACAGACTCTACTAGATGCTCAATCCCAATATTGTAGGCGCAAGTGCAGAGGCCGAGGACTCCCCCATCCTTCATTAACGGTAGCGTGCTCTCTACTAGCTTTCTGAAAAGTGAAATTCCATGCGGAAGCTCTTTCTTATGCTTAACAAAGGATGGCGGATCCAATACTACTATATCAAAATAGTCATTCTTTTCAAATTCATTAAGGAAGGCAAGAACATCGCTCTGGACTAACTGCAGCCGGTTATCCAACTTGTTCACTACCGAGTTCAGTCTTGCCCTCTCTAGATCTTCTTCCGACTTGTCGACACAAATCGCCTCTGCTCCGGAGAATGCCATGTTGAGTCCAAAGCCACCCGTAAAAGAGAAGAGATCTAGCCCCTTTTGAAGCGACAGCTCCTTCGTAATCTTTCTGCAGAATGCTCTGGAGTCTCTTTGGTCAAAGAAGAATCCGGTCTTCTGGCTGTTCTTGACATCTACAAGAAATCTTAGGCCGTTTTCCTCAATTTCGATTGAGTCCGGTACTTTCCCGCAAAGCAGGCCGGTGTTTCTCTCAATTCTGTCGTCCACCCCCATCTCAAAGTCGCTGCGTTCGTAGATTCCCTTCGGGCTCAGAAGATCTGAAAGAAGGGTGACGATCATTTGCTTTCTTTCCTGCATGATCAGATTTCTGAACTGCACTGCTAAAAAATCGCCGTATCTGTCAACTACAAGTCCAGGAAGTCTATCCCCCTCGCCATGAATTAGCCTGTAGTAAGGTGTATCGAAAAGCCTGTCTCTTTTCTGCAAGGATTTATTCAGAAGCTTTCTGAAGAAAGCCTCTCCCAGTTCTTCATCATGATTAGTTAGAACCATTATCGACCTCGTTGAACCAGGGTTGAAGAAGCCTTTCCCCAGGAACTCGTAAGTAGAAGAGAAGACATTGACTTCGCTTACTCTATCTGCAGAGCCTTCAAGAGAGAGGATTTCATCTCTGAAGATCCACGGATAAGAATTCAACACCTTTCCTTCCTTTCCTTTTTTTATTCGCGCAATTAGCATCAGAGCTGCCCTTCAATCAACAGAGAATAGTCAAGAATCTCAGTTTTGTCAAAGAAGATATTCGTTTCACGAATTGCACTTTCAATACTGTCTGAAGCGTGGATGAGGTTCTTTCTGACGGAGACGCCGAACCTTCCACGAATACTTCCCGGGTCTGCCTGGACCGGATCGGTCTTTCCGATGAGGATTCTCAATCTCTGAACGGCATCCTCACCTTCAAGAACTATTGCCACAACTGGGCCAGATTGTATGAAAGCGAGCAAAGGTTCGTAGAAGTCTTTCCCGGCATGCTCCCTGTATAGTTCTCTCGCTTTAGACTCTGAAATCATGAGCATTTTGAGAGCTAATATCTTAAGACCCTTTTCCTCGATTCTTCTGATTATCTCTCCTACGAGGCCTCGCTGAATAGCGTTTGGCTTCAGATAAGCAAATGTTCTCTCCATAATATTTCCCTCCAATCAAATTCGTCATTCATTGCTATAATTAAAACATGGAGTGGTTCAACGGAGTAGTTAGCAACAGACTTGCCCGATTCTTGGCTCGAAATTCGGGAATAAGCATGACTTTGGTAGGCAGAGACAGCGAATACTTGAAGACTTCGGCTTTGTCATTGGTCGAGTCCGATCCAAAATGGAACAGAAAGAGATATATTGAAGATTTTCTTCTTATAGAGCCTGAGAAAGGGAACATCGGAATTGACAGAGTGCGGGATATTGAAGAGATGATGCTCCACAAGCCTTCGGGAGGCAAGAGAAAGTATGTATTGGTCCATCAATGTGAAAAGATGACAGATGAGAGTGCAAATGCCTTCCTAAAAATACTCGAAGAGCCTCCCTGCTTTGCAACGCTGATAATGACCACTACTTCGTGGCAGTCTCTTCTTCCCACAGTAAGGAGCAGAACGGTCTCTGTCGTTGTTGATGTTCCCGAAGAACTGATAGGTAAATTGAGAGATAAGTATGGGAATAGCGTATCGAGAATCTACGCATGTGCGCGACAGAACTTCTCTGTTCTTCGGTTCTTTCTTGATCAGGAAGTCGAGTCCATAGACTGGGGTTCTATGGAGGTTCCTTCAGACCTTAACGGACTGGTTTCTGTACTGTCTGAGAGTGAAGTTAACGAGCCGATAGATATTGTTAGACGAAGAAGAGCATTTGCTGCTCTCTGCAGAAGCATCGTAGAATCTGACAAATTCTTCACAACCTTCAGAGAAATCTCGCCTCTATTCATTGGGCAGGGCTCATTTGAAAGATCGCGTGAGCTCGTTGAAGTAGCCAGAAGCATACTGAGAGATGTAGTAATTCTATCGGCAGATACTTCCAGTAACTCTGTTGTGAACCTCGATCTGATAGAATGGCTAGTGAGTTTCGTGCCGGGAAAGGAGATCCTGGCAGATTTTGCTTGGTGTGACAGGTTCCTTAGACAGAGGACCTCATCGCAGAACTCGAATCTCGTTTCATTCAGAGCTCTGTACTCGGTTTCGAGGAGCCTCGTAAGAAGAGAAAACGGAGGTAATTCAGATGCCTGAAATATATGGAACTGTATATGGAGTCGAGTTTCATTCTGTTGGCAAGCTTTATCAGTACACATCTAGTGAACAGCTCCTAAAGCAGGGAGATCGTGTGCTTGCAATGAGTGAGTTCGGACTGGATGTGGGTAAGGTCATGTATGGACCAGTTGAGATTCGTATAGATGACTCAAAGGAAGAGCTGAAACCGATCGTTAGGGTAATGACTGATGAAGACTGGGAGACTCATGCAAAGAACAAGGAAGAGGCCGAAGCTGCTATGAATACCTGCCAGGAGCTGATAAAGAAGCACTCGCTTCCTATGAGATTGCTCGAGGCGAGATATATGTTTGATCGCTCAAGAATAGTCTTCTATTTTGGTGCCGACAGCAGGGTCGATTTCAGAGAGTTGGTGAAGGATCTTGCCAGGGCATTCAGAACGAGGATAGAGCTCAGGCAAGTTGGAATAAGAGATGAAGTTAAAATGACCGGCAGTCTCGGGTTGTGCGGCATGACGGCTTGCTGCGTCCGTTTCTTGAGACAGTTTGAGAGCATAACGCTCAAGCATGCGAAGAAACAGCAATTGTTGATAAACCCTGCGAAGATATCCGGTAGGTGCGGAAGACTGCTTTGCTGTCTATCCTATGAACAGGAGCTCTATGAAAACGAGTTATTGGATATCCCTGATGAAGGGTCTCTTGTCGACTATGAAGGAAAGACTTGCAAGGTTCTGACGGTGAACATCTTCATGAAAGTGATCACCCTGGTTGCAGATGACGGCCAGATGCTCAAGGTTCAGTTTGATGACTTTAGAATGAGCCAGAGATCTATTATTCAGGACACAAATCCCGATGAGCTAATAAAGAATAGAGACGAGGATATCTCGATTGACGGTTGAAGTGTGAATGGAGGTTGGATATGGCGCGTTTACTGACGAAAGATGAGATTAAGAGACTAGAAAACCTTGGAAGAGTGTGCAGGGGAGACATCATCAAGATGACCACAGTTGCGAATTCCGGTCATCCAGGCGGTTCGATGTCATCGATAGACATATTCCTATCCGTTTATGATTTTGCAGAGAAAGATCCGAAGAACCCCTACGATCCCGAACGCGATAGAGTTGTTGTAAGCCACGGTCATACATCTCCCGGGGTATATGCGACACTTGGGAGATTGGGTTTTATAGACATTGACGAGGCAATTGCCGGATTCAGGCATCCCGGATCGATATTCGAGGGTCACATCACAAGAGGGATTCCTGGCGTAGAATGGACTACAGGAAATCTTGGACAGGGGTTGTCCGTAGGTGTTGGCATGGCCCTTGCTTCGAAAATCAGAGGGAAAAACAACAGGGTGATAGTAGCCATGAGTGATGCCGAACAGGCAAAAGGTCAGGTGGCGGAGGCAAGAAGAACGGCCAAGAAATACGAGCTCAATAACCTTGTTGTTGTTGTCGACTACAATGATGCTCAGATCTCCGGAAAAGCGAGCGACATAATGTACGTGGACATTAAGGCAAACTATCTCGCTGATGGATGGAAGGTTATAGAGGTCGACGGCCACGACTATGCCGAGCTCAATGAAGCTCTCGTGGAAGCATTCGATTCAAAAATCCCCGCAGTCATAATTGGCAGAACAGTTATGGGAAAAGGTGTTTCCTTCATGGAGGGTGATGTTTCGTATCACGGCAAACCTCTGGATATGGAGAAGGCCGCCTCTGCGCTTGCCGAGCTTGGCCTTGAAAGTGATATCGAAAGATATGTCGAAATGAGGAAGGAGCTTCCTTCATATCATGAACATGTGCGCCCCATTGACGAAGTGGTAAGACCTGTCACGGGAGATTCGATAGTTTATCCTGTTGACAAGATGACCGACAACAGATCGGCCTTTGGGAAGGCTCTCGCAGATATTGGAAGGCTGAACAAGGGAAAAGTCCCGATGATGGTTGTTGACTGTGATTTGAAACCCTCAACGAAGGTAAGCGAGTTTGAGAAGGTCTGGCCGGAGAACTTCGTTCAGATTGGAGTTCAGGAACATAATGCGGCAACGGTTGCCGGTGCTGCGTCCGTATGTGGTGTGCTTACTTTCTTTGCAGACTTTGGAGTCTTTGGAATCGATGAAACCTACAATCAGCAACGGCTGAACGACATAAACAAAGCAAACGTCAAAGTTGGGGTGACCCATGTAGGAATAGACGTGGGAGAAGATGGAAAGACTCACCACTGTATTGATTACATTGGGGCCTTAAGAAATCTATTTGGCTTCAAGCTTATCGTGCCAGCAGATCCTAATCAGACGGACAAAGCTGTAAGGTATGTGAGCGCGACTGAAGGAAACTTCGTCATTGCAATGGGAAGATCTACTATGAATCCAATTTCCGATGAGAATGGAAGAGCTTTCTTCGGCGATGGATACAAGTTTGAATATGGCAAGGTCGATGTTGTCAGGAAAGGAAAGGGTATAACCATAGTTACGACCGGTCAGGTAACCCATAAGGCCGTTGAGGCTGCAGATATGCTCAGGTCAGAGGGAATAGAAGTCACGGTTCTTAACGTCAGCTGCCCTCTAGAAGCGGATTTCGATAGTGTCAAAGAACACTTGTCCAAAGTCGTTATAACCGCAGAAGATCACAATGTGGAGAGTGGATTAGGCACGATTCTATCGGACTATTTGATCGACTCGAAGATAATGCCTGAGAGATTTGAGAAGCTTGGTGTAGAGAGATATATGTTCTCCGGTGATAATGAGCTGCTATTCGATCTCTGCGGTCTTTCGAGCGGCAAAATGGTTGAGAAGATCAGGAGAATTGCCCGGTAATGCTAAGCGTCGAGGAAGAAAAGCAAGTAAATGAGTTTTGCAGAATAAACGGAATTGAAGCAAACAGAGAGCTCGCTTTCAGGGCTCTCTGCCATTCCTCGTTCACTAACGAGCTAGCGCAGAACGGGGAGAGGATTCTGGAGTCAAACGAAAGGATGGAGTTTCTCGGAGATGCGGTTCTTGAACTGTCACTTGCGAAAACGCTGTTTGATGAATACTCATTGTCCGAAGGCGACATGTCGAAAATCAGGGCGATGGTTGGAAGCGAAAAAGTCCTTTCCGATGTCGCAAGATTCATGAGGATAGGAGACTTCGTCTTTCTGGGAAAAGGAGAGAGGCAAACGGGTGGGTCTGATCGAGATTCTATTCTCGCAGATACGTTTGAGGCCGTTCTTGCTGCAGTCTTCTTGACAAGTGGATTTGAGGCCTCGGTCAGTTTTGTTCAGTCAAAGCTTTGCGACTATATTGATCAGGCGGTCAACGGCGAGCTGATTCTTGATCACAAGACCTCACTTCAGGAGTTAACCCAAGCTCGTTTCAGCTCTAGACCATCATATGAAACGATTCTGGACGAAGGACCACCTCAGGACAAGTGGTTCAAAGTCGGTGTTTTCTTGGATGGAAAGATCGTCGGTGAAGGAGAGGGTAGGACGAAGAAAGCGGCAGAACAGCTTGCCGCGAAGCACGCTCTTGAAGCTCTTCGTAAAGGGCTCGATAAGGCAGGTGCTGAGAAGTGAAGTACAGACATTTAGTCTCTTTTGTTTCAGAAGAAGAAAGCGACTTGATTGAGGGAATCAGCTGGAATGAAGGATTCTCTAATCTCTTCTTCGAGAAGACCGTCGACTCTGGAATTGCTCTTCATGTACTTCTTGAAGAAGGGGAGGAACTACCTTACTTCCTAAGTAAGATGGAGTTCTCCGATCTGGGGTTCACCGAACAAAAGGATTGGTTCGAGAAATGGAAAGAGACTCTGGTACCGTTCGAGCTCTGCAAAAGCGTTGAAGTCCTTCCTCTTGAGGAAGAGGAAAGAGTGGTCGATCCGAATAAGATCGGAATTATACCGGGAATGGCGTTTGGCACTGGCCTTCATGAGTCAACGAAGCTGGCTGCCTCTCTTCTTGTTGAAGCCGTTGTCAGAGGCTCTAGAGTTCTTGACGTGGGTTGCGGCACAGGTATCCTCTCGGCAATTGCTGCGAAGAAGGGCGCATCACAGGTCGTGGCGCTCGACATAGACGAGCACTCGGTAGAGAAGACCAATGAGACAGCAAGGATAAATGATGTGTATATAGATGCAAGACAATCGGAATTTCTGTCCTCTGTAAAACCCGAAGAGCGTTTTGACATAATTGTCTCGAATATGGTTGTGGAGCTTTTAAGAGAATTTGTTCTTGACCTAGAGAGATTTCTAGATGAACACGGCACCGTAATCCTCTCGGGAATTTACAAAGACAAGTTCAGTAAGATCGGAAACCTTATTGAAGGAACCTTTCTTATAGAGAACAGCAGGGAAGACGGAGATTGGAAAGCGATAAAATTGAGAAGAAAATAGTCTCTCTTCAACTAGGAAGAGAACTGAAGAACGACTTCAGAGTAGCCAGAGTCTGCGAATGGGGATTTCCGCAAGTTATTGAGTCCTCCCTCATTTCCTATGGAAAGCCCTTCCCGACACTTTTCTGGCTGAGCTGCCCCTTTTTGAAGGAGAAAGTCTCCCGTCTTGAGAGCGGGGGAATGATAACTGAATTCGAGAAGAGAATCGAACGTGACGGCGTTTTTGCAGACGAGTATCTCAAAGCTCATGAAGAAACCACGTTGATCAAAAAGAGAATCCTCGGTCGGTGCACTCTATCTGAATCGCAGAAGTTGCTGCTGCTTGGGAGAGGTATTGGAGGGATAAGAAATCTGAAAATGGTTAAGTGTCTTCACCTGCAGTTGGCTAACTTTCTTGGCGGTGTGAACAACCCCATTGGACGAGAAGTATGGAGTCTCTTAGAAAGAACCCGGTGTTCATCTGAGAGAGTCATTTGCAGAGAGTTGTTGAACCGAAATGAATGAACAAATACTGAACAAGGCTTCGCAGCTTCCGGAGGAACCCGGAGTTTATATCTTCAAGGACGAAAAGAATGCAATAATCTATGTAGGAAAGGCAAAGAAGCTGAAGAGGAGAGTCCTCTCATACTTCAGAGAGTCGACGTGGTCTCAGAACGAAAAGGCCAGACGCATCGCCGAAGAGTCTGAGGATCTGGACTTCATAATGGTCACATCCGAAAGAGAGGCTCTGCTTCTCGAGGCGAATCTAATCTTCAGTAAAAAGCCGAAGTACAATGTATTCCTGAAGGATTCGCGTACTTATCCATACATATACATCTCCGCTGAGGAGTATCCTTATATTGCGATCACGCGAACAAAGGAGCTCGAAGGCACTTATTTTGGTCCATACACGAGCGCCGGACTTGTCAGAAAGCTACTCGAATTCCTACAGAAAGTCTTCAAGATTCGCACATGCACATATGATCTCGGCAGGATAAAGAGACCCTGCTTTCTATATCATCTGAAAATGTGTTCGGCACCTTGCGTTGAAAAGGTCTCTCCTGAAGAGTATCAAGAGCAGCTTTCTGCGCTAACCGAATTCCTTGAAGGGGACACGATAAAAGTTAGAGAAGCTCTCCTCAAGAGGATGACTGTTCTGTCGGAGGCTCTTCAGTTCGAAAGGGCGGCAGAAATAAGGGACATTCTGTCGTCGATGGATGACCTTTACGCCTTTCAGGGGGTTGAAGCCCCGCTAGATTTGAAGGCAGACATATTGGCCGTTTCGGCCGGGCTCGCTGCCCTGCTGCAGGTAAGGGGAGGAATGCTCTTGGGAAAGCTGGTTTTCGACTTCCCGGATGGTACT
>LDZT01003562.1_pt1 | contig 11173 bp, 9 predicted proteins | sample 615521 | NCBI WGS metagenome assembly LDZT01 (sample SAMN03408292, study PRJNA278302) | terrestrial metagenome | isolation source: oil reservoir sample SB1 | place: USA: Alaska, North Slope, Schrader Bluff formation | collected 2011-09
GAATTAAGAGGTGGAAAATTTTTGCTGTTCTTTCATTAATCAGGTCACCGGTTAGTTCACCGAGAGTTTTTCCTTGAGTTCTGGCTGAAACAACTAATGACGTAAAATCATGAACTGCTCCAGCAAAAATTGGTCCCAATACGACCCACAAAAACGCTGGCACCCAACCCCATATAACACCAATTGCAGGACCAACTATAGGGCCTGTCCCTGCAATCGTTGTAAAATGGTGCCCAAAAAGGATATGTTTCTTCGTTGGAACGTAATCGACGCCATCCTCAAATTCTTTTGAGGGTACCAGATTTTTGTCATTTAAACCAAAAATCTTTCTTGACACCCACTTACCATAAGTGATATAAGCTAACCAATAACCAAAAAAAGCAACCAAGGCCAAAACCAAAGAATTCACTGTAATTCCTCCTTTTAAAATTTTTGTACAATCTTAAGGAATTCCACCTTGTGGTCGTTTTATTAAATTAAAGTCTGAAGTTTGGATTTTCTCTATTAGGTATTTTAGAAAATTAAGCGAAGTTCTAAGTATTTATTATACGTACAAAAAGACTGTTTGCTTCTTAAACGTTAAAAAAAATAGCCTGAAAGGCTATTTTTTTTTATTAAAAGATGTTTAATTTACTTGACATTATATATTAAGTTTAATTTTTAAATTCTTCATATGTGTTTTACCTATTGGTATTATTTTATTGTTTTTCATCTGAATGGAATTGAGGTTATTAATATATCTGTCTATATAATTCAAATTTATAATATAAGATTTATGTACCCTTAAAAACTCTTTGGGTAATTCTTTTTCCAAATTACTTAAATTTTTAAAATGTTTCAGCACATATTCATCGTTTTCAGTAATCACTCTTATCTTTTTTTCAAAGTATTCAAAATAGTAGATATCACAGATATCGAGAAATATTATTTCTTCATTATTTTTTACTGTTATTTTATTCACCTTGGCGTTTTTAAATACTTCCTCTATTCTATTTATGGTTTCTATAAACCTTATTTCTGAAATGGGTTTTGTTAAATAATCCAATGCTCTTACTTCAAATGCATCAACTGCATATTCAGAATAAGCTGTTACAAATACAATTTTATAGTTTTCAAGATATTTAGAGGCTTTTAGCCCATTCATTATTGGCATTTCTATATCTAAAAATAGAACGTCTGTAATCTTTTTAGCATCGCTTTTTAAAAATTTTTCAACGTCTTCAAAGCAACCAACTATATCAAAACTGCTCATTTTATTTATTAAATCTTTTAAAGACTCCCTGGCGTAATATTCATCATCAATAATTGCAACTTTTATCATACTCGTTCACCAGATTTATTTTTAACTATTATTTCCGCCATGGTTCCCCCTAATAAAATATGTTTTATATTAAACCTATAATCACTTCCGTATAAGCTCTCTAATCTACTTTTTATCAAAAATAAACCTTTTCCGCTATCTCTAATAATTTTAAAACCTTTCCCATTATCTTTTACTATAATCTTTAGCCCTTGTTCACTTCTTTCAATTTTAATTTTTACTAATAATTTTGAGTCTTTCAAACCGTGTTTTATTGAATTTTCTACCAACGGTTGTAATAAAAAAGGAAGAATTAATTCATCCTCTATATTATCATCAAAATCAATTTCATAATCCAATTTATCTTTAAATCGAAGTTTCATTAATGTAAGGTAATTTAAGGTAAAATCAACCTCTTTTTTTACACTAACCAATTGGGAGTTTTCACGTAGGGTATACCTCAGTAAATCTGATAAATTATCTATAAAATAAGCAACTTTTTCTGGTCCTTCTTTAGATATATATTTTATAGCGTTCAAAGTATTGAATAAAAAATGCGGACTCATATTGGACATCAATTCTCTCAATTTCTCTTCTGTAGTTAGTTTCAGTGCCTTATTAATTTGATAAATTGACAATATTAAAGAGAGAATTTGAGCTAACTTTTTACCAAATATTAGATCAGCATTTTTTATAGTTTTATATTTAGAATAATACAGTTTCAAAGTTCCTATTAACTTTCCATTAATGTCTTTTATAGGAATAATTATAGACGAAAACAACGGGCAATCCTTTTTTATACAATTTTATCCCTTCTCTATTGACAATCGTTAATTCTCTTCCGCTGTTAATAACTTTTTTGGTCATTTGATCTATTATTGGCCATTCAGAAATATGATGATCTGAACCACTTCCAACATGAGCTAAAACTACATCTTTATTAGTCAATGCTATAGCATCGAAATTTGTATTTTCTAAGATAACTTTAGCTATAACATTTGCACTTTCTTTATTTAGACCTTTTTCAGCAAAAGACAAACTTTTTTCCATTATCAAAAAAATAGAATTCATTGTATTTTCTTCGGTAAATTGAAGTTGATTCTCTATATTTATAATCATGAAATTGAAAAAAGAAACGCCTAAAGCATTCGTTAAAATCATTGGAAATAATATATTAAAAGTTATTTCAAAAGCTAATTCTGCTGGCTTTACCATCACTAAAACATAGGTTAAATGTACCACCTCTAAAATAGTTGTGTAAAGTAATGTTCTAAGAAAAGTAAAATGTTCTCTACCATGATATTTTGAGATCACACCACTAATAAAGCCTGCTGTTAAAGTTCCTAAAGAGCAAGGAATCGCGGTGATCCCGCCAATGAACATTCTAAAAGTAGTAGAAATTAAAGCTGCAACAACTCCACCAGGGATATTACCTAAAATACCTGCTAAAATAACACCAATATCTCTAAAATTCACAATTGCCCCATTATAATTTATACCGGATAACGTACCTACAATTCCAATGAATCCCCCAATTATTCCTATGGTAATCTTATTCTTAAGAAATAATCTTTTTCCTACAATGTTTCTCATAACATAGGTCTGAAAGATTAAATAAGTTGTGACTAATACTAAGGACAATCTTTCAAGCAAATTAATAGTAATATCTCCTAACATGGATCCCGCCTTATCGCTCTGTCTCCAAAATCACCCAAGTCTGTTAATTCACTATCTTCCACCTCTTTAGCTTTTCTTTTTGCATCTTTATAGAAGTTAGAAGTTATATTTATTTCTAAATCCTTTAATTCTGTTAACATTAACTTAGCTTTCCCCACAGGATTTTTTGCAACAAATACAGTTATTCTTTTATATTTATCTCTAACTTTTGCAATGTTTCTCAAATCATCAACGCCTAATCCATAACCGTACAAAATCAAATTTTTCATATTCGCCTCCACTTCTATAACCACTCCAAAGTTAAAGTTTTTGCTTTTGCAATACTAATACTGAAAAACACTTTCACACATTTTCATACACCCAAGCTTCCTCTAAACATTTTAGAAGTAGCCCAGGGGAATGTTAACTAAATACTAATAATTTGGTTTCAATATTTTTATTATTATAACAAATTTTTATTTTTTTCCAAAAAGTGTTAGTTAGATCATAATTAATTGTCATTGAAATAGGGTAATGGTTAGATAGTAATTATGTCTTTAAACTTGATTTGTTTTTTGTTCAATGAGGAGTGATATCTTTTTTATCCTTTTTGTCAAGTACCTCATCAACCATTTTTATTATACAGCCGTACTTAGATTTGCAAGTTTTTCAAACTTATGTTATAATCTTCTAGTAAAACGTTTCCATTATTAAAAAAGTTAAAAGGAGGCGAAACAAATGAAAAGATACTTAGGTTTAGTATTATTGTTTCTTTTCCTAGCTTCATTTGTTTTTTCAGGAACACCTTCTCCAAATTGGGAAGATCAGATCATCTATTTTGTTATGATAGACAGGTTTGCAAATGGAGATACTTCCAACGATGTACTAACAGATTCAGGTATAGAAAGTGGAATGGTGAACTCAAAATACAACGGTGGGGATATCCAAGGCTTGATCAACCAGTTAGACTACATTAAAGAATTAGGTGCGACGGCAATATGGATTACACCGCCTGTAGCTAACCAATGGTGGGATGGAAGTGTGAATTATGGAGGTTACCATGGCTATTGGGCAAGACATTTTAAAAAGGTAGAAGAACATTTTGGAGATTTAGAACTTTACAAAAAATTTGTAGAAGAAGCTCACAAAAGAGGGCTGTATGTAATTCAGGATATCGTAGCGAATCATACGGGTAATTTTTTGATTTACAAAAACGGAAAATATTTTTTAAACGATCAAAGTGTACCAACAAACAAACCCGAACAGTATCCCTTTAATATGAATGATTATAACGATCCAGAACAAAAAAAATTGAATATTTATCATTGGCCTTCAGAAATTAAAAACCCAAACCAATATAATACCGAATTTTCTCAATTAGATGATTTGAACACGGAAAATCCTCTTGTGATAGATGCTTTGAAAGATTCTTACACCTTTTGGATAGAAGAAGCGGATATAGATGGTTTTAGGGTAGATACTGCTATCTATGTTCCAAATGAATTTTGGGGAGAATTTTTAAATGGAGAAAATGGAATATATGAAATGGCCGAATCATGTGGAAAAAATGATTTCTTAACCTATGGTGAGGCATGGATAACACCTCAACCTTTCTCGAACGAAGCCGAGGAGTCTTTAAATGAATATATGGAATTTGGATTTAATTCAATGTTAGATTTTCCACTTCAAACGGATATCAAACGAGTGTTTAAAGAAGGAAAACCAACATCTTACTTGGAGTATAGGTTGAATCAAAGAGAAATAATGTACAAAGATCCTTCAAGAATGATAACCTTTATTGATAATCACGATATGGATAGGTTCCTAAAAGGTTCTGACATAAACAGTCTCAAACAAGCGCTAACTTTTATATTTACTATTCCCGGAATCCCAACAATATATTACGGTACAGAACAGAATTTTGTTGAGACAAGGGCAGCAATGTTTGAACAAGGATTTGCTTCTGGAGGCGTTGACCACTTTGATACAACAACACCTACCTTCCAGTACATTAAAGAATTAACAGAATTAAGGAAAAACATATCGACTTTCAGATATGGAAAAGTAGAAGTCCTCTTCAGCGATGAATTAGGTCCTGGACCTTTCATTTATAAAGTAAAGGATGAATCAAAATCTTATATTATTTTGATGAATACGTCTTCCAATAAAAAACATGCTACTGATGTTGACTTAGGAATTGCTGAAGGTACCATTCTTAAACCAATTTTAGTAAACAATATGATTAACAAAGAAATCGTATATACTTCATCTTTGAATATCTTGTTAAACGTTAAAACTATTGGTATATTTGAGGTGACGGATGAAGTTAAGCCGGTGAAAGAAGAAGATATATCTGTCGAAATAACAAATTTAGAAGAGGGTCAAACCTTCTCGGACAACTTTGTGTTAAAAGGAACTGCGTCAAACGCAAAATCCATTCTTGTAATTGTTGATCGTGAGGAAAAGGGATATGCTAAAATCACCCTCACACAAAAACAAAATGAATCTTGGCAACTTCCAATAAACATCTCGGATTTCACACCTGGGCAACACAACATATTCGTTAAAGCCTACGGAAGAACTCCATTAATAGTTGATTATTCAGAAAGTTATAACGTTAACTTTGATATCCCCATGGTGACAATTAAAGTAGTCGAAGATCCTCTGGGAGACGATAAAGGACCTAATGGAACTTATTCTTACCCAAAAGATCCAACTTTCAACAAACAGATGGATATCAGAGAGGTTGAATTGATACAAATTGGAACGATGCTTAGGATAATTGTAACTATGGAGAATGTAACTGATGTCTGGAACCCTGCCAACGGATTCGATCACGTGACATTTCAAATTTTCTTCGATGACCCTAACAAAAAAGGAGCAGTAGAATTACCTTTTCAAAATGCAATTATGCCAAATAACTTAGACTGGGATTACGAAGTTTACGCAACCGGTTGGGGTATTAGTCTTTTCAGTTCAGAGAACTCATCAGCTAATAAATATGGTAATCCAATAACCCCCACTCCTGCTATACAGGTTAATAAAAAAGAAAATACAATAACCTTTATGATTCCACTTTCAACACTTGACACAAGGGATATTTCCGGATGGACAATTTATGTTACAACTTATGATTATGATGGAATAGAAGGGGTTTTGAGGCCATTATCGCCAAATGGAGGCCCTTGGTCGTTTGGCGGAGGAAATCCAACAGATCCGAAGATAATGGACGATATTTTAATAAAAATTGATTAACAAAAAAACATAGGGCCTTTAAAATCAGGCCCTATGTTTTTATTAATATTGAACTGACTGTCTTAATTAATTCCGAGCATACTGTCGATTTTGTTTTTATCAAAACCAATGATATAATGATTTCCAATTTGAATCACTGGAGTCCCCATCTGATGAGTTTTTCTAACTAATTCTTCTGCTGCTTTTGGATCTTTTGAAACATCGACTTCCTTAAATTTTATTCCCAATTCTCTAAAGTACGATTTGGCTTTCCTGCACCAAGGACAACTTGGAGTTGTATAAACCTTTATTTTTACATGTTGCATATTTTCTTTCCACCTCCCATACCCTATATAGGTATTTTTTATTATAATAACAGACTTTCATAATATTTCTTTTAAGAAAAGGTAAATTTAATTTTGTAAAATAGAAGTGTTTAAATATCAATTAAACATTTTAAATACGAGGTGATAAACGACGGACTACATATTTAATTATCCTAAACTTCCCATAAATTATAAAGTAAGAGAAGAAAATGATTATTTTGTTTATACGTTCAACACGGTATATACCGACCCAATCTACAAAGAAAATGAAACTCAGGTAATTCACATGTTTAAACCCGAGCAAAAAGTTAAAGGGGATATAGTTTTTCTACATGGTATTGGGCCCAACAACGTTCCCTACCTTGAATGGTACGGTAGATATTTTCAAAAACTTGGTTACAGAACGAGTGTTGTGATTCTTCCTTATCATCTGAGTAGAAAACCAAATGACATAGAAGATGGTGACCCTTATTATTCACCTGAACCAGAGAAGTGTACAGTACTTTTCCATAATTCGGTAAAAGACGTTCGAAGGACGATCGATTTATTAGAAACTTTCGATGATTTTTCCGAAAATAACTTGTACTTGATGGGTGTATCTTTTGGAGGAATAATTGGTGCAATGACTTTAGCCCTCGATAAGAGAATTAAAAAAGGTATTTTGATGATCACTGGGGGAAATTGGAGATGGATAAACTTTTATTCACCATATACAGAGAAAGTTAGAGAAAGATACGCAAAAGAAAAGAATTCATTTGGTTGTGATTCCGAAGAGTATTGTAAAAAATATAGAAGTGATGCGGCTAACTTTGTGAAATATAAAATCAATTCAATAGATGATATATTCCAAAAAACTCCCATCACTTGTTACCATTACGACTCTTTAAGTTATGCCAAGTTTGTTAATCAACCTGTTCTTTTTATAAAAGCTCTTTTTGATAAGATTATGCCACATAAAGCAACAAATGACCTTCAAAAGTTATTGCCAAATAAAAAGGTTAAAAGATTATTGTCTGGGCATAAATCTAGTTATTTATTCAAAAGAACCGTTGGATGTTGGGTGATTAATTTTATAGAGGAAGGGCTATCCCAAGAAAGCCGAGAAAAAAGTAATAAAAGAGAAGAAGTTTTAGAATCAAACCGTTAAATCCAAAGTTAAACCTAAAACAAACTCTAAATCTAAAGAAGAGCTATTACTTTTAAAAATTTCTAAAGATCGAAGGATGTTAAGTAACTTTTTTATTTTTTCTGGATCAGTTTCGGCCCTTAATTCATTCGTTATTTTTTGAATTTCCTTTTCGATTCGTAGCCTTATGTCTTTTTTTTCGTTGGCATTTTTCTCTGTATTTTGCGATTCATAAATAGAATCTTGGGATGAACTTTTGTCTATTTCTTTTCTATACAAAATAACAGCTTTAGATTTGCCTCCAACGGCAGCTAAAAATCCTCCCCTCTTTTTAAGATTAAGGTCTATGTCAGTATAAATAACTATTCCACCTTTTTTCAACGCCTGAGATTTAAATTGATTTATGTTCCCTGCCTCATGGGCTACCACCCTAAGTATACTCAAAGACGCAGGAGAACTATTAGCCAGCCCAGGTTCTCCAGGATCCAACTTGTAACCCAAGTATGGGTTAAAATATTCTGGTTTGATGGAATCAATCATAAAATCACCTTTCTTTTGGAGGAATAGAGACGAATAAGGGATCTTACATTTTATTGATTGAGATAAAAAAAGATAATACAGTGAATTTTAATCACAAAGAAATAAAGATCAATAAAGGCTTGTACGCTTACATAGGTTCTGCTATGAAAAACCTTCACCAAAGAGTTGGCAGGCATTTGACTTTTAATGAAAAAGCTTACCAAAAACATTGGTATATAGACGGTATATTAGAAAACGAAGAGAACAAAATTATATTCATCGCTATGCTACCTTCAGATAGACGCATTGAAGAAGACATTTCAATAGAATTTGCTAAGAATTTTGAGTTTATTAAAGGTTTTGGAGCCACTGATTTAACTGTAAAATCAAACCTTTATCTCATAGATGATATCGACTGTTTTTTTGAAATTATTAAAAATTTCATTCTTTGAGTACGGTTTTAATGGTTATTCTTATTCTTACTTCATCTATTATATCAAAGATAATATCAATTTTACCTTTCTCTGAGTTGTTTTTAAAGTTTTGATAATTCCCTTCTATCTGCATTTTGTCTATTTCGATATTGGGTGAAGACATACTTAAGTTAACAATTTGTCTGTCCTTACTGTAATTTTGTACTGTAATCAAAAAGTCTACTATTCGGGAATTTCGGGATTTGACTTCCACATCAGACATTTTTTCTATTTTATATTGTACATCCCAACTCTCACCTAGATTTATCTTAAGCGAGTCATCTACAGGTGTGTCTTCTATGTATGCTAACTTTATTGGAAAACTTTCACTATCGAATTCCTCATGTATCCAAACTTCTCCAGAAGGTAACTCTATCCCTAAACCATTATATTTTGTATTTTCTGTGTGTCTTATTATCTGGGTTTTTGTATAATTTGGTATATTGGAGTACAAAGAAAAATTAATTACATTTCTGTCTTCGTATGACAATATATAGTTTTGGGATATCCTAACATTCATTAAAGTATTTTGAAAATTGATTTTTCCTAAATTCATTGTATAAGTTTGACTTACAATTGCCTCTTTTGCAACAATCCCAAAATCATCCATACTTGCCATCCGTGTACCACTTAATAACTTTGTACTCTCTACGTAATCAACAGGAGACAAGTTAAGATATTCGTTCACTAAATATAGATTCGTTGGGCCAACAGGAATACCCTTGATTTGGACGTTTTTGTTGAAAGTCCCGTCACTTTTCATCTCATAGATAACTTCCCATGAACCCCTTGCCCTTAAAGCAATTACAGAATTTTTGGGATTCCTCAATAATATTTGAGTACTCGGTTGAATCTTATCTTTATTCTTTTCATCAGTAACACACCATTGACTTAACTGAGGATTGTAAAATAGAATTTCTTTTGTCCCAACTATCTTATAAACACCTTCATCTATAGCCTCAATAGATTTTTGAGTGAAATCATCCAAAGAAACAATCTTAAAAGGAAAATTTTGGTATACCTTTTGAAGTTCCCAAGAATCCACTCCACTGATACAAAGCACATCAAAACCATCAGGAACTAAGAACGAGGTTTCGTTAGAAACCGTATAGAACAGTTGCACATCTTTAAAGACAAAGGTATAATTCTCTGACAGAACCGTTATACATAAAAAAACGATGAGCATAAAAAATACATACATTTTCTTCACGAAATTCATCTCCTTTTGATTTATTAAAAGGACCTGCGGTCCTAGCCCGGTAAGGTGAGGGCTCGCCCTGTGCCCCTTTTTTAAAAGCAGAATTTTTTTATAAAACTATCTATAGCGCCCTTCCCCCGCTCCCCACCCATAAGGATAAAGGAGCCTTTGCCCTTTCGCCCCGCAGCCCAGTTATTGTATATGATATTTTTCAACCAGATCATCAAGTATCTTTCTTGCTATCGGAGCAGCAGCAGTTGAGCCTTGCCCGCCGTTTTCAATCAAAACAACAATAGAATACTGAGGATCATCAGCTGGTAAGAACCCTGCAAACCAAGAATGTGATAATTTTCCACCAGATACTTCCGCAGTTCCCGTTTTTCCTGCTGAAGGTACTGTTTCCCCTCGGAAAATTAAGGCTGATGTGCCGTCGACCACAACTTCTCGCAAAGCTTCCTGCGTTTTTTCAATTACCCAGGGTTCAACTGTTTTGTATTCACCGGTTGTCCTGAAATTTTCATCATAGATCTGGATTACTGGGTCCGTTTTAATGTCACGCACCTGAACAGGCTCAAATGGTTGGATTACATTGCCTTCTGCATCCAAAATTTCCTTCACCAATGTAGGTTTCATCATCACACCATCATTAGCGATCGTTGCAAAGGAAACCAAAACTTGTATCGGAGTGGAAAGAACATAACCCTGACCCATTGTAGCGATGTAGGTATCTCCCGTAGACCAGTTTTCACCAACATTGATACGTTTCCAGGTAGGATCTGGTATTAATCCACTCATTTCACCAGGAAGCTCAATTCCGGTGATTTCTCCATACCCTAGTGCCTTTGCATATTCACCGATCCGCCATATATTCAAGCCAACGGGGACTTCATCTCGATAACCACCACCGACTTTATAAAAATAAACATCACATGAAAGGGCTACCCCTCGGATAAAATCCACATTTCCGTGTCCAGCACCAGTTGTCTTGTAGGTATAGCAGACATAATCTCTCGTACCAACTACTACATTTTCAGAAAAGCGTTCCTCGATAGTAATTTTCCCTGGATCAAAGATTTGTTGTTCAGGTGTGACCACATCTTCATTTAAAATCCCAACCGCAGGGGCAAGTTTAAACACAGACCCAGGTGGATGTTCTGCAGAAATTGCATGGTTGAATAAAGGTTTACGTGGATCCAATTGCAATTGGTTATAGTAATAAGCTGGGATAATCCTCGCTAACCGATTATTTTCAAAAGTTGGGTAACTGACTAATGTGTATACCTCACCGGTTTTTGGATTCATTGCAATAACCGCACCTACATTATATTTTTCTTCCCCTTT
>LDZT01009990.1_pt1 | contig 11148 bp, 7 predicted proteins | sample 615521 | NCBI WGS metagenome assembly LDZT01 (sample SAMN03408292, study PRJNA278302) | terrestrial metagenome | isolation source: oil reservoir sample SB1 | place: USA: Alaska, North Slope, Schrader Bluff formation | collected 2011-09
GCGCCCGGACCGGTAGCACACTACACCTTTGATGACTCCTCAAATTCTACCACCGTCCCCGACATCTCTGGCTACGGCAACAACGGCACTTGGTCTGGCAGTAGTACCAACAGATACTCTACAGGAAAATACGGGAGTGCGGGGGTGTTTAATGGGAGTAATCAAAATATATCAGTAGCAGATTCTTCAGATTTAAGATTGACTAGTGGTGGTACAATTGAGGCTTGGATAAAACCAAATGGCTATGGGTGGATCTTAGAAAAGTACTGGGGAACTATCGGTTATGAAATCCATTACGGGTTTAGCTCGGCCTCACAACAAATTATCTTTACTGCCGGAGGAGAAGGAACTTACACTAATACTGAAATAACCAACGGAGAATGGAACCATGTGGCCGTTACCTTCACCTCGACCGGCAGAAAGATATATATTAACGGAGTTGATAAAACCTGGACCGGAGGGGATAACACTGCTCTTCCAACTTCAAGTGGTGGTTTAAACATTGGTTCCCGCGGACCATATAGTCCTTCGAATTACTTTAACGGCTTAATCGACGATGTCCGCATTTATAACTACGCCCGGACGCAAAAACAAATTTTAGAAGATATGGAGGGAGGGGCGCCCGGAGCCGCCCGCATGCCCCAGCCGATTGCTTATTGGAAATTTGATGAGGGGTATGGAACAACGGCGCATGATTCTATAGGAAGTAATCATGGAACCTTGGGCGCGGGTGATTCTGCCCCATCTTGGACAAATGAGGGAAAGATTGGAAAGGCATTAGCCTTTAATGGAAGCAGTGATTTCGTGGATCTTACTAATAATTTTTCTCAATACATACAAGCCCCAACTGAAACTCCTGCAGAAAATATGCCAAGCTTTTCTCTTTCTGTATGGGCCAAAAGAACTGCTAATGGTCATAGTTCAAAAATAATTTTTGGAAAATATGGCTACAACGCCGGAATATTAGAAGGGCAATTTGGATTATGGTCTAACACTAGTACATTTTATTCAATTCCATATTCGGTGCCACTGAACACATGGTATATGGCCACGATGACCTATGATCAGCAAACGCAAATTGCTAAAGGTTATATTGATTCACAATATGTTGGTTTTATTAATATGTCAGGATTAACGTTTAAAGCTAATGAAAAAAATCTTAGAGCAGGAGGAGAGGGTGTGTGGTTTTTTAACGGCCTTATTGACGAAGTTAAAATTTACAACTACGCCCTGTCGGAAGATGAAATCAAGCAAGACTACAACCAAGGCATGGCGGCGGTGATGGGGCAATCCTCAAGCAATACCGGCTCCAGCGCCCCGGGAGGGTCGGCGGCGCAGGAATACTGCGTGCCCGGCTCGACCGATTACTGCGCCCCGCCGGTGGCGGAGTGGAATTTTGAGGAAAACCAGGGCACAGTAGCCCGCGACACCAGTGGGAATGGGAATGATGGGACATTGGTAAATATGGATAATTCCAACTGGGTAGCCGGAGCTAATAGTTCCGGCGCGGCGCTGAGGTTTGATGGGAGTGGAAGTTATATAAATTTCGTTGGAAATACATTTACTCCAAAAACTGTTTCCTTATGGCTTAACACTACTTCCTCTGAAACAATGTCTCTCATTAGTCCTCAAAGTGGTGGTGGAGCTCCGACTGACTGGGGTTTTCATTTAATAAACGGAAAGGTAAGAATTTATTCTAATTATGAAAGCGAATATAAATATGTTGAAAGCTCAAGTTCTTTAAACGACGGAAAATGGCATCATATAATTGGAGTAAGCGATGGCGGAACAACTCACCTTTACGTTAATGGGGCCAAACAGAGCGGGGATTCTGGCACCGAGATGAGCCTAGGTCATGCAGTGGGTTATATTGGAGCACATTATAAAACAGGAGATCCCGACATTACTAAATATTTTAACGGTCTCATCGACGACGTTCGCATCTACGACTACGCCCGAACCCCCGCGCAAATCGCCTGGGATTACAACCGCGGAGCTCCAGTCGGCCACTGGCGCTTTGACGAATGCCAGGGCACCACGGCCTATGATGCTTCCGGCAATGATAACCACGGGACAATTAATATCGGCGCCGCCACCCCGCAAACCTCCGCTGGCACTTGCACCTCAGAAAACTCCGCTCATGCTTGGTATAACGGCAGAACCGGAAAACTAAACAGCGCGATGAGTTTTGATGGGGTGGATGATATTTTAACAATTAGTGATTCTGAGGAAACTAGTCTTACCAACTCAGGAAGCCTTTCTGCTTGGATCTACCAAAATTCTCAAGCAGACTCTACGGGTTTTGTTAATAAGGCTAATTCTAGAACTTGGCTGGACACAGATTATGGTCTTGTTCAAAGATATGCTGGAGAAGTTAGGGGTGTGGTTTCTAACGGATCAAATTGGCAAAGCGCAGAATATAGCCCTGTTCCGACCAACGCCTGGTATCAGGCGGTTTTCACCTGGGATGGAAGCTTCATAAAACTTTATTTAAATGGAAAAATGGTAGATCAAAAAAATCAAACTTACACGCCTCAAGATACCGATGATCCTCTTACTATCGGCGCATGGGGAGATACAACAGGAGTAACTAATAGTAAAATCGACGACGTTCGTATCTACAACTACGCCTTAACCGACGAGCAAGTAAAACTTCTTTACAACGACGGAGCGGTACGGTTTGGAGATTAATATGCGCGCCCTGAAGTGCGCAGAGCCAATTGCTCGTCATTCTGATCCCGAACCCCACGTGGTTCGCGGAGAAGAATCTCGACCGGGAAAAAGGTAGCCAAGGAATGAGATCCTTCGCCTAAAGGCTCAGGATGACGGAGAGGGAGAAGGCCTCAGGATGACGGGGGAAAGGAAGTCAGGATGACGAAAAGGGATGGGGCGGCGGTGAGGTTTGGAGATTAATTAAAGGGAAATGGGGGGGAAATATGGAAAATAAAATCAGAAAACAAGCCGGATATCAGTATCTACTTGCTTATAAAATAACCGTTCCAATTTACGACTTACACCGTTGAATTTACCAGCCGCTGGCTTGATAAGCGTTCTCGAACAGTAGACCAAATGGTCCAAGCGGCCCGATCCGGAATGCAGAACATTTCCGAAGGCTCTAAACAGCAAAGTCTTAGCTCTTATATCAAATTAGCCGGTGTCGCTCGAGGATCTTTAGAAGAACTTCTTAATGACTATTTTGCCTTTGCACGACAGAATAGAATTCCGATTTGGGAAAAAGATAGGGTCAAACGGGAAATAGGGGAAATAAGAGAAATATGGGCAATTATCCGAACCAATCCTATTCTCCCTGATTCCCCCACTTTCCCCCCTCTCCCTAAAAACAAAAAATTGCTATCAATCTTATGATCACTACTATCAAACAAGCCAACTATCTTATCGATAAGCTAATTGCTTCTCTAAAGGAGAAACACCGTATTGAGGGTGGCTTTAGTGAGAAGCTCTATCAAAATCGTAAGCAATTCAGGGGCTATTAAAAATCAGTGTAAATTGGCGCGGGCTTCCACCCAAGGCGGATCGTCCCCTGGACGAAAACTCCACTAATCCAAGTTCGCGCGGGCTAAGGCCCGCTAGTCCATGGGAATTCACGGGAGGATACGGGAAGATAAAGGGAAATACGGGAAAATAGCGATTTTTACATCTTCACTTCAATATCCACTCCGGCGGGGAGGTCGAGGTGTTGGAGGGAGTCGATGGTTTTGTTGGTCGGCTCCAAAATATCAATTAGTCTTTTGTGAGTTAGCATTTCGTAGTGGGTTTGAGCATTTTTATCGGTGTTGGGAGAGGTAAGAAGAGAATATAGCTTTCTTTGCGTGGGCAAGGGGATCGGGCCAGCCACTTTGGCACCAGTTAACAGAGCGGCTTCGACAATTTTTGCCGCCGCTTCGTCAATAACCCGATGATCGTAAGCTTTTAGGCGAACCCTAACTCGCAAATCAGCCATATAAAAGAGCGAATAAAACTCTAAACTCTAATTTCTAAAATCTAAACAAGATCTAAATTATAAATTCCAATGTTCCAAACAGATTATTTGTTTTAGATTTGGAATTTGAAAAATTAAGATTTGTTTAGGATTTAGAAATTAATATTTAGAATTTATCAAATAAACTAATCCTCGTTTACTTGATTACTTTCGTAATTACTCCGGCGCCGACAGTCTTACCGCCCTCGCGAAGAGCAAATCGAAGACCCTTTTCGGCAGCAATGGGAGTAATTAATTTAGCTTTAACGTTAACATTATCGCCCGGCATCACCATTTCGGTGCCTTCAGGCAAAGTGACCTCACCGGTAACATCGGTAGTGCCAAGATAAAATTGAGGCCGATAACCGGAAAAGAATGGGGTATGACGACCGCCCTCTTCTTTGGTTAGAATATAGACTTCGGCTTCAAATTCGGTGTGAGGAGTAATGGTGCCGGGTTTGGCAATAACCTGACCCCGTTCAACGTCATCTTTCTCTATCCCTCGCAACAAAATCCCCACATTATCACCGGCTCTGGCCTCATCCAAACTTTTTCTAAACATTTCAATCCCGGTAACAACAGTTTTTTGAGTATCTCTTAGACCAACAATTTCCACTTCTTCATTAACTTTCAAAACCCCTCTTTCGACTCGGCCAGTGACGACCGTGCCTCGACCCTTAATGGAGAAAACATCTTCAATGGCCATAGAAAATGGCTTATCAGTGTCTCTTTGGGGTTCGGGGATATGGGTGTCAACCGCTTCCATTAATTCTAAAATCGATTTCGCCCATTTTTCATCTTTGCCATCAGTTTCTAGAGCTTTTAAGGCTGAACCGCGGATAATCGGGGTTTTGTCGCCATCGAACTTATATTTATTAAGCAGTTCTCTGATTTCAACTTCTACTAAATCAACCAGTTCTTCGTCGTCAACCAGATCAATTTTATTTAAGAAAACAACAATGGAGGGAACATTCACCTGACGAGCCAACAGAATGTGCTCTCTGGTTTGCGGCATTGGGCCGTCGGCGGCGGAAACAACCAAAATCGCCCCATCCATCTGAGCGGCCCCAGTAATCATGTTTTTAACAAAATCGGCATGACCCGGACAATCGATATGGGCATAGTGCCGCTTCTCGGTTTCGTATTCAACATGAGAAATATCGATGGTGATACCCCGCTCTTGCTCTTCAGGAGCTTTATCGATTTGATTAAAGTCAAAAGCTTCAGTCTTGTTGCCAGGCTGGTTAGATAAAACTTTAGTGATAGCGGCAGTGAGAGTAGTTTTACCATGGTCAACGTGGCCAATGGTGCCAATGTTTAAATGGGGTTTGGTGCGTTCAAATTTTTCAGCCATGTGTTAGTAATTTTATTATAACTTTTTGCTTTTTGCAAATTAAAAGCCTCATTTACCTGAGGCTAATCTCTGGCGCAGACTGTAAGTCTGCTATTTCGTTTCTTGGAGTAGCGCAATTTATTGCGCGCCGATCTTTCTGGCGCGAACTAATCGCAATACCACCTGGGGTATACGACACGAGTTCGCTATTCCTTCCTCTCCTTTTGAGGCTGGTTCTTAATATATCAAACTCTTTTTGTTTTGGCAAGAGGTAACTTAGCTTAATTTTTAATTCTTAATTTCTAATTCTTATTCAATTTCTAATGATTTAATTTTAAAATTAGCTGCTGCTTTTAGCAATCTTTGAAAAAATTAAGGTAAGTTCTTGAGCTTCCTGCCACAGCTTTCTACATTTATCGGCTTGTTTTTTATCTACCTTAGCAATCATTCTCAGCCAATATTTAGTTTCCATGGCTTCTTTTTTACAAATAAATATTTTATTTTTAAAGTCCTTTTTACTTGAGGCGCCATTAGCTTCCATATAGTTAGCCCCAATGCTGGTCGCAGAACGAACTAATTGCGTTACTATTGGAATAGCGACAGGATCTCGAAGAGTTTTTTGAGTAAAAGAAATTATTTCCTCAGCAAAAAGAGCTGTTCTCTCTTCGAGATCATAATCCATCTTTATTAACTTTAAATTTTAGACAATAAAAATTGAATAGAAATTAAGAATTAGAAATTAGAAATTTTTTACTTCTCCTCTTCTCCTCTCGTCTTGGCGACCAGGTCTTCTTGAATGTTTCGGGGCAATTCTTGATAGTGAGAGGGCTCCATGTAGAAAGAGGCTCGACCGCCAGTAATATTTCTAACGGCGGTAGCATAACCGGATAATTCGGCCAAAGGTGCCTCGGCGGTAATTACTCGAGTATTGCCTCTAACTTTGCTACTGCCAATTTGACCTCGACGAGAAGAAATATCACCAATTACTTGACCCATAAATTCTTCCGGGCAAGTAACCTCCAATTTCATAATCGGCTCCAAAATTTTGGGAGCGGCTTTTTTAGCCGCCGCCTGAAGAGCGATTGAACCGGCAATTTTAAAAGCCATTTCCGAAGAGTCAACATCATGGAACGAGCCGTCAAAAACAGCTACTTTCATATCTACCAAGGGATAGCCAGCCACCACGCCTTTGTCCATAGCCTCAATAACCCCTTTTTCAATCGCCGGAATAAATTCTTGGGGAATCCGGCCTCCTTTAATCTCCGAAACAAATTCAAAGCCCTCACCTCGCCCTTTGGGCTCAACCCGCAATAAACAATGGCCGTATTGTCCCCGCCCACCGGACTGGCGAATGTATTTCCCTTCCGCTTCTTCAATTTTGCTAATCGTTTCCCGATAGGCAATTTGGGGACTACCGGTACGCACCTTAAGACCAAATTCCCGACGCAATCTTTCCACCAAAATCTCTAAATGAAGTTCTCCCATACCGGAAATTAGGGTTTGACCAGTTTCTTGGTTAGTTTTCACTCTAAAAGTAGGATCTTCATCAGAAAGCCTCCCTAAAGATTTGGCTAATTTTTCTTGATCGGCCCGGGCTTCCGGCTCGATCGCCAAAGAAATCACCGGCTCCGGAAAAGAAATAGCTTCTAATAAAATCGGTTTATCTTTGGCACAAAGAGCATCACCGGTTTTAACATTATCAAGACCAATAACAGCAACAATCTCCCCAGTATAGGCCTGGTCTATTTCTTCTCTTTTGTTAGCATGCATTAATAATAAACGGCCGATCCGCTCACTGTTTCTAGTATTAGCGTTATAGACTGAAGAACCGGCTAAAAGAGTACCGGAATAAATTCGCAAATAAGTTAATTTTCCAACATGAGGATCAGTTTGGATCTTAAAAGCCAAAGCGCAAAACGGTTCTTTATTATCCGGCTTTCTGGTAATTTCCTTACCGGTAACCGGATCCTTGCCGGTAACCGGCGGTACATCCAAGGGGGAAGGCAAAAAGTCCACTACTCCATCAATCACCGGCTGAACGCCTTTATTTCGCAAAGAAGTACCGCAATAAAGAGGCACAAGCCTGTTGGCGATAGTGGCCCGACGAATACCGGCCATTAAATCTTTGGTAGAAATTTCCTCATCGGCCAAATACTTTTCCATCAAAATCTCATCTTCCCCCGCTACCAACTCCACTAAATCGGCTCTGGTTTTTGCTAGCTTTTCTTTTAGATCGTCTGGAACCGGTATCTCTTTAACCTTGGCTCCCAGTTCATCATCTTCCCAAACATAAGCCTTCTGATCTAAAACATGAACAATACCTTTATAGGTTTGCTCTTTACCGATAGGAAGGGCAATAATAGCCAACTTCGCCGCCAGCCTTTCTTCAATCATAGCCACCGACCCGTCAAAATCGGCTCCCAATTTATCCATTTTATTCAAAAAACAAATCCGAGGCACCAGGTAACGATCGGCTTGGCGCCAAACGGTTTCCGATTGAGCTTGAACCCCTTCTTCGGCGTCAAAAACCATTACCGCTCCATCCAAAACCCGCAAAGACCGCTCCACCTCGGCGGTAAAATCAACATGACCTGGGGTATCAATAATATTTATCCGGTGATCTTTCCAAAAAGTGGTGGTGGCAGCTGATTGGATGGTAATTCCCCGCTCTTTTTCCTGATCCATCCAGTCCATTTGAGTATCACCCTCATCAATATCGCCAATTTTATAGGTCTTGCCAGTATAATAAAGAATCCGCTCGGTGGTGGTAGTCTTGCCGGCATCAATATGGGCAATAATACCGATATTTCTAATCCGGTCCAGAGAAACGTTTCTGTCTTCGGTTTTGGTGATTTGAGCCATACTTTATTAAATTCTAAATACTAAATTCGAAATACTAAACAAATTCTAAATACTAAATTACAAATATTAAACTGTTTAATTCTTAATTTTTAAAAAATTCCCTTCGTCATCCTGAGGCCATCTTCACCCCCCTGTCATCCTGAGGCCGAAGGCCGAAGGATCCGGTCCTTGGTTGCCTTCTCGGTCGGGATTCTTCGGTCGCCTGAGGCCTGCCTGCCGGCCAGGCAGGCGACCTCAGAATGACGAATTAATTTTAAATTTTAAAAATTTAGACAATAAAAATTGAATAGAAATTAAAAATTAGAAATTGGAAATTAGATTTACCATCTGAAGTGGCTGAAAGCCTTATTGGCTTCGGCCATTCGGTGGGTATCTTCTTTCTTTTTAATTGCTAATCCTTCATTATTAATTGCATCAACAATCTCAACAGCCAGTTTTTCGGCAAAAGTATGATATTCCTTATTAGGTCGGGTTCTGGCCGCATCTACCAGCCAACGAATAGCCAAAGACCTCTGCCGACGGCTGGATACCGGCATCGGAATCTGATAAGCAGCTCCGCCAATCCGCCTTGGTCGAACTTCCATTTGGGGCTTAATATTATCAATCGCCTCTTCCAAAGCCGCCAAAGGTTCTTTTTTAGTTTTTTTAGCAGCTTCCTCCAAAGCCTGATAGACATGTTTTTGGGCAATAGTTTTTTTGCCTGAAATCATGACTTGATTAATAACCTTAGCCACTAACAGGCTGTCAAACTTAGGATCAGTCTCTGTTTTTCTTAGTTTTGCTTTTTTTCCACGCATAATTTATTTAATTTATAAATACTAATCTCGAAATACTAAACAAATTCTAAATACTAAATTACAAATATTAAACTGTTTAATTCTTAATTTTTAAAAAATTCCCTTCGTCATCCTGAGCCTTTTCCCCCTCTCGTCATCCTGAGAGAGCTTCAAGCGACCGAAGGATCCCGTCCTTGGTTGCCTTTCTCGGCCGGGATTCTTCGCCCACCAACTGGCGGACTCAGAATGACGAAAAGGAAAGACACGCAATAAACTCCACGCTCTTTCTCTTGGCACGAACTAATCGCAGTACCACGCAGGGTACACGGCACGAATTCGCTATTCCAAGCAAATCTCAAATTACAATATCCAAATAATATTTTAAACTAAGTTTAGAATTTGAAAAATTGAAATTTGTTTAGAACTTAGAATTTAGTGCTTAGGATTTGTCTTGTTGCGGTGCCTTGGTGCCATACTTGCTCCTTGATGTTTTCCGATCAGCTACTCCTTCGACATCGTATTTACCCCGAATAATGTGATATTTAATACCTGGAAGATCCTTAACCCGACCGCCACGAACCATTACTCTAGCATGTTCAACAATGTTATGGCCTTCACCGGGAATATAGGCAGTTATTTCTTGACCATTAGAAAGCCTGACCCGGGCCACTTTTCGCAGGGCCGAATTAGGCCGTTTCGGCGTCATGGTTTTAGTCTGTAAAACCACTCCTCGTTTTTGGGGGTTAATGGTTTTGACCATTTGTCTTTTGGCGGCATTAAAGGAACCGCGCAGGGCGGTAGCCTTAACCGCTTTTTTCTTTTGTTTACGGCCTTTTCTGGTTAATTGATTAATTGTCGGCATCTTTATAAGTTAAAAGTTAAAAATTAAAAATTAAAAATATAATTTTTTAAAAATTTCCTTCGTCATCCTGAGCCTTTTCCCCCTCTCGTCATCCTGAGAGAGCTTCAAGCGACCGAAGGATCCCGTCCTTGGTCGCCTTTCTCGAACGGGATTCTTCTCCGCGAACCACGTGGGGTTCGGGATCAGAATGACGAAAAAAGAAAAGCGCGGATTAAAATCCGCTACTCCAAACTTTGAACTTGCCCCGCACCCCACGTGGTGCCGGGCAACCCTGAACCTGAAAGGGTGTACCCAGCGTGGTACCATCCCTATGTGGTTCACGGGTCAGACTGCTCATCATTATATCATCCTAAGATCAAAAATCTAGCCAATCCTCGTTGACCTTGGCTCGTTCGGGAGTAGTAGGAATCAAGCGGCCAATAATAACGTTCTCTTTTAGTCCAATCAAGGGGTCAATCTTGCCCTTAAGAGAAGAATTGGTTAAAACATTAGTCGTAGTTTGAAAAGAAGCAGCGGACAGCCAGGAATTAGTCGTTAAAGCAGTTCGGCTAATACCTAAAACAATTCTTTTACCTCGAGCTGGCTGCTTACCAGCTTTTCTTGCTTTTCTGTTTTCAGCTCGGAAAACTTCCCAATCAACATCGCTATCAATAATCAAATCCGTATCTCCAGCCGAAGTAACATGAACTTTGCTAGACATTTTTCTAATAATAACTTCAAAGTGCCGATCATTAATCCCAATTCCCTGCGACTCGTAAACACCCTGAATTTCGGCCAATAAATATTTTTGGGCCTCTTCTCGGCCGCGAACTCTTAAAACATCTTCGATGTCCAAGGCGCCGGCAGCCAATTGAGTTCCTGCCAAAATCTTATCACCTTTCTTCACCTTCAATTCTAATATTGCCGGAACATAATATTCTCGCGCATCGTCATCATTGGCAACAACTATTAAATTGCCATCCTCTTTCTTCTTAATTGTTACCTTGCCGTCAATTTCGGCAATCGGCGACATGGACTTGGGGGTTCTGGTTTCAAATAATTCCTCAACTCGAGGCAAACCTTGAGTAACGTCTGCTCCAATTACTCCGCCAGAGTGCTTGGTTCTCATCGTCAGCTGAGTACCTGGTTCGCCGATTGACTGAGCAGCTAAAACTCCAACCGGAGTACCGATTTCGACTACTTTCCTTGTAGAAAAATCCCAACCATAACACTTAGAACAAACCCCATAGGGGGTTTGACAAGTCAGAGCCGAACGAACAACAACAAAATCAATTTTCTCTTTTTTAATCAGCGCCAACGCTTTTTCGTCAATTATTTCGTTTTGGGCTATTAGAGT
>LDZT01008725.1_pt1 | contig 11115 bp, 12 predicted proteins | sample 615521 | NCBI WGS metagenome assembly LDZT01 (sample SAMN03408292, study PRJNA278302) | terrestrial metagenome | isolation source: oil reservoir sample SB1 | place: USA: Alaska, North Slope, Schrader Bluff formation | collected 2011-09
ACTTACTTCAATTTACTATTCCGGGAGCTGGCTCAAGTGCACCAGAGACTGGGACGCCTCCCGCCACGAATCTCAACCCACCTGAGATGTATTAATTATTACCTACTCTCATTATGTTAATCTCAGATATCGATGTAAACATAGGTCAAAAAGCTGTTGATGAGGGACTCCCCTATGCTCAAGATGTGAGAGCCTCAACTGGAGGACAGGTGGTTGCTAACATTATCAGTGGTTTTTTGCGCATCGCTATTATTATTGGTGCGGTAATTTTGCTTTTCAACTTAATTTACGCCGGGATTGAATGGATTTCAGCCGGAGGTGATAGTGGTAAAATAGAGAAAGCTCGCAACAGACTTACTCAATCAGTTGTTGGAATTTTGGTATTAGCGACTTCAATCGCACTCTTTATTGCAGTTAATCAATTGCTAGGAAATCCGATTAATATCGGTCTTAGGGGGGGTGGGGGAAGTGGTGATTCTAGTATTGGCAACCCCGCTTGCGTTTGTGGAAATGGAAAATTAGCTCTAACAGGATCGGTAGGAAAGCTCTATCTAGCCAATGATGCCCCCTGCTTTAGATGTACCGATTCTGGATGGCAACCCGTTGGAGGAACCTGCAGTGTTATTACTTGTTATTGATTAACATTCATTAATAATTAAATAGGGTTTTTTTGACTTTTCTCAGAAATACTTGCTATAATACGCTTACTTGATATAAACTAGAAACTAATACAACCTAACAACAAAAGGAGAATTATGAATAAAATTCAGAAAATTACTTTAGGTGTCAGCTCTTCTGTGAGCGGTCTTGTTTTGGCTGCCACACCAGCACTCGCTCAACTCGGGGATATTGATATTCCAGATCAGGGCTTTGCCAGCAGCATTGGCTCTTTGTTCAGCAGTATTCTAAACTTAGTGATGCTTATTGCGGCTATTTTGGTATTTATGTATCTAATCTTGGGTGGAATCGAGTGGATTACCTCAGGTGGTGACAAGGCCCAAACCGAGAAAGCCAGAAATAAGATTACGGCTGCCATTGTTGGTCTGATTATATTAGCCGCTTCATATGCACTCTTGCAGTTACTTTTGAGTTTGCTTGGTTTTTCTAATGGAATTCAAGAACTGTTTGACGCCGGCATTAGACCAATTAACAGCTGAGGCTTCAAGTTAATTTACATCCAAACCCCCGTCACAAGCGGGGGTTTTTATTTTACGACTAACACACAAATTTATTGTCAGCAGAGCCAATGTAGTTTTGATACAATATGATGATCGCTAACAACTTACTAACATATGTCTGTTAAAAAAACAATTGTTACAATATCACTTTCAGTTGCCTTGCTCACGCTACCCCATCAAATTTATGCACAAACACAACCCTGGAAGAGTATTGATTCCAGCTGCACTATTGATGGTGTCGCTACGATTCAGGGAATAATGTGTTTGATTGCTAATATTTTGTCAGTAAGCTTAACCTTTATCGGTCTGGCAGGCTTTGTAATGTTGATCTTTGGATCAATCAAATGGCTCACATCCGGAGGAAACTCTCAAGCTTTGGAGAGTTCAAAAAAAACAATTACTTTTGCTTTTTCTGGATTGGTCCTGGCTCTTTTATCGTTTCTCATCATCAACACCATTGCTGAGTTTACTGGCGTAAATGTGATCACTCAATTTTTTATTCCTTCAAGCGACACAGGGGTAAACAGTATGGATGAGTGGAACTTTGATGATGCACCAGCTCCTCCGGCACCATCTCCATAATTTTCTTGTTAGAGTTAAAAACAGAGTTAAAAACAATGATTATTTAAAAGAAAATTATTACCAACTTCTAATTTTCAATCTACCCCCCGAACCTTCTCTCTCTTCGCTTATATTCAGCTAAAGCCTCATCTAACTCGTTTTCATTAAAGTCAGGCATTAGTATTTCAGAAAAGTAAAGCTCTGCATAAACACTCTGCCAAGGCATAAAGCCGGATAATCGTTGTTCGCCTCCCGTTCGAATAATCAAGTCTGGATCCGGTAAAAACGAGGTGTCAAGATAAGTGCCGAGCTTGGCCTCTACTTCTGCACTCTTTGCAGCAGGTTCATGCTCAACAAACTTTTCAACAGCGCGACCAATCTCGTCTCGACCCCCATAGTTGAGAGCAAACGTCACCGTGATCTTATAATCCTCCACGCATCCATCTTTAAGTTTTTGAATACTTTCTTGGATGTCGGTAGGAAACTTGGATAGATCGCCAATTGTTTCGATTTTCACCTTTTTCTTGATCATCGGCCCAAAACCTTTGGCAAACATGCTGCGCATCAATGACAAAATTGCCTCCACTTCCAGTTTATCCCGCTTCCAATTTTCGGTGCTAAAAGCCCAAAGAGTGAGATAAGGAATACCAAGCTTGATGCAATGGTCAGTCAACCTCTCAATATTCTCTTGAGCCACTCTCTCATGACCTTTAAAAACTTGAAGCTTGTTTTGCCTTGCCCAGCGGCGATTGCCGTCCATAATAATAGCGATATGTTGAGGAATTGAGCTGCTCATATTTTTAGGCAATAATTTTTGTTCCTACTACTTGCTTACCCTCGATCGCATCTGAAAGAGTTCCGTGAACAATTCCATCAATTATCAAACCAGGAATTCCTTTTTTAGCAAGTTCTAAAGTTTCTTCTACTTTGTGAAGCATTCCTCCTGTTACATCAACTCCTCCCGACCCACCCAAGGCTTGCTTATATTGCGCAAAGTTGCTGGAATTTATTTCAGGTATAGTCTTGCCGTCGGCGTCATATACACCGCTGGTTTGACCACACTGGATGATCTGCTCTATTTCGTAACCTTTAGCCTTGAGCTCAAGCGCAAGATGTACTAAAACTTTTTCGGTTGAGAAGATGGTACATCCAACTTCTTCGTCCAAGATCTGATCTCCATAAACAACCGGCAGAAGATTGTGCTCGAGAAGCAATTCAAGTGATTGTGTAAAAATTGTGGATAACTCGTGGTTTTTTGCCACCATACTACTCAAAGGACTCACCGAAACGGCATTCACTCCTTGGCCAAGAAGCTCTTTCATCACAATTCGATTAAGCTGAGCAGCCACATCTGCCACCTCAGCGATTCCTCGATAACTAGATTCATTTTTAATCCCCTTGTGCGTTTGATATTTCTTGGCTGGCACATGAGCAAAAGAGCCAGCGCCATGACCAACAATCAGTCGCTTGTTTGTCGATGAGGCTTTTTTTACCTCTTGAGCAATAATCTTAAGAGCTTGGTAATTTACCGTAAACGGCTTGTTTTTATCGGTAATTAGTGAGCCGCCGATTTTGATTAATGTAATTGGTTTTTTCATATTGTGATTAGGTTTGAAAAGTAGTTGAAGCGGATGTAAAAAATTGTTTTAATTGCTCCACAATCGGTCTAATTGCTGGTCTAATTGACGAAAGAGTCTCATCATTGATCAAGTCTAGACAATAAGCCTCAAAGCCATGTTTAAGAAGCTCTTCAAATATCATCTCGTCAATTATAATCACCCGAGGATTGACCTCATAAGTCACTGCTTTGGTATCACCGTCGCCATTTGTCGGACGAAGCTGGTCAACCTGATATGTTTTTAGTCGCATCTGTCGAGCAGGATCGGCTAAATATGATCTTACAGAAGGACTTAATCTCGTTTCTTCTTTAATTTCTCTCGCCAAAGCTTGAGCAGCTGTTTCTCCAACACCCACTCCACCACTTATACCACCCCAATTAAAACCAACCTCTCCATCAGCCATATAAACTGGACGAGAGGAATTATCCACGACATCATCTCCATTTTCAGAGCCAGAGGGTTTTTCACGCTTCCCTATGTCTTCCTCAAGAAGACCAGCTAACAACACCCACATTCTATTCGTGCTTAAGTCATGATAGAGCATCACTGACGCCACTGCTGGAGACAACTTCTCCAATTCTGGCTCGGTGGGTGATTTTGCAGTTTCTGTGTTAGTAATCATCTTTATTAACCTTAAATTCTAAAATGTTATCTTTTATCTGTTGATTGCTCACAATCTTCTCCACCCATGGCGCATAACTTCTTCCATCATTGAGCAGATCTTCAATCTCAATCCAATCAATATTTGAAACTTCTTCAGGATTAGATCTCACTTCTTTTGAAAAACTGCCAACAAAAACGGTATCCATCTCATTCTCACCGAAGCCATTAGCAAAACTTACTTGATACTGAAACTTACCAATCTTAGTGAGCTCAACTTCCCCAATTCCCAACTCCTCCTTCAAGCGACGCTTGGCGCAATCCAGATAACCTTCGCCTGGTCTAACATTACCGCAAGCAGTGTTGGCCCACAATCCAGCACCCACAATCTTCTTTTCGCTGCGCTGCTGAATAAGCAGTTTACCCTCGTCGTTAAACAAGAAAACACTGATGGCACGATGCAGCTGCCCATCTCCTCGATGAGCCTTGATTTTATCTTGAGTTCCAACCTCACTATCATTAAAGTCAACCAAGATCACTCTGTCTGAGCTTTTATCTGTCATACTTTCTTTGCTTTTATAACATACTCAATTAATCCGACACTATCATCGCTGGGGGTTTTTCTCAAAACGCACTCAATTTTATCACCAGGCTGAAGTTTGTCATGACCCACTCCCACCATCTCTACTTTTTTACCTCCGGCCAACTTAACTAAAACAAATGAATAGGGCGCCTGCAGATGCTGATTGGATCCAGCTGCTCGAATATAGGTTGCCAACATCACTTCCCCTCTCTGTCCTAAAAACAGAGAGATGTCTTTCGATTGTCTCCAATATTTTGCCGGATTTATCATGATCGTTAGTTGTAATTATTTACTTAAAATGTGAACTACCGCAGTTGCTCCCGAGCCTCCTACATTGTGAGTCAACCCCAACCTCCCCTCGCCTCGCTCGATTTGCTGAGCAAGATAGGCCAATTGCTTAACTCCCGTTGCGCCCACCGGGTGTCCAAAGGCTTTCAGTCCTCCAGATTTATTAACCACCAACCTCTCCCCCAGGTCGGTTTTTCCCTCAAGAGTAGCTTTGCCTCCCTCACCCTTAGAAAAGAACCCAAGATCCTCTATCGCCAAAATCTCGGCAATGGTGAAGCAGTCATGAACCTCAGCCAACTCAATGGCGGTCGGTTTTTGCCCACTGATATCATAAGCCTTTTTTGCCGCTAACTCTGTGGCTTTCAGTTTAATCAAAGAAGATCTTCCTGCCAAATCAAGGCTGTCTTGACCTTGCCCCACTCCGATTATCTTGGTTTTTTGCTTTACTTTCTTGGTTGTCAGGATAACGGCAGAGGCGCCGTCTGATATTGGTGAGCAGTCTAGCAGTCGCAGTGGATCGGCAACCAGCGGACTGTTACTAATTTGTTCTAGAATAAACTCTTTATGATAATGAGCCAGCGGATTTTCCATCGCGTGACGATGATTTTTTACCGCCACACTCGATAGCATTTCTCTTGAAGTTCCATATTTTAGTTCATGAGCCTGAGCCAGCAGCGCATATAAACCAGGAAAGGTTGAGCCTTCCTCAAGGTTGGTGTCAGCAGCGGTAGACAACACTGAGGTAGTTTCCTCGACATCCAGATCTGTCATTTTTTCAACTCCCAGCACCAGCACCGTTTGAGCTGATCCAGACAGTAAAAACTGCTCCGCAGCCACTAAAGCCAAACCTCCGGAGGCACACGCCCCCTCGATTCTCATGGCTGAAGGATTATGGGAGAACAAACCGCTAACCAAAGCATTGAGATGGCGCTGATTATTAAACGAACCAGCTGCCTTGCTGGCTACGAAAATAGCATCAACTGCTTTGGGGTTAATGCTTGAGTTGGCAAGCACTCCCTCAACAGCCTCGGCTGCAAGATCCTCTAAGCCAGACTCCCATAACTCCCCTATCTTAGTTGTATAATGGCCTGCGATGGTAATTATCATCTTGTTTTTCTTGAGGTTTCTTGATTTTTTGATGCGATAAATAATCAGAAAACCTCTTTTTTTACTAGCTAATGCGATAACTCGGTTTGCAATCTTAAATAGCCTTGGGTATCGATCAACTGCATCGAATTAATTTGGTCTAAAACCAAGTTGTTCCACTGTTTTCTTTGAATAACCAACTGCTTGGTTGTTTCAAAAATAAAACTATCGGCTCCCGCCCCAGAGCCATAGGCAGTAACAAATATTTTTTGACCAGGCTTAGCTTGATCAAGAACTGCCGCCAGCGCCAAAGGCACCGCCCCAGCATAAGTATTCCCCACTTTTTCCACAATGAGGCTGGGCTGAAGTTGCTCTTGAGCAAATCCCAGCTTTTTTGCAACCTGACGTGGAAACTTGCCGTTGGGAGTGTGAAATACGCAGTAGTCGAAATCATGGGGACCTAGATTTGTTTCTTTTAACAGTAAGCGACTGGACTGAAGAACATGTTTAAAATAAGCCGGCTCACCAGTAAAACGACCTCCGTGTTGTGGATAACTTTCCTTGGGTCTGCGCCAAAAATCTGGAGTGTCGGTAGCTACAGAAGTTGTAGCCAACAACGTCGCCAAAATTTTTGTAGAACCAAAGATAAATGCTGCTCCTCCAGCTGAGGCAGTATATTCGAGCGCATCTCCTGGAGAAGCTTGGGCTGTATCGGCACCAATTGCCAACCCAAGTTTGGCAAAACCAGACAGAACATAGCTTGCACAGATTTGCATAGCCTGCGTGCCTGCTTTGCAGGCAAATTGCAAATCGGCCATAGCTAATTGCGAAGAAAGTCCTAATGCACATGCCACTACTGTACCCGATGGCTTTACGGCATAGGGGTGACTTTCGCTGCCAATAAATAATGCTCCAATGTCGTGTTTATTCAGTTTTGAACTTAATTTTTTCGCCAGAGTTTTCGAGGCATTTTCCAATCGAACAATGGCCTGGTTGGCGGCCCCAGTCGCAAAAGTGACGGTATCTTCATCGATTGCGGGAACGGTTTTCTGCTCGATTTTAAGAGAATTACCCACCAAACCAGGCTTTTTTCCTTGGGCCTTCTCAATTGAGGAAATCGAAACCGCTTTGGCTGGAAGGCTGGCGCCATAACTTACGATACCCACTGATCTGGTGATTTTCATGTTATTTAATTGTTTTTTTTTGCTGATAAAGTCGCAAATTAATACTATTACTTATAAGCTCATTTCTGAGGGAGGGCTCTCAGCGTTTTGTCTTGCTTTCCCCTAGCAAGTTTTTGATGGGCTGCCGCTAATTGATTGACTGAGAGTGCCGCCAGCCCAGAGATCTCTCCAGCCAAAACCGCCAGTGCTGTTGCCGCCGCCAGCTGCTCGCTCGTTAGTTCTCCCCTCACTTCATCAATCATCAAATTTCGAGCTTGAACAAAAGCCGGGAGCTGAGTTCCTCCACCAACCACACCCACATTTATGTTGGGCATGCGCAAAGCCAGATATATACCACCCTCTTCTTCTTGCTGCATAATTAAATCAGCTTGAGAAGACTCCACCACATGAGCCATATCTTGACCTGTTGCTAAAAAAATGGCCGCCACAGCATTGGCTGCATGCATGTTTTGGCTCATTGAGCCTGCCAAATTTGAACCAACCACATTTTTAAAGTAATAAGTTTGAAAAAGTTGTTGAGTGGTTGTTTTTAAAACATCTTGGATAATTTCAGCCGATAAAATTACCTCAAGATTGGTCTCGTATCCCCTTCCAAGTAATTTATTGATGCTTGAGCATTTTTTGTCACAACACATATTGCTCGAAATCGAGATTAAACTAATCCCAGATTGTTTGTTTAGCAAATCTTGCCACAACCGATTAACCGCAATTGTGACCATATTCATTCCCATAGCCTGATCGCTATCAAAGCGAAACCGAAGGTAGACATTTCTACCAACTTGCCAACTTGAACAACCCAAGTATGTGAGATGATCGCTGGTTTTCTCCGATACTTTTTTAATTTTCTTTTGAGTTTCTGGGTTTTTTATCCACGAAATAAACCTAGCAGCATCTCCTTGAGAAGGAAAGCCAAAAACCGGAGCACGCGTCATCCCGATTTTCCTGATTTGCACGGAACAGTTATTTGCAAGACGAATTGCTTTACAGCCACGATTAATGCTAGCCACCAGCGCTCCCTCTGTTGTAGCCAATGGCAAAAAGAACTTGGTTTTTTCTGATTCAAAAACTTGATCAGAGGAATCAATCATCGTTAGCTGAGATTCAACCGGCCCAGCCACACCTACCGGAACTTCAATGCTACCAATAAGATTCTCGCAGTTTTTACTTCCAACAACCTGAGGATCAAAAGACCAAACATCTAAAAGATCGTCTAAATCTTTATGAGCACCATCCTTGTGGGCGCCCACCGCCTCCTGAGCCAGCTTCATTTTTTCTGAAACCAAGTTATTTTTGTTTTTATCCTTGAGATTCGACATACTTTTTTTCAAACACATCCTCAAAATATCTATCAACTTGTCAAAATAGCAAAAAAAATCACATCCAAACTTAGTTGGTTCGTTTATATAGTCGCAAAAAGTGGTCAAAATCATTCAAAACTAAACTCCAAACAGCGGGACGCTGGGTTTTTCTTATGTTACAATTATCAGGCAGAATCACCCCTTAAACTCAGATTTATTACAAAACATAACCAAATGACACAAATCGACAAACACTACAACCACTTGCGTTGCGAAGGTCAAATTTACCAGCTTTGGGAAAAAGCCGATGCATTCAACCCAGACTCAAGAGATTCTGCTCAAGTCAAGGGTAAGTCTTTCACTATCATCATGCCTCCTCCCAATGCTAACGATCCCCTGCACGTTGGTCATGCTATGTTTGTGACTGTTGAGGATATTTTAATTCGCTATCATCGTATGTTAGGAGACGATACTCTCTGGCTGCCTGGCACCGACCACGCCGGCATCGAAACTCAGTTTGTTTTCGAGAAAAAGCTCCAAAAAGAAAAGCAGTCAAGATTTGATTTTGATCGTGAAACGCTTTTTCAAAAAATTTGGCAATATGTTCAAGAAAACTCGGATACTGCTATTAGTCAAATGAAAAGATTGGGTGCTAGCGCTGACTGGTCTCGCTTTAAATTTACTTTAGATGAAGATGTTGTCGCTGGAGTATTGAAAACATTCCAAAATTTAGCGAATAAAGGTTTGATATATCGAGCTAATAAGTTGGTGAACTACTGCACTCACTGTGGCACCGGTTTTAGTGAGTTGGAAATTAATCACCAAAATCAACAGTCGACTCTTTATTACATTAAATATGGCCCGCTCACCATCGCTACAACCAGACCTGAAACTAAATTTGCTGACGTTGCCCTGGCAGTCCATCCCAATGACTCAAGATATAAATCTTATTTGAACCAAGTCATCGATGTACCAGGTTTGTTCAAAACTTATTCCTTGCCGGTTATCGCCGACGAGTTTGTTGATCCAAAATTTGGTACCGGAGTGGTTAAAATTACTCCCTACCACGATCAAAACGATTTTGATTTTTTTCAACGTCACAAAAACAATCCCCTACTTAAAGATATTCAACCAAAAGCAACAATTGATTATGAAGGCAGATTAACGGAGTTGGCCGGACCGTATCATGGACTCACCATCTTTTCTGGAAGAAAAAAGATTGTTGAGGATCTCCAGAAACAAGGATTGTTGGAGAGGGTTGATGAGAGCTATCAAAATAATCAAACAGTTTGCTACCGCTGTAATCGAACCATTGAGCCTCTTCCTCTAACCCAATTTTATATTAAAACAGAGCCTCTTATCCAACCAATTATTGAAGCTCTAGATAATAAAAAACTTAAAGTGATAGGAGCCGGACATGACAAAATCTTGCGTCATTGGTTGGAAATACTAAAAGACTGGAATATCAGCAGGCAGATCGTTTGGGGAATTCGCATGCCAGTTTGGTACAACAGCAAAAGCAACCCCAACATTAGAGTTACTTTCTTAGACAAAAACAAAGAAAAACAAACCGGATTGCTGGAAGAGCTTCTAAAAAAATATGACTTATCAGAGATTAAGTTAGGACTACAAACCCTCCTGGCTCCAGAGGATTCTGAGTACGAAATAAATCTCAGTGAACCCTCGACCGATCACATCCAGGAAACAGATACCTTTGATACTTGGTTTTCTTCCAGTCAGTGGCCAGTGACAACCTTGCAAAACAACAAGCCTGGTGATTTTGAGAGATTCTACCCCACCCAAGTGATGGAAACAGGCTACGATATCCTGATGTTCTGGGTGATGAGAATGTTGATGATGGGTCATTTCTTAACAAACAAACTTCCATTTAATACGGTTTACCTCCACGGGTTGATTAGAGATGCTAAGGGGCAAAAAATGAGCAAGAGTAAGGGTAACGTAGTCAATCCCATGGATGTTGCCGAAAAATACGGAGCTGACGCGCTTAGAATGGCCTTAGTTATTCGTTCATCGGCTGGTTTAGACAAGTCAATTGGAGAACCAGACTTCAAAGCTGCTCGCAATCTAACCAACAAGCTGTGGAACGCCGCTAGATTTAGCTTGCTAATGCTTGAGAATAACGATGCAAGTTCAAATCAAAAACTTCCCCAAGATGAAAAGTTTGCTCAAGAATTGGCTGGCGTAATTAAGGAAATAACAGATCAGCTTGAACGACTGCAAATTGGCCTGGCGGCAGAAACGCTTTACAACCGCTTTTGGCACTGGTTTTGCGATGAGTGTATAGAAAAATGCAAAGACAAAAAAATCTCAGCTGCCAAACTTTTGGATGGATTAATTGTTTTTCTTAAGCTTTTTCACCCCTTTATGCCATTCATTACAGAACAACTTTGGCAAGAACTAGTTAAAAAAGAGTTGGTGGAAGAACAACTGCTGATCAATAGCGGCTGGCCGAAATCATAGACAATTTTTGGTTTTTTAATTTCATGAAAAATAACAATAAGAAACTTATTTCCAGCTTTTTCTTTATTAAAATTTTAATCTCACTTATATGTTTTTTTGTTGGGTCAGCGGCAATATTATTTTGGGAGACGTCAAAAAAAAGCCGAGTCTTGATTTCGATTTACTTGTTGCTTTTTATTCAAGCGCTTTTGGTAATATTCTCCCCCACTCAACCGCGTGTAAATGCAGGAGAGTTTT